>ERZ779861.2015-NODE-2015-length-20447-cov-2.919380_pt1 | contig 20447 bp, 10 predicted proteins | sample MGYA00511558_ERZ779861 | MGnify/ENA primary metagenome ERZ779861 (study PRJEB29588, sample SAMEA2163432) | human gut metagenome | biome: human gut; feature: human-associated habitat; material: faeces | place: Denmark | collected 2008/2010 ...
ATTTCTATCTCCTATCAACGGAATGTAGTAAAAATCTATTTACTATGAAAGTCCCGGACAGCAGCCATGACCCGGAGTGTGCTGGCACGCGCAGGGTCATGGATATTGAACGGGCAAGCCAGTATGAGTAAGGAGGGCGATAGCCCGGATTACTCATACTGGCAGCGATTGCAGGAGCGCGAAGTGCGGAGCAATCGACTTTCATATGCAGACAGCCAAACTCATGTAGGTATATCAATACCATTCAGAAGTTTAGCACGTATTGACAAACCCGTCAAGCTTCATAAGAAATATTCCTCGATTTGAAATATGCATCCGTCTCAGATCACATGGGAACTTATCAACCAAAAAGTGCTGCAAATAGATGATGTTCTATTTAACTCCGGCTCATGAAATCGTCAGCTTATCCAGATAGTCTCCGATGGTATTATAATAATCACCGAAAACTCCCTCAATTACGTTAAAGTCTATTCCGTACCAATACTCATCTTTCAGTATATAAACTCCACGATGGTACATACTGTAACCATTATCATCCTCCATGGCTTCATAAGCATAAACCTCACACGCTAAAGCATCTGATAATGTGTCATTTTTTCCACTCTCAGAGAGAGCCCAATTCTTCTGACTCAGCCATGTGTTCAAACCTTCCTGAATATCAGCGACAGATGCCTGACCACTCTCCCACTGATATTTCAGTTCTTCATCACATTGATAACATTCACGGCTGATTCCCTCTTCTGTAATTGTTGATTCAGTTCTTATCCAATTATCGGCATCCTCCAGATGAGGGATCACTCTTCCAAAATCTGTCTGTTCAACAGGTTCTTTATTCTGATTATCCTGTTGGTGCTGTTGATCAATTTCATCAGCCTCAACCTGCGCCTGCGCCTGTTCTTGCTCCTGGGCAATCGCTTCCTCCTCAGAATTTGCTTTTTCTGTCTCCGGTACGGTTTCCCCGTCTTCTGCACTGCTTGAACTATCGGCCGAAACGCTTACCGAAGTGTCAGACTTTTCTTTTTGCGAACATCCCGCTGCCGACATCACCATTGCACCCACAAGAAACAATACCATTGCTTTTCTTTTCACTTTTTTAAACCTGCCTTTCTTTCAGATACTCCTATTTCCATACATACGGCAGTTGACTTGTCACCAGGTTGCCGTTTTTGTCCTTTACATCTACATAAACCGTATAAGAACCTGCAGCCGACGGGTTGCAATATGCCTTATTGCTTGTGCTGAAATCACGGAATATCGTTACATTTCCATTACCCACGCGATAAAAACGATACTGCAGTTCTCCTTCTCCACCTTCTGCGCTTACTTCAAAGCAGACAGAGGTTCCTTTCGGCTGCGGAGATACTTTACTAACTGCCATATTCTTAATTTGAAGTTCTCTGGAAGGAGCGCCCCAGCTATAAGTGAGACTTGCCTTTGCAGTATTTCCTGCTGCATCTTTTACCTCCACCAAAATCGTATAATCTCCTGCTGCCGGTGGATTGCAATATGCCTTTGTTCCTGCTGCATAGTCACGGATCACTGTGGTCTTTCCATTGAATACCCTGCTGAAACGATACTGCAGACTTCCGGTTCCTCCCTCTGCTTCCACATTGAAGCGTATGCTTGTTCCCAGCGGCTGCGGAGAAACTTGGGATGCGGTAAGAGATTTAATTGTGATTTTCTCAGTTTGTTCTTCCCATGTGTATTGAAGCTTTTCCGTAGCAATATTTCCGGCGCTGTCTTTCACATCCACATAAATAGTATAAGTTCCCGGGTCCGGATTGCAGTAAGCCACGTTGGAAGCCTGATAATCCCGGAATACCTTAATTGTATTATCTTTCATCCGGTAGAAACGGTATTGCAGGATGCCGCTTCCGCCTTGCGCATTTACGGTCAGTTTTACACTGCTTCCCTTCGGCTGCGGTGACTGTTTATCCGTCTGAATCTCTGTGATCTTCAGAGTTTCTCCCGAAGCCCTCCAACTATAATCCATGGAAGCTGTCGCTGTTTTTCCTGATTCATCCTTTACTTCTACGTATACTTTGTAATCTCCTGCCGCAGGATTGCAGTAAGCAGTTGCACTCTTTCCATAATCACGGAATATCGTAGTTTTTCCGTTTGCCACACGATAAAAACGATACTGCAGTGCTCCTTTTCCGCCTTCTGCTGCTGCGTCCAGTCTGACAGAAGTTCCTGCCTGCTGCGGTGACTGTTTATCTGCTGTTAATTTTACCTGAAGTTCCGGAACCGGAGTAACAGTTGGTGTCGGCGTGTTGGTTGGTGTTGGCGTCGGCGTATTCGTCGGTGTTGGCGTTGGTGTATTCGTCGGTGTTGGTGTCGGCGTATTCGTTGGTGTCGGCGTTGGTTTTACCGGTTTCACCACTTCTTCCAATCCATTTTGTCCATACTTCCCATACGCAACTACATCAAAGCCTACACTACCCGGTGCCTGATTGCTTCCGTCATTGAATAATACTTTCATGCTACTTGCCGCCGGAGTTTTAAATACGTATCTGTAAACACCATTCGGCAGTTTCTCCATTGAAGAACCAGGCCATCCACTGGTAACTGTAGTACTGTCCCCATAGTAAATATAAGCATTCAACGAATTGCCCCAACTCTTCGGCTTGCTAAAATAAATTGCCGTATAGCCATCCGGAACTTCTTCATAATCATATGGCGGGACCGTAACAGTGACAGTCACCTGATCCTGAATCCCATTTTTAGAAGTGGCTGTAATTACGGCTGTTCCTTCATCCTGCGGAGTGATGACTCCATTTTTTACGGTTGCCACATCTGTATTGGAAGAAGTCCAGCTTAAGGTCTTATATTTTGCATTTTCCGGTAAAACTTCCGCATTGACGGTATAGGTCTCACCTAAGTTCATAGAAATCTGTTTCGGACTTAATTTAACATCTGTAACCTGAATTACATCCCCGCCAATCTGATACTGGCTGATGTATCCGCTGTTGTTATAAAGACCGCCGTTTTGGAAGGACGCCTCTGCGCTTGTAGAACTGCCGTTTGTGAATACCACACGGAGTCCCTGGGCATTGCCGCTGTACTTGCATGCATAAACCTGATCTTTTACATTGGTCATTGGAAGACTTTCTACAAGATTACCATTGGAACCGAATAAGTTTGCTGTTACCTGAGACCATCCGGCTTCATTGTTAAAGTAGATACACTGCTGCTGAGCCGTTTCCACAGAACTGTTTGTGTAGAGATATTTTCCGTCCTGCCCCACTTTTCCGGGAGCCGGTGTCTTGGAAGTATTCAATACATAGACACGTAAATTTCCTTTTCCGGAACAATCTGCAGTCAAAGTACCATTTGATACTTTCTTTGGTTCCCCGGTAATACAATCAACATAGGTACCATTTGGAATATTGTTAAATGTTGCAGTGCCGCTTACGGTTACCAGTGCAAAACTGTCTGTATTATCATCTGTATAACGTCTCTTGTACGCCATATCATTTCCACTGATGTCAGATACGGAATACTGTCCTTTACGCAGTGCCGGAACCGCCTGACGGATCTGGTTCAGACGCTGAATATGCAATGCCAGCGGATGACTCAGTGTTTCTGCTGTAGTACCGTTCGCTCCGAAATACTCTGCGAAATCGGTTGTCAGTACATCTCCCTCGATATGATCTCCAAAATATGCTCTTCCTGTCTCGCTAATGGCAATATTTGGTCCTTTGTCAATGACAGCGCCTTTCTGGAATTCAATCTCCGAACCATAATAGATACACGGAATACCACGGAAGGTAAACATCAGACTTAAGTTCTCCGCCCAGGTATCCTGAGAACCGGCAAAACGCTGATCGGAAGGAGCCTGATCCGGTGCATAGTCATGGGAGTCTACATAAGTGACATTCCAGGTAGCATCGTTGTAAGATCTATCATTATCTACAGCAACGCGGAATGCAGAATGTGCATTCTCAAAATTCCAGTGCATCGGAAAGTCGATGACACCCATGCCGGATTTCTGACTGTAATCCGGCTTATGATAATCATTTCCCTTCAGTAACGCATTGTCACTTGTAGGCTGCGCATCCACACTTAAATTATCATTGTAATTTTGTTTTGTAGAAGCTTCATTTACAGAACTGTCCGTCTCGCTCCAGGGATAACTCTTTGATTCCTTCCATGTATAAAACGGCGAAGATAACGGCGGAACTCCCTTATTCCATACCTCACGCACTCTTGTACAAACTTCTCCGAACATATAAAAACTATCGTTTCCGTTTGCTTTCGCCGCTTCATAAAACGGCTCTGTTAATGCGTTGTTAAATGTCAGTCTGGATATATGCTTTGTCGTATCTACACGGAAAGCATCTACCCCCATATCAATATACTGTTTATAAGCATTCTGCAGATATTTATATACCGTTGGATTTTCTGTATTTAAATCCACACAGTCATCTGCAATCTGGCCTGTCTGACAGGAATATTCCTCCCATCCCATACTGCCGTCATGGTGATAAATATTATTTACATCATGATTTACACCATCCATATTCTTCATCAGGGTCAATCTTGCCTGATACTGAGCAAAAGGGGTAAGGCTGTCATAGTTCTCAGGAAGCCCGGATCCCTCGATCTTCTTCAGGCAGGCAGAAGTATTCTGATCTCCCTCCTTATCAAAAATCGGGAAAAGATTTCTTTCACCAAAATTTCCTGTATGGTTGAATACGACATCCTGTATGACTTTCAATCCTTTTGCGTGTGCGGCATTGATAAAATCCTGATACGTAAAATCATCAGATTCATATCTGGGATCCACTTTTGTAAAATCAAGCGCATGATACCCATGGTAATCATAACCGCTGCAATTTTCTACAACCGGTGTAATCCAGATTGCCGTAAAGCCAAGCGCCTTTATGTAATCCAGTTTTTCAGCAAGACCTTTAAAATCTCCTCTCCACTCCGGATCATTTTCATCATCATACTGTGTTCCATCCCAGCACTGTACATTATTGCCAGTGTCTCCGTCATAAAAACGTGTTGTCATAACAAAATAGATTGATTCATCTCTGAAATCTGTTCTGCTGTCTGCAAAGATTACACCGGATGAACTTGCCGTCTTCGTTGCATCACTTTGAGAAATTGCTGCCTGTGTCTGTATGATAGCATCCGGATAATACCCAATGCTTAAACTTGTAATGGAAGTAACTGCACTCAGAAAAAGTGCAATTAATTTTTTTCTTTTCATTCTCCATGTTTCCTTTCCGAATTTTCTGCTTTCATTCGTTTTCTTTATATATAAAACAGGGACTGCCTCACTTACCTGTTGTGCGCAGCCCCTGTTGCGTGCTCAGCGCAAATCTTTCACCCAAGCACTGATTTCATTCTTTAATTCCACTGATACAGCATACTCTCTGTCGCAGTATTCCCTTCACTATCCTTTACTTCTACCTGAATAATATAAGTTCCGGCGGCAGGATTACAATATGCTGTTTTTGTTGAGCTATAGTCACGGAATACCGTTGTTTTTCCATTTCCCACACGATAGAAGCGATACTGGAGATCTCCTTTTCCTCCTTCTGCTTCTACTGCAAAACGAACAGATGTCCCTTTCTTCTGAGGCGATACTTTGGAAGCCGTCAGAGATTTAATTTTGAGTTCTGTGCTCGCGCTGCCCCATGTATAGGTCATGCTCTTTGTTGCAATATTGCCGTTTGCATCCTTTACATCTACATAAATCGTATAGGTTCCCACTGCAGGATTACAATACGCTGCACTGCCTGACGCATAATCACGGAATACCGTTGTCTTTCCATTGATCACGCGATAGAAGCGATACTGCAGTGCTCCGCTGCCACCCTCTGCTGTTACACTGAAGCGGACAGATGTTCCTTTTGGCTGCGGAGAAGCTTTAGAAGCATCAAAGGATTTAATTACAATCGGGGTTTCATTACTACTCCATGTATAAGTCATTTCCTTATTTGCTGTATTGCCGTCTGCATCTTTTACTTCCACACCGATTGTATAAGTTCCGGCGGCAGGATTGCAATATGCACTTGCACTCTCTGCAAAATTACGGAAAACTGTTTTCTTGCCGTTTAATACACGGTAGAAACAATACTGCAGTGTTCCATTTCCGCCTTCTGCCGCTGCAGCAAAACGAATGGAAGTACCTTTTATCTGCGGTGACTGCTTATTGGCAGTAAAGGACTTAATTGTAATCGGCTGATACGGATCTTCTCCTTCCCCAACATAAGTCTTGCTGCACTCTGTTACTATGCCTTTGCCGTCTGTTACTTTAACGCCAATTGTGTGTTCTCCGCTGCGTGGAGACCATGTATAAGTATCTTTACCTGAATTCTGCACTTCTTTGCCGTCAACCAGGAACTGATATGTATAAGTTCCGTTACCGCCTTCTGCAATGGCTTTCAATGTCAACGCTGTGGTAGTTGCCTGCGGTGAAGAACGGTCAGCGCCAAAGTTTACGGTCATAGTTCCTGTGCCGACAATCGGCGTAGGTGTAGGTGTAGATGTCGGTGTAGGTGTAGGTGTCAGACCTGATTCGCCTGCTCCAAGACGTGCAAGCGGTACGGTAATTCTGTCTTCATCCTCTTTTTCTGCCGTTGTAGAGTCATCATGGCTATACGGTTCTGTTGCATGATCCAGCATTGTCATATCCATAGGGATACATGCCGTTCCACTCAAACCAAAAGTAGAAATATGCATAACACCGATTCCATTGTTTTCAATATCATTCTTAGATACGCCAAGTGTTGCAAGCGGAATGGTCATAAGATAGAACGTATCCTGTGCTTTGCTGTGATTCGTTGTCAGGAAATCAGTCCAGTTCGCAGATGCATCCAGCAAATCCGCCGGTTTATATCCCTGATAACCATTCGCATTGATTCCGTAAAGAGAGGATCCAAAGAATCCATCCTCATATTTGAAGGAGATTCCTCCCTCCTTGAATCCAACTGCCGTGTCATAATTAAAGTATCCGTCTGTATCTGCTCTGAACAGTGCAGGCTGTCCAACACCAGGTTTACTGGAGAAGCACAGCAGTGCATCAACGGCTGTATCGTATTTGATCGGAAGACCCCATACGTAATCAGAATAATTTACGGCGCCTGTTTTATCATCCGTACCCTTTGCGCTTCCGTCACTGGTCACACCGGTTCCCAGATTCAGTGCAAGTACCTGCGGAATATCACCGTTCCATGGCTTACCGTTGTCACTGATCGGATAACCCTGAGCCGGATCAACAACATCTGTTACATTTACAAACTGCCATCCCAGATAGAGATTTGTATCATCCCATGCGCCATAAAGTGCATAGGTATCATATACAGGTCCTTCATGTGCACCGCGGAAGGTACGTGCATCATCATTTGCTACGCCCTGTGCGATAATCATGGATTCATCAAAATCTGACGCACTGCTGATTGTCTTGTATTTACCCTTCTGGCTGTTCGGATTTGTCGCATACTTGCCGCCCAGTGATTCAGAAGATGCTGCACTTGCAACTGCTGCACTTGCCGCCTTAGCCGTCGCTGCGGCTGCCTTTACGGATGTCTCATACTGTGTATAGCCACCGTTTTTCTGAGCGTCAAATTTTTTGTGATAAGTAAAGGTCACTTCCTTTGTCTCAGTTCCATTTGTTGCCGTAACTTTTACTTTTACATTACTGTCTGCAATCTTACCCTGTCCGATTACTACTTTTGCAGAATCTGTAAAATCTTTTACCGGACCATCATCTACACAATATGTACCACTCACTGCATTTTTCAGTGTCAGGGTGATTGTTTCTGATTCTGTATCAAAGGTGCTTCCGTCTGCAAGAGAGGAAACGATATCCAGTTTCTTTTTGGATTCTACTTTTACCCAGGAACCATCTTTGTAAATCATGGATGTTCCGTCTGTCCAATCCATACCCGGCTGCTGTGCACCAGGAATCTGGTTACCACCCTCATTGAAGATTACTTTTGCGCTTGTCCATCCTTCCGGCATGTTATATGCATAGATACCGCTTCCGAGACTTACCATGGAAACTCCCGGCCATGCACCGTTATTCAATGTTTCACTTACATAAGCATAACAGTTTAAATTGCTTCCCCATCCGGAAGGCTTCTTGATATAAATGTCATAGCTTCCATCAACCAGATCATCCCCCGGATCTACCGTTGGTGTAGGTGTCGGTCCCACACTATAGGTACTCCAATTGCCGTTTTTGTAAATCATGTTTCCGCTCAGAGCCAATCCATCTTCCATATCCGTCGGATATCTGCGGCTGTTGTCTCCGCCGAAGAAAATTACCAATGGATCCGAAATATTGTCCGGAACTTTATATTTGTAGAGATTTCCGGATACTTTTTCCATCTTCACGCCCGGCCATGCCGCATTCTCTAATTTTGCTATTGTTTTACTATAAGCATAGCAATATGGCTCATTCCATCCGGAAGGAAGCTCAATATAAGCAACATTTCCTTCACCAGGAACACCGGTTGGCGTAACGGTTGGGGTAACGGTTGGGGTAACAGTTGGGGTAACGGTTGGGGTCGGTCCGTCACGATAAATATCCCATGTTCCATTCCTGTAAATCATGGATCCGGTTAATGTCAATCCGTCTTCCATATCTGCCGGATAACGATGACTGTTATCTCCGCCATAGAAAATGACCATTGGATCAGATACACTATCCGGAACTTCATATCCGTATGTATTTCCAGACACTTTCTCCATCTTCACACCCGGCCATGCTGCATTTTCTGCACCCGCTTCATTGTAAGCATAGCAATATGGTTCACTCCATCCGGACGGCAGCTCAATATAAGCTATATTTTTTCCGACTTTTGTAAATTTATATGTTCTCTCAATCGCTCCTGCTTCTCCCTGCGCTTTCAGAGTAACTGTTACGCTTTCTCCCTCCTTCAGGGTTGTTCCTACTGTAATAATTGTACCATCAGTATAAGAACCGCTGGCTCCTTCTGATGTTTCATAAGTTGCATTTGTCACATTCTTTGCTGACAATTTTACATCCAGGCTCGCAGAACTGAACTTATCAGAACCACTGGTGGAAGTTGCACTTACACCTGATTTGGAAGGATTATAAATAACCGCTACTTTCTCCCCATCCAGCTGACCGGAAAGTTTTCCATCGGATACATTAAAGGTTCTTCCGGATACCTGATCGGTGTAATCACCGTCAGCCAAAGAAGTCGGTACATTATTAAGGCTTGCTGCAGCGCCCAGATTTACAATACAGGTACCTTCTGTACCACGATCAATCTGCAGGATCTGACTGTTGCCATTCGGATTTCTCAGATATTCCGACTGACCAGCCATTGCATTACGGAAAAAGTTCACTGCTGAAACTTCTTTGGACTTGAATTCATTGTCACCCTTGGCACCAATGACATTATCGCCCCAACGATTTGACCAGCCGTTGGAATTATTCGGTCTGCTGTAAAACAGCGGTGTTCCGTCTTTTCTTGCTGCGATAACCGCCCATGCAAGACGAATCTGCGTTTTACTTAAGTCCACAGATTCTCCCTTATTACAGTAGGTATCATGAGACTCTACCCATGTTACCAGGCGTCCTGGAGTAGCATGCAGCCAATTTGAAATATTTCCGGTGCTGAAGTCTTTACTCTGTACTGCGCTTCTCAGTTTTCCACCATAGCTGCTGGCTGTCATACGCATATACTGCGCATATTCTGCTTCCGGAACATTATCTCCCTGGAGCACTTCACCATAAGTAAAGACACGATCCTTATCTTTCAGAGTCAGACCCTTTACTGATTCCATACCGGTAGCTACGGGCCAGAAATTATTTCTGCTGCTCTTTGGATCTGTCGGATCGGAAGGTACACCAATATGCTTTGCTGTATCATAACGGAAACCGTCCGCACCACACTCGATCAAATCATTTAAATACTGCAGGAAATAATGCTGAAAATCCGGATTCTCTGTATTTACATCCGGAAGTCCGCCCATCTGCCCTGTCGTACACTCAAGACGATTTCCCCATTGATGAATCTCATTAAATCCGTTGGCATGGAACAGATTATTTCTTCCTCCCACGGCATTATAAAGATCCTGAGAAACCTCATCCAGATCAGGGGTTACATGATTCGGAATAACATCAACGATGACCTTAATGCCGTATTTGTCAGCCTCCTGGCACATTGCTTTAAAGTCATCTCTTGTGCCTAACTGGTAGTTACCGATCTTCCAGTCTGTCGGCTGATAATGCCACCACCAGCATCCATCGGTTCCATGCTCCGTATCATTTCCCATGATTTTCATATTGGGACATGTATCATTACAGGTGTTTGCAGGTGAGGTCTGTACGGTTGTAAAACCTGCAGCTGCAATATCTGCCATATTCTGTTTGATCGTGTTAAATGACCAGCACCAGCAATGTAGAATAGCACCATCCTGTATATTCTCGGTCAAATTATTTTGCTCGGCAACTGAAACTGCTGCTTCCGCCGTAATTGCACCTGTCGGGATACCTGTTCCCGGAACACCGGTCAGGATCATCGCAAGTGCCATAACCAATGCTAATATTCTACTAAAAAGATTCTTGTTTGTCTTTTTCATGCTCAGCATTATTCTCCTTTTTTCCTTTCCTAATAAGAACTATCCATAAACTCTTTTTGGTTCATTTCAACTATAAACAGGTATCATCCGGTTCTTTTTTCTATAAATTGTATCCCTCCTTTCTATCAGATTACCTTTTGATTTCACAAAACTCACAATTTCTTCCTATCTATAGTCCTTGATCTTAATTATATATACCTATAGCTTTGAAACAATGTCATTTTTTCGTGAAATATTTATATTTTTGATGCTTTTTTGAAGAAAAACATTTTTTTTGCACAAAAAAATACAACCGCCCAAGCAATACCATACGCTTAAGCAGTTGTACTTCCTCTTTTAACCCGAAAATCAAAGCAGTTCACTTTATCCATCAGCCGCGCTTTTTCCGGATATTGCTTATAACAGACAAAACCGCTTTCCGTTTCATATAAACAATGAAACATGCCGCAATAATTAATACATAGCGCAGGAACGGTCTGTCATACAGGGAAATAACCAGTATTCCCCCCGCTAAAACAAGGATCATAAGGAAAATCAGCCGCGCAGTCCCGAATATCTCTTCTGTGTCTGACATTTTTTTTATGCAATGACACATGTAGACATAATGGGAAATAGAGAATATTACATAGCAGACTAACGTCGTATAAGCAGCGGCGATATATCCGAACCACAGAATACCGAAATAATTCAGAACAATATTCAGCAATGCACCTGCCATGGAAATAAACATCGTAAACTTATTTGCATCAAAAAAGAATTCTATATTCGCAAATGAAGTATATGCAAATGTAAAAAACATACTGATGGCAACCGGCGGGATTACATAGACAGCTTCATAATATTTGCTGTCCGCCAGGATTTTTATAATTTCGGGAGCACAGGCTGAAAACAAAAGCGCACAGCCTCCTACGAAAATATAAATCAGAAATAAATGATTCCCCATCTCTTTCATTCTTTTTTTCTCAAGCTGCTCATACTGCCAGGGCACCAGGGCATTATTGATGCTCTGGGTTACAATTTTCATAATCAGGCCGGCATTATATGCCACACTGTATATACCAGCTTTTGAAACATCCACCATTTTCTGAATCATAATCCGATCAAACTGATCCAGAATATATTGTGAAAAATAATGAAGCAGCAGGGGAAGATTAAACAGTAGTGCAAATTTTGCATATTCCGCACAGAATAATTTCTTCCCCTTACGCAGATTATAAACAAAAAGGACGCCTCCGAAACAAATATTTACAAATATGCAGGAGAGAATCCTTGCAATCCCCTTTTCTTCCGTCAAAAGTACTGCAATAACACCGATTGCAGCATTTAAGGCCGCCATCAGCAAGGTTCGGAACACCACCGGTTTATAGATATATTCATAACGCTTCCGTATGGTCCAGAAATCAATTGCCGGCACAAGATATAACTCTGCGAACATCGCCAGCATAATATAAGTCGGCAATTCCGTAATTGCATTAATCTGCTTTCGGAAGATCAGATAAATCACAAGTACAATTGTTGTAAGAATACAAGTCAGTGTCTGCATGGTTGAAGTATAGCCATCCCGGTCTGCCTTATACTTGCTCATACCTTTGCTGAACACAGACCAGTTCAGCCGTAAAGTCGTAATAATTGTAAAAATCTGCAGCCAGGAATTGTATACACTGAACTGTCCATACTGTTCCGTCGTCATCAGCCGTGTGAAAACAGGTGTTGTAATAAGCGAAATACACTTTTGAACAACACTGCAGATCATAAACCAGATTGTCGCTTTTGCAGCAATCGGTATGGAGTTATATTTTTTCAAAATTTTATTGATATGCCTCATTGTGTTCTCCCACCAAACAGCCGTTTTTTTGTATTTCTTAAAAACATCCACCCTCTGGTGCGCTTGAAATTCCTGATCAGCATCTCCTTATGCACCCCCGCTTCCTTCACTGCACGTTCAAAATCGTTTCCCGACTGGTATGCCTTTAGAAATTTCTTCCTGTATTTATGCGGTACAGCCGGACCACGGAGCTGATGATTCCCCTGTACAGCTTCTTCCACCTCACGCTCCTCATACAAGATGCTGTTTTTTATACTTTTGAAAATCTTTTCTCCCTTTTTTGTATTTACAAGTACGACAGAAATCTTACCCTTTTGTTCTGTTTTTAACCTGGAACGATTCAGTCCCCAGAAGTCACCCATCGTCAGGTCACCGACGCGGGCGGGGGCAGCGTAAGGACACTGATAACAATTTTCCCGGAAGATCATACTTTTCATAAATGCATGGAAATATGTATCATGAAATTTATCCGCGCAATATACAACCTCCTGATCTTTCTTCAAAGTCAAAGAATACTCCTCTTCTCCCCCGCGGAATGAAATCCCGTTTACCTTTTTACCTTTTGTCACAGATGAGATATGCTGTGCAAGATATGCCATCGGCGGTACACCATGACATATAATATCTACGCAGCAAAGATTTTCATCGTCTCTTCCGAGATAACTTCTCAGCCCCGCAATCTGGCATGGCGTACCTGTAAACAACACTGGCTTTCCTGTTTTCAACTGCTTGTCCACATCCTTATAGGAATACCCGATATCGCTTTGCACATATTTTGAATTACGAAACCTTTTTCCCTCTTCCTGCTGATCCGCACGGGAATGACACACACTTCCTTCCTTACTGACCGATGCGCCGTAGACTTTTCCCCCATCCAAAAGAAACTGTTCTGCCAAAATTGCTCTGATTCCTCCGGAAGCCGACTGCCGCCGTTCTTCTTCCTCTCTCCGCTGCGCTGCATAACACCTCAGCGGCACATGCTTTTCAACCGGATGAAGACTCGGACATACCTTCTTACATAATCCACATTTTATACATTTTGCAGATTCTATCTGCGGGACTGTCCTTCCGTATGTATCCACTGTACAGTGAATGGCCTGACGGGGACACTTATTCATACAGGCAAAACATCCCGTACACTGATCCGCCGGACAGATCTCATAAGAAAACCTGCCTTGTTTCTCACAAACTGCCCCTTCCACTGCATCCTTTAAATGTTCAAGAGAAGTCCGGCGCAGTTTCTGTAATCTCTCTTCCACCACATCATAATTCACCTGCGATCCGGACAGTATAGATGCCATCCTGCCTGCGTCTGCCTGTTTCCGTTCCACCGCACGGCTGCAAAGCCCCATCTGTGCAAGTATCTGCGTAGTTTTGGGACTTGTCGGAATTGTTATAAAATTTGCATGATTTAAAATACTGAGAATCGTACCATGAAACGTTGTTGTTATCACAGCTTTACATTTCCGGATAAGGCTTCCAAATTCCAGCGGTGTACATTCACATTGATAATCACACCAATCATGATAAAAACAGCAGGATACGGTCTTTAACTTTAATTTTTCAGCACACCTTTGAATTTCCTTTTGCTGTCCCGGAGTCAGATAATACGCATAAATCAGCATACATTCATTCTGATCAATATAGGAATCGTCCAGATCATTTCCGTATTCCGAAATCGGAAGCAACATAGTAGGATCACAAACCAGACTGGATGGAGCATCTATATACCTGTCTGCCAGAGACTTTGTTCTTTCATCCCGGACAAGGACCGCTTTCAGATTCCGCAAATCATTGATAATCTCCGGATATTTGTCATAAGCTTCTATTTCTGCATCGCCAATACTTGCAGCATAAGAAATTGCCGGCGAGAGATTTCTTCCCCAGAAAATCCCTTTTCTGAAAACATCTTTATTAATATTCCAGATCTCATCACTTCCCAGAATATACAAATCCGGATCACATTCTTCCGGATTCATCACTTGAAACTCTGCCTGATCTTTCAAAAACAATTCCAGTTTCCGCTTGCCAAATGCTACTTTACGCCGGAATTTCCACGGAAATACTTTATCACGCTTTGATACCGGCTTTTTCTTATAATACAGATTACGGATATATGCTTCCTCTCTGGTCCGCAGATGTATAACCGTATGTCCCATATTCTCCAACACCGCTTTGAGACAATATGCCTGAAGATACGCTCCATAATTTGCCGAGTCAAAAGGGGTAATAACCGCTATATTCATGAATACTCTCCTTATTTTTCATTTAAAGCACGCATTATATAATTTCTGGATTCCTCCGCCAGCTTCTGCCGCCTGACATTAACTGCACTGTAGTTTATCTCCTGCTTGAGTGATACTGTTTTCAGTTCCCCGCAGGAAATAAAACGTCCGGGAATCCCAAATAATTCCAAAACATTGCAGATCCGCTCATCCGGTATCAGTTTTTTATCTCCGTCAACACGTCCGATCGAATAGAATTTCTTTTCATAAATCAGGGAAAATGCAGTGCCGTGAAAAGAATTTGTAACAACAAATTCCGCATTTCGGATCAGGCTGAGAAAATCTTCCGGAGAACTTGTTTTCAGGCAAAAATGTATCTTTTTTCTCGTAAGCATTACCTTTGCGCTGCTTCTTCCCGTATACAAGGTATATACCGGCAATTCAAGCCTGTCCGAAAGAATCTCTGCCGCCTTTACCGCATAATCGCTGAAATTGACCGAATAAAAAAATATATAAGGTTCTTTAATCAGGCGGGAGCTGCAGATTTTATCATATTCTTCTTTTTTCCATAAGAGCGTGGGATCAAGTACAACCGAAATTTCCTTTTTTTCCGAAAGAAAAGACGAAAGACTCTCCTTACCGGATCTCTCGCGCACAGAAATTCTGTCAAAATCCATCAGATAATCTTTCAGTTCCTCTTTATTGTCAAGTGTATCAAGTATCCCCCCATTGATACTTACCGCATAAGAGATCTTTTCTGCCCGACGGGCAAACGGCAAAAAGAAATTGATATCAAAATCTTTTGCGTCCGGATTCCAGATCTGATCGCTGCCGCAGATCAGAACATCATACGCACGCACAATATCTTCCAGATTTCCGCCACATTCATATCTTTTATCACTCAAATGCAGATATTTCTTTCGGAAATTCTCAAAGTTCTTTTTTCTGGTGAGAAGCGCCTTTAAAAAACAACAATTTATAAGATTATATTTTATATTGTCTAAAGAACAAGGTTTTCTTAAAATTCCGTACAAATATTTATAATTCTTTTGCTGATAGTCAATGATTTCAACAGGATTACCGATTTTTATAATCGTCTGAAGAAGCGCATAAGCCTGAAGTACAGAACCATAGTTTATAGATTTATGAAATGTCAATATACCTGCTTTTTTCATCTGTTCCCTTTCTTTTCATCCAAGCGTTCAAACGGCTCCGCCTCACAGGTTAATGTGAAACACGGCCATTCCTTACCCGGCTATAGATCTGCCCAATCTTAACTGCAACTCTGACACATTTAAACCGCAACAGATATACGACGGCTTTATAATATGCCTCCTGATACCGTCCGTCGGACAAATTCTGATTCTTTGTATCACAAATTATTTTTCTCACGTATGCTCTTGAGCTGATCTCCCTGTATAATGCAACTGCCTTTTTTTTCTCTTTAACATTTCCGATTTTCTCATTCATCCGCAGTATACATAACAAGATATACTTATTTTTTGCCCTTTCATATTCTTCCCTGCCGGTATTCCAGGAATTCAGGAGCTCTATCAGTTCAGACCGGTTCTCCAGATGTGCAAACGAATCATTATGAGTGACCGAGGCCATATTCACACGGTATTGGTACACTGCTTTATCAAGCAATCTCACGTTCCTGCAATACATAAGATAGCGGACATTAAAACACAAATCTTCGCTTAGACGAATACCTGCCGGAAAACGAATCTGATTCTGCTCTATAATATTTCTTTTGTACAATTTTCCCCAACATGCAGAAAAAAACATCGGATGCATAAAAGCATACCTGCTCATCTGACTTTTCATTCCGGAATAATCGAAGGTCGCTTCTATGATCTCACTTGCCTGTACCGTACTTAACTGTTCTGAATATGAAGCGTCCTCATCTGCTCTTAAATAATTACAATAAACTGCGTCTGCAGATTCATCCAGGGCTTCCCGCATAGAATCGATTGCATACTCACATAATCTGTCGTCCGCATCTGCAAAACATACCCACTCACCGGAAGCCCGCTCCATGCCGATATTTCTTGCCGCTGAAACCCCTGAATTCTCAATTTCAATGTATTTTATCCGGCTATCTGCCTTTTTATATGTTCTGCATATGCTTCCGCTTTCGTCCCCGGATCCGTCATTTACCAGAATAATCTCTATATTCTGATCTTTCTGACCCAGGATACTCTCAATACAATCTGTAAGATATTCTGCAGCATTGTAGACCGGAACAATAATTGAAATCATAGCTTTCCGGTTCATCTTCTCACCTCATTTTTCTATACGGCATAATCATCGCCGCAATTAATATAAACATATGAAATGTCAAATCATATAAACAGCATCCTGTCACAGAATAAAAAATAAAAAAGACTCCCATTCCCACGCTGACAGCTATATTTATTCTTTTTCCACTGTCATTGACTTCACAATGTTTATTCAGTATAAGGGCATTTCGCATAAAAGAATACAAGGCCCCTGTCACTATGAGCGTTCCAACAATACCCACTTCACAAAGTAACTGCAGATAAACATTATGCGTGTTTAAAAATTCAGATCTCCCCGCATAGCCGCTGAAAAGATTCAAGGCATACGAATATCTGTAACCGGACCACCCGATTCCAAAAATCGGACTTCCTTTAAACAAATCAACTGCCAGCATCCACATGGGAATCCTTCCGCTGGTAATATCACCGTATCCACCGTCCACGAAACGTCCGAGAACTGTCTGAAACACTTCAGGCATGATTTCATACATCACAGCTAATATAGTTACTGCTCCTCCCATTGCCGCAATTACCTTAAAAAGTTTATTTCCTCTCTTTTCGGGATTGACAAGATAATAAACAAAAACTACAGCCAATACACCAAAACACAGGTGCGCTCTTTTTGCTGTCAGCATCAGCGCCACCAATGTAATTGCTATCGCAAAGGCTTCCCTCTTTGTCCGCATCTTTTTTGGCTTTACAATATAAGTACATGCCAGTACAAGAAACAAAATGACGATATATGTGGCATTTTGTGAATAATGTGTCGTGATTCCGGCGCAGTAACCGGTTAATCCTTTATTTGTGCCTGTAGGATAACGCCCCCATAAATTTACCATGACAGCGTAACTGCCTCTGAATATAAAAAAAATGATTGTAGCCGCCACATGCAGGGATCCCCACATAACGGTGTATTTTTTTAGTTTATCCTGCCAGCCGCTTATACCCGATAAGACTATTGCTATCCACAAATACAAGAGAAACAAAAGTTCTGTGTTATATGTGCCGTGTCTCAATTCTGCATTTCTCACCAGAGAGAGAACCCCGACTAGTATCCATGGAAGCATCTTTTTTCTTCCGTAAGTAGCTTTTCTGCGGCTCAGAACTGCCCCTGCCGTAATCATGGCTCCTCCAAGAAAAACCGCAGACATATACCATCTGTCCGCTAACAACGCGCGTATCAGCTCATAGGTAAATACACATCCAACTATGATAAACAGCCCAACATTTATCAAAAATACACTGGGTTTGAATCGTCGAAAGCTCATTTCTGATTCTCCTTAATTATATGCGTTTATCTTCCTTTATCCAGATAAAACGACTGCATTTCCCGGGCAACCGCTTTAATATCATATCCTGCTCGTGCTACCTCATCACTATAGTCTCTCCTGTTCTTTAAGTTCCGCCCTTCCCAGATAGTATCTGCCCAATAATCTGCATCCCATCCATGCATCCTGTGGAAACATTCGGTAACATTTACTTCTTCTGCAATCGTATCCGCACCATATACCTGCAGTCCGCAAGTCTGCGCTTCAATCGCAGCAATTCCTAATCCTTCAAAATGCGATGGAAATATAAAAGCATCCATAACTAATAACATCTTGCGTATATCGTGCGTCACGCCATAAAAAATAACGGACTCCGACAATCCAAGAACTTCAGCTTCTCTCATAATTTCGGCTTTCCGAATTCCCTCTCCGACTAATAAAAGCACACTTTCCGGATGCTCTTTCTGAATTCTGGAAAATACTTTTAAAATAAAATCATGATTTTTCTGATATACGAACCTTCCAACATGCCCTATCACAAACTTACCTTCCAGATTCATCTCTTTTCTTGCTGCAATCCGGTCGTTTTCATTGTATTGATAATCTTCAACCCGGATTCCATTACGGACAAATCTGTACTTTTTTTCTTTTACAACCTTTTTCGGAAACATAAATTCTGCTGCTGACTCTGATATTGTAACATAATCTGTAACCGTAAAGGGCATTAATTTTTTATATACTCCCATAAACAGATCTCTTAGAGGAACACTCTTTTGATATCCATTATTATGAGAATGCAGAACAATGGTCCTTACTCCTGCCAGCCTTGCCGAAACAGCAACAATAACATCGTATGGAGTTGATGCATCTACATGGACAACATCATACTGCTCTTCTTTAAAAAGCTTTTTCATCCACACGATTTTCTTTACAAATTTGACAAATTTATTCTTAATGGGCTCCGTATTAACGATTTGTTTTTTTCCCCCTAACGCAACCGCCTCTTCTTCCAAGAACTCTTTTCTGTCCCGAAAAACCAGATAATCAAACCGAACCTTCTGCGGATCCATCAAATGATGGATCACTAACGTCAGTTTAGAAATTCCACCTGTGCTAAGCGGTGCCATATGGATGACTTTTACAGGTCTTTCCAAATGTTCCATCTCACTTCCTCCTAACCTTTTTTTCTTTCACCTGAAATATCCATAAGGGCGTCCGACAAATACCGGATTGAGTTTTCACGCAGCTTGCCTAACTTCTGATCAACACTTTTATAATCAATTTCCCGGTTGACAGAATCATAAATATTCTTCTGGTACCTGCGCTCAGCCAACCCCAAAAGACTGCACAGGCTGTCAATTCTTGAGTTTCTTGAATCTTTGCTATCCTCGCGGAATCGGTTAAAAGTTATAAATTTCTTATGATTTAAAATTGAAAAAACAGTTCCATGAAAAGAATCCGTCAAAATAAATTCCGCATTTCGAATCAAATTTACAAAATCTGCTGCATCAACATCAAACAGTCTGTCATCACCAAAGGACACATCCTCCTCGACAAAATGATCCAGAAACGGAATCGTCACAATTTTAAAGCCCGTGCTTTCTTTTAGTTTTGCCGCAATCTCCCGGTGCTCTTTATTGATGCCAAGAAAATAGCAAAAGATATATTTCCCGGAAATTAATCGCTTATCCGGAAAAAAAGAAAGCCAGTCATCACCGGAAAACAATAAGGTCGGATCTGCCACTGTAATGCTCTGTCTTCCTGTCAGCTCCTGAATCAGTTCCGAACCTTTTAATTCTCTGGAGCTTAAATATTGAAAGCGGTTCAGATAATTTCTTGTTCTCCTTCTCTGATACCAGGGAATCTGGCTGACACCAAAGCTGGTTGCATAAGCAATTTTCAACATCTGTTCCGGGACAAATTCCTGCGTATAAAAATGACTTCCAAGATTTCCCGGCAGCCAAAGCTGGTCGCTTCCTGTCAAACATGCATCATACGCTTCCGCTCCCCGTTTCAACGCTCCATACCCCAGATACGGACTTGATAAATTTCGAAAATACTTTTTTACAAACTCCTGAAAGCGTTGATTTCTCAATCTGATCTGATTTTCAATTTCTGGATGCTTTCCTATGCTTTTCTGCTTCTTAATTTTTTTAAGTTTTACTTTTACAAAATAAGGATTAAACAATCTGGGAAGTGATTTCAGGAGAAAAACGGGCGTTAACTTCTTTTTATAGCGAATAATTTCATAATCATACCCCAGACTCTCAACAAT
>ERZ779861.2031-NODE-2031-length-20332-cov-3.076244_pt1 | contig 20332 bp, 17 predicted proteins | sample MGYA00511558_ERZ779861 | MGnify/ENA primary metagenome ERZ779861 (study PRJEB29588, sample SAMEA2163432) | human gut metagenome | biome: human gut; feature: human-associated habitat; material: faeces | place: Denmark | collected 2008/2010 ...
GCCTGCCTTCATGCTGCCCATGTAGCCGGACACGACCGCCTGATCTGCATCCAGAACGTCGACGCCTTCGGAGCCGAGATATGACGCATACTGACGCAGATCGCGCATATAGGACGCGACGGTATTGTCGGACGCGTGTTTGGTGTGGATGAGGTAATCCTCATATCGCATAATAATGTCACTCATGCGAAGGCCCTTCCGAAATCGATCAAAATCGTGGTCGCACATTTTTAAGAATCAGAAAAAATCGAACGTTGCGCATGATCTTCAGAATTCTTAAGAAATTATGCGATCGAAATTATTTCTACCGCCTGTTTCACAGGAAGTGATGTTACTATAGCGCAAACATCGGAAAATTTCAAGGAAAAAGTAGTGATTTCGAAATTTTTGTAAATTATGACTAGGAGTTATGTTAATGATATTATGTCAATAAAGGAACTGCGCCGGCGTTGAAATCCACTACTTTTTGCAAAAAGCACAACATATGGTGCCGCATCCGCGTGTGCGGGTCGAAATCTTGAAATGAAAGAAAATACTTCGAAGTATGCACGGATAGTAAATTGTATTTACATTTTGTCGTATGCAAGAACTCCTTCATCGCCTGCGTCGGCGAGCGCTCTTTTTCCGCGTACCGCCCAGAATGCCCGCAAGAAGCGCGGCCGCAAGCATACAGACCGCTGGAGTCAGCATATGTGCCTGCGTATTTCCGAAAGCCGTCAGCCGCGCCAGAAAGCAGACCGCAAAGCAGCAGCCCGCAACCGCAAGTGCAGCAGGCAGCCGCTTCCCGGCCGTATGCTTCGCAGCCAGAAAGCTTCCGAGAAAAACCGCCGCAAAGCAGATGCAGCAGGCCGCCGCCGGGACGGTCTGCGCCGTGACGGGTCTGAGCAAAACGCTGCCGGGCGATGTGCTGGGCCGGGAGACGGCGGCGCAGGCCCCGGTTTTGCAGCCGGTTCTGGAATACCGCCTGCTTCTGGACGACGGCACGAATGCGGCGCTGGCGTATGGACAGCTGCGTGTGCTCGAAGAAGAGGATCCTGCGCTGCATCTGGTCTGGAACGCGCTGCTGCGCGAGATCCGCGTGCAGCTGATGGGCCCGGTGCAGATGGAGATCCTGCAGAAGCTGATCGCGCAGCGCTTCGGGCTGGAGGTCGCCTTCGACGAGGGCAATATCGTCTATCTCGAGACCATCGCCGCCCCGGTCGAGGGCGTGGGGCATTATGAGCCGCTGCGGCATTACGCCGAGGTCCACCTGCTGATGGAGCCGGCGGAGCCCGGCTCCGGCCTGCAGTTCGACACGATGTGTCCGACCGACACGCTGGCCCTGCACTGGCAGCGGCTGATCCTCGGGCATCTGGCCGAGAAGGTCCACCGCGGTGTGCTGACCGGCGCGCCGGTCACGGACATCCGCTTCACGCTCGTCTCCGGCCGGGCGCACCAGAAGCATACCGAGGGCGGCGATTTCCGCCAGGCGACCTACCGCGCGGTGCGGCAGGGGCTGATGAAGGCAAAGTCGGTGCTGCTCGAGCCGTGGTATGATTTCCGCATCGAGGTCCTGCCCGAGCAGATAGGCCGGGCCATAAGCGATGTGCGCGCAATGAGCGGAAAATTCGACACCGAGGGCAGCAGCGTCATAACCGGCATTGCGCCCGTTTCCGAGATGAACGGCTATGCCGAGACTCTTGCGTCCTACACCTCCGGCAAGGGCAGGATCGTTTGCCGGGCGGCAGGATATTACCCCTGCCACAACGAAAAGCAGGTCATTGAGAGCATCGGCTATGACCCCGAGGCGGATGTTGACAACACGCCCGATTCCGTTTTCTGCTCGCACGGAGCGGGAACGGTCGTGAAATGGAACGAGACGGAAAAGTATATACACCTAAACCCCGATCTCGGCGGCGAGAAAGCGCCCGAGGAGTTCAGCAGGCCGCGTTATTTTTCCATTGACGACAAAGAGCTTGAAGCTATCATGGAGCGCGAATTCGGCCCGGTGCGGCGCAGAATGTATACGCGCGCGAAAGCGGCGGAAGCGCCGGAGTATTCCGTTGCGCCGTCAAAGCGCGAGTACGTCATAGTTGACGGCTATAACTTCATTTTCGGTGCGCCGGAATACAAGGAGCTTGCTGCGGCCTCGCTCTCGCTTGCGCGCGAGCGCCTTTCGGATGTGCTGCGCAGCTACCGCGCAATGCGCGACTGCGAGCTTGTGCTCGTTTTCGACGGCTACCGCGTTGCCGGAAACACCGGCGAGCGCGAAACGCAGGGCATACGCACGGTTTACACCAAGGAAAACGAGACCGCCGATATGTATATCGAGCGCCTTGCAAACGATATCGGCAAAAACTATTCCGTAAAAGTCGTCACGAACGACTCGCTCATTCGCCTTTCGGCCATGCGCTCGGGCGTTCTGCGCATGTCGGTGAAGGAATTTTCCGACGAGCTTGACGGAGTGATGAAAATGATCATGGAGTACATTGATGGAAAACGATGAGCTTATCCGGCGCGCGGAGGATCTGTGCCGCCGATGCGAAAAAACGGCGAGCATCACGCACACGGCTTTCCTGACGCCGGCAGAGCAGTTTGCGCTTAAGGCCTGGGCGAAGTCTGCGCCCGACTGCAAAATGCTGCTGTGCGGAGGAAACGAGGGATGCGAGCGGCGCGCTGCGTTCTTCCTGCCTTTTTATATGGAGGAGGACGGCTTTGATGCATCCGAATACATAAGCGTGCTGCGCGCAAAGGCTCATTTCGGGAAGCCTTCGCACCGCGACTATATGGGCGCTGTGATGGGGCTTGGCATAAAGCGCGAGTGGCTCGGCGATATCTGGGTCAGCGGCGAGGATGCGGTGATATTCCTCATGCAGAGCGTTGAGCGCCATGTTGCCGACGGGCTTGACAAGGTCGGCAGATGCGGCGTAAAGGTAAGCCCCGTGCCGCTCGGCGAGCTTAAAGCGCCCGAGCGCAAGGTAAAGCACATTTCGTTTTCCGTAAAAAGCATGCGCTTTGACGCGGTCCTGGCCGGAATATTCGGCCTTTCGCGCACGGCGGCTTCGTCGCATATAGCAGAGGGCGCGGAGCCTCAACTATTCTGTTTGCATCAAAAACGATGCGGCCATATCGCCCGGCGACGTGATCTCTCTGCGCGGCTATGGCAAGGCGGCGGTGTCCGCCTCCGGCGGAATGAGCCGCAAGGGGCGGTTGTTTGTTGAAGCGGAGATATATAAATGATCAATGGCGGAGCTGAATGCTCCGTCATTAAAAATATGTTTTATATAATTTGCAAAAATATTTATATAAAACTCTTGACAAATTAAAAAGAGAGGAGTATATTAAGCTCATAAAGAAAAAATATCAGGGTCGGGTCTTAGGATACGGCCCGTAAGCCATGATGAAAGAGAGAAGGAGCCATGAAAAAGACACTTTACAGCTTAATGCTTTCAGATGAAGTGGTCGCCGAGGTCGACAGGCTTGCTCACAGACTCGGAACCAACCGCTCAAATCTTATAAATCAGATCCTTGCAGAGCATGTAAATCTCGTAACGCCCGAGCGGCGCATAAACGATATATTCTCTGCCATCGAGCAGATGATGACGCCGTCGCGTGAGCTTGTTCCGTTTGTTTCGCCGAATACGATGACGATGTCGCTCAAATCCTCGCTGGAGTATAAATACCGTCCGACGGTGAAATACGAGGTCGAGCTTTACCGCGGCGACAGCGACAGCCTCGGCGAGCTGACGGTCATTTTCCGCACGCAGTCGGCATCGCTTATCCGCTCGATGACGGAATTCTTTCGTATCTGGAAGAGCATCGAGGATGCGCACCTGCGCCCGTTGATGGAGCAGGAGCCGCCGAAATATGCTCTGTATGACGGAAAGTTCATCCGTTCCATTTCCGTTCCGGCTCACGACTGCTCGTCGGACGAGCTGGCAAAGGTGATCTCGGAATACATCAAGCTTTTCGACACCATGATGAAGGGCTATCTCAGCGGACGCCTTAGCGCCCGCGACATTGAAGCCTGTTACTTCTCCCAGCTAAGGAGAGCCGATATTTTAATCTAATTTGAAGAAAAAGAAGGTGTTTTTATGAATGCACAGAACTTCACCCAAAAGACACTTGAAATGATCCAGACCGCCAAATCAATGGCGATGGAAAACAACAATCAGTATATCACCCCCGAGCATCTGCTGTATGCCCTCGTTGATCAGGACGGCGGCCTTATCCCGTCGCTGCTGGGCAAGATGGGCGTTGACTGCAACGCGGTGCTCTCCGAGCTTGACACGGCGATCGAGGGCATGCCCAAGGTCTCCGGCGACTATGACATTTCCCTCTCGCGCGAGGCCGAGCGCGTTATGAACGCCGCCGAGAAATCGGCAAAGAGCCTGGGCGATGAGTATCTGTCCGTCGAGCACGTCATGATCGGCATTTTTGCATCCCCCACACCGGCGATAAAGCGCATTTTTGACGGCCACGGCATAACCAAGGCAAAATTCACCGAGGAGCTGTCGAAGGTCAAAAAGGGCCCCGTCACGGGCGATAACCCCGAAAACAGCTATGATGCGCTTAAAAAATACGGCACCGACCTTGTCGAGCGTGCGCGCAGCAATAAGCTCGACCCGGTCATCGGCCGCGATACCGAGATAAGAAATGTCATCCGCATCCTTTCGCGTAAGACGAAGAATAACCCTGTGCTCATCGGCGAACCCGGTGTCGGCAAAACCGCTATTGCAGAGGGACTTGCTCAGCGTATCGTCCGCGGCGACGTGCCGGAGGGACTTAAAAACAAAACGATATTCTCGCTCGATATGGGCGCGCTTATAGCCGGCGCAAAGTACCGCGGCGAGTTTGAGGAGCGCCTGAAGGCGGTGCTTGAGGAGATCAAGCAGTCCGATGGTCAGATCATCCTGTTCATTGATGAACTGCATACAATTGTCGGCGCAGGCAAGACAGAGGGCAGCATGGATGCAGGCAACCTCTTAAAGCCCATGCTCGCGCGCGGTGAGCTGCACTGCATCGGCGCAACGACCCTTGACGAGTACCGCAAGTACATCGAAAAGGACGCGGCGCTCGAACGCAGGTTCCAGCCCGTTCAGGTAGATGAGCCGACGGTTGAGGACACCATCTCCATCCTCCGCGGACTTAAAGAGCGCTATGAGGTCTATCACGGCGTGCGCATCCACGATAACGCCATTGTCGCCGCCGCGACGCTTTCAAACCGCTATATCTCCGACCGTTTCCTGCCCGATAAGGCCATCGACCTTGTCGATGAGGCCTGTGCGCTGATCCGCACGGAGATCGACTCCATGCCTGCCGAGCTTGACGACATGCGCCGCAAGATCATGCAGCTTGAGATCGAGGAAACGGCGCTTAAAAAGGAGACCGATAAGCTTTCGCAGGATCGTCTTGCAAAGCTCACCGAGGAGCTTGCAAACCTCAAGGACGAGTTCAACGAGCAGAAGTCCCGTTGGGAGGCCGAAAAGGGCAGCGTTGACGAGGTAAAGAAGCTCAAGAGCCGGATCGAGCAGATGAACGCCGATATCGAGAACGCTCAGCTCAGGTACGAGTACGAAACGGCTGCAAAGCTCAAATACTCCGACCTGCCTGCGCTTGAAAAGAAGCTCGAGGAGGCAGAAAAGCTCAGCGAGGAGCGCAAGGCCAGCAGCATGGTGCACGACACCGTCACCGAAGAGGAGATAGCCGGTATCGTGGCCAAGTGGACTGGCATCCCCGTTTCGAAGCTGCTCGAGGGCGAGCGCGAGAAGCTGCTGAACCTCGATAAGGTGCTGCATAAATCCGTAATCGGTCAGGACGAGGCCGTGCAGAAGGTCACTGAGGCCATCTGGCGCTCGCGTGCCGGCATAGGCGACCCGAACAGACCGATAGGCTCGTTTATGTTCCTCGGCCCCACGGGCGTCGGCAAAACGGAGCTTGCAAAGGCGCTGGCAAGATGCCTGTTCGACGATGAGCACAACATGGTCAGGATCGACATGACCGAATACATGGAGAAGTTCTCCGTCTCAAGGCTCATCGGCGCGCCTCCGGGATACGTCGGCTACGACGAGGGCGGTCAGCTTACCGAGGCTGTGCGCAGAAAACCGTACTCGGTCGTGCTGTTTGACGAGATCGAAAAGGCGCACCCGGATGTGTTCAACATCCTGCTGCAAATTCTCGACGACGGCCGCGTCACCGATTCGCAGGGACGCACGGTCGATTTCAAGAACACCATTATCATCATGACCTCCAACCTCGGCAGCCAGTATCTGCTTGAAGGCATAAACGATAAGGGCGAGATCGAAGAGAGTGCAAGGCAGCAGGTCCTGGCTCAGCTGCATCAGCAGTTCAGGCCGGAGTTCCTCAACCGCCTTGACGAGATCATCTGCTTCAAGCCGCTTACCAAGACGGAGCTTAACGGTATCATTGATATCCTCACCTCCGCGCTCAGGCAGCGCCTTGAGGACAAGAGCCTCGGCCTTGAGATCACCGACAGCGCAAAGCAGCTTATCATCGACCGCGGCTTTGACCCCGTGTTCGGCGCGCGTCCTTTGAAGAGATATCTCCAGAGCACCGTCGAAACGCTCATTGCGCGCGCAATCCTTGCAGGCGATATGCCGGCAGGCCACGTCATCAAGGTCGATGTGCGCGACGGCGAGCTTGTCTGCGAATAAGATCAATAACGGGTATCCGATGAAGGTCGGATACCCGTTTTTTTCGCTCAAAAAAATATGCGTGGGATTTTCGGCCGCGTCGTGTATAATGAGATAGACAGACAGCGCTAAAGGAGGCGGTGATGTGCAGGAGAACACGGTCGAGCGGCTGCTGCTTGAGAAAAACGAACAGGGCATGGACGCGCTGCTGCTCCATTACGGGCCGCTCATGAGATACATCATTGCGCCTATACTGCAAAATCCGCAGGACAGGGAGGATTGCCTGTCCGAGGTCTCGATGCGCGTGTGGGAAAAGATCGGGCAGTTTGACGGCGAGAAGGGCAGCTTTCACGCGTGGCTTACGGCGATAACAAGAAACACTGCGCTCAACCATGCGCGCAGGGCCTCCGGCAGCAGCGCCGAGGAGCTTTCCGAGAGTACGCCGTCGCCAGAGCTCTCACCCGAGGAGGCGCTGCTTAAAAAGGAGCGGCAGGAGGCATTAAAGACCGCTTTGAGCCGCTTATCGTACAAAGACCGGCTTCTGTTTTACAGAAAGTATTATTATCGGCAGTCAACCGCCCAGATAGCGGCGGAGCTTGGCATGACCGAGCGCGCCGTCGAGGGAAAGCTGTATCGCGTGAAAAAGCAGCTTCGCAAAAGCTTGGGAGGTGAGGCGTGTGAATGATCGTGACTGGAGCTCCATGAGCGAAAAGGAATTTGATACGCTGCTCGAAGGCAGTGTTGCGGAAACTCCGCCGGAGGATATCGTTGCGGAGATAACGCCGTGGAAAAAAGCGGCAAACCGCGTGCTCGCCGGTATGGCACTGTGTGCGATAACGCTCAACTTCCTGTGCTTAAATTACATTCTCCCTGCCGTCGGCATTGTGCTACAGCTGCTCGGCTTTCGCGCTCTGCGGCGCGAGAACAGGTGGTTTAACGCATGCTTTGCCGTAACGATCATCCGCGCGGCATACTTTTTCCCGACGCTTGTTCTGAATACGACCACTTTCCATGCGACGATTCTGACGCCTTCCGTTACATCGGCCTTGACGGCGGCGAGCGTTGTTCTTATGCTTGCCGAGTTTGTCTGCCTCTGGCAGGGACTGAGGGCGGTCAAGGCCAAGGTCGGCCTTCCGCCGAGCGCGAAATGCGCCGCGGCTCTCATTGTCTGGTATGCACTTATGGGCGTGCTGGCCGTGGCCGGGTACGAGGGTACTATAATCCTGCTGGCAATGGTCGTCGCTTATATCTGCATTATCCGCAATCTTTATAAGCTCTCCGGCGAGCTTGACGAGGCCGGATATTCGATAACTCCGCAGCCGGTGAGGGTTACGGATAAGTGCGTCGTTATCGCGCTGAGCGCCGTCGTTTTAGTTGGCTGCGTGCTGGGGTATATCTTCGGCGACAGCTATGACATGGATTGGCGCGAGGTTCAGCCGTCGGAGCAGAGCGGAGTTGAGGAGATAAAGAGTGAGCTTCTCGAGCTCGGCTTCCCGGAGTACGTTTTGAACGATCTTAATCCGAAGGATATCGCAGCCTGCGACGGCGCTATGCGCGTCGTCACGGACGTTGAGGATAAGCCGGCAGACGGCGGCAGAACGGTAACGAGCGTATCGGGCAGCGGAGCAAGCCGCCGCATAGTGCAGGACACGGTTTACGACAAGAAGCTCCGCATGACCGGCGTCGCGGTGCAGGTATCGGATGAGCGCGAGCGGTGGGTCATTTTCCACCACTTCCTGTGGCTTACCGATCCCGGCTTTTACGGCACGGAGGCAGTTCAGCTCTGGCCGACCTACACCGAGGTTTCGGATGGCTGGGCATCCGACGGCGAGGTGAGCGGCCGCGTTTTGTACGACCGCGGCGGCAAGACCTTTGCAGCGCCCTACCGTTCGCTGAGATCCGAAACCTACGATTACGACAGCGTCTTTTTCGGGATCAGAACGCGCAGCGATGTTTTTGCCTCGTTCTCCGTGCCGAGAAACGGTGAAAACTGCCGCGGATACGTCGCCTATGCGACCTCTGAGCTTGCGGATGACTACATCATCAGCAGCTGGATAAACTATGTGCATCAGCAAAGCTGGCTTCAGTATCCGGCGATGACCGCCGAGGAATACAGAAAGTCGGGCTTTTGGGATGACAGCGGCGCATTCCGAATGATACAGAACGCGCTTCAGTTTTATCCGTCAGACGACGGTGTTGAAATGATAAGCTGACAAAAGCAAAAAACCTCTCATGTCATTTGACGTGAGAGGTTTTCATATTATCTGTAAGTAACGATGCCGTTTTCGCCGAAAAGGCGCTCGATCGCGCCGCTTGCAAGCAGCGTATCCAGATGCGCGAGCGTTTCGCCGAAGGCGAAGCCCTTTTGCGAGGGCGGAAAGTCGGCCCAGTTTTTTGCCCTTATGCGCCAGGTCATAAGGCCGGCAAGCTCGTATGCGGTGACGCCCGGATGCTCGTGAACGAGCCGCTCGGCCTCGCTGAGCCGCAGCCGGTGATGCTCTATCAGCTGCTGCGCTCGCTCACGCAGAGTGACTTCACCGCGCGCTCTGTGTGCCGGGAGCGCGGTTTCGATATCGAGACTTTTCATAAGCTCCAGACTGCGCAGGTAATCGCCGAGCGAATCGGGAACGCCGTTCCACGCGCAGATGTTCGGGCTTATGTCAAAAAGAACGTGGTCGCCGAGGAAAATGAGCTTTCGCTTTTCGTCAAAAAGGCAAAGATGCCCCGGGGTGTGCCCCGGCGTTGCAAGGCAGCGCAGCTCGTAGCCGCCGTAGCACAGCACGTCGCCGTCGTCAAGCTCGCGCGCCGGGAATGCGCCGGGGGCGAATTTTATTGCCGGGGTCTGCGCCGACCACAGCGCAAGATCCTCTTTCGGCATGCCTTCGCGCAAAAACCGCGCATGAGTTTCCCTGTGCTTTTCCTGCTCGGGCATGGTGATGACACGGTGGTCTTTTCTGCCCATCAAAATGTTGAAGTCCTCTCCGGCGAGATATGCGGCGTTGCCGGTGTGGTCGGAGTGAAGATGGGTGATGAAAATGTCGGTGTTGTCTGCCGTCAGACCAAGCTGCCGCATTCCGTCGAGCAGAGCCTCGCGGCATTCAGGGCGATTAAACCCGGTGTCGATAAGCAGATTCCTGCCGCCGGAGCTTACAACATAGCAGTTGAGCCATTTAAGCGGATTGTTCGGCAGAACGATCGGAAAGGCGTATATATTATCCGCGACTTGTTCAATGTTCATGGCGGATACTCTTTCACGATATAGGCTTAAAGTCGGGGTTTTGTTCGCGCTGCTGGCGCTCGAAGTCTGCGGCTTCTTTCATATAAGGCAGCATGTGGTCGCGCACAAGCTCGGGCCACATGAGAAAATATGTGCCGAAGGGGTTTACAACGGCGTGGCGCTTGTTGTCAACGAGCATCTGGAAATAGTCCATCGGCTTTAAGCACACGCAGTCGCACTGATCCTTGAGCTTCCCGAACTCATCGGGATCGGTAAAAATGGGGATGAACACCTGATTGTTCACGGTAAGCGTTATAAAATTGAGCATCGCGGAGGACGCGCCGTTTTTCTGCACGGCAAAGTACATCGGCGTTTTCGCAAGCTGCTCGAGCAGCATGGTCAGCGACTGCTGATCCTTGCCCTGCGACCGGCTGTATTTGCCGATGAGCTTTTTTATGCCCATGCGCGATATCTGATCTATCTGCTGCTGGCTAAGTTCCGAATTTGCCATAAATATTACCTCTTGATTACGTTTTTCACCATCATACCACACATTGCCGCGATTGTCCATTGAGCAAAAATTTACGCAACAGCATAGCGCTTGCATTGACAAATTACGCATTTTTGCTACTATCAAAGATGCCGATGCAGAAAGCAGCCTCGAGCTTTTTACGCACGGCAGCATGAAAAGGAGAATTCTCATGGACATAAACATCAAAGTTAAAGACAAGATCGCGGTCGGGGACGAGACGCTCATCGTCTGCGGCAACAGCGACTACACGGTAAATTTCGAGCTTGACGCCGAGTGGGCGGAATACGACAAAAAGACCATGCGCATAGGCTATCGCAACGGCAAATACAAGGATGTTGATTTCACGGGGGCAAGCTGCGCGCTGCCTGTTATAAAAAAGCGCCCGTGGATAGCCGTCGGCCTTTACGCCGGACAGCTTCATACCTCGACCCCGGCTGTGTTCCGCTGTGCCGAGTGCATCACCGACAGAGATGACGAGCCGATCGACAAGCCTGAGGTATCGCCATATAAGATACTGACGATAAAGCTTGGCGACAGGGTTGAAAGCTACGAATACACCGGCCTCAAGGATAAGACCATTGAGGTCGCAGACGGAAGTGAGGTGAGCTACTGATGGCAAAAAAGCTTTATGAGGAAGCAGATGTTCAGGCCGTAGCGGCGGCCATACGCCTGCGGAACGGCTCGAGCACGACGTATAAGCTCTCGCAGATGGCGTCGGCGATAGAGTCGATGAAAACCGGCGATAAGTATGTGCAGACGGACGTGCCCGAGTACGTCAGGACCGAGGCGCTCGCGGTCGCAAAAAAGGTCAGCGCCGTGCAGACGACCGACAGCATAACCTTTATCGCCGCATCCGATGCGCACCATCACAGCGACGACGAATACATCGCAGACGGCAATCTGCACGCCGGAATGGCAATGAAGGCGCTCAGCTACATTATGCCGGGCATTGACTTCTGCTGCTTCCTGGGCGACTACAGCATAGGCAGCGAGACGACTACGCTCGCGCAGGGCAGGCAGCATTTTGCCGAGATAAACGCAATTTTAAAAGAGGGCTTTGGCGGTATTCCGCAGTTTCGCACTCCCGGCGACCGCGACGGACTGCGCCGCGCGCTGGAGACAAACGACAACACATGGCTCCAGCCCAAGGAGATATACACCTATGTCGGCCGCTATAACGAGGGCGCGACCTACGGCAGCACCACCGAGGGCTACTGCTATCGCGACTTCGACGAGAAAAAGCTGCGCGTTTTCTGCCTGAGCACCTCCGAGATCGGCATGAGCTGGGACAATGTTTCGCTCACGCAGCGGCTCTGGTTTGCAAGGGCGCTCAAGGCCGTCGGGGCAAAGGCCGGCTGGGGCATCGTGATACTGTCGCACTATCCGCTCGACTTCACGGAAAACCTGGATAAGAACAGCTCGGCCAAAACTCTTGGCAGTATTCTCAAGCAGTATGTTGACGGCGGCTCGGTCACGCTCTCTGGCATGACGGTGTCCTTCAAGGACTCAAACAGTGCAAAAATTTACGCCGCGTTCCACGGACATACGCACAATTTCGCCGTTGCAAAGCTCAGCGACGTTCAGGACAGCGGCAACACGGAGTTTGACGTTCTGCGCGTGGCAACGCCGAACATGTGCTACTTTTACAATAACGAGTTTGGCTCGAACGAGGGCGCGGACTCGAACGGCATAGAGTACGGCGAGACGACGACGTACGCAAAAACGCACGATACGGCCGACGATACGTCCTTTGTCGTGAACGTCATAAATCCGTCGGAGGGGAAGATACACTCCTTCTGCTACGGCGCGGGCTATGACCGCGAGATAACGATCCCATCGTCGGGCGAATAACAAAAAGCCTCCCACGGAACTGAACGTGGGAGGTGATTTTTATGCCTCGCGCAGCTTGCCGCCGGCGGCAAGGACTGCCGCGCGCGCAAGCACAAGGGTGGGGTCGATGTGCTCGTAGTCAAGGCCGTACATATCAAATGCGGGGGGAAGCTCCGTGCAGCCGAGGATGAGCGTCTGCGCGCCCTTATCGAAAAGCTCGTTGACTGCTTTTTCAAAGCCCGACGTGTCAAAATCGAGCCTGCCGGCCTTGACTCCGTTATAGGTAAGATCCATAACGGCGGCCTGAGCCTCGGGCGAGGGCGTTATAAGCTCGATGCCGCTGCCGGCAAAGCAGGTTTCGTATATTCCGCTCTGCACCGTGCCGTCGGTAGCGAGAAGCCCGGCGCGCGTGATCTCGTGCCGCATAAGCTCCTCGGCGGTCAGCTTTATCATGTGGAGCACGGGAACCGGCACGGACGCGCACACGGCGTCGTAGAAGCCGTGCGCCGTGTTGCACGGCATGACGATAAGCTCGGCCCCGGCCTCGGCAAGGCGGCGCGCGCTCTGCGTCATCTGCTCCGTGGGGTCTGCTCCGCCGTGAATGAGCGCCTCGGTGCTGTCGGGAATGTTCGTGTTGCTGTCGATGATGACGTGCAGATGATCCTGATCGCAGCTCGCCTCGGTGCTGTTTATGATCTTTGTGAACAGGTCGGCCGTCGCGGCAGGCCCCATGCCGCCGAGAATGCCGATTATTTTTTTGTTCATATAATTCACCGCCCAATTTATTGTCAGGCTATGACAAAATCAAGAAAGCCCTGAAATCGAATGACTTCAGGGCTTATCTTGGAGCTGCTGGGCAGATTCGAACTGCCGACCTCATCCTTACCAAGGATGCGCTCTACCTACTGAGCTACAGCAGCAAAGTTGATGCCCCTTAAAAAAGGGGCATCTGTGGCGACCGAGAAGGGACTTGAACCCTCGACCTCCGGCGTGACAGGCCGGCGTTCTAACCGACTGAACCACTCGGCCACGGCTCAGTTAATATAACAGATTTTTTGCCTCTTGTCAACAATTTTTGAAAAAGTTTTTTTGAGAAATTCTAATTTATTTGCGTGACTTAGGTTTTTTCTTTGCGGACTTGGACTTTTTGGCCGCCGCCTTTGCGGCCTTTCTGTCGGCAGATTTCTTTTCTTTCAGCGCTTTTTTTGTTTTTATCTCAACGATAACGTAATATCCGATGACGGCAAGCACCAAAAACGCTACATATGCATACCACGGCATGCTTCATCCATCCAATCTCTGATTATAATAATATACATTAAAATGCAGCTGCGGTCAAGAAAACAAAAACATGTGGACAATGACAGACACAGTGAGATATAATATAAAATTATATCAATCTCAAAAGGAAGGCTAAGATGAAAAAGAATCTGAGATTTATAATTGCCCTGATATTCGGAAAGCTCGCCATGTGGCTGCAAAAGCTTTTGGGCATGAACGCAAGCTATTTCCCCGGCAAGCTTGCGATAAAGCTCTGCCCCGATTTCCTCGGCAGGATTGACAAGCCCAAAACCATAATAACCGTCACCGGCACAAACGGAAAAACCACCTGCTGCAACATGATCCTTGACGTTTTGTCCGACGCAGGCTTCAAGGTGCTCAATAACCGCGCAGGCTCGAACACCGACGCCGGCATTGCGACCTCGCTCATATCCGGCAGCACCCTCGGCGGCAAGGCAAAGTTTGACTATGCCGTGTTCGAGGTCGATGAGCGCAGCTCGCTGAGGATATACAAATACGTTCACCCCGACTACGCCGTGTGCACGAACCTGTTCCGCGACTCTATCCAGCGCAACGCGCACCCGGAGTTTATATTCTCGTTTATTGATTCCGCTCTGCCGGACGATACGCACATGATCCTCAATGCCGACGACCCTATAAGCAGCCGGCTTAAAAAGGACAACAAGCGCAGCTACTTCTCACTGAGCCGCCTGCCGACCGACAGGGACGAGTGCGTCAATATAATAAACGATATGCGCGCATGCCCCTATTGCGGCGGAAAGCTTCAGTATGAATATGTCCGCTATCACCATATCGGCAAGATGAAGTGCCCCGGCTGCGGCTTTGCCTCGCCCAAGGCGGATTATCTCGCATCGCCCGACTATGAAAAGCGCTGCTTCACCGTGCGTTCGGATAAGGGTGAGGAGGAGTATCCGCTTATTAACGACAGCGTGTTCAACACCTATAACCAGGTCACGGTCGTTACGCTTCTTCGCGAGCTTGGACTGTCGGCGGAGAATATCGCAAAAAGCTTTTCGCACATGAGCATCGTCAAGTCGCGCTACACGAATGTCGAGAAAAACGGCGTCGAGGTCGTGACGAACATGACCAAGGGGCAGAACCCCGTTGCGTGCTCGATCGTGTTTGACTATATCCGCTCGGAGCCGGGCGTGAAGGAGGTCATCGTTATGCTCGATGACCTGACGTATAAGAAAACGACCGAGATAGTCACATGGGTCTACGATGCAGATTTCGAGTTTTTAAACGATGAGAGCATAAAGCGCATCGTTGTCGGCGGCGTGAGAATGCACGACTATCACCTGCGTCTGCTGCTTGCCGGCGTTCCGGAGGAAAAGATCCGCTGCGTCGAGCACGAGACCGACGCTCCGGCCGAGCTTGAGCTTGACGGAACGGACAAGGTGTTTATCCTGCACGATCTTACAACGCCGCAGCTTACAAAGCAGGTGCGCGACGGCATACTTGCCCGTCTTGAGGAAAAGGAGGCACAGGCATGAAGATAGAGGTGCTGTTTCCCGAATTTGCAAACCTTTTCGGCGACTGCTGGAACTGGAAGTATCTTTCGCGCTGCATGCCGGAGGCCGAGCTTATCGAAACCGGCTACAACGACGAGCCGCGCTTTGCTTCCGAAAAGGTCGATATGATAATCATGGGCGCGATGACCGAGCACGGCCAGGAGCTTGCGATAAAAAAGCTCATGCCCTATCGCGACAGACTGCGCGAGCTTATCGACGGCGGCGTTGTGTTTCTCATGACGGCGAACGCCGGCGAGGTGTTCTGCGAATATATCGAGAACGAGGACGGCAGCCGCATTGCCGGTCTTGGCCTTGTTACGCTGCACGCAAAGCGCGATATGATGCACAGATTTAATTCAACTCAGCTGTGCGCGTTCGAGGACATGGAGCTTGTCGGCTTCAAGGCGGAGTTTTCGCAGCTTTACGGAGATAACTCGGACTTTTACTTTGCCGAGGCCAAGTACGGCATCGGCATTAACAAAAAGTCAAAGCTCGAGGGCGTGCGTATCAAAAACTATTTTGCGACCTCGATGGTCGGGCCGTTTTTGATGATGAATCCGCCGTTTGTCAGATACCTCATGGCGCTTCTCGGCGTTAAGGAGCCGAAGCTTCGGTTCGAGGAGACAAATATGGCCGCCTACGAGCGCCGCCGCGCGGACATTATCCGCATGATGGGCGAAAAATGAACTTAGGTCAAAATTGATATCTGTTCGCCTTCCATCAAGTTATCCCCCGAGACTTAAAGCCTTGGGGGATAATTCTATTTCAATTCAATTTCAAACGGTTGCTTTTGGAACTTCGTATGTGACAAATGTTGCAGAAAAAAAACCGTATAGACGATATGATAATATTGTAACGATGTGTTGGAGGGCGGAGTAATGGAGAATCTGTCGGTAAGTCCGTCTCGGTTTGACGATGTTGGAATAATACTCAACGGCAACAACTGCTTCGTGGGTCTTGAAACGCCCGACGGAGTCGAGGCTTGCACGCTCGATAAGCCGTTTGTTTTGAATAAAAAGGTGCTTTCGCGCTATGACGAAGCCTGCAATTATATAAAAAAGATACTGCCTGTCAAGATGAAGATCGAGCTGCCTCGGGGCTACCGACTTACGCTCACTCCGGACGATCTGGCAGTATTTTTTTCGCAAAAATGCGATATGAGCGCGATGCGCGACTACATAGAGGAACGGAAAACGCGGACTGAGGCCGAAACGCGGCGCTGGCTTGCCGAGCGCCCGTGGGACACCATGCCCGTCAGCGGAGCCGAAGCCGAGGCACAGAACTTCGTTTTTGACAGCGATACCGGAATGATATCGACCGACGGCTGCTTTAATCCGGCGACGACGATAGTGCTTCCGTCCTCGATAGACGGTGTGCGCGTTTGCGGGATAAAAGAGTATGCCTTCGTGTCTTATACATATCTTGAGACCTTTATAATGCCCGACAGCATTACATGTCTGGAACCGTATGCGTTTTATGACAAGGTCCATCTGCGAAATGTGAATCTGTCAAAAAATCTTGAGCGGATATCTGAAGGTGCATTTTCGCGCTGCCGTGCGCTAAATTCAGTTATTATTCCCGACAGTGTCACGCATATCGAGCCCGAAGCGTTTTATCAGTGCGCAAACCTGTTTTCCGTACACATACCGGACAGCGTCGTGTCCGTAGGCCGGTGTGCGTTTTTGAGTGTGCCGCATATATATTATAACGGCCCGGCCAAGGGATTCCCCTGGGGCGCGGTCGCCGGGAACTGAGGAGTGGATCATGAAAGGTCGGACAGAAACAGTCATTTGCGGAGGAAGTAATCTGCGCGCGCCGATGAAGCTTGATTTTATAAGCTCGCTGCGTGATGTTTCGCCGGGCGAGTGGCCCGAGATAGTTATTGTGCGCACCGGAAACGAAACGGAACCTGCGTGCTTTGTGCATGCCGAGGATGCAGGAGATATATTTAACTGCATCGGTATCGTTGCCGCGCCGAGCGAGCGGCTTGTGGCCATGCTGCGCACGGCGGCAGTTACGGCACGCCCACGCGCGTTTTGCAGAAACGATGCAACGGTGTGCAGGGCAGACGATCCGGAGGCGTGGGGGTTTATAGCCGAGTTCGAAGCGGTAGATGAGCTGCCGCTGGCCGTCAGCGAAGCGATATCCCGGGCATCCGAGCGCGGCTGCGGCAATGAAGCCGAGCTTCTGGAAAAGGCGGCGTATATGACCGAGCAAGGCATTCCTCAAAAGGTTATAATAAGCACTTTTGAACAGATGCTTGCAGACCCCAAATATCCCGAGCTTGTTCCGTGCCCGGCTGTTAAATTCGTTCAGTCGGATGCTTACGGGGAGCTGACGCGTGGTCTTGCCTATAGACTTTCGGGCTTGAATTTAAGACTTATCGGAGGCAAGGGCTGCGGCAAGAACACCCTTGCGCAGACGCTCGACTGGATTCTTAACGTTCCGCAGTACAGAATGCAGGGCAACGCGGAAATGGATAAGCTTGATCTGCTTGGCGGCCCGACTATAGAAAACGGAACTTTGCGATATAAGCTCAGCGATATGCTTCGCTACATAGAGGCCGGGGCGGACGTCGTTCTCGACGAGGGCAACACCATAAAACCGGAATGCGCGGACGTTCTGCACTCGCTGACGGACGAAGCGCGCAGAATTCAGGTGCCTGGCTACGGACTTGTAAAAATGCATCCGAAGTCTTCATTCACGATAACCATGAACGAGGGCTATGCCGGAACGAATTATATGAATGAAGCGACCATAGACCGCTTTACGCCTATCCAGATGTCCGAGCATGAAAGCGTGAAGGAAATACTGCGCCGCGTTGTTCCGACGGCTTCCGAACACTGTCTGAACGTTTGCGATGTGGTATACTGTGCGATTAAAAGCCGCATCGATTCCGCCGGTGGACTTGAACCCGATGCAATGACGATACGCGGTCTTGTTGACGCATTGCGCGCCGAGCCGCTTCTTGGACTCAGGTGGGGGCTTATGGACAACGTTGCCGCAAAGCCGCAGGATCAGTACACTCGCTTGCAGCTTACGGAACTGATCGAAAGCATGGTGCCCTGATGCGCGAGATGTCAGACGCGGCGTTTGAGCGATACGCCGAATTTCTGCGGGCAGATCCGATCGAGAGCATACTCGCAAGGAATCTGTCGTTCCTGCTTGACGACAATAAGCTTGTCTCGGCAGTCAAGCTCGATACTTCGCTGAAAAACCGCACCGAAAATGGGCAGATCGTACTCGGAGGCGCGCCGTATCTGCTGCGTGATGATTTTGATGGACGGCATTGGACCGCCGGCTTACGCGTTCTGCTTGCGCATGAGGTGCAGCATGATAACAGCTCGGATGCCGACGCGCTCAAAAGAGTGCGCGAAAATGCAGAGAGCCTCTTTGCCGAGCAGGGCTTTCGCCCGTTCGTCGGGCGTATACTCGGGCAGAGATTGATGAACATCCTTGAAGATGCGCGGGTGAATAATATTATCTGCCGTCGGTTCCCCGGCTATATTCCCATGCTCAGATTTGTAAACTATGCGCGGACAGACGCAGCGATACACGGCGGCGCTTTGGAGGAATTCTTTTCGGAGCTTGAGCGCTTTGCTCTTACAGGCACGGCACGGGATCTGGAAGCGGATATAAAGGAAAGAATCGATAAGGCGGCGATCTCGAGAGATTGCGCCGAGTGTGAGACTATTTGCAATGAGCTTTTGGCGCTTTTGATGCCAAGGCTTGCTGCCATGTGCAGAGCCGAAGATGATCTTTCGGCAGTGCTTGAGAAACTAAACGCCGATCTTGAAGACTATGCGTTTTCCGCAGATACGCGTGCCGAACAGCGCGGAGACGGCAAAGACAGTTATCTGCGCAGTCACGCCGAGGCTGAGACCGAGCGCAAGGGAACACCCGATGACGGAGACGATGCCGACGGTGATAAGGGCGACAGCGCAAGTCCCGGCAGCGGCGATAATTCCAAGCGCTACGGCGATATGAACGGAAGCCTTACAGGCTCGGATGTTAAGCCCAAAGCGAGTGCCGGAACGGACGGTCGCGAGGACAGAGGCGCATCCTCGAGCGCAGGAAGATCGACGAATCACGGCCAAAGCAGCTCAATCGGCATAAAAAATGATTCCGGCAGCGCCCTCGGAAAAGCGGCGGCAGAAGGCCCGAATTCCGTCAGAGAGGTCATAGGAGCGGACTTTTCACGTCGCCGTTCGGCAGCATTGAGCGAGCTTGAGCTTAAACAGATGCTCAGTAACGCGGCTGCCGATCTCTTAAGGGAAAGACGATATGAAAAAATGAGCGCTGTTCAGACCGCCGGCATCGGTCGGTTGAGCCTTGACGATAAGTTCAGACTTGGCGGAGCATACTCCGATGTGAAGTTTGAGGAAAGCAGCATTGTCCCGTCGCGCCGCCGTCTGCCGCCGGAATATGCGGAAAAAGCGCGCCAGATGCACAAAAGGCTCGACCGCATCCTGCGCGAGCAGCGGATACGAAGTCTCAGCCAGCGCCGCGGCGTTCTCAGTGAGAGCGAGCTTTGGAAGATACCTCTCGGCTCAAAGCACGTTTTCAAGAGCAAGACGCCGCCAAAGGCGCGCGAAACTGCATTTTTCCTGCTTATCGACCGCAGCGGCAGCATGGGGACCGGCCTCGGTAACGGAAATTCAAAGCTGTTTACTGCGCTCATGACAGCAGCGATGATAGAAGAGGCGCTCAAAGGCATTGCATACACAAAAATAGTCGCTTTTGACGGCGGGCCGAATGTGGTTGAGCATTGCGTCATAAAGGACTTTGAGCAAAAGGAGATCGGAAGCCGCTGCTTTGACGCGACAACGCAGTTAGCTGCCGGAAACGGGAACAAGGACGGGTATTCGATACGTGCAGCGTCGATGGAGCTTGTAAAGCGATGCGAAAAGCGCAGGATACTTGTCGTCTTGTCCGACGGATTGCCGTCGGCGTACAGAAGCGAGGATGAGGCGATAGAGGATGTGCGCAGTGCGGTGCATGAGGCAAAGCGACGCGGCATAGTAGTTATCCCGGTGATCTACTCCGCCGATGCAAGCCGGAGTATTGAGGCGTACACAAAAATGTATGGCAAAAGCATCGTTCTGGCCTCAGACAGCAGTATAATGTCAGAGTTTGAAAAAATGCTGATAAAGCTGGCGAGCCTGCGATAATAAAAAATATCCGAGGACAAGAGTCCTCGGATATCAGTAGTACCAGAGCCTTTACCGGCAGCGGAAAGAGACCATTGAACGCGTCTTTGCAGACGCCAAAGAAAAACACGCTATGCGTTATACACAATACAGAGGCT
>ERZ779861.2036-NODE-2036-length-20289-cov-4.355392_pt1 | contig 20289 bp, 21 predicted proteins | sample MGYA00511558_ERZ779861 | MGnify/ENA primary metagenome ERZ779861 (study PRJEB29588, sample SAMEA2163432) | human gut metagenome | biome: human gut; feature: human-associated habitat; material: faeces | place: Denmark | collected 2008/2010 ...
TTCCCGTGAGCTGGTAAAGGAGACCATGCACCAGGAAACCAACCAGTATGAGAAGTTAGCCAACATCAGCTACGATAAGGACAGCCAGATCTTCAGCTATGACAATCTGGCCTATGACAGCCAGATCGACGCCATGGCCTATTGCCGTAGGGCGGAGGAGCTGTTTGAGCTGTACCAGCGCTGCGCCAACCGAAGGCAGGTGGAGACCATCTGTGTGAATTTCCTTCGTATACTGGAATCTACCAAGCTCAGTGTCAACGGACATCTCTACTTTGTGCCGCGGCATAATATGGAAAAAGTAGATATTTTCGAGGACTTTGTCGCTGAGCTTAGCCGGCTCAGCCGCAATCAGACGCACCTGATGGCGAACTCCATCTACATCATCGACGACGCCAAGCAGCGTCAAAAAATGACGGAGGAGTTTTACTCCGCCGTAAAGAAAGAGATCTCGGAGTATCAGGAACGCGCCGACTATTTCATCAAGAGCGGCTGCCAGAGCCCCAGCGTCATGGACCGTTGGGTGCTGAAGATCCAGAGTTTGGAGGGAAAGAAGCAGCACTATGAAGACGTGCTGCGCCGTGAGCTGGATGGGCTGGACGATGATTTCGCCACCCTGAAGCTCTTATCGCAGGAACTGTCCTTCCGCGCCCAAGCAATTCGGGCGAAGAGGGCTGCATAAATGAGGCGGGTGCACAGAGACGGCGTTCTCTGCGCACCCGCTTTGCTTATCAGAGCACACTCTTTAGCATGAACACATTAACATGATTATTCGTTATTCTAAAACTTGATACCCTTTTCTTTTCTGCATATCTGCATCAACTTGCAAATAGTCATATCTTATGCCCTCAGAGAGTTGTTTCGCAATACGGTTTGCATAATAATCTATCGCTCTCAACGCAGTTAGTAGAGATGCATACTTCCCGCAGTACGTATCCGCACACAGCGTCAAAATTTCTTGCATATCCTGAGCATTAGAATATACTCCTTGCTCAAACAACTTACTTTCCACTGCGTCAATAGCGCTATTTTTAATATGTATTATCAGTGAAAACCGGAACATGTCACTCGATAGTTTATTAATACAATACTCTATGGGTATATCGTACTTTTTCAGTGTAGAATCTTGAATTAAGTAGATATAAGCATTTATTGTTTCGATAAATCTCCGCCAATCTGTATTATGGCTTAGTGCAAACACTTCATGCCAATCCAATTGAGCAATCAAATTATATAATTGGCGATACGTTTTAAAAAGGAGATGCATCAACCATCGCCCAGTTAATTGATTTGTCACTAATGACAGTGGTGCTGCCTTGCTCGTTTGGGCATTTGCCAACGCAAATGCCCTATCCAACAGTGTGGCTACAATGGCCTTTTCATTTTTTCGCGGCCTATATTCATCATTGATGGCATCCTCAATAACCCCTCGCTGAAATAAGAGTGACTTATCAAATGCGTACGTCTGAACTCGGTTTGCAATTCCTGCAAATTCTATTGCACGTTTTGTATCAAGTATAGAGCAAACTGTATCACAATGCTTGGAAAAGATTTTTGCGGACGCTGTTCTAAAAAGCAGATCGGTATCGTGTTCTTTCCCTATGTATAATGTGCGTTTTGGATTTTTTACTACTTCGGGAATATAAAGGTTAAAAAAATCTCCTACACGACTACTTTCATATGCAACATATTCAAAATGCCTTACAAGCATCTCCTCCGGCATTCCTTTTTCTAAGACTTTTTTTCTGTTGGCAAAATACCGCATAGGATCCTTGCGGTGCTTCTTATCCAGTTGCAAGCAGATCTTTCCCGCACTCCAAAAGTCATCCAAATCCATTAGCAAATCTGTGGTTTCTTTTAGCTTTACACATGATGGAACAGACATACACATCGTATCATCAGCAAAAATCAGCAAATCATACCTTAATCGTAATGCAAGCATTTTAGCCGATACTGCCCTACTAGTAATATGATCGAGATAATCAATGTAAAATAGCATTGCTGCCTCCTTACTGATATTTTTACCGCTGCATTTGAGGGGATTTTCGATAACAAATTTCGCTGCATTCAAGCAAAAGCATTTTTATTATACATCTTTTGCTTTTTTACTTTATGTCCTATATATAGCACATCTGACAAATGTCATATTTTGTCAGAACCGCTTGGATAACAACATATTTATATTATTTATCATATAAATACAATAGGGAAAAACACATGTCTTATCTCGTCTGGAAAAGATTTTCGATGTAGCTGCTTTTTTTGTTTCCATTTGCTTACTAGTCACACAAAACTATGTATTTCAAGTCATTCACCGTTGCCGGAATCCGCCTATATCGAAGTCAATATGAAATATTAAATACAATTAGGACGGTGATTACACATGAAAGAAAATACGGAAAATCTAGTTATGACCCTTTTGCAGAACTACCGCGCTACCAAGCGCAAGATTGAGCAGCTCCGCTACGAGCTGGAGCATCCGACCAGAGTGACACCGGATGAAATGATCGAGGCCATGAACTTCGCCAAGGGTGATGGCGAGGGTCGGCCCTCCGGCAGCGTATCCAACAAGACGCTTTACATCGCCATGAACTTCCAGAGTGCGGCGGATGAGGCAAATGCCGCTTTGACACACGATCTGGTCAGCCGCCTTGTACCTCTGGAGCAGGAGATCAACCGTCTGGAGCACTATGTGGCACTTCTGGAACCGCGGCAGGCCGAGGTCATTCGACTCGCCTACTTCGAGGGTCACACATGGCAGCAAATCAGCGCTAAAACCCAAATTACAACGAGAACCCTGTATAAGATCCGCAATCAGGCGGTCGAGGAGCTGGCGGAAATGTATGCGCTGACTGCCGATTTGCAGCGGTAAAGCCTTGTTGTTCCCATCTTTTTCTGAAAAGCTTCACCTATTGTTCACCAAGTCTTACCTTGAAAGGGCATTTTGAAGCTGGTATTCTTTAGAATACAGAATCATAGACAACGCTTCCCGGCATCACGCCGGGAGGCGTTGCTCTTTTATCAATATTTTCATAAACCACCGAGATCTGGCAATACTACCGGCAACGCCATTAGAAAAGAGGAATCTTCATGGAAGCAAACCGTCCAAGCACCAATCACACCGCCCGTACAGTGCCACGGGATATCGCCTGTGTGAGTATCGACACCTCCGCCTCCTGTGCCGAACGCATCAAGCAGTATGTAGAGCAGGTAGGCGACCCGTATTGCTATACGGACAACGGCATTGTGGTAAAGCTTGCGTACTCCAATACTGATGTGAGCCTGCAAGACCGCCTGCGGGCCTATGCGTGCAGCCTGTCCTGATCCTCCAACGTTTCCCAGTTGACAAAAGCAAAGCGGGAAAGCATAATAGACCCGTCAGTGAAAATAATGTTGCCGCTCGGCAATGACAGCCAGAAACCGCTTTCCTGAATTTTTAGGAGGTACGTTTTATGGCTGCATTTTTTTGCCCACAAACCGAAGAACTCTCCGGACAGCATTGGTATGGCATCTCCTATCTCCGCCTGTCAAAGCTGGGCAAACGCTATGAGAGTGAGAGCATCGACAACCAGCGGAAGCTGATCCACGAGTTTGTGCAGCGACACCCAGAGATCACGTTGGTGGGGGAGCGGGTAGACGACGGTTATACTGGCACCAACTATGACCGCCCCGGCTTTCAGGGCGTTATGGATGCCATCCGTGAAAAGAAGGCGAACTGCGTCATTGTAAAAGACCTGTCCCGCCTTGGCCGTGAATATATCGAGACCGGCAAGTATCTGGAAACCGTTTTCCCGGATATGGGCATCCGGTTTATCTCCGTCAATGATGATCTGGACAGTGAACACACGCCGCTGTGCGATGATATTTCCATCCCTATCAAGAACATCATGAACGAGGCATACTGCCGCAGCCTTTCCCAGAAGCTGCGGGCGCAGTTCCGTGTCCAGCGCAAGGCGGGGGAATTTCTCGGCGCCTTTGCCTGTTATGGCTATCTGAAAGACCCTGCCGACAAGCATAAGCTCATTATTGACGAATATGCCGCTATGGTGGTCCGTACCATCTTTCAACTGAAAATGGAGGGCTACAGCCAGCAGGCCATCGCCAACTATCTCTCCTCTGAGGGCATTCTGCCGCCGGCGGCATATAAGCAGCAACAGGGGCTGAAATATCAGTCCGGCTTTCAGGCAGTCGGTGATAATAACGCATGGTCACCTGTCGCGGTGCGGGCTATTCTGGAAAATCCCATCTATATTGGAACACTGGTGCAGGGCAAGCGCGGAACGCCCAACTATAAGATCAAACAGATGAAACTGCGCAGCAAAGAGGATTGGTGTGTTGTGGAGAAGAACCACGCACCCATTATCAGCGAGGAGCTTTTCACTTCGGTGCAGCACCTGCTGTCACTGGATACCCGCACTTCTCCTTCCGAGGAAGTGGTGCAGCCCTTGGCCGGAATGCTGTACTGCGCCGATTGCGGCCGCGCCATGTGCAGGCGCAGCGTAAAGCGCGGCAATCGCATGTTTTACTACTACGTCTGCTCCACCCACAAGCGCTCCAAGCTGTGCAGCAGCCACTCCATTTCGCAGACTGCTTTAGAGGAAGTGGTGCTGCGGGCCATCCAGAAGCAAATCGAGATGGTGGTCGATATTGACCAGTTGATCCACGAGATCGGTCAAAAGAGCATCCAAGCCGCCAAGCACCGGCAGCTCGACATGACCATTGAGGAAAAGGAGAAGCAGATCACCGAGCAGAAGGAATACCGTATGCGCTTGCTGGAGGCTTTCCACGATGACCTGATCTCCCGCACGGAGTATGACATGATGCGGCAGCGCTATACGCAGCGGATCGACGCATTACAGGCGGCTCTCGCCAGTCTGCACCAGCGGCGGCAAGTCTTGGAGGAGGGTGCGGCAGACACCCGGAACTGGGTCGCCGAATATACCAAATTCAGGAAAATTGACAAGCTTACCCGTGAAATGGTGGCCGGATTGATTCGCAGGATCACGGTATCCGAGGGCAAGCAAATTACGATACAGTTTAACTACGCCGATGAGCTGGCGTCTTACCGGCAGATGATCGCAGCAGCGGCGAAGGAGGTGGGGTAAGCATGGCACGGAAAAGCAAATATCTGTCGGTCCACCCTCTGGCGGAGACTTCAACTCACTATCTGGCTGGGCAGTATGGCCGGTTATCTGTGGAGGACGGCGACGATACCGAAAGCAATTCCATCGGCAATCAGGCAAAAATCGCCGACGCTTTCCTTGCGGAGTACCCCGACATCCAAATTGTAGAGCGGTACGCTGACAACGGTTATACCGGCATGAATTACAGCCGTCCGGCCTTTCATCAGATGATGGCGGATGTGCGGAGCGGAAAGATAAACTGCATTATCATCAAGGACATCTCCCGCTTGGGACGTCATTTCGTCGAGACCAGCGAACTGGTGGAGCAGATATTCCCCGCCATGAACGTGCGCCTTATCAGCGTCAATGACAACTATGACAGTCTCGTGCAGGATGCAGGCGCTGCCGCGTCCCTCATCATGCCGCTGAAAATGGTCATGAACGAGAACTACGCCAAGGATATCTCCAGAAAAATCCGCAGCAGCATCCACGCGCAAATGCGCAGCGGCACCTATCTGCCTTCGTCCGGCAGCATTCCTTACGGCTATCTCCGGAACGCCGCTGCCGCGTCCTATGACATTGATGAGGACACCGCTCCGGTCGTCCGGCGTATCTTTGCCCTGCGTTCCGAGGGTGTCAGCTTCAACGCCATCGCAAAACAGCTGAATCAGGAACATATCCCATCCCCCGCCCAGCTGCGTTATCTGCGTGGAATGAACAGCTCTGCGGCATACCGTGACGCACTGTGGAGCAGGGCGACTATCCGCAAGATCGTCGGCAGCGACGTCTATATCGGCAACCGCACCTATGGGAAAGTATCCCGAAACCATTTGAACGAGAAAAAGAGACGTCAGCCCACTGAGCAATGGACGGTCATTCCAAACGCACATCCGCCGATCATCAGCAAGGAGCTGTTTGACGCGGTGCAGCAGGTCAATCAAGAGGTTCTTGCGTCCCGCGCCGCCTATCGCGTATGTGCTGATATTGGCGATGTGCAGGCCGATCTTTTCCGTGGTAAGCTGTTCTGCGCGGAGTGTGGCAGTCCCATGGGGGCCGGCAAAGGCTGCGCCCGGCACGGCGCACACTCTCCCAGCCGGCTGTTCTATGACTGCAACCGCTACCGCTACTCCGCGCACACCGTCTGTGCCAGCCACTACATCCGCCACGAGCGACTGCTTGCCGCTGTCACCGACGTCTTAGACCAGCAGGTAACATTGACCGTTGATGTAGAGCGGCTGATCCATGAAATCGACCATTCCGTCGAGCTGACACAGGCAAAGCGGGAAAAGCAAAATACCGCCACAAGCCTGCGGCTCCAGCGGCAGAGCCTTGACCGGAAGCTGGATATGCTGATTCACGACCTGTCCAGCGGGCTGATCGGCCGCGAGGAATTTCTCTACGCAAAAGAGAAATACCGGGCAGAGCTCAACCGCATTCTTGCGGCGGAAGCCACGCAAAAGGAACGGATGGAGCAGATGCAGAAGGGCTTATCCACCGCGCAGGCGTGGGTGCGCGCCATGCAGGAATATCAGCGGCTCCCGGTTCTTACAAAGGAGCTTCTTGATACACTTGTCGAGCGCATCTCCATTCACGGGGATCGCAGTATCACGATCCAGTTCAACTATGCTGACCCCTTCGCCGCCTTGCAACCCTATCGCACACCAGCAAAGGAGGCTGCTTGCTGTGGATAAAGTGACTTCCGATCTCATGATCTGTTACTACCGTCTTTCTTCGGAGGATGTTGACGTCGTACGTGGAAATGCCGCAGAGAGCTTCAGTATCGCCGCACAGCGTCTCTGTGTACAGAACTTCCTCGCGTCCCGTCCTGATCTGGAGGGAACCGTTGAGGAGATCGTAGACGATGGCTACACCGGCACCAATATGAACCGTCCCGGTATGCAGCGGCTGCTGTCGCTGGTAAAGTCTGGAAGCGTCAAGACTGTCATTGTGCGTGACCTCTCCCGTTTTTCCAGAAGCTTTCTGGAGAGCGGCCACTATCTGGAGTTTGTGTTTCCGGCGTATGGCGTCCGTTTTATCTCCATCAACGACCACTTTGACAGCGCCGACTATGGCGAATCCACCGGCGGTCTGGAGCTGGGCATCACCAATCTGCTGAATCAGCTATACAGCCGTGACCTGTCCCGCAAGATTAAAAGCGTAACAGACCGCAAGAAGCTGAATGGCGAATATGCTTTCGGCGCGGTGCCTTACGGCTATCAAAAAGGTGAGCAGAAGAACACTATCGTAGTTGATCCGCCTGCCGCTGACGTCGTCAGACAAATATTTCAGTGGGCCTCGCAGGGCATCAGCATCACGCAGATCGCACGGCGGCTGAATGCGTCCGGCACCGAGACGCCTTCCTCCTATCTGGCGAAAGTCCGGGGCCGCTACAAGGTACGGAAGTTCTGGACATACGAATCCGTCCGGAATATTCTCCAAAACCGCATCTACACCGGCGATACGGAGGCGTTCAAATCCCATGTGGTCAAGGTCGGCAGCAACCGCACGAAGCTGCTCACCGAAGCGGAGCGCCCTATCATCCCCCATACGCACGAGCCCATCGTGTCACGGGAGCTATATTTTCTTGCCCGCAGCACCGTACAGAAAACGGCACCGAAAACGCCGACAGGAAACACGCCAAGCCTGCTGCAACCCTATCTCGTCTGCGGCTGCTGCGGAAACCATCTGGTGAAGGGCAAATCCTCCAACAAGAACTGGCGCTGTGCATCGGCACGCTATGTACCGGAAAGCGGCTGTGCCGAAGTTTGTATCTCCGACGCCGACTTACAAGCCATTCTGATCCGTGCGATCAATATGCAGTGCCAGCTGCGGGATGCCCGTCTTGAGACCTTCCAGCGTCAATTTGAGAGTCACGCCTCCAAGCGCCGCGCCATCAATGCGAGGATGCAGAGAGTCCAAGCTGAGATCCACCGCAAGCAGGAGGAGCTTATGTCTCTTTACGAAGCGCATGTCGGCGGCCGGCTATCAAAAGAGTCTTTTACAGAAAAACGGGAAAGCCTTCTCTGTGCGCAGAACGAGAAAAAGCGGCAGCTTGCCCAGTTGGAAAATGATTGGGAACTGCTCTGCGCGGAGGAGGAAACCGCCAAAAAGGAAGAACAACAAACCTCCGCCCTCTCTCCGTACCATGAAATAAGCGCTTTAGACCCTGCTCTTATGCGGGAATTGGTTTGTGAAGTTTTAGTTTTCCACAGGCAAAAAATTCAAATAGAGTGGAAATTTTCCGATTTTACAAGCGAATTAGTCGAATAAAGTTCTTAAAAAATTATTTGTTGTCCCATATTGACATCAACCGTGAGCGGCAGTCCCATCCTCCAGGACGGACGGCTGGCCGGGGCGGTGACCCACGTCCTCATCGACGACCCCACCCGGGGCTATGGCATTTTCGCCCAGACCATGCTGGAACAGGCACAGCAGGCGGCAAAAACAGATCACGCAGCCTGAAAAACCACTGTACGCGAAAAATAAGCGGCTGGTTCGATTTTCTTTGCCAAAATTTGCCATAAAAAACCGTTGAACTGTATGGAAAAATATGGTAAAATCCATGGTGTTAAGGGAACTGCACACATTGGAGGAAACAACCATGGACAAAGTGAGATTTTTGATGTCGGATACCGGGGCACAGATCACGGCGGCCTGCCGCGAAGCACTGGAGCAGAAAGGCGTGGAGGTCACGGTCGTGGAAAAGGACGGGAACAAGGTCCTGCAGAAGATGCTGTCCGTCCGGCCGCAGGTGGTGCTGCTGGACGCCTTTATGCCGGGGCTGGATGCACTGGCGGTCAAGCAGCGCTACAATGCCGCCGGGGAGCGGCACACGTCCTTTTTTGTCACCGGTGCATTCCAGAGCGAAGAAATGGTGCAGGAATTGCTGGACGAAGGGTTTGCCTACTATTTTGTCAAGCCATTTGACGAAAACGTGCTGGCATCCCGCGTGCTCAAGGTGGCTCTGGGACAGGAAAAACGGGTGCTCCACACCAGCGTGGACAGCGACGAGCTCACCGTGACCGAGATCCTGCACCAGATCGGTGTGCCCGCCCACATCAAGGGTTACCAGTTTCTGCGGGACGCCATCCTGCTCACGATGAACGAGCCGGAGTATATCAACGCGGTGACCAAGCGCCTGTACCCGGAAATCGCCAAGCGCAACGGTACCACCGCCAGCCGGGTGGAGCGCGCCATCCGCCATGCCATCGAGGTAGCCTGGGACCGGGGCGATGTGGACACCCTGAACAGCTACTTCGGCTACACCATCCACAACCTGCGCGGAAAGCCCACCAACAGCGAGTTCATTGCCATGATCGCGGATAAGATGCGGCTGGATAAACGCCAGCGGGTGGGGTAAAAATGCTTCGCAAATACGTTGTATCTAATAGCTTGATTTGCCAAAAATGGAAAACTGAGCGCTATTTATTGCTATAAAAAATGTAAAATTATGCTTCCATAGCGATAAATAAGTTGAGAAAAAGGCGATAAACCTTCTGTATTTATTGGGTCTGCGACCTGACGATTACAGGAGGTTATTTTTATGTTGGCGAGAGATGTTGAGATGTTCATAGAACACTGTGAACTGAAAGAACTAAGCCAGAAAACAATCGGCAGTTACGAACAGACGTTGCGTCTGCTGATGCTTTATCTGGATGAACAGGGGATTACACGGACAGAAAAAATCACCCATCTGGATATCCAGCGGTATATAAAAAGTATCAAGGAACGTGGTAAGTACACCGTTACGAGCAACCCGAACAGCGGGAACTATCAGGAGCGGCGGTTGGATTTCGGCAAGAAAGTTTCGGACGTGACCATCAATAACTATCTGCGGAACATGAGTGCTTTTTTCAACTGGTGTGTGGAGGAAGAACGGATACTCCGTTCGCCCGTCAAGAGAGGAGATTTTATCAAAGTGGAACGCAAACCGCTGGAATTTGTGTCGGATGAAGATTTCAAACGTTTGTTGCGAAATATGAACACCGCCAGCTTTAGCGAGTACCGGGATTCTATTATCATTCAGCTATTGCTGGATACCGGTATGAGAATCAATGAATGCCTACTGATTCATGTGTCCGATGTAGACCTGCCCAAACGTTGCATCTATCTTCCAGCAGAGAACACCAAGGGCAAAAAAGGGAGATATGTATTCTACTCTGATAAGATGGCTGCCCTGCTTCAGCGCTGGATGAAATACAAAGACCGGTATCGTGACAGTGAATTTCTGTTCTGTACCAACAAGGGCAAGCGCGTACAGGTCGGCAACTTTGAAACAAACGTGCGGAAATATGCCCACAGAATCGGATTGAAGGATATCCACCCTCATGTGTTCCGAAACAACTTTGCAAAGCGTTTCCTTATGAGAGGTGGGGATATTTACACTCTGAGCAAAATATTGGGGCATAGTAGTGTGACTGTCACCGAACAAGCCTATCTGGACATCACCCAGGACGATTTAGCAGAGATGTACCGCAAGCATAGTCCTCTGAGGGGGATTCGATGATACACTAATCCCGCCGGGATAGCGGAGATTAAAAAGTATATTTCAATACACCAATACTACATATCAAACAATATATATACATATTCATTACAACAATCCCCCGGAGATGTTACCGGGCAGTATTTCGATAATTTGCGCATCATCGTTATATTTATTTGTCTTATCATCGTATGTTTTCCCGGCTGTGCATTATCGCAAATTACATAAATACAACGTATTTTCGTTTATTTTATCTGCTTCAAGACATGACAAAACCCCCTGCCCGTGAAAAGGCAGAGGGTTATTTTATAGGCAGATATTACAGAAGCGATTTGCACATGAGTGGTTTCTTGGGTTTCCGCGCTTCATCCGAAAAGGATTCGTATATCAGCTTATCAAATTCATAGCGCAATTTGTCATATTCTTCTTCTGGAAAGCTTTGTACGGCATCCTGAATGCTCTTTTTAATGGCACGTTTCAGTGCTGGGGAGATGGAACAACTGGGCTTTTCCTCTATTAAAGGTTCACTTTCAGGATTTTTAACCACCCCGCCGGGAGTGGTCTTTCCATCCAGCCTTTCCCGTACCGCTTGCAAAAAATATGCTTGCACACTCTGACCGGCTTTTTCGGCGGCTTCTGAAATTTCATCGGCTTCTTCATGGTCAAGTCGGATGGTCAATGTTTTTTTACTCGCGAGATACTTTGCATTCGCTTTGCGCTGTGCATCTGATGCCATTATCTTCTCCCTATATACCTATTATAAGTGAAAAGTCGGGTTTGTGCACATTGTATGCTTGCTATACTATGCATACATATATTCTTGTGCATTATTCGCATTTACATGCTTCCTAGTCTATGCTATACTTATGCCATCGGGAACACCACTTCCCGATACATGAACACCAACACCCACGATGAACCACACAGAAAGGAAGTGTCCCGCATGAGTATTGACGCATTGCTGATTCTGGTTGAACAGTACAAAGAGGCTGCACAGCTGATTGAAGCCGCACAGGCTGAACAGGAAGTGCTCAAGGCACAAATCAAGGCAGAGCTTGCAGAACGTTCCACCAATTATCTGGAAGTCGGTTGCCACAAAGTCCGCCTGTCTGATTTTTCCAGCACACGGCTTGACAGTAAGGCTATCAAGGCAGTTGCGCCTGACCTGTATAGCGAATACAGCAAGACCGTGACCGGAACCCGCCTGACCATCACCTAATGCACCACCACTAGGAAGAACCGTCCGCCGGGATGGAACTATTATAGCATCTGTCCCGGCTTTTTTCAAGAAACATACGATGAAAGGATACAAGACCATGAAACAGACCGTTAAAACTTCCCGTGCCGCTGGACAGCTGGAAAAGATGTTCCGTGAACTCAACAAGCACTACTTCAACGGTGCACTGCCTGAGCCGATAATATCCCTGAAAAAGACCCCCTCCGCATACGGTCATATCACCTGTTCCAAGGTCTGGAAAGCCGGACAGGAGAACAAGTACGAGATAAACATTTCCTCTGCCACGCTTGACCGCCCCATTGAGGAAACCGCCGCCACACTGCTTCATGAGATGGTACACGAGTACAATCTGGAGAACGGTATCAAGGACACCAGCAACAACGGGGTCTATCACAACGGCAAGTTTAGGGAACAGGCAGAAGCACACGGCCTGACCGTTGCACATCATGAGAAGTACGGCTGGACTATTACAAGCCCGTCAGAAGAACTGCTGGACTTCATCATCTTCCAAGGCTGGCAGGATATCCAGATGGGTGAGCGCCTTGCATGGGCAGATATGGCGGGTACAGGTGCAGGCAGTACAGCACCGGGAAGCAGTCAGACCGGCGCGCCCAAACCTCCCAAAGCAAAGAGCAGCACCCGGCGGTGGATATGCCCCAAGTGCGGTACTATCATCCGGTCAACCAAGGAAGTGCGGGTCATCTGTGCAGACTGCATGGAGATGTTCGTAAAGGCTGAATAATCAAGACCAGACAGAGAGCGAGGGCACGAGTGAGAGTAGTGCCGCTTTTGTTGAGAGGGGGTCAAACAATGGTTATCATGTATAATCTTTCTGTCAATGGCAAAGCGTGCGGTTCTACTCCGCTTCTGTATCAGGCCGTGAGAGCCGCCCAGAACAAAGCCCGCCGGGATGGTATCGCGGTGGATGTGGATGCAGTCACCGAGGACGGAGAGAGCCGCCGTGTGCAGTATCTGCCGGATGGAACGTTGTGCCGTTTGTGGATGCACTAAAAAGTTTACTTTAATCGGGACAGAGAAGGTCGGGAACGAGTGAGAGCAGTTCTCATCTTGTTGAGAAAACACGGGAGGTCGTCAATTATGAGAGTATCTATGGAGAGATTTGTTAAGGAAGTATCCGGGCAGGCTGGCACGCTGTGCGCTGTTCTGGCTGAGGGCACTACATTCTTTGCCTTTGATGCAATAACCGCATGTTTGTGCAAGAAGAATATCACGCTGACAAATGCAGACAGGTCGTTTTCTCTGCCGCGCAAAGAGATCTACAAAATCAGCAAGATGGTCTGCAAGAAAGAGCTGAGTGTTGAGTACGAGATTCTGACGATTCACGGGAACAGCATCATCGTGGATGTTGCCTGACCGCCGGGAGTACCACCGGGACAGAGAACACTGGGCTGTGAGAAAACGCCCGAACACCATTATTATAAGGAGAAACTAAAAATGTACACTATCACTGACCAGATTCGCACAGATGTTCGTGAGCGGATGTTTGCAGAAGGACGCGCAACCGGCACAAAAGTTCGTATTTTCATCTGCCCCAACTGCGGGAGTTATGCGTGGAGCAATGGCGGCAGTACGGGGTTTATCTGTCCATCCTGTGACGATGGAAAGAGCGAAGAGCCTGTATTCATGATGGAAGAGGATATGACCCTTTGAACACCGCCGGGCATTTTACAAGTTCACTTTTAAGAAAGGAGGGGAGCGCATGAGCACCACATCGTATCGACTGAAAAATCTGCGTATGGCACAGGGATACACCAAGACGGACGTTGCAAAGGCGGCGGGAGTTACCCGGCGGGCTGTGTATGGCTGGGAGAGTGACACCATGACCCCGACAACGGCTAATATCATCCAGCTGGCACAGCTATTTGAGGTGTCCACGGATTATCTGCTGGGCTTGACCGATTCAAAAAACAAAACGGAGGAATAAAATCAATGGAAAAGACTATGACCGCAAAAGAACTGTACGACTACATCCAGAGGTTTACCAGTGTACTTGTCAGCGCTGGGCAGGGCAACAACACCCTTTTTACATGGATTCGGACGGAACGGGTGGAACTGCACAAAATCAATGGCATCCCTGATATTTTCGGCAACGTCATGAAGCGCCCCAAGAAACGGAACGGCGGCTTTTCCCTGAGTGGTGCATCTTTCCAGTGTGATATCGTGGAAGAGGACGAAAACAATCATGTGGTAACGGTCACATCGGATACCATGCCATTCCCGGTTACTCTGGACTTGCAGATGTAAGAATGCTGTAAACTAGGGTACACCGTATCTTTCCACCTGATTCTATTCCGTATATTGCAATCTGGGGTCAGTTATGGCATTGTTTTCAATAATTTCTGGCATCTCTGACCCTATTTTTCATATCAGCCAGTGAGGTTATATTATGAAGGTCGCATACGTCCGCGTCAGCACCGAGGAACAGAACGAAGCCCGCCAGATAGAAGCGCTCAAGAAGCACAGCATTGAGAAGTGGTTCACCGAAAAAATCAGCGGCAAGAGCATGAACAGACCCCAACTGCAAGCGATGCTGGACTATGTGCGTGAGGGCGATACAGTCTATATCCACGATTTCAGCCGCCTTGCACGAAGCACCAAGGACTTGTTGGAGATTGTAGAGCGCTTACAGGCAAAGGGTGTGCATCTGGTCAGTAACAAAGAGAATCTGGACACCGGAACACCCACCGGCAAGCTGATGCTGACGATGATTGCGGCTATCAATGAGTTTGAGCGGCAAAATCTGCTGGACAGACAGCGGGAGGGTATTGCGATTGCTAAGCGGAATGGGGTGTATAAGGGTAGAAAGAAGGTCGCTATGCCCGATAATTTCCCCATGCTGTATGCCCGCTATATCCGCCGGGAACTGAACAAAGGGCAACTGGCTGAAGCACTGCACATCACACGCCCGACGCTGGAACGGATGATTCGGGAGTATTTGAGCACCAAACCCGGCGGGAAATTTTAAAAGTGCACTTGTAAATCCTGTTAATGGGACACGTCCTGTGTTATCCTTGATTCGGTTAAACTAAATGCTTCTGTGTTCTTTCTATACGAAGCGTTCATTGACTTACTGATTGTTAAATTGTATAATAGTTCCAGTGGTCAGAAAGAACTATTTTTGTCAATGGAGATGAAAAAATGAAAATTGATGGACTTAAAGTTGCAGACGTTGATTATCAAAACGACAAAGCTACTGCATTCGGTATCTGTTCTGAAGGTGTACTATCAGGTGAAGGACAAAGAATCTTAAAAGAATATCCCGATTACAAAATTCTCAAAAATGACTGGGCTGTCAAAACGGAAAATGACTTTTATGCCTCTGTTGTTTACGCTTACATGGTCGATCAAATCTTAGCACAAAATCAAGGGAACGATTCTTTAATGGAAAAGTATGCACAAGCAACAGAATCTGATTCGTGCAGAAACCCAAACAATCCAACAGAAAAATCGTATAAAAAGATGAATTGCGAATTTTTGTCATTGTATGATGCCTTTTCTGGCGGGTGTGTAGAATGCCCTTATTGTCACTCTAACAACACAAAGAAACTCAAAGCGTCCTCTCGAATTACATCATTCCTCCTCGTAGGTGCTGCCAGCGGTAAAATCGGCAAACAGTGGCATTGCAACCATTGCGGGTCGGATTTTTAACGTCTGTCACCTGATAAAAAACAAAAGCACCCTGCCATTCAATATCGAGTGACAGGGTGTTGTATTATGTGTGTCATAATGTCCGATTCTATCATCTGTGTATTATGTCCAGAAGTGGTTACGCCGCCGGGACTGCATACTGCGTTATAAGTGAACTTTTAATAGGTTTCCAGATAGTCCATCATTTCCTCATAGGTACGGGGTTCCTTACGCCGGGGCATAAACGCTGCGGATAGAAGTGCCCTGTCCAGTTTGAGCTTTGCTTCCCGTTTGCTGGCGTATACTTCCTCTTTCGGCGCACCGGTAATGGCTTTCATAAACGGTTCATAGGTAGCATCTGCTATCACGGAGAACGGGAGCTGCGGTGCGGACTTCTGAATCTTCTGCCGGAGGTCAATCAGACCAAAGGTCATCTGTTGAGCCGCCACAATGCCTACATCATCCACCAGACCATTTGCGACATAATTCATGGGCGTGCGGTACAATGTATTTGCTTCATCCGCATACAGGGGATACCGGGCATTCCACCGGAGCATACACTCATACAGGCTGTATTCCATGATGCTGTCCTGCGCTAGTTCGTCCGTTTCTTCATAGGAGCAGAAACTTGTTTTGAGAAATTTTCCGTCTGCTGTGATATCAACGCCTGTATCAATCCACTTTGTTCCTGGCGGTTCGAGATGTTTTGTTCCATCGGGCAGATAATAGTGGCACATCATCACACCCTCCTGTTCTGTATCAAAGCGGCGATATGGACAACTGGTAGACCACGCTTCATATCCAGAGCGTTTCCGGTCTGCTTCTGTCATGTGTGCCCCTCTGCCTGTTTTGCGAAGTGCATCTTTCTTTCCGTCCTCATTCTTGGGTTTCAGGTCATTCATACTGAACGTTACACGGTCTGATTTGCAGTGCACCTTATAAAATTCCAGCGTTTCTTCCGGTTTACAGATATCAAAGGAACGATGAAAAATATCGCTGCTGATTCGCAAGCTTACAACACCATCAAATTTATCAGGCGTGTTTTCAAGGTTTTGATGGTCTGCATATACTTGCCAGCGTCCACACCAATCAGCGATTTTATCCAGTGCCGCCGCAATACGTTCATCCCGGACAGTACCGTTAATAGTCATATCAAAATAACGTAGCCGAATACCGCGTTTGATAACTCCGTCTACGACATATTCTATCAGGTCAGGATGGAGCGAGGGTTCACCGCCGGTCAAGGTCAAGTGATACAGGTAGTCGATTTGGTCTAGCACACGGTCAATGTATTCCCGTTTGATAACGGCATCCTGTGCTTCTCCACGGGCACAATGGGCACAGGCGAGGTTGCACTGACGGGTCATCTCAAAGGACATACGGTTGAGGTGGAGTTTGGGCAAATTTGTTTTTGTCATAGCATTTCTCCTTTACATACGTTTGTTTTTATTATGAATCCAGCCTGAAAGTGAACTTTTAAAGAGAAGAACACTCCCGGCAGATTTACGGCTCGATGATTGGTTTCCCATTTTTGAGAAACCTATTTGCGTCGTGAAATGCGACGGAATTATGTGCGCAATTTTACGCACGGCGGACATTTTTGTTGTCCGTTGCCACTTGTGGCGATGTGAGCGTACCAAACAGTACAGGGTAGGGAGTTTATAATACCCCTCATGCTGCGAACGCAATGCGGATCGTCTTGACCCGCTTTCAGGGTTAATCAATTTGATTACCCCTGGTGGAAAACAGCAAACCTACGTATATAATATGCGCGGTGTCATGGAAATCTGCCGTCTGTCATGAGCTAAGTTTGAGTTAGGTCGTGCCGTCTGCTCAAAATTGAGCGGGGTTCAAAGTTGGGTGTCGCATTTCACGACTCCCTTCCCGGCGGGTATCGCATCATCAAAGGGTGTATACGAGGTGGACGCCCTTCATAACATCAAACGATAATTCGTTGTTTCTGATTTGAAGTGCACATTTCAAGACAGGTGAGGGCGATTTGGACAACTCAAAATTTCATCATTGATACGATTATTTTGGCTTTTGAAGTGTACTTTTTAGAGAACAGAGAAAACAATTCACTGCTGATAGAATAAGGGTGGGTTTTCTTCTCCCACCCCCTCATTTTTCCTCTTTTCTGTCGATGCTTTAACGCCTCATTCCTTGCGTCATTCGGTGTCAAAACATCACCAGAGATCGAAATATACTTTTTAATTTTCTATTGTTTTGTCTTTTCTCTGTGATATTTTGCTCTGGGGCAATTTTTGTCATATATCTATATATAGAGCATGTACAATTTTTGCCCCAAACTGTTTTGCGTCTATTTATGTACTCGCTTTATGTACAGAATAAAATCAAATCTCAACCAATTTCCAGAATGTAGCATCTCGGCTATTATTACGTTCACCATCTTTGACACGCTTCTTGTCACGAATGCTCACGATTTTCACGCCATAGATTTTTAATTTCTCATTCAGGACAGTTTGACCCATTGGACGATTTCTGTATTCGGTAAATACTTTTGACAGCATGATACCGGCATACATATCTTCCTTGGGCATCGGCTGATTGAGATGTGTTTTAATCCAGTCGGTAAGGACTTCCATGCGATACCGTTGTACACCACGCCTTAAATCAGTCTGTGCATAGTCCACAAAGTATTTCAGATAGGATTCTCGCGTCATTTTATCCAACATCTCCCTTTCATATCTCAGTTGTTTGACACCCAGAGGATTAACGCGATATGTGTTCTCTGATGCGTCCCATTCCATGATTTTACTGTCGGTCAGCTTCTTTTGGATTTTATCGGGCGTGTCACTATGACGATACTCGGCAAAGGTTTCTTCACCAGCCAGGAACGCTTCTACGGGCTTTAGTTCTTCCTCAATAATTGACAGGTATTTCTTTAAACCACTCATGTACCAGTCTGCGTCATAGTCACGGAAGTAAACGGTACAGATGTCCTCTGCATCCAACGGGCGTTTGCGTCCCATGGACTGTGCGATATCGGTCGGCTTCCACTGGTCGATGAAGATGTGCTTTACTGTGCGGTCTTTGATCTCGATACCAATGCCGATTGCTTTTGTGGTGAACAGGAACCTCTTTTGGAGTTTTCTGCCTTTGATACAATCGGTCAGGGCATCCATTTTCCTGCCATATTTGGTATTGTTCTCGGAGCAGTAGTACCCGGCGGCATCACCGAATATCTTTTTCATCTCGATAAGGTCAGCACCGCTTGACATGAAGATTACTGCCTTTTCACCCGCCGGGAGGTCATTTAGCATCATCACAAGGTTTTCTCTGGCATAGTAGTACATTTGCTGGATGTGCGCATTATCCTGCGGGAGGGTATAGATACGGTCTGGCGGTGTTGGAGAACTGGCGTTCAGCATCTCGTAAACCTGACCACCGGTTGCGCTCATATAAATCACCACATGGTCTTTCTCAGCGCTCTGCAATACTTCCAATGACAGGTAGGTATTGATGTTATAGGTAGAGAAGTCTGTAAAGTAGTGGCATTCATCAACCGCAATGTACTTGAAACCAGCCAAATACTTTTCCAACCGGGCGGGAGCGTTCCTGCGGCGCGTTTCGATGTACTGATAGGTCTGAACCTCAAGAATCTCGTCATAAATCGGAAATTCTGCGGCAACTTCTTCTCCCATCTCAGCAATTTCCGCTTCAAACCGGCGCTGTATCATCTCTGCATGGAGCGAGTTCAGCGGGCACAGATAGAGGATGCGGCCTCTTTTGCCACCGGTCAGCATTTCATCCACGAGCCATCTTGCTAGCTTCTTGATGATAAATTCGTTCTTGCCACGGCCTGTTCCACAATCCAGTATCACACGGCCATTCTCCCAGCTCTTGAAGTCCTCACCGATGATATCTGACACCCAGACATTCCCGGCGGGCACGGTGGTTGCGATTGCAGTAGTAGCACTTGCGGTATCATTACACATCTGAGCCACCCCCGATTACAGATTGTTCAGTTCATCGCGGCGGTTCAGGTAGTCCTCCATCGTTTCCTTGAGCATCGGAGAGGAGAAGAACGAGAAGCAGTTTTTGCCCGGGCGTTTGAGGTTTGGCTGCACCCCGACAAGATAAAAGCCCCGGAGCATCAGATATCCTGCCATACGCGGCGAGTAGATAACGATGATATCGCGGGGTGTTTTGTTAGTGGTTTCCATGGTGTGTCCTCCTTATATAGGTCTTTATGAGTGAATATTCTTGCCGCAAACACGGCTTTTCTTTACAACTCATTATACCACATAATGGTGTATTTATCAAGGCGAAACAGATAATTTGCTTTATTTTTAGAGCATTTGTGGCGCGTTCTGACAACTTTTTGTTTGTAATAAGTGTGCTGAACTTTAAATGTCTATTTTCAAAGCATGACGGAGTACAAAGCAAAAGGACAGCACCGCCGGATGGACGATACTGCCCCTATGATGGAATCTTCACGAACGAGGCTCAAAGGTGCACTTTCAAGAGAAAAAATCAACGATTTGTATAGATATATTGCGTTGAATCGCTGAAAATGTTATAATAGCAAAGCAACAAACACTTCAAGTCCATACCGATAAATATAGAAGAAAAATGAGCTGATTTATTGCCCCTAAGCCCGCCGGGCAGGGGAGAGCAAAGACGAACCATAAGTGTAAATTGTTATTAAATAATCAACGTATTAACAATACATTGTACCCTCAACAGCTACTTCGGCTACACCATCCACAACCTGCGCGGCAAGCCCACCAACAGCGAGTTCATTGCCATGATCGCGGATAAGATGCGGCTGGATA
>ERZ779861.2040-NODE-2040-length-20245-cov-5.318078_pt1 | contig 20245 bp, 16 predicted proteins | sample MGYA00511558_ERZ779861 | MGnify/ENA primary metagenome ERZ779861 (study PRJEB29588, sample SAMEA2163432) | human gut metagenome | biome: human gut; feature: human-associated habitat; material: faeces | place: Denmark | collected 2008/2010 ...
CAATTCCTTTGAGTTTCAACCTTGCGGCCGTACTCCCCAGGTGGAATACTTATTGCGTTAACTGCGGCACGGAAATCCTACGATCCCCACACCTAGTATTCATCGTTTACAGCGTGGACTACCAGGGTATCTAATCCTGTTTGCTCCCCACGCTTTCGTGTCTCAGCGTCAGTTGTGGTCCAGTAAACCGCCTTCGCCACCGGTGTTCCTCCTGATATCTACGCATTTCACTACTACACCAGGAATTCCGTTTACCTCTCCCACTCTCAAGAGTATCAGTTTCAAATGCAGTTTGTGGGTTGAGCCCACAGTTTTCACATCTGACTTGACACCCCGCCTACACACCCTTTACACCCAGTAATTCCGGATAACGCTCGCCACCTACGTATTACCGCGGCTGCTGGCACGTAGTTAGCCGTGACTTCTTCTGCAGGTACCGTCACTTTCTTCTTCCCTGCTGAAAGAGGTTTACAATCCGAAGACCTTCTTCCCTCACGCGGCGTCGCTGGGTCAGGCTTTCGCCCATTGCCCAATATTCCCCACTGCTGCCTCCCGTAGGAGTCTGGACCGTTTCTCAGTTCCAATGTGGCCGTTCAACCTCTCAGTTCGGCTATGGATCGCAGACTTGGTAGGCCGTTACCCTGCCAACTATCTAATCCAACGCGAGCCCATCTGCTATCGGTTTCCCTTTGGTATACAGAACATGCGATCCGTATACATCATGCGGTATTAGCACAAGTTTCCCTGTGTTATCCCTCCTTAGCAGGTAGGTTGCTCACGCGTTACTCACCCGTCCGCCACTATGAAATTGTCTCCACTATATAGATCAACTTCGTTTCTTACCTACATCATATAGCCTTTACTATATTTTGTAGGTGAGGATGTTCCTCAGAACATACTCACGAAGTTGCTTCCACATAGTGGAAACAACTTCACCGTTCGACTTGAATGTGTTATGCACGCCGCCAGCGTTCATCCTGAGCCAGGATCAAACTCTCTAAAAAATTGTATATCTAAATCAAGGTCTCCCTCGACTTAATATCGTTTTCTAGAGCTTTTGCTCTTGCTCTCTATTACTTGTTAGAGCTTCTTTTAAATTCAAAAGAATTTTCGGAGTCTACATCTCTACTCGCGTTTCCGCTTTCGAGAACTTAGTACATCTTATTGTTGTTCAATTTTCAATGAGCGATTCGCTGTAACCTTTCGGTCGACAGCTTGTTTATTATATCACTTTGCTGCCGCTTTGTCAAGGGGTTTTTCCAAACTTTTTTTGAGTTTTTTCAACCTTGACTTGAGCTTTGCTTTTGCTTTACGCTCTCGCCGACAGCTTTGTTATTATATCACTTCCTTCCCTCTTTGTCAATATCTTTTTCTAGATTTTTCTAAAAAATTCTTCCAAATCTCCCGCAATCATCTCCCGTCGAGCATTATCATACCTTTTCTGATGCTGTCGCTTCGATATTTTTGATTATCTTCTCGGAGATTTTCTTGAACATCTTGAATTCTTCGTCCGTGATTCCGTCGTTGACCCTTCTCACAAACTCTTTCTGGCGCGCCGCTATCTCGTGTACCGCTTCTTTCGCTTCATCCGTGAGCACGAGATGCACCTGACGTCTGTCCTTTGAATCCTTGTTTCCCACAACAAATCCGCGGGAGATAAGGTGCTCCACTGCCTTTGAGACGTGGCTTTTCGCTATCATTCTGTATTCTACAACACTGCTTGCGGTATCAAGCTTCGGATTATTCGCAAGGAACGCTATTACGTCAATTTCCGCCCTTGTGAGTGCAAATTTTTCCGAAATATCGTCCCATATCGAATCGTACGCTTTTTTTAATACAAACGCGTTGTGTAAAATTTCGCGTGTTTCTGACATATTTAAGCCTTCCTTAGAATCTGTAGTTTATCGCGGAGTCCGCCATAGTGTATTCTCCGAGGACATCTTCGTTAAGCACGACCTCGCTTATCTTCTCCTCAGCCATATCCGCAAACAGAGCCTGCCCTACAGTCGTGTCATATCCGTCGAAAAAGTCGGAATTATCCTCGTTTTCCCACGGTTTTTCATCCATTTCGAGACGCATTATATAGTGAGTGCCGTAGTCAGTCTCGATTTTTTTGTATTCCCCAACCTCGAGACTCATCGCGCTGTCCGTCACATCCGCTATAAAATCCATGTTTTCCGAGATATAATACCCGTTTTTATAGTATTTGTCCTCCGAAAACGCGTCATACACCTCGTCAAAGTCCGCGCCTTCAGCAAGGGATTCGTCTATCGCGTCGATGAGAGCCTGTTTTGCGGCAAGCTCTTCTGCGGTAAGCTCGCGCTTCTTTCTCAGTCCGTCATCGGTGTATTCCTGCACTCCGTCCTCGTCCGTTGCGTACATATATTTATTATTGACATAGATATGGCGCACTCTGACGTAGTTTTCGTCGAGATAATTCTGCCTGTCCTCGTCGGTTATGCCAATGATTCCGTTTGTACCGTAGAGCGCGTCATACAAAGCGGACACCTTTTCGTCGCGGAGATATATTTTTTTGAGCATATTTATATTGACGCCGTATGCACCGAGCGCCGCATTGAACTTGTTTCGACTTCCGTCGGCATATTCGTCAACAAAATCGTCGATATAGCTGTTTATCGTGTCCTCCACCGAGCGGGAGAGCGACAAGCCGTAATCGTCAAACATCTGCTCGCACACGAGTGTCATCTCAACATTATGTACGACCGCGCTGTAAAGAACATCCTCCACCGTCTGCCCGTCGTCAGTCACCACAGAGGAAAAATACTCCGGCGTATTCTTGAAGTCGGCGTAGGTCTGGGCGTATTTTCCCTTGTATGTCGCAAGGTAGTAGCTGAACTCGTTTTCGTTTATCGAATGACTGCCGTAGGTCATGACGCTCTCGGACGAACACGAAACAAGAGCGCAGGCAGCAAGGAGTGTCGCGGCGGCAGCGGATATTATTCTATTCTTCATTTGTCTCTCACTAACAGTATTTTTATATTATATTATAACTCGCGAAAATGAACAAATTATACTATTTGTCGGAAAAACTCGTGTATTTACGAAGTAATTCAAGCAAAAACTCTGTGTTTCTCATGTTCTTCTTGGTTTTCAGCGTGATAAACGGGTTCTGACCGAGCATTACGCGCACTCCGAGGGTAGGATACGCAAGCGCGAGCTTCTGTATCTTTGCGGCGTCGGGGGAGGAGGTGTACAGTCTGATATTGCCGTCCTTTTCCTCGATTTTTGCAAAGCCCGCGACTCTGCCCATAGCTCTTATCCACGCGATACGGCAGAGATTTACCGCCTGTGAATTCGGCTCGCCGTATCTGTCGCAAAGCTCGTCGATTATGTCGTTGTAGTCGTCCTCGTTCTGCACCTTCGCGATGCGCTTGTACATATCCATTCTCTGCGGAGCGGACATGATATAGTTCTGCGAAAGATATGCGTCACAGCGTACATCAACCGCGCATTCGGGAAGCTCTTTCTTGACCGGTTCGCCTTTTTCTTCAATAACAGCCTCTTCGAGCAGCTTCATGTAGAGGTCGTAACCCACAGCTTCCATGTGACCGTGCTGTTCCGCGCCGAGCAGGTTTCCCGCACCTCTTATTTCAAGGTCACGGAGAGCTATTCTGAAGCCCGCGCCGAACTCTGCGTATTCCTTTATGGCAGAAAGACGTTTTTCCGCTATTTCCGTGAGCTGTTTTCCGCGCTTGTAGGTGAAGTACGCGAACGCTCTTGTGCTTGAACGACCTACTCTTCCGCGAATCTGGTGAAGCTGCGACAGACCGTAGTTTTCCGCGTTTTCTATGATGAGCGTGTTTGCGTTCGGTATATCAACGCCTGTTTCTATAATTGTCGTGCAGACTAAGATATCGACTTCGCCCTTGATAAGCTGATCCCACACTTCTTCTATGGCGTCGCGATCCATTTTTCCGTGAGCTACGGCTATTCTCGCGTCGGGTATCGCCCTCTCTATCCTGTCGGCAACGTTGTATATTCCCTCGACTCTGTTGTAGAGGTAGAACACCTGCCCGCCGCGTCTAAGCTCACGTCTGATTGCTTCGTTTATGAGAGCCTCGTCGAATTCCATAACATACGTCTGAACAGGTGAGCGCAGTCCGGGAGCTTCTTCGAGCACGCTCATGTCCACAATGCCGCCCATAGCCATGTTAAGCGTTCTCGGAATGGGAGTTGCGGTCAGCGTTAGTATGTCGGCATTCACCGCGAGCTGCTTCAGCTTTTCCTTTTGGGCGACACCGAAGCGCTGTTCCTCGTCGATTATGATAAGTCCGAGGTCGAAGAAATTCACGTCCTTTGAGATAAGACGGTGAGTTCCGATTATAATGTCCGTGTCCCCTCTCGCCGCTCTGCGAATAGCCGCCGCCTGCTCCGACTGGGTACGGAATCGCGACACCATGTCTATCTTAACCGGGAAAGCGCGCATTCGGCTGAGGAAGGTCTGGTAATGCTGGTACGCGAGGATGGTGGTAGGCACGAGTACCGCAACCTGCTTGCCGCTCATGACAGCCTTGAACGCAGCTCTGAGCGCAACCTCGGTCTTTCCGTAGCCTACGTCGCCGCAGAGCAGTCTGTCCATAGGGTACGGCTTTTCCATGTCCTGTCTGATATCGTCTATCGCGGCAAGCTGTCCGTCAGTTTCCTCGTATTCAAACGAATCGGCAAATTCCCTGCACATATCGTCGTCGGGATCAAAGGAAATGCCCTTCGTTCTCTTTCGTCTGGCGTAAAGCTCGATAAGCTCCTTTGCCATCTCTCTTGTTGCGGCTTTTGCTTTGCTCTTTGCGCGCATCCAGTCCGTTCCGCCCATCTTAGACAGCTTTACCATGCCTGTGTCAGAGCCTGCTCCGATGTATTTCGATACGTGGTCGAGCTGATCTACCGGCAGAAACAGCTTGTCGCTTCCGGCGTATTTTATGTGAACATAGTCCCGCGAAGCTCCGTCGATCGTCAGCGTCTCAAGTCCCATGTACTGACCGATACCGTAGGCTTCATGCACGACGATATCTCCGACTTCGAGGTCTGCGTATGACATGATGGCTTCGGTCGCGGTCTTTTTCTTCTTCGCTTTTCTGAGGTAGTGTCCTCTCGACGGCTTCGCGGATTCTCTTGAGTAGTCGAGCAGAACGAATTTCGGGTAAGCAAGCTCAAATCCGCCCGGGAACTCTCCGCTCATGATAAGCACGTGAGTGTTTTTGCCGCCGATGAGCTTTTCTGCGGTAACATCAACTCCGTCAGCCTGTATCGCAGTGCATCCGCGTGAGATTAAATCCTCGCTTATGGCGGTCTTTTCGTTTTCGGTAGCGCACAGCACGGCACAGATATAGCCCTCTCCGCGGAACCTCTCCAAATCTTCGTTGAACAGCGCGGTGTTGCCTGAATATGCGGGGACGTGACGTGTGTTGAACGTGAAAAGTCCGGCAGGTGTGAATCCGCTGTGTGAGCGCACAAGAGTATCGACAAACACTACGGGGGATGACTGCCTGTCGCCGATTTCTTCAAATGAGCGGAGATAAATACCGTTTTTCTGAGGCGGCAGCTCGTGGTTCTCCGTCATGTCGGCAATGCTCTGCTCGATAAGCGCATTCTGAGCCGCCGCTCTTTCCTCGATCTCACCGCAGTCTACAAGTATCATAGGTCCGCAGTCGTAGTCGAGAAGGGACGTGCCGCTCGGGTAAAGCGTAGGCAGATATTTGTCGGCGAAGTTCAGCTCAAAGCCGTGCTCGAGAGAGGTAAGCTCACTTCCGAGAACCTCAGCCGCCCTCGCGTTTTTCTCTTCCGTGTTGTTTCCGAGACGGCGTATCTGCCTTTTTATCATGTCCCGCAGCTCTTCTCGTTTCTCCGCGCTCACCATAAGCTCTCTCACAGGCGGGAAAACAAGAGTCTCCGGCGAATATTCCGTGAATCTCTGCGTGTCCGAGGAAAAATATCCCATTCTGTCAATCTCGTCTCCGAAAAGCTCTATTCTCACGGGACTTGACGACGGCGGACATATATCGACTATGCCACCTCGGATTGCAAACTGCCCTGCCGACTCTACAAGCTCCACTCGCGTGTATCCTGCGTCTGTCAACTTCTCGGCAAGTGAGGACGTGTCAAGAGGCTCGTCATACGACACCTTGATGCACTTCTCCCGCAGCTCTTCCGGAGACAAAGTGACCTGCAAAGCCGCCTCAGCCGTAGTGCAGATAACCTCAGCGCGCGCGTCGTCGGGTACTATTCCCGTGAGAGACGAGAGTACGTTCAGCCGTTCCCCTTCGTAGTCGTGAGAAGAGGCAATGTTTGAGAAGCAATACTCTCTCGACGGAAAATAAGCCGCACGCATTCCGCATGACACGAGGAACTCGCAGAACGAAGCCGCCCTTTTCTCACTCGCGAACATTATAACGGGAGGAAAGGTCTTCGCGGCAAAATCCTCCGCAAGGGAGTGCAAAAATACGTGCTCCGAGCCTGCGGTAAGTCCGCTCACATAGTAAGGCTTTCTCTTTCCGTATGCGGGAGAGGTCAGCGCGGCGGTCAGCGAAGTGTATTCACGGTTTCTGCGAAAAATATCGCACAGCAGTCTGTAGTTCATTTTTCCCCTTTCTAGATTAAAAACTTAATATCTAACTCCGTTCAGCTTTCCCATAGCGTCGTCAATTTTTCCGTCGAGTATCAGCGGAAGTGCGTCATAAACCGCGCCGAACACTGAGAACATCTTCTCCTCGTCCTCATTCGGTATTCTACCTAGAACCCAGTCGGCAAGGGGATAGTCGGGATTCGGCTTTTCTCCCACTCCTATGCGGATACGGGGGAAGTTTTCGCTCGCGAGCTGTTCGGTTATGCTCTTCAGTCCTTTTTGTCCGCCGTGAGAGCCGCTTTTTCTGACTCTGACTCTTCCGGGGGCAAGATAAATGTCGTCGCTTATCACGATAATATGCTCGGGGTCGATTTTATAAAAGTCCGCGGCTTCTTTTACGGCATCCCCCGAGGCGTTCATAAAGGTCTGCGGCTTCATGAGCATTACTCTGTGTCCGTTTATCGTCGTCATTCCGTAAAGTGCCTTGAATTTCAGCGTCTTTATCGGGCAGGACATCTTCTGCGAGAGAAAATCAGCGCACAAAAATCCCGCGTTGTGTCTCGTGAAGGTGTATTTGTCGCCGGGATTGCCGAGACCCGCTATGATAAATTCCGGCTTTCCGCTGTCCTGTGTGGAGGTCCCGCTTATCTTTTTAAACAGTTCAAAAATATCCGCCATTATTAAAATCCTTTTAATTATCTCCATAACGCGCAAAAAGCCCGTATTTTTTCAGACGAGCGCATTTGCGTATGTAATTTTCGTTTTATCTTCCGGCTATCTCGTGTACTATGCGGCAAAGCTCATCGTACTTGTCTTCGATATCACGCACCAGCTTGAACTGAGTTCTTGCTCTGACAAGGTTGTGCTCGGGATAAGCGGTCTTGAAGTATGTGTCGCCGTTTAAGTAGTCCGCGAGGAAGCGAGAACCGCATTCAAGCGTCATCAGCTTTATCGAGAACGGAAGAAGCTCAAGCTCCGCGTCCGTTATGCTCGTAAGCTCTTCAAGGAAGCCCCTGGTGAACGCCGTGAAGTTTTCAACCTTGAAGTAAATCTTGTCGAGATCCCTCTCATCCTCCGCACCGCTTGAACCGCCGAAACGAAGCGCGTCGCCGTAGTCATAAAGGAGAGAACCCGGCATTACGGTGTCAAGGTCGATAACGCAAACGCCCTCACCTGTTTTGTTGTCAAGCAGCACATTGTTGAGCTTTGTGTCGTTGTGCGTTACTCTGAGCGGTATTCTGCCGTCCTTCAGAGCGTCGACCACAATACCCGCGTCGCTCTCTCTGTCGAGAACGAACTTTATCTCTTCTTCAGCAGTATCTGCTCTTCCGGATTTGTTATTTTTAAGTGCTTCCTTGAACTGCTCGTATCTGACGGGAGTATTGTGAAAGTCTACAATTGTCTCGTTGAGCTTATCTGCCGGATAGTCCGCAAGCATTCTCTGGAATTTTCCGAAAGCGCGCGCCGCATGGTAAAGCTGGTCGGGATTTTCGACTATATCATATGATTTCGCGTTTTCGATGAATTTATACACACGGTAATATTCGCCGTCGTTGTGATAATAATACGGCTTTCCGTCTGTCGTGTAAATAAGTGTCAAGGTCTCTCTGTCGGGATCTCCGCCCTCGGCTATGATCTTCTTTCTGAGAAATTCCGTGACGCCCATTATGTTTTCCATAACAGCCGGAGGATTTGTGAACACGTTTTTATTGATTCTCTGAAGAATGTAGTTAGGCTGGGAGTGAACAATATAAGTATCGTTTATATGACCGTTACCGTAAGCGGACGGCTCGATATTCATATTGAAATTTTTTAATATATCATAAAACTGAATTTCCATGACGATTCCTTTTCGCTGTTTATAGTGATGTACAGTATAATATATCATATTTTTCCATAAAAGTAAAGGGGGAAAATGTAATAAAAACTCTGTTTATAAAATATACTTTGAGTATTATCTTATATTGACTACCCGCGGGAATAATGATATAATATTCTCACACATTTTATTATATGCACGGGAGCGGGCGGAGGACAAATGATAGTCATAAACAACATCGGTCACAGCGGATTTTCTGTCGAATCGGAGACTCATATGCTGATTTTCGACTATTCCGAGGGAAAGCTGCCATCTCTCGCGATGAAGAAAAAGCTGTACGTTTTTGTTAGCCACAGCCACAGCGACCACTACAATCCGGAGATTTTCCGCCTGTGCCGTGAGCATCCCGCAGTAAAATTCGTGCTGTCCTCCGACATTCCGCGCTCCGAGGTTGAGTCACACGGCGTTTTTGACTATATTTCGGTAGACCCCGGCATGGACATAAAGCTCGAGAGCAAATTCAGGCTCAAGGCTCTCCCGTCAACTGATTTGGGCGTTGCTTTTCTCTGCTGTCTAGACGGAAGAAACATCTACCACGCGGGGGATCTCAATCTCTGGCTTTGGGAAGGCATGGGCGAGAACGACGTTTGGAGAATGACCGACAGATTCCGCGAATACACACGTGGGCTTAAAGGCTTCCGCATAGACACGGCTTTTCTCCCTCTCGACACGCGTCAGGGAATGTATTCCTTCCTCGGCTTTGACTACTATATGCGAAAATTCAAGATAAAACGCGCGATACCGATGCACTTCTTCGGCTCGTCAAAGATAGTCGACGACTTGATTTTCGATCCCATCTCCCGCGACTACCGCTCTAAAATCGTAAAGATGAACCCCAGCACGTCCGCTCATTTTGAATAATAGAATCCGCAGTCTTTTTGAAGCACTCGTAGTTGTCTTCGCATGACTGCGGAATTTTTATTACATTCTCGCCGCTATCTCTTTTAGGAAGTCGAGCGAATTTACTTTTCTCTTGTTCTCGAGCTTTGAGAGAAGATATAAGTCTCCCGTCATCACTCCGTCCTCGATAGTTTTAACGGAAGCCGCTTCAAGTTTATCTGCAAAGAGAACAAGCTCCGGTATTCCGTCAAGCTCGCCGCGTTTTCTGAGTGCTCCGCTCCACGCGAATATTGTTGCTACGCTGTTTGTGGAGGTTTCCTCGCCCTTCAGATACTTGTAGTAATGTCTCTGTACCGTTCCGTGCGCCGCCTCGTACTCGTAGTTTCCGTCGGGAGAGACAAGCACTGACGTCATCATGGCAAGGCTTCCGTAGGCTGTCGCAACCATATCGCTCATCACGTCGCCGTCGTAGTTCTTGCACGCCCAGATGTACCCGCCTTCGCTTCTGATTACTCTCGCCACAGCATCGTCTATGAGCGTGTAGAAGTATGTGATTCCCCTCTCCGCGAACTTATCCTTGTACTCGCTTTCGTATATCTCGTTCCAGATATCCTTGAAGCGGTGGTCGTAAGTTTTCGAGATAGTGTCCTTCGCGGCGAACCACAGATCCTTTCCCTCGTCGAGCGCGTAGTTAAACGAACTTCTCGCAAAGCTCTCGATGGATGAGTCAATGTTGTGTACTCCCTGCACAATTCCGCCCGAGCCTTCAAAATCGTGAATCAGCGCGCGCGTCTCGTTTCCGTTTTCGTCAGTCACGACAAGCTCCGCCTTTGAGCCTTCGGGTACGCGCATTTCCGTATTCTTGTAGACGTCTCCGTAAGCGTGGCGGGCTATAGTGATAGGCTTCGTCCATGTGGGGATGTACGGTGTGATTCCCTTGACTATGATTGGCGTACGGAATACAGTGCCGTCAAGTATCGCTCTTATCGTACCGTTCGGGGATTTCCACATTTCTTTGAGGTTGTATTCGCTCATTCTCGCAGCATTCGGAGTTATCGTAGCGCATTTTACGGCAACTCCGTATTTTTTTGTCGCGAGAGCGGATTCCACGGTAACTCTGTCGTCGGTGGCGTTTCTGTTTTCAAGACCGAGGTCGTAGTATTCGGTTTTTAATTCAACATAAGGCTCTATCAGTATCTCTTTTATCCACTTCCAAAGCACTCTTGTCATTTCGTCTCCGTCCATCTCAACGAGCGGAGTTTTCATTTTTATCTTAGCCATGTTTTTCTCCTTATTTCATGGTTTCTCTTGTGTATTCGAGAAGTCCGCCGCACAGCATGACATTGCGCATTCTCTCGCTCAGCTCACATTTTACTTTGAATTCCGCGCCGTTTGTTTTGTCTTGCACTGTGAGCTCTCCGCCGTTTTTGATGAATGAAATCAGTCCGCAAAGTACAAACTCGTCTCCCTGCGATATCTTGTCGTAGTCGCTTTCGTTTACAAATTCGAGCGGAAGAATGCCGACGTTTATAAGGTTCTGCTTATGTATGCGGGCGAACGACTTTACTATGACCGCCTTCACTCTGAGATAAAGGGGAGCCAAAGCCGCGTGTTCTCTCGACGAGCCTTGACCGTAGTTTGCGCCGCCGACAATAATACTCTTTCCGAGACTCATTGCGCGCTTCGGGAAGGTGTTGTCGCATACGGCAAAGCAATGTTCGGATATAGCGGGGATGTTCGAGCGGAGCGGGAGTATCTTTGCGCCTGCCGGCATGATGTGGTCGGTAGTGATGTTGTCGCCTGCCTTGAGCGAGCATTCTGCTGTGATGCTGTCGGCAAGCGGAGTGGTTTTCGGATATCCCTTGATGTTCGGTCCGCGGAGTATCTCAACCTCTTTCGCCTCGTCAGGGGAAGCGGGAGGAGTAATCATGTTGTCGTTCACGGAGTATTCTTCGGGGAGGATAAATTCTGGCATATTGCCAAGCTCTCTCGGGTCGCAGAGGTATCCCGCAACAGCCGACGCCGCCGCAACTTCGGGAGAGACAAGATAAATCTTCGCATCCTTTGTTCCGCTTCTGCCTTCAAAGTTTCGGTTGAACGTTCTGAGCGAGATTCCGCCGGAGTTCGGTGACTGTCCCATACCTATGCACGGTCCGCAGGCTGATTCAAGCACTCTCGCACCAGCACCGATTATCTTCGAGAGCGCGCCGTCGTCAGCCATCATTTTAAGCACCTGCTTTGAGCCGGGGGAAACCGTCAGCGAAACATCGGGATGCACGGTCTTTCCGTCAAGTATGTACGCCACCTTCAGCATATCGAGAAGAGACGAGTTCGTGCATGAGCCGATACATACCTGGTCTATCTTCATCCTTCCGATTTCTTTTATGGATTTTACGTTGTCGGGGGAGTGCGGGCAGGCTGCCATAGGTTCAAGCGCGGAGAGGTCAATTTTGATGTGCTCGTCGTATTCCGCGTCGGGATCGGCTGAGAGCGGCATATACACGTCTTCTCTTCCCTGCGCACGGAGGAATTCACGCGTAGTTTCGTCGGACGGGAACACAGAGGTGGTTGCACCAAGCTCCGCGCCCATGTTGGTAATAGTAGCTCTTTCGGGAACGGACAGAGTTTTCACGCCCTCTCCCGTGTACTCGATTATCTTTCCGACTCCGCCCTTTACCGTCATCACGGAGAGCAGCTTTAAAATTACATCCTTCGCGGACACCCACGGAGACAGCTTTCCGACAAGCTCCACGTTCACGATTTTCGGATAGGTGATGTAGTACGCGCCGCCGCCCATAGCTACAGCAACGTCAAGTCCGCCCGCGCCTATCGCTATCATGCCGATTCCGCCGCCTGTTGGAGTATGGCTGTCCGAGCCGAGCAGTGTCTTTCCCGGTGCGCCGAATCTCTCGAGATGGACCTGATGGCAGATTCCGTTTCCGGGTCTTGAGTAGTACAGTCCGTGCTTTTTACATACTGACGCGATAAAGCGGTGGTCATCCGCGTTCTCGAATCCCGACTGGAGCGTGTTGTGGTCGACATATGCAACGGAGCGTTCGGTTTTAACACGGTCTATATCCATAGCCAAAAACTCAATGTACGCCATAGTTCCCGTTGCGTCCTGCGTCAGAGTCTGGTCTATTTTCAGTCCTATCTCACAGCCTTTTTTGAATTCTCCGTCGACTGTGTGAGACTTCAGTATTTTCTCGGCAAGGGTAAGTCCCATTTTGTCCTCCCTGTATGCGGCAAGTTTATGCATCGCATGAATGTATAGTTTATGCAAATTTCATTTTACAGCTTTATTTTTCTTGATTATAGCACGTTTTTGAATAATTGTCAATATCGCGCTTCATTTTTGCTGTATTATTTTTCATTCGCATTCTGTCGGTCATATGATAAGCATAAATCGGGAGACAAAATTCCGCGCGGCTCTTGAATTATTCCGTCATTTATGAGATAATATTGTCGAGAGAAACTTGATAGAAGGATAAACTAATGAACATAACCGGACACTTCAAAACCATAACGCGCCACCGCCACCTTGTAATGAAAAACTGCTTCAAAGCCGGAATACCGGTGAACGGACTGCTGCATGATTTGTCAAAATACTCCCCCGCCGAATTCATCCCGGGAATAATGAACTACGAGGAAGGCAAGCGCAGTCCGAACGAACACGAGCGAGAGGTGAAAGGATATTCCTCGGCATGGCTTCATCACAAGGGCAGGAACAAGCACCATTTTGAATACTGGTTCGACATCAACACCAAGACAAAGCAGTACGAGCCGCTGAGAATGCCGCTGTGCTACCTCAAAGAGACGTTTTGCGACAGAGTAGCCGCCTGCAAGATATACAAGGGAGAGAGCTACAAGGACTCCGACCCGCTCGAATACTATCTCTCAAAAAGACCTGACGCCGGTTACAGTCTCCTTCATCCCTGCACCGCCTGCATACTCGAAAAATGGCTGAAAATGCTCGCGACGGAAGGTGAGAAAGCCACGTTCGACCACATAAGGAAGATAGGCGAGATAAAATACTGCACCTTCTGTCCCAGACGCGGAAACAAATAAGAGCGAAATATTGATTTTTTTGAATTATTATGTTGCTTTTCTGTTAATCATGTGTTATAATATTTTTGCAGTACACAACAACATCACATCAGAGGTTATCATGAATATTCTCTCATATTTAACGTGTTTTTTGACCGCCCTCGCTCCTCTCACAAACGACAAGATAAGCGGTATCATTTTGGTCCTGTGCATATCGGGAGTCGCGCTTATCGTACTTCTTATTCTGACTCTGATTTTCAAAGGCAAAAATAAATAACAAAAAGGCAGCCGTGCGTAAGTTTTGCATGACTGCCGATTTTTTATTCTGCGGCGGGTTAGTTCGCACCTGTCCCGCTTTTTTCAAGTCTCATCAGCGTTCTTGAAAGCGGGTACACGAGAAGCCCCATTCCGAGGTTTCCGAGTCCGTGAACCGCGTCCCAAGGAAGTCCCGCCAAAATCCACTTTATTGTTGTAGAAAAATCATATCCGAACATTATCGCCTGAGCCGGAGCATACAGCGTTCCGTAAGTCAGTCCGAAAAGCCCGCACACTATGGGGTACACTATTACCGCGACCTTTCTCGGCATATTCTGCGGAAGAAGCATGGTAAACGCCCACATGACAGTCCACAGATAGAGATACGGTATCCACCACATAGCGAATCCGTAGTACAGTCCCGACAGCAGTACGAAAACATATATCGGGATAAGCGCGCGGATTCTGTAGACTATTGTAAACACCATGACGAACATGGCAAGCGGATGAATATTCGGTAAAGCCTCAAGAGCCAGCTTTGACGCAAGCATGAGCGCACCCAGCATTGCGAAAATTATCATGCTCCTGATCTTTGAATGCGACTTCATTAACCGGCGTAAACCGTATAGGTAAGCTCGTAGTGTTCGCCGTCGGCAATGTTAGTGGAGGAAGCGCCTGTCATAAGGTACTCGCCGTCCTTGGAGATTGCCCAATATGACTGGTCAGCGCTGTAGTCGGCAAGCTCGCCGTCGACTGTTGTGATGTAAAGACCGTATTCGTCGGTAGTTCCTTCAACAAGACCTGCTTCGAGAAGAGCGTCCGCTAAGGTTGTGCCTGTAGTCTTTATCTCGTGTTCCTTTGATTCACCGGCTTTGTTGATAACTTCAACGGTGATCGTAATCTCTCCGGGTGTTGTGTTGTCTTCCTTTTCCTTTGAGCAGGAAATGAAGGTGAGAGCCATGACCGCAATGAGCATCACAACAGCGGAAAACTTAAAGATGTTTTTTAACTGTTTCATTTTGTTTCTCCTTGATTTTTGTATTGTTTTTTAGCGCTCCGATGTCAGTGCAGAACTGCCGGCACTCGCGGCGGAAACATCGGAACTCGAGGCAGGTATCCCGGCTTACACGAATATTCCCTCCATGCCTTCTCAGTTTCCCAATGGCTCCGAGTGCGGTCCTCGGTTATGGCGGTATGACGTGATCACGGTGACGGGCTCGCACAGGATTTTCACCTGTTTCCGGTTTAAACTCTTTTGAGGGTACCTCTGCGCCGGAGATATTATATCACCTCAGGAGTGAAATTGCAAGATAATTTAAAATTTGATAAACGAAATATGACGAAACATACGCCGCCGCGAACTGGAACATCACGCATTTTATCATGTGAACTGTTCCAAACTCCGAGCGCATTTTTGTTATGGATGCGACGCACGGTGGATAGAGCGCGAAAAACGTGAGAAACGACACGGCGGATGCTCGGCTGAACAGCTCCCTCAGAACATACTTTACTCCGCCTTCCCCAGAGAACACAGAAAGAGAAGTTAAAACTCCCTCTTTTGCGAAAACTCCTGCGATAAGGCTCGCGCTTGACAAATCGTTCCCGAATCCGAGCGGTGCGAAAATCGGCGAAACTATGCCCGAAACACACTGCATGAGCGATTTTGAGTCGGAGACGGTCACATAATTCATCACCCATGCCGCCGCGGAGATAAGGAGCAGAACCGTCGCTATTTTCTTCACCGTATCCGCGCATTTTTCACCAGACGAGCGCATAACTGATGAAAAACTCGGCATTCTGTATCTCGGCAGCTCAACGACGTCGCAAATACGGTTCTGTCTGCCGAGCAGTCTCAAAAGCAAGCCGAAAACAAGCGCGAAACACACTCCGCAGGCATAGATGAGAAGTATAACAAGCGAAAACTCCCTCCCGAAGAACACTCCCGCAAAGGCTGCGTATACGGGAAACTTCGCACTGCACTGGAAAAACGGAAGTATATACGACGCTCGTTTTGCGGATTCTTCGTCAACTGCGCGGAGTGAATCTATCGCGGGAACTGTGCATCCGAAGCCGAGCATGAACGGGATAGCGGCGCGAGATGAAATTCCCACGTCAGAGGTGAATGGCGAGGAGCAAACGCAAAGCCGCGGCGCGATTCCCGATTCTTCAAGGAACGTGAGATACGCGTACACCAGCATGACGGGCGGGATGAATCCGACAACGGAGAGCGCGCCGCCGAAAACCGCATCGGACACAAATCTGCGCAGAAGATACGGCAAACCTCCGCTGTAATTCAGGAATATTCGTCGCAGAAAATCCACGATAGCTTCGAGAAATGACGTGATAAGTGGAGAAATAACGGAATATATTAAAAAAATCGGGAGCATTACCGCTAAAACAAGGCAAAACTCCGCTATATTCCCGTGCTTTCCGAAGAGCAGTCTGTCAAGGGCGCACAGCTTAGCTTCTCTCCGTTTTTTTATGCAATCCGCAAGGTCAGAGCGCAGCTTTTCTTCGCTTTCACACGAGGGGACAGAATATTCCGAGGTTAAAACAAAACTCTTCAGCTCATTTTTCTCTATTTTCTCGTACATGAACACGCGTATACCGAGCTCTTTTTCGGCTTTTTCACAGTCAAACGAGCTTCCGTCACGGCGGAGAATATCGCTCATCGTCACAACGGCGGCGGCAGGAATTTTCATCTCGCGAAGTGCGGCAAATATTGGCGCGGAATTCTCGGGTGATGTTCCGTCAACCACGACAAGCGCACGGTCGGCTTGATTTTCAAGATACTCGCAGGCGGAGATTTCGTCGGGAGTATCGGGTGAGAGCGAAAACACACCGGGCAGGTCGCATATTGACGTATCTTTTGTAATGTCCGTCTCGAATGCCGAAACTGTAGCTCCGTTGTAGTTGCCCACTCGCAGATTCATTCCGCTCAGCGCATTAAATACCGTAGTTTTTCCCGCATTGGGATTCCCGCACAGCGCAATTTTCGTCATAACCGAGCCGTAATTTTTTCGGCAAGCTCTTTGTCAATAGCAAAATACTTCCCGCTGTAGTACACTATAACCCCTCCCGAAGCCGTTTTTCCGAGCAGCTTTACTCTGACTCCCTGTTTTATCCCGTATTTTAAGACATTTTTCGGCGGATTTTCCTCTGTCACGACGGCTTCTTCTCCGACTTTAAGTTCAGTTAAAAATATTTTTCTCATACTAAAGTATATTTCCGTCATGTCCCTGTTATACCCGAACAAACAAAACCTCCGCCGCACTCATGATGAAGTGAAGCAGAGGTTTTTATTCAGAGTATACTTAGAAAGGAGCTTTTTCGATGTTCGGGTTGCCGTGGGTATATGTGGGAAGGAGCTTCGGAGACTGTACCGATGTTTCGATACCCGCGTCGCTGAGTTCCTTCGAGAACTTTTCGATATGCTCGAGAGTGAGCTTGCCGACTTCAACGGACTTTGACTTCTCGGATGCAAACTTACCTGCGTTTCTGCCGAATACGATAACGTCGAGGAGGGAGTTGCCCATAAGTCTGTTTCTGCCGTGAATACCGCCGACAACTTCACCGGCTGCATAGAGGTTTTCAACGCCTGTCATGCCGTCGGATGTGATGTCAAGACCGCCGTTCTGGTAGTGGAGAGTGGGGTAAACAAGAATAGGCTCTTTCCTGATGTCGATGCCGTACTTGCCGAACATTCTCATCATAGCCGGAATTCTTGCTTCGATTGTGCCTTCTCCGCCCTTCAGCTCAATCATAGGAGTGTCAAGCCATACTCCGATGCCGTCAGCAGTGTGAACGCCGTTTCCTCTTGCGGTGCATTCGCGAATGATGGAAGCCGCGGATACGTCACGTGTTTCAAGCGGGTGCATGAATACTTCGCCGTTTGCGTTGACGAGCTTTGCACCGAGAGAACGTACCTTTTCCGTTACGAGCGCGCCGAAGATCTGTTCCGGATAAGCCGCGCCGGTCGGGTGGTACTGGAGTGTATCTGCATAAAGGAGCTTTGCGCCGACTCTGTAGCCGAGGATAAGTCCGTCAGCGGTTGCGCCGTAGTGGTTGGAGGTCGGGAAGCCCTGGTAATGAAGTCTTCCTGCGCCGCCTGTTGCGAGGATAACGGTCTTTGCGCGTGCTACGAGAAGCTCTCTTGTCTCCATATTCATGAGGACTGCGCCTGCACACTTGCCGTTTTCGTCGAGAATGAGTTCTACTGCGGATGTGAAGTCAACTACCGGAATACCGCGATTGAGCACTTCGTCACGGAGAGTTCTCATGATTTCAGCGCCGGAATAGTCCTTAGCCGCGTGCATTCTCTTTCTGGAAGTACCGCCGCCGTGTGTGGTAATCATAGTTCCGTCGGGAGCTTTATCAAATTCAACGCCGAGGTCGGAGAGCCACTTGATAGCGTCGGGAGCTTCATTTACGAGCTTGTAGAGCAGTTCGGGCTTAGCAGCAAAGTGACCGCCGCCGAATGCGTCAACATAGTGAATAGCGGGGCTGTCATTCGGTTTGTCTGCCGCCTGAATACCGCCCTCAGCCATCATGGTGTTAGCGTCTCCAATACGGAGCTTTGTGACTATCATAGCCTTAGCGCCGTTGTTGTCAGCCTCGATTGCAGCAGAAGCACCAGCTCCGCCGCCTCCGATTATAAGAACGTCAACATCGTAGTCAACCTTGTTGAGATCCACGTCGCTCGCGCTGATTCTGGAATGTGCTTCGAGAAGTGCGGCAAGCTCATGCGGAACTTTTTCTCCGGCATTGACGCCGACTTTGAGGTTTTCAAATTCCGACTGCTTATAGTCGGGGTGGTAAGTTTGAAGGAGCGTGTCCTTTTCTTCGGCAGTCATTCTGCGCGGTTCAAGGACTGTGTTTGCTTCTCTGGCAGCCTCCACCTTTTTCATGGATTCATACATCTGTCCTGTGTACATAGACATAGTGGTGCGCTCCTTCCTTACTTTTCTATTTCTCTGTTGTTGTAGAGTTCCTTCATTTCCTCGATAGGCTTCTGCATGAGGGATTCGAGGAGCTCTTCAAACGTACCGTTCTTTATTTCCTGTACTCTGTCTTCAAGGTGCTTGCACTCGGGAGCGAGATACTTACCGTTGAGACGTCTCGCGAGCATTGCTACCTGAGGATGAGAGATACCTGCGGGGCATCTTGATGAGCATACGCCGCACATTACGCAGTCAAACGAAAGCTCTGCGCACTTCTCAAAGTCACCTCTCTGCGCATATGCAATGTACTGCATGACGTTAAGTCCCTGAGTACATGACTTTGTGCAGGCGTTGCATCCGATACAGCTGTAAATTTCGGGATAAAGCTGCATCATGATGGCTTCTGTGGGCTTTACCTTTTCCATATCGTAAACCTGCTTTACAAGGGGGAAGAAAGGCAGGGTTGCGATATACATATTATCTATAACCTTGGTCTGGCAGGCGAGACATACCTTAAGCTCACGGTCGCCCTTTACTCTGTAGATGGTAGCGCACGCACCGCAGAATCCGTTACGACAGCCGCAGCCGCGGACAAGCTGATATCCGGCATATTCCATCGCGCCCATAATAGTAAGGTTTGACGGAACCTCGTACTGCTTGCCCATAATAAATACATGAACCATATTTTCCATTATTATATCTCCAAAAATATCATGAAATCATGGGACGCTTATCAATACTCGTCCGGAAGCTCGCCCAGTTCGTCAAAGCGGAACACGGGACCGTCCTTGCAGACATACTTCGCGCCGATGTTGCATCTTCCGCACTTGCCGACGCCGCACTTCATTCTCAGCTCCATTGTGGTGTAGATCTGAGTTTTCTGGAAGCCGAGCTCTGTGAGTCCGCCGAGAGTGAATTTAATCATTATCGGAGGTCCGCACATGAGAACAGTCTTTTTAAGGTCGGGAGCAAGCTCTTTTACGTAGTTCGGGATGAATCCGACGTGACCGTCCCAGCCTTCCTGTTCGCGGTCGATGGTGAGGTTGACTTCAACTCCGTCGTCCTGCATCCACTCGTCGAGGATTTCATGGTAGTCAACAAGGTCGTCCTTGGAGCGCGCGCCGTATATAACCTGAATAGCGCCGTAATTCTGTCTGTTGTCGCGGACATAGTTGATTACGGAACGGAGCGGAGCAAGACCTATACCGCCGGCGATGAAGAGAAGATCCTTTCCCTTGAGGTCGGTTTCAACCGGAAACGGCTTACCGTAAGGACCGCGGATGGTGATTTCCTGTCCGACGTCCATCATGTGGAGCCATTCTGTAAGGCATCCGCACTTCTTAATGGAGAATTCCATATATTCGCGGTTCGTGGGGGAGGATGTTATGGAGAACATAGCCTCGCCGACGCCGGGAATTGACAGCATTGCGCACTGACCGGGCATATGCTCAAACGGCTTTTTTCCGTCCGGTGTGAGTACGCGGAAGGTTTTGACGTCGGGTGTGTCGATTCTGATATCGGTGACAACGCCAATATGAGGAATTAATGTTTCGTTCATTATTTTGATTCCTCCGTAAGTTTTTTCATAACCTTAACGATATTCATGTGAATCGGGCATGAAGCGAGACATCTGCCGCAGCCTACGCATCCGAAGATACCGTCGTTGTTTTCGGGGTAATATACAAGCTTATGCATGAATCTCTG
>ERZ779861.2046-NODE-2046-length-20204-cov-3.629709_pt1 | contig 20204 bp, 16 predicted proteins | sample MGYA00511558_ERZ779861 | MGnify/ENA primary metagenome ERZ779861 (study PRJEB29588, sample SAMEA2163432) | human gut metagenome | biome: human gut; feature: human-associated habitat; material: faeces | place: Denmark | collected 2008/2010 ...
ACAGAAAGACTTACATCGGTTCAATGCCCGGTCGTATCATAACATCCCTCACGCAGTGCGGCTCGCTCAATCCCGTTATGCTGCTTGACGAGGTGGACAAAATGTGCTCCGATGTTCACGGCGATCCGGCATCCGCGCTTCTTGAGGTACTCGACGGAGAGCAGAACAAGGCATTCCGCGACCACTTCATCGAGCTTCCCGTTGACCTCTCCGACTGCCTGTTCATCGCGACCGCAAACACCCTCGACACAATACCGCGCCCCCTCCTTGACCGTATGGAAGTGATAGAGCTTCACACATACACCCCCTCGGAAAAGCTCGCCATAGCAAAGCACCACCTCTTCCCGAAGCAGCTGAAACGTCACGGACTTAACAGACGTATGCTCAAGCTGACCGACGACGCCATAAACGAGATAATCTCCGGCTACACGAGAGAATCCGGCGTCCGCAATCTTGAAAGAGAGATAGGCGCGATATGCAGAAAGTGCGCAAAATCCATCGTAGAGGACGGCGTTAAGACTGTTTCCGTTGACAAGGGAGACATCGAAAGACTGCTCGGACCGAAGAAATTCATAGACGACGCCCTGCTCTCCTCCGACCTTGTAGGCGTAACAAACGGTCTTGCTTACACGGAAGTCGGCGGAGATATGCTCAAAGTCGAAGTTCTCGCAGTAGAAGGCTCGGGAAAGATAGAGCTGACGGGAACTCTCGGCGACGTTATGAAGGAATCCGCGCACATTGCCGTAACCTACACAAGAGCTCACGCAGACGAATACGGAATCGACAAGAATTTCTACAAAACCAAAGACATACATATCCATGTTCCCGAAGGTGCGGTGCCGAAGGACGGACCCAGCGCAGGCGTTACTATTACGACGTCCCTTATAAGTGCGCTTTCCGGACTGATGGTTCGCCACGATATCGCTATGACCGGCGAGATAACTCTGACAGGTCGTGTGCTTGCGATAGGCGGACTGAGAGAAAAATCAACCGCGGCTTACACAATGGGAATCCGCACGCTTCTCATTCCCAAGGAAAATATGCGCGACATAGCTGAGCTTGACGAGGTCGTAAGGAATGAGGTAAACTTCATCCCCTGCGAAACCCTCGACGATGTTCTGAAAAACGCGCTCGTTTATCCCGCGGAGAAGATAAGCGCTGCGGAAAACGATAAAAAAGACGAAAAAGGCGAATCCATCCCGGCAATACTTCCCGCACAGAACCCGCAGAGAGTTTACGGGAGCAACTGACAGGATTAAAAATGAAACCGAATCTTAATAACACTTCACTCAAAATATCTGCCGGACTTGTAAAACAGTTCCCCGCAGACAGAATACCGCAGATAGCGTTCTCGGGGCGCTCTAACGTCGGCAAAAGCTCGCTGATAAACTCCCTGCTTTCACGAAAGAATCTCGCGAGAGTCAGCGGAGAACCGGGCAAGACTATCACGATAAACTTCTACGACATCGACAAAAAGCTCTATCTCGTTGACCTTCCCGGCTACGGTTATGCTAAGCGAACCTTCGAGGACAAAAAGCGCTGGTCTGCCCTGACCGACGGATTTTTCACCACGAACAAGAACATAGACTCGCTGTGCCTTGTGTGTCAGCTTATCGACTCCCGCACAGGTCCTACGGAAGACGACCTTGATATGCTCTACTACATGCGTGAGTCAGATTTGCCGCACATCATAGTCGCAACAAAGACGGACAAGCTGAACGCCGCGGAAAAGAACACATTCGACAAAATGATAGCCGAAAACGATCTCACGCGCGGCTTACCGCTGATAAAATACTCTTCCAAAACCAATCTCGGACGGGACGAGCTTTGGAAGAAGATATACGAATACTGCAATCTGTAAAGGAGTCTGACCTTGCGTTATTTCAGTACGGACACACTTATCCAGTTTCTGTTTGTTGTTCCGTGCGTACTCATTGCGCTTACGTTTCATGAGTTCGCTCACGGTTACATGGCGTACAAGCTCGGCGACCCGACTGCGAAAAACTTCGGACGGCTGACGCTAAATCCGCTGAAGCACCTCGACCCTATCGGCACAATATGCATGATATTCTTCCACTTCGGTTGGGCAAAACCTGTTCCGATAAACTCGCGCTACTTCAAAAAGCCGAGGCGGGATATGGCTTTGACTGCGGCTGCCGGTCCTATAATGAACTTTATTCTCGCCCTCTTCGGCATGCTCGTGTGCAGAATACTTACGAAAATCTTCGTCACATTCCCTGCACAGTCCGATTTTGTGTACTACATCCAGTATGCGGCACTCACTCTGTTCTCGTACTTCCATATGCTGAACCTCTCGCTCGGCGTGTTCAACCTCATCCCGATTCCCCCGCTCGACGGCTCAAGAATATTCTACATTTTTCTGCCTCCGAAGTGGTATTTCGGCGTTATGAAGTATGAAAAATATATCCAGCTTGCTCTGCTTGTGCTTCTTTGGACGGGACTTCTCTCTCGCCCTCTGTCCGCGGCTGTTTCGTGGATATCCGGCGGAATGCAGTGGCTTGTATCTTGGATATGAAGGATGAAAAGCTTTGGACAACGCGATAAACTACAAATTTGAACTGTTTGAAGGTCCGCTTGAGCTGCTGCTCAGCCTTGTAGACAAGCACAAGATGAAAATCGACGACATTCCTATCGACCTTTTGTGCGACCAATACATGAGCTACATCCGCGAGGCACAGCTTTACAACATCGACCTTGCCTGCGAATTCACGTATATGGCAAGCGAGCTGATGCTGATAAAAAGCCGAATGCTGCTCCCGCGCGATGTGAAAAAGGACGAAGACCCACGCAAACCGCTCGTTGACGCAATGCTCGAATACCAAAAGACAAAACTGGCGGCGGCGGAGCTTTCGGATATGTACGGCGAATACGGCGGGCGCATGATAAAGGAACAGGACGAGATATCAAGGGACAAAAAATACGTCGCCGACCACTCGGTTGAGCTTCTCCGCGCAGCCTTTGTCCATGTGCTTACCGAAACAAAGCTCACGGAAAAAACAGTGCGCGAAAAGTTCTCAGAGATAGTCAACGCGCCGAGGATACCTGTCGGGGAGCTTATGACGTCCCTCATTGGAAAGCTCAGGATAGGGCGTGTTTACCTTGACGATTATTTCTTGTCTTCGTCGGGCAGGTCTGAGATGATAGGCAAATTCATATGCGTTCTCGAGCTTATCAAAAGCAAAATAGTCGTAGTTGAAGAGGAAGGCGGCGACGACGGAGTTACCGACATGACCTCGCACATCACAGTCTCCCTCATCGGAAGCGACGACGACATAAAGAACGCGTCCCTCGACTCATATCAATAAACACAGGTATTTATGGAAAACTACGAAGTATCGGAAGAATATATCGTCACCGCGGAAACATTTGCGACAATCGAAGCGTGTCTTTTCGCCGCCGGACATCCGCTGACATACTCCCGCCTCGGTGAAGTCCTTGAAACCTCCGCCGAGAGAGCAGCTGATATTGTGGAAAAAATGGCGGCAATATACAACGACGAATCCGCTCACCGTGGCATAATTTTGGTGCGCTTCCCCGACTCATGCCAGCTCTGCACGAAGGAAAAGTACGCGTCTGACATAAAAACAGCGCTCGGAATGAAACGCGGAGGAAACCTATCACAATCCCTGCTCGAAGTGCTTGCGGTAATCGCGTACAATCAGCCATCAACCCGCTCGTTTGTGGATACAGTGCGCGGAGTGGATTCAAGCTATGCCGTAAACATTTTGCAGGAGAAAAATCTTATCGAACCCTGCGGAAAGCTCGACGCACCGGGCAAACCAACACTTTTCCGCACCACAAACGATTTTCTGCGCGTGTTCGGACTTTCTTCAATTGACGAGCTGCCGACAGTCACGGTGAAAAGCGACAGCGGAGAGGACATTTCTCTTGCTCCCGCGCATGAAGAACCGGATGCTGCGGCTGATACGACCGAAAACTGACAAAGGAGTGATAGCATGGTATTTTTGTGGATAGTTATAATTTTAGCTGTTCTCATTATAGCTCTGCTGTCGCTTAATTTTAAGCTATATTTAAAAATTGACGGAACAACTCACATTCGCGCAGGCGTAGGTCCTGTTGTGTTTACTCTGCTTCCGCAGAAGAAGAAAAAGATACGGCTGCGGGACTACACCTACGAAAGATACAAGAAAAATCTCGAAAAAAAGCGTAAAAAGCAGCTGAAAAAGGCTGAAAAGCTCGAGAAAAAGCGCAAAGCCGAGGAGCTGAAGAAAAAAGCCGACAAAGCCGTACAAGACAAAACCGAAGCTCCCGAAGAAAAGCTCTTCACGCTCTCTTCCCTGCTTGAGTTTGCGGCGGAACAGTTCCCAAAGGCAGTCTCAAAGCTCAAAATAGGCGTAAAAAAGCTCATTGTGAAGGTCGGCGGAAACGATGCGGCAAAAATCGCTCTCGACTACGGAAAACTTGAAGCGGCTGTGTCACTGCTGATGGAGCTGCTCGACAACAAGACGCGGCTTTCAAAAATCAAAGAAGGCACTGTTCTCGTCTACGCTGACTTTCTCGCCGAAAAGACGACGGTGGAGCTTGATATTTCGGTAAAAATCAGCGGATTCTCCATCGTAGGCTTAGCGCTTTCTTCCCTCGTCTGGCTGATAAAAAGCAAATTCAAAGCGGACGCGGCAAATGTGAACAGCTCCGTTAAGGTTCAGCCAAAACAAAATTCAGGTGCAAAACCCCAAAAATCCGGCGCAAAACAAAGTTAACAAAACATATTTTACACATATAATGATATTGATTACTAATAGCGGAGGTCAATATGGCAGAAAATTCAAGCAAACTCGGAGACATGACAAAATCCTCACTTGACTCGATTAAAGCCATGCTCGACGCAAACACCATAATAGGCGATCCCATTCAAACACCCGTCGGAACTACAATTATCCCTATTTCAAAGATAACGGTAGGCTACGCGTCCGGCGGCATAGACTACGCGAAGAAAGACGCACCGCAGAACTCCCACAACAACAATTTCGGCGGAGGCGGCGGAACAGGCATAACAGTAACTCCCGTGGCGTTTCTCGTTGTCGGAGCTGACGGCAAGGTAGACATTCTGAATGTCAACACTCCCACTCAAACCGGAAGCGCTGACGCTGTATCGTCAGTCGTCGGTTTCCTTGAACGCTCGCCCGAGCTTATAGAGAGAATCAAGTCAGTTTTCGGCAGAAAAAACGAAGAAAATGACATATAATTCCTGAATTTTTCGTTTATCAAAAGCTCTCCGCCTGGGAATAATCATAAGTGATAAATCTTAAACGGAGATTTCTTATGATAAACTCGATTTACAGGAAAAACCGTGTCGCGTGGGTGTGTTTTGCGCTCATTATTGTAGTTTTTTGCGCTATAGCAACTCGTGCGGCTGACGTTTCGGCTCGTTCTGCCATACTCATCGAAGCTGACACAGGAGAAGTCATATTCGAGAAAAACTCGCACGAGCGTCTTCCGATGGCAAGCACGACGAAAATCATGACCGCTCTTGTGGCTCTCGAGAACGAAGACTGCGACAAAAAAATCTCGGTTTCCCCAAAAGCCTGCGGAATTGAAGGCTCAAGCATATATCTCACCGCGGGGGAAAAGCTGACGCTCGAAGACCTGCTCTACGCTCTTATGCTCGAGAGTGCAAATGACGCCGCGGCAGCTATCGCCTACGAAATATCCGGCGGAATTGACGAGTTTGCCGCACTCATGAACAAAAAAGCCGTCGAGCTCGGTCTGTCTGACACACATTTCACAAATCCTCACGGGCTTGACAATGAAGCGCACTACACAACGGCGGCGGATCTCGCTAAACTGACTGCGCACGCGATGAAAAATGACAGATTCCGCAAAATCGTCTCGACTTACAAGTATCAAATTCCAATGAACGGCGACGGTGTGCGGGTTCTGCTCAATCACAACAAGTTGCTCAAGCTGTCACAGGATGTCATCGGTGTGAAAACCGGATTCACAAAACGTAGCGGCAGGTGTCTTGTTTCCGCGGCTGAAAGGGACGGAGTTGACGTTATTGCCGTTACGCTGAATGCACCCGACGACTGGAACGATCATCTTTCCATGCTGGGGCTCGGTTTCTCGGAATATCACAACGTCACGTTAGCCGAAAAAGGGCAGTTCAAGCTCGAAATCCCGTGTGTCGGTGCGGAAAATGGGTATATTATTGCCGAAAATCGCGAAAACTGCTCCGTTTGCGTGAAGGAAAGCGACGTTATCACCCAAACCGTCGAGTGTGACAGACTGCTCTTTCCGCCAACTCTTGAAGGAGACGTTGTAGGTTCAGTCGTGTTTTTCAAAAACGGAGTTGAGATTGAGCGAATTTCACTGTTCTCGACCGAAAGCGTGGAAGCTGTCGACCCGCCGACTTTGCGAGAGAGATTATTTGGTATTTTTAATTAATTTATGGAAAAAATCAGACTGCAAAAATATATCAGCGGCTGCGGAGTTATGTCAAGGCGTGCTGCTGAGGACGAAATTATAAAAGGCAATGTTTTTGTAAACGGAATTAAGGCTACGCTCGGCGACAAAGTAGACCCGGAGCTTGACGAAGTTTACATCGGAAGCAGAAAAATAAGCGGAGATATCGAAAATCGCCGCTTTACATATATCATGCTCAACAAGCCGTCCGGTTATGTCACGACTATGTCCGACGAAAAAGGGCGCAAAACCGTGGCGGATCTCATCGTGGGAGCGGGCGAGCGGCTTTATCCTGTCGGCAGACTTGACCTTTATTCGGAGGGACTGCTTCTCTGCACGAACGACGGCGAGCTTACGAACAAACTGACGCATCCGTCACATATGATTCCGAAATGCTACATGGCGACGGTCACAATTCACCTCACACCCAAAGAAATCGAGTTCATTAAAAAGCCGTTTGAGCTTGATGGGTATATGTTAAAGCCCTTTGACGTAGAGCTTGTCGGATACACGATGTGCGGCGAGGCTAAGTCTACCATTGTAAAGTTCACGCTGTACGAGGGAAGAAACCGTGAAATCAGAAACATCTGCGCACATCACGGACTGAAACTCGCCAGACTGATACGCACTTCCGTCGGAGACTTGACACTTTTCGGGCTGAACAGCGGCTCGTGGCGTTATCTGACTGACGATGAAGTGGAATATTTGAAAAATCTTTGACACAGGAGGCCCTAGTCATGTTTGAAGTACAGCCTGTTCGCTCAAAGGAGCTGCAATCGAAAATAGCGGCTCTTCTCGGCTGTAAATTTTATCCCGATACATACGCTTTTTTCGCCGGTGAGCTTCACGAGGACTGCACGACCATAACTTCGGTCATCGCACTGTGCCAGTTTGAGTTCTCGCCGGAGAAAGCAGTCATAAAATCGCTTGCCTTTCCGCCCGAATGTGAGCGTGACGAAGCGGTCATTATTCTCGTACGCACGGTAATGAATTTTGTCTATCGCGCGGAAATTCCGACCATCGTTTTCGATGAAGCTGCCGCCGACACAGAGTTCATAAAATCGCTCGGATTCCGAAACAACGACGGAGAGTATGCGATAGACCTAAGAAAATTCTACCTCTCTCCGTGCCACTACAACAATGAAGAGAAATAAAGTTGTCGTCGCCTGCGATTCATTCAAAGGTGCTTGCACATCTTTTGAAGCAGGCAATGCTGTTCTCCGCGGTATTCTGAAACGGCTTCCCGACGATGATGTTGCGGTGCTCTCGGCAGGGGACGGCGGAGAAGGAACTGCTTTTGCTCTCGGTACTGCATTTGGATTCAAAAAACAGCATTTTTGCGTATCCGACACTCACGGAGAGCCTGTTTTGGCAGAATTTTATTCGTCAAACGACAATGCCACAGCAATATTTGACATGGCGTCCTGCTCAGGAATTGCACTCGCAAAATCTCACGGACTTGATATTCTGCGCGCATCCACCGCAGGAGTAGGACAAATGATTCGCCATCTTGCAGAGCTCGGAGCGCATGAGGTCATCGTCTGTCTCGGCGGCAGCGGTACTTCAGACGGCGGTGTCGGAGCACTCTCGGAGCTTGGGGTGCGCTTTTTCGACTGTCGCGGAGAGCTGATTACCGAACGGCTGTGCCCGAAAAACCTAAGATTAATCCACTCGGCTGACTTAGAACCTGCGATGAAGCTGCTCGATGGGATCAAGCTGACTTTACTGTACGATTCTTCCGTGAAGCTGCTCGGGGAATGCGGTGCAGTCATGATGTACTCACGTCAAAAAGGAGCGCGCGCGGATATGCTGCCATCGCTTGAAGCCGATATGGCGCAGTTTTCGCGAGTTCTCTCTTCACTTTCGGCTAATTATGCCGAGGTTTACGGTTCGGGATCTGCGGGCGGTCTTGGCTTTGGTTTGTCCGTTGTCGGCGGAAAGCTCACACCGGGCGCGGATTTTGTACTCGACAAGCTTGGATTCAGCGCTTTGCTCCCCACCTCAACACTCGTCATAACTGGGGAAGGCAAAACCGACAGACAAAGCTCGACCGGAAAACTGCCGTCAGCTGTCGCAAAGAGAGCCGCAGAGTTCGGTGTTCCCGTCATTTGTCTGTGCGGAATGAACGAAGCCGGAGAGGACATTTACAACTGCGGAATCACCTCAGTTATCCAAATCGGGGACAAGCCCATGTCGCTTGAGGAATCAATGGAACGCACGCTTCTCCTACTTGAGAAATGCGCTTACGACATAGCCGGACTAATCCCGCACATAAACTGAATAAAAAAACATATGCACCCTCGGTCGCTTGACTTTGGATGCATATTTTTTCTGTTTATTTAAAATTCAAACTCAACTGATGAGCTTATCGGGCATTTGAGGTACGCCGTCTGTCCTTCTTGAATCACAAACGTGCTGTTTTTTTCGTCCGTCACGAGATTTTCCGCTGTAATCGGAAGCTTTACGCCGTGATTTTTGCCGTAGTTCCATATTTTCGCGATCACTTTGCCATGTCTCGCACAGCACACGACTATTTTGTAGTCTTCTCCACCATCGAACGGCTTCCTTTCGTAGCAGAATGCGCGCTCGTCAAGGTGCAAAATCTCAAAAATTCCGTCTCGGAAGACAGTATTTGTGCTTCTTATCGTGCCGATTTTGCGGTAAAACGAGAGCAGCTCCTCGTCGATTTTCTTCCACGGGAACGGCATACGGCAGAACGGATCGCGATATCCTTCGACGCCGGCTTCATCTCCGTAGAAAACACATGGCGAACCTGGCATTCCCGCGATGATTCCGTAGGCTAATTTCAGCTTTTTTCGCGCAAGCTCACGCTCTTCCGCCGTCATTTTCAGCTCCGCAAGCTCAGCGTTGGACTTATCCCCCATCTCTTCCCCGCCGAGTATCGTTAGAATTCGCTCAGTGTCGTGCGTTCCGAGGAAATTCATGAGGTTGTCGGAGGTGCATTTCGGGTATCGGCGGTACAGTCCTTCGCTGTTTTTCCGCATAAGCTCGACCGTGCCGTTTTTCACGTAGTCAATGACCGCGCTTCTCATGGGATAATTCATCACGGAGTCAAGCTCGCCGCCGTAGAGATATGCCCGTCTGCTGCCGTAGCTGACTTTGTCCGACGCATCCTCCCAAACTTCACCGATGAGAACGCCGTCGGGATTGTTTTTCTTGACAGCTTTGCGGAACTCTTCGAGAAATCCTTCGTCAAGCTCGTCCGCAACGTCAAGTCTCCACCCCGACACGCCGAGTTTCATCCATTTTTTTACAACTTTATCGCATATGAACGAGCAAAATCCCTTGTTGCTTCCGTTCACTCGCGGGAGAATTTTGACGCCCCACCAGCACTCATAGTCATCGGGAAATTCTCTGAACGAATACCAGCTGTAGTACGGTGAATCGACTGACTGATACGCTCCGATCGACGGATATTTGCCAAAGCGGTTGAAATATATGCTGTCCGAGCCGGTATGGTTGAACACGCCGTCGAGAATCACTTCAATATCATGCTCACGCGCCTTTTCGCACAGTTCTTCGAGAGCCTCATCCCCGCCAAACATTTCGTCCACGGTCAGATAGTCGCCTGTGTCGTATTTGTGGTTGGAATACGCGTCAAAAACGGGGGAAAGATAGATTGTTTTCGTTCCGAGAGCGGCAATGTAGTCGAGCTTTTCGGCTATTCCGTAGAGATCCCCGCCGAAGAAAACGTTATTCGACACCTCCGCACCGGGGTATTCGCCGTACTGCGGGATTCCGTTGTCCCAGTCCTCGTTCAGCTCCGCTCCATTCTTTACTCCGCAGCGTCCGCTTCTCTTGAATCTGTCGACGAAAATGTGATAGACGACGCCTTTAGCGAAGCTCTTCGACGTTTTGTACGAGCTGTCGTATACCAAAACCTGCCGCTCGCCTATACCGTTTTCGATGGTTTCAAGCTCGCGAACGCCTTCCCCGCCGAGAGTTAAGTCTCCGTCAGCGGTTTTGACGAGGTAGTGGTAGTAGAACAGTCCGCAGCTGTCGTCCCAAAGCCCGAGAAACTTCGCAAAGTCGCATATTCCGCAAAACTCACCGTCACGGGTCCGCTCGAGCTTCGCCACATGGTATATCTCTTTTTGTGAATTCCACGCGTCTTTGTGAATCACCGCCGAGACTTCCGTTATTTTGTCCAGCTCTTCCTTGTCCGCGTCAAACATCAAGGTGAATTTTATCTTATCCGTGTCGGAAAACGCGCCGAAGAGGGACATGTCGCGGGAGGAAACGATATCGAGCTTTAATTCTTCTGCTTTTTTAAACTCAAGCATTATTTTACAGGCTCAATGTGCCAGATATTCTTTGCGTATTCTCTGATGCTGCGGTCGGATGAGAAGAATCCCGCGGATGCGATGTTGATAAGCGACTTTTTGAGCCAGCTGTACTCGTCGCGGTAGGTCTCAATCATTCTGCCGTAGACGTTCATGTATGAGTCGTAATCGGCGAGGCACATATACGGGTCTGCAACTCCATGGCTATAGAGGAAGTAGTTGACCATCGAGCGGAAGTTGTTTCCGGCAAAGTCGCCGCCGAGTCTGTCAATTGCGCCTTTAAGTCTGTCGTTGGAATTGTAATACTGGAGGGATGAATATCCGCGTCTCCACAGGTCGTCAACCTCATCTGATTTAAGACCGAAGATGAAAATATTGTCGTCTCCGCCCACTGCGTCACGTATCTCAATATTCGCGCCGTCCATTGTGCCGATTGTGAGCGCGCCGTTTACCATGAACTTCATACATCCCGTTCCGCTTGCTTCCTTACCCGCGAGTGAGATTTGTTCGCTGATATCGCTGGCAGGCATGAGGACCTCTGCCATGGAAACGTTATAGTCCTCTGCGTAAACAACACGGATGATGTCGCGCACCTTCGGGTCGTTGTCGATTTCCTTGCCGATGGACCAGATGAGCTTTATGATATCCTTTGCCATGTAGTATCCGGGAGCGGCTTTTCCACCGAATACAAAGGTTGTGGGTGTGTATTCACCGTTCGGATTGGCTTTTATTTCGTTGTAGAGGGTGACGATTTTCAGAACGTTGAGCAGCTGTCTCTTGTACTCGTGCATTCTCTTGACCTGAACGTCGAATACGGAGTTGACGTCGAGCTTTACGCCTGTTTTATTGAAGTAGTATTTTGCGAATTCGAGCTTGTTGTCAGCTTTGATGGTTGCAAGTCTGTCGAGCATGGACTTGTCGTCGACAAACTTCTTCATTCCGCTGAGCTTTTCAAAGTCGTGTCTGTAGTCCGTGCCAATCGTCTCGTCAAGAAGCGCGGTAAGTCCCTTGTTGGAATTGCAGAGCCATCTTCTCATAGCGATACCGTTTGTTACATTTGTAAACTTATACGGCATAGCCTTGTAGTAGTCGTGGAAAACGCTCTTTTTGAGGATTTCGGAATGGAGCGCAGATACGCCGTTTACTGTATGGGACGCCGCTACGCTGAGGTTTGCCATTCTTACCTGCGAATATCCGATAACAGCCATGCGGGAGATTCTGTCCCAGTCGCCGGGGTACATATTCCAGAGGTCGGCGCAAAGTCTGCGGTTAATCTCTTCGATAATCATGTAAATTCTCGGCAGACGGAGCTTGAAGAGGTAGACGTTCCATGTTTCAAGCGCTTCGGGAAGAACCGTATGGTTTGTATATGATACAACTCTCGTTACAACCGACCATGCAGCCTCCCATGAGTAGTTGTAAACGTCCATGAGGATTCGCATAAGCTCGGGAATGCAAAGGGCGGGGTGAGTGTCGTTTATGTGGATTGCAACCTTTTCCGCGAAGTTTCCGAGAGTACCGTATGCGGCGAGGTGGTCTGCGATAATGCTCTGGAGGGAAGCGGAAACGAGGAAATACTGCTGAGTAAGTCTGAGCAGCTTGCCTTCGTCGTGGTCGTCGGAAGGATAAAGCACCTTTGAGATGACCTCGGCGTTTGAGGTTTCCTGAATTGCCTTGACGTACTGTCCCTGTGAGAACAGATTCATGTTGAAGTTTGTAGTATCAACGGCTTTCCACAGTCTGAGCACGCTTACAGCCTTACATCCCGCGCCGGATATCATCATGTCATACGGAACAGCGCGTACAGTCTCATAGTTTTCGTAGGTGATGGAGCACTTTCCGTTTTCCCAGTTTTCGTTGACGCTGCCGCCGAGTCTGATGTCAAACGCCTTGTCGGTACGCGGAACGAGCCATGTTTCTCCAACGTCCATCCACGCGTCGGGAAGCTCTACCTGGTTGCCGTCTATAATTCTCTGCTTGAAGAAGCCGTATTCGTAGCATATCGAAAAGCCTGTCGCGGCGTAGTCAAGTGAGGTGAGTGAATCCATGAAGCAAGCTGCAAGTCTGCCGAGTCCGCCGTTTCCGAGACCCGGGTCAGGTTCAAGCTCATACAGCTTATCAAGGTCAAAGCCTATCTCGGAAAGCGCTTCTCTGTACTGCTCGCCAAGTCCGAGGTTCATGATGTTGTTTTTGAGCTGGCATCCGACGAGGAATTCCATGCACATATAGTAAACTCTTTTGGGGTGAGTTTTCTTTATTTCGTCGTGGAAATAGGAGCGCTTTGTTGTAAGAATATCTCTCACCGATCTTATTACGGCTTCAAGAATCTGCTTGTCGCTTGCTTCTTCGGGCTTTACTCCGAAATATCTCACGAGCTTCATCTCAATGCTTTCCTTGACGTCTGCCGCGGTCAGGGAATTTGAAGCGTCATTACCTGAGATGAGCTTGTTGTCCATTTTGTTATCCATATATATCTCCAAATTCTAGGAAGCCTCTGATTTAAGGTTGTTATTCAGAGTATCCTTAGTATAACATATCTCAAAAAATCAGCGCAGTTCAAGTTCAAGTGAAGTCAAACCGCGCCGAATTTTATACCGACTATATTTTACAGCATTTTCTTATAAATATCAATGTATTTTTTAGCCGAAACATCCCACGAAAAATCGACATTCATGACGTTTTTCACTAAATCTGCCCATTTTGAATGGTCGCGATACAGACTAAGTGCATAATCAATAACGTGCATCATATCGTGTGCGTTATAATTATCGAACGTGAATCCGTTGCCGCTTCCGTCATTTTCGTTGTAGGGTTTTATCGTGTCAGCAAGACCTCCGCAGGCTCTGACAACCGGAACAGTGCCGTATCTTGAAGCTATCATCTGGGAAAGTCCGCAAGGCTCGCTCTTCGAGGGCATGAGGAAAAGGTCCGCGCCGGCGTAGAATTTCTTTGAAAGGCTCTTGTTGAACTCCAGTCTGATGCAAACCTGGTCGGGATGCTTAGCGGCGAGGTACTTGAAATAGTCTTCAAGCTCAGTCTCGCCCGTTCCGAGAAGTACGAACTGAACGTCGTTGTTTATGATTATCTCTTCAAGGACGCACTTTACAAGGTCGAATCCCTTATGTGAAGCAAGTCTCGATACCATTGCGATAACGGGAGTTTCCGGTTTTTCCTCAAATCCCGCCAGCTTCTGAAGCTCCGCCTTGTCGACAGCCTTGCCGCTCATGTCGTCCGCTGAATAATTCTCGGCGATGTCCGGATCTGTCGCGGGGTTGTAGTAGTCCACGTCGATTCCGTTCACTATGCCCGTGAGCTTGCCCTCCGCGTCAGCCTGTCTGAGGATGTAGTGGAGTCCGCTTCCGTAGTATTCGGTAAGTATCTCCTTTGCGTAGGTCTGGCTTACAGTATTTACCATATCAGCGCAGACTACCGCTCCCTTTAGAAGGTTTATGTTTCCGTTGTATTCGACGATGCTTCTGTCCCACGCGGCAAGCTCAAACACATCCGAGAGAATACCGAAGTCAAACACGCCCTGATAGTCAATGTTGTGGATGGTGAACAGCGCGCGGATGTCTCTGTATTCGTCAAGGTGAGAGTATTTTCTCTTGAGGTAGATAACTGCAAGCGCGGACTGCCAGTCGTTGGCGTGCATTATATCGGGATAGAAGTTCATCGCCGCCATAAGCTCCAGTACGCACTTTGAGAAGAACGCGAATCTTTCTCCGTCGTCGTAGTTGCCGTAGGGCATTTTTCTGTCGAAATAGTAGAGATTATCAATGAAGTAGAACGTGATTCCGTCCTTTACTGTTTTCCAGATTCCGCAGTACTGGTTTCTCCACGACAGCTTAACGTTCATCTCGCAGACGAGTTCAAGCTGCTCTGCAAACTTATCGCGGATTGAGGGGTACAGCGGAATTACTACTCTGATGTCCGACTTTTCGTCAAGCGCGTTTTTTACGGCTTTCGGAAGAGCTCCGACAACATCCGCCAGTCCTCCCGTTGAGATATAAGGAAGAGCTTCTGATGCTACATATAAAATTTTCATGGAATTTTACCTCTTAACTTTCAACGTTAACGGTTTAAAGCATTTTTCCCTTTGCTACATAGAACGGCTGACTGTCGGCGCCGCAGAGCATAAGTCCTTCACGCAGCACAACGTTCTTGTCGGTGATAACGTAATTGAGGAATGCGCCGTCGCCTACTATGGTATCCTGCATGAGAATACTGTTCTTTACCGTAGCGTTTCTGCCGACCTTTACGCCGCGGAATATGATGGAATTTTCAACTGTTCCCTCGATATACGAGCCGTCTGCTACCATTGAGTTTTTTATGCTTGACTTGTCGCTGTAATATGTGGGAGTGGAGTTTCTTACCTTTGTATATACGGGGCGGTTTTCCACGTTGAACAGCATTTCGCGTGCTTTTGCGTTTGAGAGAAGCTCCATGCTGTGCTGATAATAATCGAGGAAGGAGGAAATGCATGCGAAATATCCGTCGTATCTGTAAACGCGATAGTTCATTTTCTTGTAGTTTCTCGCGATGATGTCTCTGGAAAGGCTCTTGTAGTCGTGCGCGATGGAGTCGGTGATAATCTGTCTGAGGTATGATGTATTTACGACTACCATGTTCAGCGTAATGTCCGCTCTGCCTTCAAAATCGGTAGGATATACGAGCACGTCTGTGATTCTGCCGTTTTCGTCGGAGGTGAGGAGAGTGTTGTTCTTAGCCTTTTCGCGGGTGAGTTCAACGTTCTTTACCGCAAAAGTCATGTCCGCGCCGCTCTTCTTGTGATATTCTATCATATCGTTGAAGTCTACGTTGCAGATAACGTCGCAGTCGGAGAGAACTACATATTCGTCGGTAATGCGGCTGATGGAGTAGTTGACGCTCTTGAGTGCCTCAAGTCTTGTGGTGTAGAGCGAGTTTACGTTGTTCGCGTATGCCGTGATGTACGGGGGAAGGATTTTGATACCACCCGAACGACGCGCGAGGTCCCAGTCCTTACCTGAGCCGATATGGTCCATGAGAGACTGATAGTTATAGTGTGTGATGACGCTTATGTTGTATATATCGGAGTTAACCATGTTTGAAAGCGTAAAGTCGATGAAACGGTAACGGCAGGCAAACGGTATGGAAGCTACGGTACGGCGCATAGTTAATTCCGGTATATTATTATCGTGAATATTTGAGAAAATAATTCCTGTTGCTGACATTATTATAATTCCTTTCTTAGCCGATTTTTACGCTTCGTTATTTTTCTTAAGCCATTCTTTGTTTACCATCTCGCCGCCGGGTACGTCTGTTCCGGGAGAGAGCTTCAGACCTGCGCCGATTACGGTTATCTTCTCGTTCGGACTTTTTGTTCTTCCGATTACAGAGCCTGCGCCGATTTCGGTATCGCTGTCGATGATGGAGTAGTTTATCGTAGTTCCCTCGCCTATTGTAACGTTCTTCATGATGACGGAGTCCTTTATGTAAGCTCCGCGGGACACCTTTACGCCGCTTGACAGTACGGAATTTTCAACAATGCCTTCGATATTGCAGCCTTCGGTGATGAGGGAATTTGATATTTTCGCGTAGTCACCGATGAAGTGCGGCGGATCGGAGTAGTTTCTCGAGAAGATTCTCCATGAGCGTTCGCGGAGGTTGAACTTCGGGTTTTCTCCGATGAGATCCATGTTGGCTTCCCAGAGAGACTGAATCGTTCCGACGTCTTTCCAGTATCCGCTGAAAGGATAAGCGTACATTTTGCATCCGTCGGCAAGCATTTTCGGGATAATGTTCTTACCGAAGTCCTTTGAAGATTCGGGATCTGCTTCGTCCTCGATAAGGTACTTTTTGAGAACCATCTTGTTGAAGATATAGATACCCATTGACGCCTTTGTGCTCTTCGGGTGCTTCGGCTTTTCCTCGAACTCAACGATTCTGAGGTTTTCGTCGGTGTTCATGATACCGAAACGGCTTGCTTCTTCAAGGCTGACCTCAAGTACCGCGATAGTGCAGTCAGCTCCCGTAGCTTTATGAGCGTCGAGCATTTTTTCGTAGTCCATCTTATAAATATGGTCGCCGGAGAGGATGAGAACGTAGTCGCAATTGTATCTCTTTATGAAGTCTATGTTCTGGTAGATAGCGTTTGCGGTTCCCTTGTACCAGTCCGCGCCGTTCTTAGCCTGATACGGAGGAAGAACAGTTACGCCGCCCTGTACTCGGTCAAGATCCCAAGGCTCGCCGCTTCCTATATATTCGTTCAAAACAAGGGGCTGATACTGTGTGAGCACGCCGACTGTATATATGCCGGAGTTGACACAGTTTGAAAGCGGAAAGTCGATTATACGGTATTTTCCTCCGAAAGGTACTGCGGGCTTCGCTGTTTTTTCGGTCAGTGTATAGAGTCTGCTTCCCTGTCCGCCTGCAAGAAGCATCGCTACGCATTCCTGTTTTTTATACATAACTTCCTCCAAATTATATATTTCTTATATATTTTCAGTTTTATTTAGTGCCGGTTTCGTCTTTGCCAATCTGCTTGCGAAGTATAACGCCTCCGAGTGCCGGAAGATGGATGTCAATAACGGAAAGCTTGTTTCCTTCCTTGTCTGTAATTGGATGGGAGCGCATTCCGTCGCTGTTGAGCACGTTCTTTCCGCCGAACTCGTATTTATCCGTTGTGAGGACTTCCTCGTATCTGCCGAGCTTAGGAACCTTCAAGCGGAAGCTCTCTCTCTCAACAGGTGCGAAGTTGAGGACTGTGATAAGCTCCCTGCCCTTCTTGTTCTTTCTGCGATATGCGATGATGTTGAGGTCGGAAAGATCCGCTTCTATCCATTCAAACCCGTCCCACGAGTCGTCTATCTCCCAAAGCTCGCTGTTTTCGAGGTAGAATTTGTTTATCTCCGCGACGAACCGCTGCATTTCGATATGTCTCGGATATTCCGTCATGAACCATTCAAGCTGATTTTCAAAATCCCATTCTCTGAACTGCGCGTATTCCGTTCCCATGAACATGAGCTTTTTGCCGGGCAGCGTCATCATATACATAATAAACGTGCGCATGCAAGCGAATTTCTCATCGTAGCTGCCGAAGCATTTGTCAACGAGGGATTTCTTTCCGTGAACCACCTCATCGTGCGACACGGGAAGGATGTAATTCTCGCTGAAGGCGTACATGAGGGGGAACGTGAGCTTGTTGTGCTTATATTTTCTCGCGATAGGGTCGGTTTCGATGTAGTCGTACATATCGTTAGCCCAGCCCATGTTCCACTTGAAGTTGAATCCGAGCCCGCCTTTGTCAACGGGTTTTGTTATCATAGGCCAAGAGGTAGACTCCTCCGCTATCATGAGCACGTCCGGGAACTCTGAGAATATCTCGGTATTGAGCTTTTTGAAGAACGCTATCGCTTCAAGGTTGTGATTGCCGCCGTCTGGATTCGGTATCCACTCTCCGGGATTTCTGTCGTAGTCGAGGTAGAGCATTGAAGCTACGGCGTCGACTCTGAGTCCGTCTGCGTGGAATTCTCTGAGCCAGTAGAGTGCGTTTGAGATAAGGAATGACTGCACCTCCGGTCTGCCTACGTCGAAGCAGCGCGTGCCCCATCCGCGGTTCTCCTGTCTGTCAGCCCCCTGATATTCGTAGAGAGGCTGTCCGTCGAACTCATACAGTCCGTGCTCATCCTTCGGGAAATGCGCGGGAACCCAGTCGAGAATAACGCCGATATCGTTCTCGTGCATTTTTTCGATGAAGTAGCGGAAATCGTCCGGCGTGCCGTATCTTGAAGTGGGGGCGTAGTATCCGCAGATCTGATATCCCCACGAGCCGTCAAACGGGTGCTCCATGACCGGCATAAGCTCAATATGCGTATAGTGCATCTCCTTCATGTACGGGGCGAGCTTGTCCGCTATTTCTCTGTAGTTTAAGTAGTGCTCGCCGTCGACGGTGGATTCTCCGTCCCGTGTCCTCCATGAGCCGAGGTGCATTTCATATATATTGAGCGGCGCGCTGTAGAAGTGAGTTACCTTCGGCTTAAATCCGCGCTGTTTCGGGCATACTGTTGCCGAGCGCTTTTTAAGCCATGCGGAGTCCTTCCACTGGTGCTCCGAAATGTGCGGAATAATTGAAGCTGTTTTTTTGAGAGTTTCCGATTCAAAGGCGTATGGATCGGCTTTCATGTGTGCTTGACCGTTCTTTCCGACAACGCGATACTTGTAGAATTCACCCTCGAGAGGTTTATCGGATTCTATCAGAAGCTCCCATATACCCTCCTTGTTGACGCGCTGCATTGAAAGACCGTCTTCCCAGTCGGTAAAACTTGAGCAAAGGCTGACATTTTTCGCGTTAGGCGCCCATACTCTGAAATAATATTTTATCTTGCCGTCATCTTCTTCACGATGAACTCCGAGAAAATCGTATGCTCGGAAGTTGGTACCCTGATGGAAAAGGTATATCGGAAGCGAATCGTTTTGTGTGATTTTGTTGTTTTCGTTGCCCATCATGATCCACCCATCCTTTCGTTAATTCTATTATACAATAAAGTCAGGCAGATTGCAAGAGTTTTTTGATATATACGTTAGTTTTAAATAAACTTTACACAGACGATTTTGACATATTGACTAATGTTACGACACAATTCACAATGTCTGCGTTTTATCACATTTTGAGCGGCGGCTATATGTCGGAATGAATCAAAAAATCCCGTTAAACCATGGTTTGAGCATGATTCAGCGGAATTTTCGGTTATAAACTTATTATTTTTTCAGTCTTTTCGGGGTAAACTAAGCCATGCGCGACAAATCTCCAAGGATACAGAGCGGCTTCTTCGGCGTAATCAATGCCTACACGAGTCGTTTTTTCTATATTCCCGACGTGAATTCCGTCATCCTGTACAAATAATTTTTCGTTATTCGTCATGTCGACACCATTGTCCTCACGGCTAAGTCCCATCGCGGTACACAGCTTTCCGGGACCGTTTGTCAGTGTCAGCTTCTGCTTTTCACTAAGCTCGTCGTAGCTCTCGGGCAGTCCGCGTCTCCGGCTTCTCGTCTTCACCAGCTCATACAGCTTTTCAACACCGAAATACGGCACAACGGAGCGTATTAGCACAGCTTCGGGATTACCTTCCACGCTCGCGGTTACGTTCATGCATGAATACATTCCGTATATCAGGTAAACATAAGAGTGACCGCCGCGGAGGTACATTGTTTCGGTGCGCGCAGTTCTTCTCCCGCTGTAAGCATGGGAAGCCTTGTCGCTCACTCCCATGTACGCCTCGGTTTCGGTTATAATCCCGCCTATCGGAATGCCGTCGACTACGTGAATCAGAGTTTTTCCGAGCAGCTTTTCCGACAGTTCAAGTGCGCTGCATGAGTAGAACTCCCCCTCGAGCGGACGCATATCAGTCAAAGCAGAGCGGCGTTGTGGGTTTGGAGCTTCTCGGGGTCGCCATCATCGGAGCTACGGCTTCC
>ERZ779861.2053-NODE-2053-length-20151-cov-3.935062_pt1 | contig 20151 bp, 18 predicted proteins | sample MGYA00511558_ERZ779861 | MGnify/ENA primary metagenome ERZ779861 (study PRJEB29588, sample SAMEA2163432) | human gut metagenome | biome: human gut; feature: human-associated habitat; material: faeces | place: Denmark | collected 2008/2010 ...
AAGCCCGGTCTCCGGCATCTGTTTTCGATAATGAATTGAATATCGCGGGGTAGAGCAGTCTGGTAGCTCGTCGGGCTCATAACCCGGAGGTCATGTGGTTCAAATCCCTTCCCCGCAATCGAAGCTCTCGTAGAATCTTACGGGAGTTTTTCTTTTTCCATTTTCACAAAGCAAATCATAAGAAAATATCAAGCATCCGTTTACATCATCAACAATGAATTGATAATTGCTTTCCCGTATGCTCCCATGCTATAATAAGACTGCACCGGTGACAAACCTTTCGGAGGTATGACATGAACATTAAAATAGGCGCAAACATCAAAAAGCTCCGCACGGAAAACAACATCACGCAGGACGCGCTCGCCACAGCCATAGGCGTAACACCTCAGGCAGTTTCACGCTGGGAATCAGAGGGCGGATATCCCGATATCGAGCTTCTACCGGCTTTGGCGGACTTTTTCTCGGTCAGCGTGGACGAGCTTATCGGATACAGGCTTTCCGAGAGAGAAAAGGAGCTTGCCGATATCAAAAAAGAACTGGAGCGGCTCTCCGAGGTCGGCTCAGTCGAGGAAAGGGTCTCTTATGCACGAAACGCCTTCACGCGCTACCCGAACGACTATGAAATCAGGGATAATCTTGCGGTGTGCCTGTATTTTGTGTGGCAGGAGAGCCATAATGAGTCGCTTATCGGAGAGATAGAGAATCTTCTGCGGACCGTTGTGAACGAATGCGCAAACGAGAACACAAGATACGACGCCATAAACACCCTTGTCAGCTTATACAGCGAGAGCGGGCAGAAGGACAAAATAACAGAATTGGTAAAGCTGCTCACTCCCATGAAATACTGTCGGGAGCACACGCTGTCCTGCGGAATCGGAGACGGAAAAACCAAGTTCTACATTCAGGATGAGATAGACAAGCTCACGGACGCTCTCGGTATCGCCATTCGTAACCTTGCGCTGAACGACGACCTTCCGAACGATCCGTCAACATGGGAGGACAAAATCGAAATGCTTCGGACGTCAAATCAGCTGTATTCCATGATTTACGGAGATGACCTTATGTATCACCACGGACGTTTGGCATTCAATCACTGGCTTATTTCCACTTACCAAATCGCGCTCGGCAAAACGGAAGACGCTCTTAGCTCTCTCGAGGAAATGTGCGGTCATTCCGTTGCCTGCGATCTGTCATATCAAAACGACCACGGCAGGTATTTTTCGTCCATCTTAGTCGACACGCAGATTTACCCCGAAAAAAGCGAGGATTTTCATGAGTTCACCGAGCACACGCAGTGCTACTATATGCTTGACAGAATGCAGCACCCGCGCTACGACTGCCTTCGCAGAGACATGCGTTTTCTCTCGGTTGTGGAAGAGTTGACAATGTACGCAAAATGAGGGGTTTTGAATTTATATGACAGGAGTGAAACCATGGGAAAATTATCGGATGAGCGGCTGATTTATGAAATTCTCTCGGTTGTAGAGGAAATACCCGAGGGGCGTGTGGCTACATACGGTCAAATCGCTCGGCTTATCGGAAGAGAACGGAACGCGCGACTTGTGGGAACAGTGCTCAGCCGTGCGGACTATTATGGGAGATATCCGTGTCATCGCGTTGTGAATCACGCAGGCAGGTTAGTTCCCGGTTGGGATGAGCAGGCGGAGCTTCTGTGGCGTGAGGGTGTCGAGCTGAAGGATGCGTGTCATGTTGACCTGAAGCGGTATTTGTGGGATGCGTGAGTTATAGATAAAAATCTGTCTGACAACGCCTGCGTGAGGTGTGTCGGACAGATTTTTTTATTTATACGTACCGCGAATTATAAATCAGCTTTGTATTCCGCGAAAAAACTCATCAATAAGCTCTTTTCCGCCGATTTTGCAGGTTTTTCCGTCTTTTATCCACACGGATATATCGCACAATGCGGCGGCACAGCGTTTGTCATGCGTAACGGTAATCATCGTATTATGCGTCTCTTCATGAATACGGTTCAGCACATCCACCATCTCGCACAAGCCTTTGTAGTCCTGCCCCACCGTCGGCTCGTCCAATATAAGAACTTCCGGCTCCGAGGCTGCGACTGCGGCAATTGAAACTCTTCTCTTCTGACCTTCCGAAAGCGACTGCGGGTGCCGTGAGTACAGGTGCTTTACACCGAATTTTTCCGCCGTTCTGTCAGCGTATTCTTCGAATTTCGCCCCGAATTTTATTTCCTTTTCCACGGTAGGCATAAAAAGCTGATAGTCGGGATTTTGATAAACCACGCCGACCTTTTTGTACCACTCCTTGCTTTGCCTGCCGTTTTTCGCGAATTTTTCATCAATATTCTGCACTATCGCCCCGCTTTTCGCTTTTTCAAGACGGGATATAAGCCTGAGCAGTGTTGTCTTTCCGCATCCGTTTTCACCTAAAAGAACCGTGCGCGAACTTTTCGGTATGTCAAAAGTCACGCCTTTTAAGATATCCCTCTCTTTTACCGAAAACGAAACGTCGGAGAGAGAAAACACGGGCAGTTTTCCGCAAAACTCATGGCAGACATCCGAAATGGGCGCGGACTGTTCTTTGAGGTAGCTTTCTATATCCGTTATCCCAACGACCTTTTTATTCCCTACATGAAAAACCTTGTCCACAAACGGCAGAACCATATCAAGCCTGTGTTCGATAACGACAATGCAATATCCCGACTTTGCGAGCGTTTTCAGCGTGGACATCAGCATTTCCGCACCGGCTGTGTCGAGATTTGCAAGAGGCTCGTCAAGTATCACGATTTTCTGTCCCATTGCAAGTGTGGACGCGGTAATAAGTCTTTGCTTTTGCCCGCCGGAGAGTTTTCGGCTCTGCCATGATTTACCAAACTTCATCAGCCGGCACACGGTATCTATCTGACCTCTGATTTTTTCGACAGAAAACGCGAGATTTTCACATCCGAACGCGATTTCATCCTCTACGGTTTTCTGAATTATCTGCTCGTCCGCGTTTTGGAGTACGACACCGACTTTGCGGCATATCTCGCCGAGGCGTTTTCCCTTTATATCCTCGCCGCCGACAAGCACTTCCCCGCTCAGCTTTCCGTATGTAATATTCGGGATAATGCCGCTTATTATATATAAGAGTGTGCTCTTTCCCTCTCCGGAATGTCCCGTTATAAGGTTCACTTCCCCGTAGGACATCGCGGCATTCACACTGTCAATTATTTGATTTTCCCCGTCGTAGGAAAAGCTAACATTTTTCAGCTCTATCGCGTTCATAACACCACCGTAAGTACCGCACCCGCGGCAAGTCCTAAAATAAACAGCACGTCCGACAAGCAAACGATTTCTTTTTTGTATACCGTGTACGGAGTTTTTTCAAGCGAGAATCCGCGCGTTTCCACAGAGAGAGACAGTGTGTCAGAGATATTCACAAGTCTCATCACAAAAGGCACGAGAAACGCTCTGTACAGGATTTTCGGATTAAGTATGCTTCCCGCGCCGCGTGTTTTCATCGCTTCTCTGACTCTTTTTATCTCCGCACCGAGAACCGGAGGAAAAGATAAGGCGATAAGCATACCGAGTGTGACTCCGCGCGGCACTTTCAAAGCAGAAAGACTTCTCGTCATATCCGCAGGCTCTACGCTCATTCCCAGTGCTGCGGCAAGAAACACCGAAGCAAAACGGTTAAACATAGCGACGGCTGTATTAATATCGTTTCCGTAAGCAAAGTACGCGACAGCCGAAAACGCTCCTCCGACCACGGCAAGTACCGGCAGCACGCGAATACAGCTTTTTCCGCATCCGAACACAGTCAGCCACACAAAGCACAACGCCAAGAAGCATGAGCATTTCACGTCTCTCGCCATGCAAAGCCCGAACACTATCAAAAACAGGCTCGCCAAAAACACAAAAATGGGATATATCTTATGTTTGAAAGAGAAGAAACTCATTTTTTAAGAACTCCGGCTTTTTTCAGTTCTCTTGAGACAAGCATTCCCACTACAGAGCCGACAAAGCAAAGCGCAACGACCGCAATCGAGATGCCGACAACCACGCCGGGATTTGCACCGCCCAAAAACATACTTGTCGCCGCCTTCTCTTCTCCCGTGACGGTATAGAACGCGTTGTAATACAGATACATCAGCGGAAGAGTGAGCGGCATATAAAGTGTTCCCGCAAGCACGCACGACCAATCGTTTTCATATCCGTGAAAAACAAGCAGCGTCACGGCTTCGGCTACCAGCGCACACAGAATGATGAACACCATCGGCGGGAACATAAACACCAGAAATACCGAGATGAATATTGCCTGAAGAAGAAGCGCGCCCGGTTTTCTTACCTTCATCATACCGATTACGGGGAAAACCGAAAATTGCAGTCCCAATCCGAGCTGTATTATGCCGAACAGCGGTACATTTACGAGAAGCGGCATTACAGCTCCCGTAATCAGCGTACACGCCGTAATTACAGCCAGAAACACTATGTCTTTAATTTTGTACTTTCCGAATGTCTCCTTGCTCTCGACTTTTACTGCTTTCGGTTCGGTTTTCGGCTTATCGGCGGATATTTCTTCTGCGTTTGCTATAAGTGCGGACGCCGCTTCTTCTATATCGCTGATTTTCTTTTTTTCATCCATATTATATTGCCTCCGTCATTACGCCGCCGTTGACTTTGTATACCCTGTCGGCGATCGCCATTGTTGATTCTCTGTGGGATACGAGAATAATGCTCTTTTTGCTCTTTTGCTCCCTGAGCGCTTTCAGAATAATGCCTTCGTTAATGCTGTCAACATTGCTCGTCGGCTCGTCCAAAAGGATAAGCTCACTGCCTCTCAGGAACGCTCTCGCCAGACCTATACGCTGCTTCTCACCCGCTGAAAGGTTGTCCCCAAGCGCGCCTACCTTCGTTTTGTAGCCGTCGGGCAAGGTCATAATAAAGTCGTGAACCGATGCCATCTTGCAGGCGTTTTCAATCTCTTCCTGCGACGCGTCGGGCTTTGCGATACGAAGGTTGTCTTCAATCGTTTCTTCAAATAGGTACGTGCTCTGTGAAACCATGGTTACGTTTTTCAGAAGCGAGCTTGTATTGATTTTGTCAATGTCTGTGCCGTTGTAGTTTATCTCGCCGCCGCTTCTCTCCCAGAACCTCAGCAGGAGCTTTAAGAATGTAGATTTTCCGCAGCCGCTTTCGCCTATGATGCCGATTATCTCACCCTTTTCCGCGTGCATTTTTATGTCCTTCAGCACTTCTTTTGCTCCGTCGTAGCTGAAAGAGAGATCCTTTACGTCAAGCTTATCGTAGCTGAAATCTCTGCCGTTTGTCACTTCCTCAACCGCGGGCTTTTCTGCAAGGAGGTCAAGCACTCTGTCGCCGCTCGCAAAGGTCTGCGTAAGGTTGCCGGGAAGAGAAGCCACCGCTATGACGGGTCCGAACGACGAGAACACCGTTACCATGCCGATAATCATTCTTCCGAGCGACAGCATATCGTTTTTCACGAGCACAATTCCGACGGCAAGCGTGATAAGCACGAATACCGACACCGTAAGCTCTATTGCGGATGCGGCGCGGGTGATATCATGCTTCATCTTTTTTGTCTCTCTCAAAAGTTCGTCCGAGCGGGTGTTTACTTCCTTTTTCCGCTCTTCTCCCGCGTTGTTCAGCACGATGTCCTTGATGCCCTTTATGCTGTCGAGAAAATACGCCGAGAATGACGCAAATTCCGCACGGTATTTTACTCCGCTTTCTTTAAGCCTGCCGGAGGAGATTAGCGGAACGACAATCCCGATGAACGCATAGCCTGTGAGAGCGACAAGCGCAAGATACCAGCTTGAAACGAATCCCACAAAAAGGAACACCGCCGCCGAAACAAGCACCGCTATGCATATGGGGGAGATGGTATGTGCGTAGAAAACCTCAAGCGTTTCGATGTCCGAGGTTATCATTGCAATTATGCTTCCCTTTTGCTTGCTCTCGAGTTTTGCGGGGCAGAGAACGCGCAGCTTGCCGAAGATTTTATCCCTCAACACCGCCAAAAGACGGAAAGCTATGTAGTGGTTGGAATACTGCTCGAAATAACGCAGAACTCCGCGAAGCACGCCGCAGCCTATCGTAAGTCCGATTATCCATCCGTAAGACAGCGATATCTCTTCTCCGAGTGCTTTTGCTACGCCTGCCGCACCGAAAACCGTCACCCCCATTGCGGAGACAAAGCCGAGACTGCCGTTCAGCACTGCCAATACCATTATGTAAGCCAAGCTGCCGAGCAGGAGAATGAGACTTGCCATTATCTTCGCTCCGCTTCTTCTGAGTGATTTTTTGCTCATTTTGCCACCTCCGCATAGGACATTTCAAGCGTTTTTTGAGCGTTATAGAGACGTGCATAGCCTTGTTTTGCGCTCATTAAGCTCTCGTGAGAACCGCGTTCACGAACCTCTCCGTCCTCCATGTAGTAGATGTTGTCGGATGTAACGACGTTTGCAAGGCGGTGGGAAATCACGATGACGCTCTTGTTTTCGGATATTGCTTTGATATTCTTCATGATAATGCCTTCGCTGTCGATGTCAATGTTGCTCGTAGCTTCGTCGAAAACGTATATGTCTTTGTCTGACAAGAGAGCAACCGCCAATGCAAGACGCTGCTTCTGTCCGCCGGAGATATTGTTTGCGTCCTCTGTGATTACCTTGTCAAGTCCGCCGTTTTCCGAGATGAACTCCTTCAGATTCACTTTTTCGAGAGCGGAGTAAATCTCATCGTCGGTCACGCTTTCCTTCGCCAGCTTGAAGTTGTCTCTCACGCTTTCGTTGAATATGTACGTATTGTAGCTTACCGCGGAAAGGTGCGAATACCAGTTCTCACGCGACAGTTTCTCAAGCTGCTTGCCGCCTACAGTCACCTCACCACTTTGAGGACGGAACGCGCCTACAAGCATATTCACGACGGTTGACTTTCCGCATCCGCTCTCTCCTACGATAGCCGTCATGCCCTTTTCCGGGAAAGTCATGCTTACGTTTTTCAGAACATCTCGCTTTCCGTCGTATGAGAACGTAACGTCCGTGAGTTTTATCTCTTTTCCGCCGACGCTTTTCTCACCCCATTCCGGATCGGGAGCATTCAGCAGAGATATAATCTTCTTGCCCGCGCTCGCACCGTTCATCGCCACATGGAAAGCCGAGCCGAACGCACGAAGAGGAAGGAAAAACTCAACCGCGACAAGGCAAAGGAAAAGCGCCGCTATCGGATTCAGTCCCCAAAACGCAGTTCCGCAGATTGCCAGAGCTATTCCCGCACCCGCGCCGCCGTATGCCACCAAATCCATTATCGTGGTGCTTGCAAGCTGCATGACGAGGACCTTCATTGTGATAACCCTGAATTCTTCCGCGCTTTCGTTTATCTTCCGGTGCTGTTTTTCATCCGCCATGAATATCTTCAGCTCTTTGAGTCCCTGCACGCTGTCGAGGAATTTGTCTCCCATGGAGGTGTATTTTCCCCAGTATTTTGCGAAAATCTTCTTTGCGTATCTGCTTACCGCCACAATTGACACCGGGATGAGCGGCACACAGGCTATGAGCACGAGAGATGTTCTCCAGTCTATCCGCACGCAAATCAAAAACAGCACAACCGGCGCTATCATGGCAAAGAAGAACTGCGGCAGGTAGGAGGAGTAGTAAAGGTCGAGCTGCTCCACGCCTTCAACCGCAACCTGCGTCAAGCCTGCCATGCTCATTCCGTCGGTAGTTCTCACGCCGAGCTTTACTATTTTGTCGTACACCCTCTCTCTGAGGTCTTTTTTGACCTGCCTTCCGAGCTTGTCCTTTATCTCCCCTGTCAATCGCGAACAGATATATCTTATTGCGATACCCAAAACAGCGCCGATTAGCGGATAAACGAACTCCGAATACGCGGCGGATACTGTTAAAAGGTAAACGGCATAGCAGACGCTTCCCGTGACAGCGACGTTTGCCACAAGCCCTATCACCTGAGTCAGCACCGCTGTGAATATGTATTTTTTATTCCCGCCTATCAGCTTAAACAGCTCTTTATCAATCATTTGCCTGCTCCTTGTCTTTTTCTCCGCTCTGTTTTTTATGCTTTATCATTGCCGTTACATGCGACATCGCGAATATCGGATGCGGCAGCAGCATTCTCGGACCGGAATACTTCATCACTTTTTTCATCTCCGCGCGATACTCCGGCTTGTAGCAATGTATTTTGCAGTATGAGCAGAAGCCTTTGTCTCTCTTGAAAGGGCATTTTTCCAGTCTGAACGCCGCGTATTCTGCGAGCTTCATGCACTCGGAACACAGCTCCTTTCCCTTTACGCCTTCCGCTTTTCTCTCCGCCTTGTGATTGCCGCGGCAGTACATTCTTATCATTACGGGAATCAGCTTTTTTTCCGTATTCCAGTGCTTATATTCTCGGCTCATGTCTCGCTCCTTCCATTTCGGATTTTATATAGTTTGCCACACCGTTGCGCGTCTCGTCGGAAAAAGCACAGGTTGCGTTGAGCGCGTCTTCATATGCCTGTTCCTTTGACGTTCCGCAGTGAAGAGACAAATGCGCCGATATGAACCGTATAATAATCATATATTCGCTCAGTATCTCCTTGCCGCGCTCCGTCAGAATGATTTTTCTTTCGGTCTTTTCGATAAGCCCTTTCTCGCGCAGCCGCTCAATTGCATTGTACGTGCTTACCTTAGTCACACGAAGCCTATTCGCAACGTCGGTCTGCTTCACGTTTTCGGTTTCTCCGGCAAGCTCATTTGCGGCGATAAGATATCTCAATTCGGATGAACTCATATAACTTCCTTTATCAAAAGTTGGTTAGCCATAGCTAACTCGATGTTAAAAAATACAGCCCTCGCCTAAGAGCCGTATTATATTATACTTATAAAAATTCGGAATGTCAACAAAAAGTTAGCGGGAGACTAAAAATTTTAATTTTGTTCATATGCGCTCAGTCGGTGATGCAAACTCATCTTGCCACTCCATAATGTGCTATACTATCCCCACCAGCCTGAAATACACAAACGTAAAATTCACTATATCCGACCAGATATGGCAGAAGGCCTGCGACGCGGCGGAGGAGATACCGGAAAGACGAAAAGTTATCCTTTTACGTTTTTTGACTTTTTCTGTACTCGTTCGGACTCATTCCTGTTTCACGCCTGAATGAGCGATTGAAATATTCGACACTGCGGTATCCGACGGTGAACGCGACGTCTGACGAATGCATCTGCGAGTGGCGCAGCAATTCACAAGCTCGGTTTATGCGCAGTTTCGCGGCGTATTCCGAAAAAGTCATTCCGGTGCTTTCCTTGATGAGTCGGCATATATACGGCTTCGAATAGTTGAAATACTCCGCTGTGTCCGCAAGATTTGTTTCCGCAAGATGGCTTCCGATATACGACAGTATCGCGACAGCCACCGAATTATTACGATACTGTAACTCAGATTTGGTGATGGTGCATTTTTCCGATGTGATAATACGGGAGAATAAAAGCGTGAGCAGTGCTTCAATCTCCCAGTTCACGCACGCTGATTTTTCAAAATACGCACAGAGAAGCTCGTCTGCCGCATCGGTAATTTTCCCGTCACCACACGGTTCGACATACAGATATTTCGGATATTCCGTTCCGCCCGAAATCTGCCGCATAAAATCGGTAAACGGATGTGAAAGCAAAAAGCTGTCGGTGAATAAATGCTCAATATAGTCTGTTTTAATGATTATATTAACGAGTACGCTGTCGCCGTCATTTTCGAATATGTGGTAGACTTTCGGTGAAATCACGCAGAAGTCGCCTTTTTTCATGCGGCAGCCTACGCCTTCAACGTAATTCGTTCCGCTTCCGTCATACATATACATAACCTCAACATACTGATGAGCGTGATATGATACCGTAAAATATCGCCAATGACGATGCAGAGCGATGTTCCTGAGACCTTCAAAATAATGCGTGCCGTAATCCAGACTGGTGTCGCGTTCGTCGGAATCATCGGACAGAATCTTCATCGGATCGTTTACCATACAGGCAGGCAGCTCTCCGTCGGCAAGGCTTTTGAGATATTTCTTTTTCCATTCGACCTCCTCAGGCAGATAAGCCGTCAGTGCGCGGTGCAGTTCTTCTTTGTTCATTTTGTACCTCCGCTGAACCAGACTGAATTAAATTAACCGAGCAATGCACGATAACGTATATTTAGTATATCATTTTTGTTAATATAAGTCAATAAAATCAGAAATATACTTCATTGCGCCTCATATTAACTTGTGTTATACTAAGCTCGGAGTTAACATATGTTTTTTCTCGGCGGGCCGGATATTATAAATTTATTAAAGGAGAAGAATTATGAAAAAACGGATTATTTCCGCTATGCTTGCCTGCGCGATGATCTGCGGTGCGTTCTGGTTAACGGGATGCGGGACTGAAGAGGATAAAACGGACGATACCGAAAACAATACCTCGGTACAGCCTGTTTCGGATAATGAAAACTTCAATCATGTCCGGCGATGATGAATTTGATATGGCTGCCGTAATGGTATGGAAAACAGGCGGTCTGATTATGGGCGATTATCTGCGCAGCTGGAACGATGTACAGTATATAAACCGCGACAATGTATGGTGGCCTAAGGAAGCGAACGAAGCTTTCACCGTAAACGGCAGACAGTACGCGGCAGTCACAGACCTCTCGGTAACAACATTGCAGCTCGCATACGGAATTCTTTTCAACAAGCAGCTTGCGGAAAATTACGACATTGAAGATCTTTACACTGTCGTTGACGAAGGCAGATGGACGATTGATTATCTTGCAGAAAAGGCAGCTGCTGTCTATGTAGATGCAAACGGCAACGGAACGCGCGACATGGACGATACATACGGATTTGTAGGCGATGAAGTAACCGGACTTGACGTATGGCCTGCGGCGTTTGATATTCCGCTCATCGCAGCAAACGATTCCGGCGAGCTTGAAGTGGTCGCGAATTCCGAAAAAATGGTAAGCGGACTTGAAAAGATACTTAATCTGTATTATAATAATGAAGGCTCGTACAAGGTGTACTACTGGGAAAAGTACGATATGTTCAAAGCTAACAAATCGCTCTTTATTGCCGCAAGACTAATCACACTCTACAACGAGCTGCGCGATATGGACGTTGATTTCGGTGTCATACCTTACCCGAAGTATGATGAAAATCAAACAAAGTATTACGGTAACTGTGTTGACAACTATTCCGTATTTGTTATTCCCGCGAACGGCTCCGATACGGCAATAACAGGCGCTATGCTTGAAGCGATGAGCTGCGAAAACTAACGTACCGTTATTCCGGCGTACTACGATATTGCGCTGACTTCAAAATATACGCGCGACGAACGTTCTGTGGATATGCTTGATCTCATTATGGCAGGCAGACACTATGACATATCAATTCTTCACAATGATACAATACCGCAGCTCTCGTATTTATTCCGCGATCTCGTTGTAAGCAACAATCCCGATTTCGCCTCTACTTATAAGTCAATGCAGACGGTGTTTAACAAGAGTCTGAAAAAGGTAGTCGAAAAATACGCAGACTGATTTTTCCTCTCTTTCCGCTTCAAAAATTTAACTCTTATTAATTTTGAGGAATATATGGTTTATACAGACGTAAAATTCAATATATCAGACCCGATATGGCAGAAGGTCTACGACGCGGCGGAGGAAAAGGCTCAGCTCAACGTACACGCCTTCTGCTCACGTCCGGTGCTTATCGAGGGCGGTGGCTACAACGGAATATGGCTCGAAACTCAGCCGATGGGCGGGGAGATGTACGCTATGCGAAACATGGAAGCCGCGATGAACAACCAGCTCTTCTTCATGGAAAACATACGCGCGGACGGAAGAATCCCCTCGGTCATACGCTTCACCGGCGACGAAAAACACCCGCTTGACCTCATGTTCTCGCATTTTCAGGGGTACTGCTTCCCGTATCACGCGCTGAATATGTACTTTCTGAACGGACACGACCGAGAGTATCTCGAAATGCTGTACGACGTGCTCGAGCGGTTCGACGCATATCTCTGGAAGCACCGCGACTCCGACGGGGACGGCTGCCTTGAGTCATGGTGCGTATGGGACACGGGAGAGGACAACTGCACGAGATTTCTCGGTGGTCCGGAAGCGTGGGCGGGAGAAACGGCACCCTACGGTCAGGCTCGACTCCCCTACGAATCAATGGACGTGATGGCGTATTCGGTGGACGGGCGTCAAACTCTCTCGGAGATCGCCGCGATACTGTTCCCGGAGACTTCCCTCTCGGACATGTGGCAAAAGCGTGCGGATGAGGTTCGCGGAAAGCTGCGGTCGTATCTGTGGCAGGACAAACGCGGCGCGTGCTACGACAGGGACTGCGACAACCGCGTGATGGATGTGCTCATCCACAACAATCTTCGCGTGATGTACCACGGCGGATTTGACAGATACATGGCGTCGCGCTTTGTCGGAGAGCATCTTCTGAATCCCGACGAGTTTTGGACTCCCATGCCGCTGCCGTCCATTGCCGCAAACGACAAGCTGTACCTCTCCTCCCCGAACAACAACTGGAGCGGTCAGCCGCAGGGTCTTACATATCAGAGAGCCATACGCGCGCTTGAAAACTACGGCTTTGACAGTCTCATCCCCGTCCTCGGTCGAAAGCTGTGCCGCGCTGTGGGTGAAGTCGGACATGACCTGCGCTTCACTCAGCAGTACGACACCTACACAATGCAGCCCTCCGAATACGGCGACGGAACATACGGACCTGCGATACTTGCCTTCCTCGAATACACGAACCGTATGTACGGCGTGAAGCTCGAGCGGGACAAGCTAAAATGGAGCTCGGTCGACGACGGCACGGAAAGCGAATACACGCAGTATTTCGGCGACGACCGCTACACGCTGAAAAACGGCAGGATGTGCGAGGCTTATATTAACGAAAGGAAAATATTCACCTGCGCCCGCGGAACAAAGACCGTGACCGATATGTCAGGTAATGTGATATCGCGTGTGCTGCTGTGAATGGGGGCGGAAGCATGAAGAAAAAGCATACCGGACTTATTATAGCCGCAACAAGCATTTCTATTATTACGCTCATGATATTAAACCTGTTCGTATTTAACTCCTGTATGTCGAAAGCGAAGAATTACGCGGCGGAAAATATGCTTGCAATATTACAGACCATCAGAATCAATAGGCAAAGTAAAAGGTATGACGAAGGAAGAGTAGCAAAGGCTCAAACAGAGGTTATATTCACTGCAATAGAAAATAGCGACAAGGGAGCATTTAAAGCATTGTTTTCTCAAAAGGCTTTAGCCGACTGTGGAGATGCCGACGAACAAATTGATGATTTTATGGAACGCTTTGGCGGCAAAATAACATCGTGGAAATATTCTGGGATGTCAGCAAGTGGCGATGTAGAGTACGGAGAATATAAACAGTCTGAAATATGGGCAATGACTGAATTTGAATATGGAGGAAATGCCTACGTAATGTTTTTTCATACATTTCCTATTGACGTCAATAATCCGGAAAATGTTGGCATATACAATGTTTTCATAACAACTTTAGAAATTTATAATGAAATGGATAATGTTAACCGAAAAATTATTATGCAACCCGAAATGGCGGAGCATCCGATAATATGGATATATGAAGGATAAGTCTCCGCACCCACATAACACAAAAAAACTGCCCGTAATCTCTTGCAGGCAGCTTTTTTTATGCTGTTTCTTATCCGAGGTAGGATTCCGTTACGAATCTCTCCAGGCTTTTTTTCATTATCTTGGTGTTCGAGGCAACATATGACGCAATGTTCGGGTTTGAGCCTTGAACCAGATTACGGTATATATGTCCGCAGTTCGCGCAGTGGATGGAGTTTACCGTGCCGAAGTTGAAGGTCGCGCCCTCTCTTATTATGTCTATCATATCGGAGCTTTCGACGTCGCGAGCGTATTTTGTCTTGAGCGCAACGTCATAGAACGCCGGAACTACGGTCTTATACGAATATGCCGCGAGATTTTCCGCCACTACTCCCGTTGTTTTGAGGTCGGAGGTTATCGGAATGCAGAACAGTGCGTATGCGTCCCATGCCGTCGTGTGGTAATTCTGCTGTGCTTCGTCGTACTTCGGGTAGGGTACAATACCGAAATCCACGTCGGAGTCACGGAGAGTAGACGCGTTTCCGAGCATATCCGCCATGATGAGCGCGTTTCCCGCCTTGAACATACCTGCCGTAGTCTCGTTTTCACCCGCAAAGCTCGTTGACATATAATCGAGGTACGTGCTCGGAGTTTCGCGGAGGAAGGTGTAGAGCGACATGAACTTATTGATGAACGACTCGTCCGTTACTGCAAGCTGGGGTATTCCGTTCTCGTCCTTTCGCGTTACGTCTGCGTCAAAGGCTGCCTGGAATCCCGAAATGTAGTTGGAGTCGTCGGAGATGTATCCGTATCTGTCGTCCTTATCCATCTTTCCGTTGCCGTCCACGTCGTATGCTACGTCGGTAGTGTACTGCTTCAGCGCGTCGAGCGTCCATCTGCCCTCTTTTACTATTGTGTAGAGATCCTCACGTCCGAGATTTTTCGCAAGTCCCTTGTTGAAGAACTGGCAGAAGAGGTATTCTGTCGAGGTAAGCGACAGGTCTCCCGTCACGAAGTACAGCTTTCCCGCAATGTTCATCTCGTCGGCGATGTTGCTGTTCCACCACGGCTTAGTGAAGTCAACGTCCGATATATCGTTCCAGTTTGCAAGCACTCCGTCGGAAGCCATCGAGGTGATGTATGCCGCATATCCGCTGACGAGCTGGTACGCGTCGTCCTTTGCCATGACGGAGCTTGTTATCGCGGTCATGAAGTTTGTTCTGTCGTCCCAAAGTCCCGCGATGGGTATAAAGTTCAGCTTCACTCCGAGAGCGTCCTCAACCGTAAGATTTCGCTCGTATATCGAGTCTTCAAGCACGTTTCCCGTAAGCTCCGCGATGTATTCGCTCTCAAGATGAGTGGGAATGAGAACGTTGAAGCTGCGTCCCGAAAGATCTGTCTTCGGAAGAGCTTCATACAGATACGCGTCGGGGTCTTCCGTTTCGCTCTCCGCAGTAGCGGTGCTGTCTTTGTCTCCCGCGCCAGTTGACTGAACGTTATTGTCCGGCTTAGCTTCGTCCTCCGGTCTGTTGCCGCACGACATCGCAGTCGAAGCAAGCATAACAAGCGCAAGAATTAAGCCAAGCGATTTTTTGTAGGATTTTTTCATACGAATTGCCTTTCTCCTTTGTTTTGTATTTTTCGTTCAAATTTCACTAAAACAATTATAAAGGATAAAGCAATCCGACAAAATAGTATAATGCGAAATTAAATTAACAAAATGCGAAAACGCTGTATTTATTCTTTCTCCTCGCTCTTTTTCGGGGGAATTGTTTCGCGGTAGACCGTCCCGAATACGTTTTCGTCGGAATTACACTGCTGCTGATACTGCTTCGGCGTGACTCCCATGTGCTTTTTGAACAGTCTCGTGAATGTGGAAACATCCTCGAAGCACAGCTTGTCCGCCGTTTCCGACACCTTTGCGTTCATTCTGAGAAGAGCGGCGGCGGACGATATTTTGACGGAGATCATGTAGTCCTTCACCGTCATGTTCATGTACCGCTTGAAGAGGTATTCGAGGTTGCGCACGGATGTATGCACTTTTTCCGCGATATCCGCGACGGTCACACGTTCATACACCATTGTTGCAATATATCTGAGCGAGGTTTCGTAGGTAACGCGGCTGTTTCTGCCCGGCTCCACCTCAAGACCCGTCTCAAAGATGCAGTTTTGCGCCTTATTCTCCGACGAAGCAAGACGGTACAGCGCGCCCATGATGAAGGAGTACGTCTCGTGGTATATGTCGATGTAGTCCGCGTCGCTCTCCCCGAATTCCGACAGTCTGCGCAGGTGTCCCATGATAAAATCCTTCATTCCGTACACTGCGTTCTCGTGCGAGAGCATAAAATTTGCAATAATATTCGCGTCGGAGACTGTACCTGTATTTTTCGCACCCTCACGAACTAAGCTCGACGTTCTTGTAAAGTCCGACATCTCCCCGAAGCTGACGAGGTAGTAGTATTTTGTGAAAAGTCCGTTTTCCTCGCCGAGCGGCAGTCTTATCTCGTGCGTGACGTCCGGGTCGGCTATAAATATAGTGTACGGCTTGATATTGTACTTCCTGCCGCCGCAAATGTACTCCGCATTCCCCTCAAGCGAAAAGCACAGCTCGTAGCACTTGTGGATATGCGTGGAGTTTGTTTTGTTATCGCGGCAGAATCCGGTAAAGCCTGCGGGAATGACCGACATCGCGGCGTCTCCGGGGTACTGCAATATCTGATAGTGCCATTTTTTGTAGAGTTTTTCGTAGTCTATTTCCGACATTTTGTGCGCACTCCTTAGGATACTCTGATGAGGTTTGAGTCCTTGCGGAAGTCGTTCAAATCACGGGCGAACGCAGCTTATTCACATCGGCAAGTCCGGCGCGTATGTCCTCGTTTTCCGCAAATGACTGACGGGCGGCAAAGCCGAGCAGGAAAATATCCCCGTCGTCATCTGCTGTCTTAACGACCTGCACCCCGACTATAGGGTCATCGGGATACGGATTTTCTACGACATAGCGGAAGGAAGTCGTGCCGTCTGAGCACAGCTGCGGGAGGGTAGTAAACGTCACCTCGGAAAGGGAGCAGTCAACATTGTAGCAGTCATACTCCTCGTTGCGGGAACGCTCCCAGTTGCACGCGCCGTTCATTATGTTTACGCCGTAGATTATCGGGATGTCAAGCGTTCTGCCGCTGCGGTATGTGACGATATACTTGCCGACCGTGTCCCTCTCAAGCAGCATCGGCGCGCTGGTGATATAGACGTGCTCGCGGCGTATCGTCGTCATATGCTCTATTTCCAGATGCGCCTTTGCGATGGTTTTGCGGTTGCGGTAGAGGTACAGCTCCTCCATGCTTGCCTTTATCAGCGCGTCGTATTTCTCGTCGGTGTAATCCGTCTTCCATAAGAGGTACGCACCGAAAACAAGGCTGAGCAGTACGCCGTTTCGCTGCATTGTTACCTCTTCAAGCGTCGTCCAGTGAGATGGAGCTGCACCCTTTGCTCCGGCTTCCACGCGCTGCTGCCAGTTGATGATTCCGCGTGGGTCCCAGTTGCCGTAGGTCATGGTAAAGCCGTGTGAGAGGAACGTCTCGTCGTGCTTTTCGCTAAGACCCCAGTACCAGTTGTGCGCAATGCAGTCCTTATCTATCATATCTATCGCGGGATAGGTTGCGGGCATATCATGCACAGTGTTTCGGGAGCATCTGCAATGGCGTTCTGCTCCTGCCAAGCCCTCGCCATAGCTTGTGATGTGATTCAGCATTTTTTCCGCCCAGAACATAAGACGGATTCCGTGCGCGGCGAGGTATTCATGAATGCGGTTGATGTCTCCTGCCAGAATTTCCGGAGCGGAGCGTTCTTTGCACCGTTCGCAAAGTCCGTAGGTGTAAAATTCATCGTGACCTATCTGCATGACCTTCGGACGGAACACGTCGATAACCTCGTCCATGACGTCGAACAGGAGCTTATATATATCGGGATTTGACGGGCAGTAGGTATCGGGGAACGGGTCGTAGGGTCGCTCGGACAATTCCTGATGGGCGTTTAAGAGATAGTCCGCATGGCTCAGGCACGGCACCTCGGGAATTACCTCCATACCGCGCTCACGGCAATATGCTACCATCTCGCGAACGGTGTCCTGCGGCAGGAAATTACCGTCTCCGTTTTCAAAGTGGATGGAATTCTTTGCCCAGCCGAACATATTCTGCACTTCATCGGCTCTCTGCGGATATCGGCTCATCTCCTTGCAGTATTCTACCCAGCTTTCGTTGATTTCCGGATGCCTTTTGTACTCCATTGCGCCGCCGACCTCAATTATGATGGTGTTGTAGCGATAGTACATCAGCATATCTACAATTTTGTAGAACTGGTCAAGCTGTTTCTCTCCCGGCATATATACCTTCAAACCGCGGAACGGACACTGCGGCACCGCAAAACGGATTCCGCCCGGAACAAAGCCGTCGTCAGCCTGCGCCTGCTGAAGCACCTCATATACGCCGTAGAGCAAGCCGCGCTCACCCTCGGAGCAGACTGTGATGGCGTCGCCCTTTCCGCAAACTGCAAACGCGTCCTCCGTGTCAAGCTCCCGCTCTGATGCGCCCAGATTTTTCAGCTGCCGCCGTATCTCTTCGGGAAAACCTCTTACAATTTGAATTTTCGTCCACGCGTCTTCGTTTTCTCCGGCTAAGGGAAGCACATCGGCAAGAATATACCTGTACAGCCCCTTTTCCGTCTGCACTGCCTCGGGAGAAAGCCGTTTCTTTCCCTCTGTCGTGCAGTAGGTGTTCATTGTTGACATCATACTCATGATTTTATAAATCCTTTCGTTAAAAATGGAATTTTGGATAAACTACCTCACGTCAAACGAGAACACATGCGCCGCACCGTTCTCCCTCTCCGCCCAGGTTGAAAGCGGTATCAGCGTGATTTTCCTGAACCTGCCGCTTACCTTTACGTTGACGCACTGACGCAGGTTGCACCCCTCGTCCGCTAATATCACTTTTACACCCTGCTCCGTCTCTCCCTCAATACGGTATGCGCGGAGAAGTGTCTGCGGCATGGTCATAGTCGGACTTTCGGGTACGATATTCGCTCGCATTGTATGCCGTTTTTCGCACCAGTCGCCGGGGATTGTCTTTCTGTCGAGGTCAGAGTCAAGCGCGAGGTGTATATTTTTTATCTCCGCCGCGTCCTCAAACACATATGTTACAGGACTTCCGAGCGGGAGATATGCTCCGTTCTCGCCCTCTCCGTAGGTGTGGTTGTTGCGGTCTATGCCGTTGCGGAGATTTTCGGGGTTTTCGGCGCCGTCCGTCACAAGCTCGGCTTTTTTTGTTATATCGGACATTGTTCGGCGGAAATTCGGCAGAAAACATCCCTCTTCCATCAGCCGCTCCTGCAAAAGTCCGAGCTTTTCTTCATATACCTCGTGCGGTGTGAGTGAAAATTCTCTCGCGATGTTTGCCGCGCAGCCTACAGCCTCACCGAGCAATGCACAAGTCGCCATAACACGGGCGGAGCTCATCGCGGCGTGCGTCATCGAGATATTACGTCCCGCAAAGTAGAGATTGTCAATATTGCGCGAGTACAGACAGCGGTACGGAATTCCATACGGCGCGGGAGTGTGTCCCCAGATGTTCGGGTTGCCCGCGTGGTAGAATCCGTTCGGGTGGTGATCGTCAAGCGGCCATCCTCCGTAAGCCACGGTATCGGGGAAATTGCCACCGGAGAGCACGTCCGTCTGTGTCATGATGTACTCGCCCATCATACGCCTTGATTCGCGCTTTCCGGGGAGAAATCCGAGAAAATCGAGCGTCCAGTAATCCCCATCGGGTACATCTCCGCTGTTTTTGATGTAGTCGACCATTCCGTAAGCCAGCGCCACAAGCTCATCGCGCACTTCTTCGGTGTCGGCGATAGAGTCGCGGTTGCCGCCAAGCTCCAGATACCAGAAGTTCTCCCCGGTCTCCTGCATGTTCGGGCGGCGCAGCTTTATGACCTCCGGCGTCATCTTCACAATGTGCTCCGGCGGGATGAATTTAGTTGCGCGGGACGTCTTTCGCATCTGAATGAGGCAGCTCATGCCCATCGTCTGCCGGTCTTCCGTTACCTGCGAGGTCTCCTCACCGAATTCGGACGCCGCTTCTCTTCCCACACGGAAATCAGCTCCCGTCAGCGGTGCAAGAATACTGTCGCCGGAGCAATCGGAGAAGTAGGGGGCGTAGACTGTATGCCACTGCTGCGTCGTGGTCTGCCATCCGGTTACGCTCACGATATGCTCCCCGTCCATTTCGCACCGACAGACGGAGCAGTTGAGAAGCAGCGTAATATTCGTCTCGTTTTTTACCGTTTCGTAAAGAATGCCGTCCCATATCGGATAGAGCTTGTCGGGGTTTCGGTACAGAGATTTCAGAGAGATTTCCTCGATAATGCCCGTTTCGCGGTTATTTTCGCCGTCCGCGCCGCAGACCCACATACGAATCTCAGACGACGCGTTTCCTCCGAGGACAGGACGGTCGCCGATGAGCACTACCTTTGAGCCGCCGCGAGAC
>ERZ779861.2059-NODE-2059-length-20109-cov-6.539094_pt1 | contig 20109 bp, 16 predicted proteins | sample MGYA00511558_ERZ779861 | MGnify/ENA primary metagenome ERZ779861 (study PRJEB29588, sample SAMEA2163432) | human gut metagenome | biome: human gut; feature: human-associated habitat; material: faeces | place: Denmark | collected 2008/2010 ...
AGAGATTTTTTGTGATGATATACTCTGATTACAAAAGTAATAGGAGATGAGAGTATGAGTAAAAATTTGCCAAAAATTTCTGATGCTGAATTTGAAATTATGAAAGTAGTTTGGGATAAAGCTCCAATAAGTACAAATGATGTTATAGATTCTTTTAAAAATAATGATAAATGGAGTTCAAGAACAATACAGACAATGCTTATAAGACTAGATAAAAAGGGTGTGTTGGCTCATGAAAAAAAAGGGAGAACATATGAATATTATCCGTTGGTAGAGAGAAATGAGTATATAGAATTGGAGAAAAATAAATTTTTAAATAAATTTATTATAGTACGAAAAAATTCTATATGATATAAAAATGCTTATAGGTAGCATAAAACCTAAATAAAAAAAAGGAAAAATAATATGAGATTTAGAATCGATTTAAAAATATTTATTTTCTTAATAATATTTTATTTTACAAGGCAAATAGAAATATATTCCATATTAATGCTATTTGCACTAATACATGAATTAGGGCATTTGCTAACAGGATTATTGGTAGGAATGCAACCAGAAAAATTAGAACTAATGCCATTTGGTGTAGCAATATCGTTCAAAATAAAGCCAGAAGAATACAATAAAAAAATAAAAAAAGGAAATCAATTAGAAATCAAAAAAATATTAGTAGCACTTGCAGGACCAATTACAAACTTTATAGTTATTGTCATTATATTAAATCTAAATATAGAATTATTTAAGGCACTTACAATAATATACACAAACTTTTTAATAGTGATATTTAACCTATTACCAATATATCCATTAGATGGAGGAAGAATTTTAAAAGGAATTTTACATATAAACATAGGAAAACAAAAAGCAGAAAAATATATAAATATAATATCAAAAATAACAGTAACAATACTAACAATAATAGCAAGTATATTAATTTTACATGTCCACAACATAGCATTTATATTGATTTGCATGTATTTATGGTATCTCATTTTAAAAGAAGATAAAAAATATCAACAAAGAAAGAAAATATATGAAGCACTAGAACAATAATTTTACGGACTGTGACTGGTAACACAAAAACAATAAAAACAAAAATAAAAAAAGAAAAACTACTTGAAAAACAAATAAAAAAATAGTAAACTATACTAAAGAAAAAAAGGAGAATGCCAATGATGAAAAACAAAATAAAACAGGAAAAAGGTGTAACATTGACAATATTAGTAATAACAGTAATAACACTAATGATTATAACAGGAACACTAATATATAACGTAGAAGACTCAACTAGAATAAAAAAATTAACAAATTTATATAATGATATAGACCTGTTAAGAACCAAAGTAACAGACTACTATGAAGAATACGGAGAAATACCAGCAAAAATTAAATACACAAAACCAAGTGGACTTTCAAATGTATTAAGTAAAAACAACGATACAGGGGATTTTTATGTAATAGACTTAGAGGCAATGAAGGGGATAACACTTAATTACGGAAACGATTATGAAAAAATAATAAATGATACAACAATAACAAAAGAAAATCCAGAAAAAGCAGACCAATACAAAGATTTATATATAATAAATAAAAATAGTCACAATATCTTTTATGCAAAAGGTGTGTCAATACAAGACAAAAACAGCGTAAAAATGTATTACACTGACTACACAATTCCAGATGAAACAGTTGTAGACTTAAGATATATTGATGGAATATTAATTCCAGAGAATTACTATTATATAGGCAAGAGCCCAAGCGTTAGTGAAAGTGAAAGCATAGTAATTTCAAACAAAAAAGATGATACAATAGATGGACAAAGCACAAATCAATTTATATGGACAAAACAAATAGTAGAAATGGATACTTTGCCAACTAGCATAAAATTAGACAAAAACCAAAATAAAGAAGATTTCTTAAAAAGTGTAAATGCAAATAAAGGATATTTTAGAAATCCAGAAGGAAAAGTTCAATATACAAAAATTGAAGATGGAAAATAGTAAAAATATAACCCAAATTTTATATAGATAACAATAAATAAAAAAATTAAGAACCTCAAAGTATACTTGTAAGTATAAAAAGGGGCTCTTTTTTAGGCATTACAATATGTAATCATTCTGTAATATTTTTGAAATATTCCTGTAAAACCAATTGACAATTAAGCCTTTTCGTTGTATTATATATACATAAAAAAATGAGTGTTTTTTAAAATCCTAAGGAGGAAAATTATGGGAGAAGTAATAGTTATAACATCAGGAAAAGGTGGAGTAGGAAAAACAACAACAACAGCAAATTTAGGTTCAAGTTTAGCAGTAGAAGGAAAAAAAGTATGTTTAATAGATACAGACATTGGTTTAAGAAACCTAGATGTAGTAATGGGACTAGAAAATAGAATTGTATATGATATAGTAGACGTTGTAGAAGAAAAATGCAAACTAAGACAAGCATTAATAAAAGATAAAAGATTTAAAGAATTATACCTACTACCAGCCGCACAAACAAGAGACAAAAGTGCAGTAAATGAAGAACAAATGAAAAATTTAACAGACAAATTAAAAGAAGAATTTGACTATATACTAATAGATTGCCCCGCTGGAATAGAACAAGGATTTAAAAATGCTATTGCAGGAGCAGACAGAGCAATAGTAGTAACAACCGCAGAAATCTCTGCAATAAGAGACGCAGACAGAATTATAGGACTATTAGAATCATCAGAAATAAAAAATCCTGAATTAGTAATAAACAGAATAAGACCTAATATGGTAAGAAAAGGCGAAATGATGGATGTTGATGACATAGTAGACCTACTTTCAATAGACCTAATAGGGGTAGTACCAGATGATGAATACATAATAACACAAACAAACAAAGGTGAGCCAGTAATCCAAAACAAAAAAGCACCATCAGGAAAAGCATATATAGAAATTGCAAAAAGAGTATTAGGAGAAAAAATAGAAATCACAATACCAGGTAGAGAAAAAGGATTTTGGGCACGTTTAAAAAGATTCTTTAAAAAATAATATATAAGCAAAACGGAGGGATAGGAAATAATGTTTGAAAACATAGTAAACTTCTTTAAAAACATAGGAAAGAAAGAAGAAAATAAAAAAATGCAAGAAAGTTCAAAAGATGCAGCAAAAGAAAGATTACATCTAGTGCTAATGCAAGACAGAGCAAATGTTTCAGCAGACTTTTTAGAACTTATGAAACAAGAAATAATCGATGTAATAAAAAAATATATAGAAGTTGATGAAAAAGAAATCGATGTAAGATTAACAAATAAAGAAAATGATGATGGAACAAACGGAGCACCAGCATTATATGCAAATATTCCTATTCTTAATATAAAAAATGATGCAAGAAAAATAGGACAAAAAGAATTAGAAGAAAACAAAGAAAAAACAGCAGAAATAGAGAACAACAAACAAAACGAAAAAGAAGAGAAAACAGACAAGAAAACAGAAAGCGAAAAAACGACCTCAAATGATCACAAAACTCCAAAGGAAATGAAAGAAAAAAATGAAACAAAAAAAGCAGATGAGACAGAAAAAACAGAGCAAAAAGAGACAAAAAATTTAGAAGATAAAAAAGACTTTGAAACACAAGAAAAAATAAAAGAAATAATAGACGGCGTAATAGAAGACGCAGAAAACAATAAAGAAAAAGCAAAAAACGAAGAACAATAAGTTAAATCATAAAAATTAAGAAAGAAAAAGAGTTGATTTAATGAGAAGAAGAGAATTAAAAAACATGGAATGGGGGTTGCTAATAGTAGCAATTATATTATCAATAATAGGGATTATTGCACTATTTTCAGCAACACAAGAAACTGAATATGACGAATTTAAAAAACAAATAATATGGTTAGCAATAAGTCTAATAGCAATGGTAATAGTAATGCTAATAAATTACGAAACATTAGTAAAACTATCACCAATTTTTTATGGAATATTTATAATTCTGCTAATAGCAGTAATGTTCACAAAACCTGTAAATGGAGCAACAAGTTGGTTTGACATCGGATTTTTTTCATTCCAACCATCAGAATTTGCAAAAATAGCAGTAATACTGTTTTTAACATATGTAATATCAAAAATACAAGAAAGATATGCAGAAGATATAAACAAACCAACACGACTACTAATAATATTTGTAACATTAGCAATACCATTATTATTAATTATAAAACAACCAGACTTTGGTACAGCAATGGCGTTTTGTATAGCACTTGCAATGATGCTATTTACTGCCGGAATAGACAAAAAGTACATAATAGGAACAATATTGATAGCAACAATATCAATACCACTATTATACAATTTTGTACTGCCAGATCATGCCAAGAAAAGAATAGATATATTTTTAAATCCAGAATCAGACCCACGTGGAAGTGGATATAACATAATTCAATCAAAACTAGCAATAGGAGCAGGACAATTAACAGGAATGGGATTATTAAAAGGAAATCAAACACAACTAGGATATCTATACCCAAAAACAACAGACTTTATTTTCTCTGTAATTGGCGAAGAAATGGGATTTATAATAGGACGGAACAATTATAGTACTATATGTATTTCTGGTCACAAAAGCGATTTACATTGCAAAAACAGCCAAAGACACAAAGGGTTCCTTGATTGCATCCGGAATAGCTGGAATATTTTTATTTCATATGACAGAAAACATAGGGATGGTAATGGGACTTTTACCAATAACAGGTGTACCATTGTTATTTGTAAGCTATGGAGGAAGTTCTATGATTACAAGTTATATTTTAATTGGAATATTATTAAATATAAGCAGTAAAAGGCAAAAAACAATATTTGTAAAATAAAAAATCGGGGGATTAAGGGACGTTCCTTTTTCTCCCTTTTTTTAGTGATTAAGGGACAGTGCTTTAGTACCAATTTTTTAGAATTTGTTATTTGGAGGGAAAAATGTATTTAAAAAAATTAAAAATAGGAAATGTAGAACTAGAAAATAATTTAATATTAGCTCCAATGGCAGGAGTAACAGATTTACCATTTAGAAAAATATGCAAAGAATTTGGGCCAGGTTTAGTATGCACAGAAATGGTAAGTAGTAAAGCAATATTTCATGACGATTCAAAAACAAAACTACTAATGAACACAGAAGGAGAAAAAAGGCCTGTAAGTATGCAAATATTTGGTAGTGATGAGGAAACAATGGGGTATGCAGCAAAATATGTATCAAAATTAGCAGATATAGTCGATATAAACATGGGATGCCCTGCTCCCAAAGTAGTAAAAAATGGTGATGGTAGCAAACTTTTACTAAACATAGAACAAGCAGAAAAAGTAATAAAAGCAGTTGTAAAAAATTCTAATAAACCAGTAACATTAAAAATTAGAAAAGGTTGGGATTGCGAACATATTGTAGCAACAGAATTTGCTAAAATGGCAGAACAAGCAGGAGTATCTGCAATTACAATTCATGGGAGAACAAGAACTGAGATGTATTCTGGAAAAGCAGATTTAGACATTATCAAAAGAGTGAAGGAGTCAGTGAACATACCGGTAATAGGCAATGGTGATGTGGTAGATGAAGAATCTGCATTGAAAATGTTTGAATACACCGGTGTGGATGGAATTATGATAGGTCGTGGGACTTTTGGAAATCCGTGGATATTTGCAAGAATTAAGCATTTTTTAGAAACAGGGGAAAAACTTCCTGAAATATCAAATGAAGAAAAGTTTAGAGTTATAAAAGAACAAATTCAACTTGAGTTAGAAAATAAACCGGAGGTAACTGCAATAAGAGAAATGAGAAAGCATATTGCTTGGTATACTAAAAATATGCCGAATTCTAGTGAGTTTAGGTGCGAGATTAATAAAATAGAGGATAAAGATTTATTAATGAAAATTGTTGAAAAATATTTTTTGGAAGAATGATACAGTTCATAGCCTGAAAAAATTACAAATAGAAAATATAACCAAAACTGTTGAAATAAAGTTTTAGTTATGGTAGAATCAAAATGCAGAAACATACTGCATAAAACAAAAGAAGGAGTGAAGAAAAAATGAAGAAAATACTAAAAAATACAAAAGGTATAACATTAGTGGCACTCGTAATCACTATAGTTATTTTACTTATTTTAGCAGGAATATCAATATCTGCATTAACAAATACAGGAATATTCCAAAAGGCAAAAGATGCAAAACAAAAATCAGAAAATGCAGCACTAGACCAAAATACAAAACTAGATGAATATGAAAATGAAATTGATAAATATATACCTAAGGCAAATAGTTTAGCAAAAGCAGTTAAAGTAGGAGACTATGTAGCATATACACCAGATAAATTAGACAAAAGTGCATTAGACAAATTAAAAGAAAATTTGAATACTTATTCAGGAGCAAGAAATCTAAAAACATATTCTGCAATAGGTAGAGATAATTTAAGTTTGAGAGTGATTGATGGAGATGAAAAAACAGGAGCAGTAAGATTAATAAGTGCAACACCAACAGATAAAACAATAGTACTATATGGATATGATGGATATAACAATGCTGTAAAATTATTAGATGATGTATGTAGCACTTTATATAATTCAAAATTGGCAACAAAAGTACAAAATCTAAAAATAGAAGATATACAAGACAAAATGAAAGAAAAAGACTATAGCAAATTATATTCTGAATATGGAAAAACACCAATACAACCAGAAAATAAGAAATACCCAAGTATATTAGCACAAGAAAAAAATCAAAAAGTAAATGAATATGAAGGAACACTAGATTTAAGCAAACAAGATAATTATATAAATCAAACAGATGTATTGGAAGCAAATTCACTAGAGTTAAAAATAACTTTATGGGGAAAGATAGGAGAAACTGGCCCTAAAGTTTTGACTGCGGATGACTTTGAAGGAGATGATGGAAAAATATATAGTGATATGTTTTGCAAGGATTATACATATTGGATGTCTTCTCGTTGCATCTATGCCGACTCCGATCGTGCTGGCTTCATTGTTCGCTGTGTGTCTTCAGGCGGTGTCTTTGCCAACATCTTGTACTATTCTAGCGGCCGCGAGGACTCTGGCGCCTTTGCTTTCCGCCCATGTATAACTCTAAACTCTAATGTCCAAGTAACATCAGGAAATGGAACTGAAAGTACTCCATTTGAAATAAAATAAAAATATGGAATTTTGATAATAAGAAGAAAAACAATACACCAAGAAGGCCTTTGGACTTCTCGGGAAAAACGCGAATAAAAACCGAATAAAAATTATAAAAGGTAGTCAGTTTCATTGACTACCTTAAAAATTTATAATAAAATAACACCAGGGACAACACAACAAACAAACACAAGAAAAAAGTCCAAAACCAAAAGAAAGAAGAAAAAATATGGAAGAAATAAAAGAAAAAGTAAACTACTGCCTAAACTGCAAAATAAAACCATGCTCAGTAAAAGGATGTCCACTAGAAAACAACATACCAGACTTCATAAAAGCAGTAAAAGAAGAAGAATACAAAAAAGCATACGAAATACTATCAAAAACAACAGTCTTACCAGGAATATGTGGAAAAATATGCCCACACATGAAACAATGTCAAGGAAGTTGTGTACGAGGAATAAAAGGAGAACCAGTAAATATAGGCGACATAGAAAACTTCATATTCGAAAAAGCAGAAGAAGAAAACTATAGTCTAAAAGAAGCAATGCAAGAAGCAGAAGGCACAGATACAAGTAAAAAAGAAGAAACATCACAAAATATCAAAAAAATATCAAACAAAAAAGTAGCCATAATAGGAGGAGGACCTGCAGGTCTAACATGTGCAGCATTTTTAGCAAAAGATGGAGTAAATGTAACAATATATGAAAAATACAACTATTTAGGCGGACTACTGGTTCACGGAATACCAGAATTCAGATTACCAAAAACAAGAGTACAAGAAACAGTGAAAAGAATTTTAGATTTAGGAATAAATGTAGAGTTCAACAAAGAACTAGGAAAAAATTTAAATCTAGAAGAATTAGAAAAAGAATATGATGCAATATTCATAAGTATAGGTGCAAATAAATCCGTAAAAATGGGAGTAAAAGGCGAAGAACTAAAAGGAGTATATGGAGGCAACGAACTTTTAGAATACAATATGCATCCAGACTATGCAAATAAAACAGTATCTGTAATAGGTGGTGGAAATGTTGCAATGGACTGTGCACGAACAATAAAAAAATTAGGAGCAAAAGAGGTAAATGTAATTTATAGAAGGGCAGAAGAACAAATGCCTGCAGAGAAAAAAGAAATTGCAGAAGCTAAAGAAGAAGGAATAAAATTTCTATTCCAAAACAATATTGTAGAAATAAAAGGAAACAACAAAGTAGAAAAAATAGAACTTATAAAAACAGAGTTAGTTCAAAAAGAAGGGGAAACAAGACTGGTTCCTGTTAACATAGAAGGAAGCAATTATGAGATAAAGACAGATTATGTAGTAATGGCATTAGGAAGTAATGTTTCAGACGAAGTTTTAGATTTAGGACTAACACTAAACAAATGGGGAAATATAATAATTGATGAAAAATATAAGACCTCAAATTCTAAAATATTTGCAGGTGGAGACTTAGCAGGATGTAAAGGAACAGTTGCATGGGCTGCACGTTCTGGAAGAGATGCATCAGAATCAATAAAAGAATTTTTAGAAAAATAGCGACAATAAATTGCCGCTATTTAAACATTGTAAATTATAAAAATTTTGATACATAAGTCTACTAAAAGATCATTTTTTTACAATATCAACACTATTTTCAAAATCACTATGTACAAATAAAGATTTTATAAAATTAAAAAAATCTAAAAGTTTAGAAGATTTTTTCTTAGTCAAATACATAGAATCATCAACAACATTCTCAACAGAAGTATTTTCTAAGTAATTATATTTTTCTTCTAAAGCCATCATTTTATTTACATAGTAATCATTAAAAAATGTATCTCCTGCAGTAGAGCCTAAATAATCTTTAAAATTATAAAGTTTTTGCCTATATTTTTCAACACCTTCTAAATCAGTAATACTATCAAAAACATTATCAAAATAACTAGAAGTAATAAGTTTTTGAGTCTTAATAAATGTAGAAGTAATATGGCTCTTTAAATTTTCTATTTTTTTATTCATAACATCAATTTTTTTGCTATTATCATCCATAGTTGCAATTTTATTATTAATTTTTATAATTTCCTCTTCAGACATCAAAATTTTATCTATATTATCCTCAATATTCATAAATGTTTTGGCATTTGTAAGTTCAATAAATTTATTTTTAAAAGTATCATTACTGTTAATAGTACTTTCAAATAAAACGTCTTCACCAATGAGATAGGCAAGTTGTGAAACTAGACAACACTCTAATGGATAATAAGAAGGACTCGTCGTCTCAAAAGTTATATTAAAATATTTTACATATTCTTTAGGAATTGTTAATACTTTAGAAGCCATAAGTTGAACTGCGGCCTCATTTAAGCCAAGCCCATAAATTCTAAACTCTGTATAATCACATAATCCCATACGTAATAAGTAATTTCTTTTATCCTTAATTTCCTGTATATAATGTATACACTCATGAATTGCAAATTCTTCTAAATCTTCATCTGCAATATGGTCATTAAAATAAATTGAAGTATTTTTATAAAAATAATTTGCCTCTGCCATCCCTTCAGGCATTTTTGCAATATACATATCCAATCTAGATAATTTTATGAATAAATCATTTTGATTAAGATTAAAATCAGGGAATGTTTCACATAAACTATTAGATACAGTTCTTGCTATTGAGTTGACTCTTAGAGTATCAAGCTTTTTTATAACTTCAATTCCATCTTTTTTTAAATCTGATTCTACACTCATATATTTCTTGCATAATCAATTATATACACATAATTGATTAATCCCTTTCTACTTAAAAATTCACTAAATACATTATACAACAAAATACTTGTGGAAATATTACGAGAATATTAAAAAAGTATTAAGTTTTTGTTACAAAAAAATATTTTTTTGATTTTTTTGTAATATAAAGTGACAGTAATACCAATATTTTGAGACCATTTTGTCGTTTTTTGTCGAAAAATTTTTGTTGACAGTTTTTTATATATGGTGTTATAATATTTTTACTAACAAAAACAAAGAAGTGTAATTTTACGTTACATAAAGATTTTTGTTAACATTTTTATGAAGGGAGGTAAGTATCATGGAAAATAGTGAAATAAAGGAACTTTTATTAGATTTAAAGAAAGGCCAAGAAGAACTATTTAAAGGACAAAAAGAATTATTCGAAGGACAAGAAGAAACAAGAGTATCAATAAGAGACTTACAAAGAGGCCAAGAAGAACTATTTAAAGGCCAAGACAAACTATTCAAAGGACAAAAAGAATTATTTGAAGGTCAAGAAGAAACAAGAGTATCAATAAGAGACTTACAAAGAGGTCAAGACAAATTATTCAAAGAAATGGACAAATTAAGTTTATCAGTTGCAAGAATAGAAGCAGACCATGGAGAAAAACTTGGCATTTTATTAGATGTAGTCACAAGTCATATAAACAAATTTGATTCAGAAAATGAAAGAATTGAAAAATGCGAAAAAAGATTAGACAAACATGACCACCAATTCTTTGCTTTAAATTCAAAAGTTCACGCGTATTAAAAAAGTACCCTATTGAACTTCAAGAATTCAATAGGGTAAAATATTATTTTAATCATATTTAAATATTATTTAACAACAACATTATAAATTCTATTTTTAACATAAATTTCCTTAACAATTGTCTTACCATCCAATTTAGAATCAATAGCATTATGAACTTTTTCTTTAACAGAAGACTCATCTTCATCAACAGAAATAGTAATAGTTGCTTTTAATTTACCATTAAACTGAATAGGCAAAGTAATTTCATCATCAACAGTTTTTGCTTCATCATATTCTGGCCAAGAGTATGTAGAAATATCTGCATCAAAACCAGCAATTTTATTAAGTTCTTCAGTGATGTGTGGTGCAAATGGATTTAATAAAGTTAAGAATGTTTTAAATTCTGCTTTATTAATTTTACCAATTTTGTAGAACTCATTAACCATTGTCATAAATGTAGATACAGAAGTATTAAACTTCATATCCTCAATATCCTGTGAAACTTTTTTAATGGCTTTATGCATCATTTTCTCTGTTTCCTTAGAATAATTATCACCATCAACTAACATATTTTGCATGTTCCAAACTCTATCTAGGAATTTACCACATCCACGGATACTTTCCATAGACCATGCAGCAACTTGGTCAAATGGTCCCATAAACATTTCATAAATTCTAAAAGTATCTGCACCAAATTCATTTACAATATCATCTGGATTGATAACATTTCCTTTAGATTTAGACATTTTTTCACCATTAGTTCCCAAAATCATACCATGAGAAGTACGTTTTTGATAAGGCTCTTTAGTTGGAACAACACCAATATCATATAAGAATTTATGCCAAAATCTTGAATATAATAAGTGTAAAGTTGTATGTTCCATACCACCATTATACCAATCAACAGGAGACCAGTATTTCAATGCTTCTTTTGATGCAAGTTCTTTATCATTATGTGGGTCCATATATCTTAAATAATACCAAGAAGAACCTGCCCATTGTGGCATTGTATCTGTCTCTCTTTTTGCAGGTTTACCGCAATGAGGACAAGTTGTATTAATCCAGTCTGTTTGTTTTGCTAAAGGTGACTCACCATTTTCACCAGGTGTAAATTCTTCAACTTCTGGTAATTTTAAAGGTAGGTCTTTTTCATCAACTGGAACCCAACCGCAGTCTTCACAATAAACCATTGGAATAGGTTCACCCCAATATCTTTGGCGAGAAAATACCCAGTCACGTAATTTGTAATTAACTTTTTTAGTACCAATATGATTATCTTCCAAATATTTTATAACAGTCTTTTTAGCCTCTGCAACTTCCAAACCGTTTAAGAAATCAGAATTGATAAGTTTACCTGTTGCAACATCTGTAAATGCTTCTTTTGATAAATCAACATTTTCACCATCAACAACTTGAACAATTGGTAGATTAAATTTCTTAGCGAATTCATAATCACGAGTATCATGAGCGGGAACAGCCATTATTGCACCAGTACCATATGTAATTAAAACATAATCAGAAATCCAAATTGGAATTTCCTTATTTGTTAATGGATTTATAGCAGTGATTCCTTTAATTTCAACACCAGTTTTTTCTTTATTTAATTCAGAACGCTCAAATGCTGATTTTAAACTTGCTTGTTTTTGATATTCTTGAACTTCGTCCAAGTTTTTAATTTTATCTTCTAACTCTTTTAAAATAGGATGTTCTGGTGATATAACCATATAAGTTGCACCAAATAAAGTATCAGGTCTTGTTGTGTAAACAGTTAAATTTTTATCCATATTAGCAATTTTGAAATTTACTTCTGCACCTTCTGATCTACCAATCCAATTTTTTTGTTGAACCTTAATCTTCTCTAAGAAATCAATATCATCTAAATCATCTATTAATTTTTGAGCATAATCAGTAATTTTAAGCATCCATTCAGATTTTTCTTTTTGAACAACTGGGCTTCCACATCTTTCACAAACACCATTGACAACCTCTTCATTTGCTAAACCAACCTTACATCCTGTGCAAAAGTTGATAGGCATTGTTGTTTTATATGCTAGACCATGTTTGTATAATTGAATAAAAATCCATTGTGTCCATTTATAATATTCAGGGTCTGTTGTGTCAATTTTTCTAGACCAGTCAAAAGAAAATCCTAAAGATTTTAATTGTTCTGTAAAATGAGCGATATTTTGCGCTGTTGTTATTTTAGGATGTACATTTGTCTTTATTGCATAGTTTTCAGCAGGTAAACCAAATGCATCAAATCCTATTGGAAATAAAACATTATATCCTTGTAATCTTCTTTTTCTAGCGATTATGTCTAAAGCGGTATAACTACGTGGATGTCCAACATGTAGACCTTGTCCAGATGGATATGGGAATTCTATTAATCCATACCACTTTTTCATTGTATAATCATCTTTGGCATTAAATGTTCCTTCTTTGTCCCATTTTTCTTGCCATTTTTTTTCTATTTCTTTAAAATTGTAAGCCATATTTTTGCTCCTTTCGTATTATCCTTGATAAACGCTATTATATACCAAAAATACAGATGTTTCAATACTTTTTAAAAAAACTGTTACTTGTAACTTGAAAAAAATAATTATTATGTTATAATTCATTAGGAAAGGAAGTAAGCAAATGAAAATTAATATAACAAAAGCAAAAGAAGCATTTAAAGAATATGTAAAAAATTATGACCCAGAAGAAGGAAGGGTAAAAGTAAAAATAAGCCACATAGAAAGAGTAGCGAATCTAGCCAGAAAAATGGCAGAAGAACTAAATTTAAGTGAAGAGGACATACAATTAGCAGAATTAATAGGACTATTACATGATATAGGAAGATTTGAGCAAATACGCTTATATCACACATTTGTAGACAGAAAAAGTGTAAATCATGGAGAACTTGGAGCAAAAATTTTATTTGAAGACGGATTAATAAGAAACTTTATAGAAACAGATGAATTTGACGAAATTATCAAAATAGCAATTATAAATCATAATAGAGGAAGAATAGAAGATGGGCTAACAGAAAGACAATTATTACATGCCAAATTAGTAAGAGATGCAGATAAAACTGACATATTTTATATATTATTAACAGGTGACGAAAAAATAGCATGGGAAACAGATAATATGAATAATGAGACTATAACAGACGAAATATTTAGGGAATTTATGGAAGACAAGCATATAGACTATAAAAACATAAAAACAGGAGGAGATTCGCTTGTATCACATTTTGCATATATATATGATTTATATTTTAAACCTGCTTTTAAAATTTTCAAAGAAAGAAATTATGTAGAAAAATTATACAATAGATTTGACTTTACAAACAAAGATACTGCCGAAAAATTCAGAATAATAGAGGAAAAAACAAAACAGTATATAGAAGAAAAAGGATGATAAAATGAGCAAAAAATTATTAATAACAGAAAAGCCATCAGTAGCAATGGAATTTGCAAAAGCATTAAAAATAACGGCTCCAAGAAAAAATGGATATATAGAATCAAACGAATGGATAATAACCTGGTGTGTAGGACATCTAGTAACAATGAGTTATCCAGAAAAATATGACGAAAAACTAAAATTTTGGAGATTAGACACACTTCCATTTATACCAAAAGAATGGAAATATGAAGTAATATCAAATGTACAAAATCAATTTAATATTGTACAGGGGTTAATGCAAAGAGAAGATGTAGAAGAAATATATAATGCAGGGGACTCTGGGCGAGAAGGAGAATATATCCAAAGGCTTGTTTTAATGATGGCACATCCAAATCCAAAAGCAAAAGTTAAAAGAGTGTGGATAGACTCACAAACAGAAGAGGAAATATTAAGGGGAATAAGAGAGGCAAAAGATTCTTCTGAATATGATAGCCTTTCAGATAGTGCATATTTAAGAGCAAAAGAAGACTATTTAATAGGAATTAATTTTTCAAGATTATTGTCAATTACACAAGGGAGAACATTAGCAAATAAAATAAATGAAGAAAAAGCATCAATTTCTGTTGGACGTGTTATGACTTGTGTTTTGGGAATGATAGTTTCAAGAGAAAGAGAAATTAGAAATTTTGTTAAGACCAAATATTATAAAATAGTTGGAGAATTTGGTGACGAAAATTCCGCATTTAAAGCAGAATGGAAAGTAAACGAAAAATCAAAATTATTTGAATCACCATTATTATATAATGAAACAGGCTTTAAAAGTGAGCAAAAAGCAAAAGATTTTATAGTTTCGTTGCAAGGCAAAAAAGCAATAATTACAGAACTAAAAAAATCAAAACAAAAAGAAAATGCTCCATTATTATTCAACTTAGCAGAAATTCAAAATGAATGTACAAAAAGGTTTAAAATAAAGCCAGAAGAGACACTAGATGTTATTCAAAATTTATATGAAAAGAAATTGGTTACATACCCAAGAACAGATGCAAGGGTGTTATCAACTGCGGTTGCCAAGGAAATTTCTAAAAATCTAAATGGAATTGCCAAAGGATTTAAAGACGAAGAAATACAAAGATTTATTAAGAAAATGGTAGAAGAAAAATATCCGACAAATAATCTGGCAAAAACAAAATATGTAAATGATAGCAAAATAACAGACCACTATGCAATAATTCCAACAGGTCAAGGATATGAAAACTACGATAAATTGCCAGAATTGCAAAAACAAATTTATAAATTGATAGTAAAAAGATTTTTAGCAATTTTTTATCCACCTGCAGAATACAGTAAAGTGCAAGTAACAGTTGATGTTGAAGGCGAAACATTTTATGCAAGTGGAAAAGTATGTATTAACAAAGGATATTTAGAAATTGCAAAATCAACAGGAAAAAATACAACCGAAAAATCCACAGAAGATGCACAAAATGTGGAAAATATGGGGAGCGTAGAAAAATTAGAAAAAACAGATGATACAAACCTAGAAATTTTGAAAAAATTAAAAAAGGGACAAGAAGTTTTAGTAAAAAATTATGAAATAAAAGAAGCGGAAACATCACCACCTTCAAGATATAATTCTGGTTCAATAATTCTTGCTATGGAAAATGCAGGAAAACTTATTGAAGACGAAGAACTACGTGAACAAATAAAAGGTGCCGGAATTGGTACAAGTGCTACTCGTGGTGGAATTATTGAAAAATTGGAAAGAATTAAATATATAGAAATAAATAAAAAGACTCAAATTATTACTCCTACAAATAAAGGTGAAATTATTTATGATATTGTTAATTTTTCTATGCCTGATATGCTTAATCCAAAACTTACTGCTAGTTGGGAGAAGGGATTGGATATGGTTGCCAAAAAGGAAATTGAACCACAGGTGTTTATGACTAAACTTGAAAATTATATTAATTCTAAATTTAATAAATTGGTTGTTAAAATGTAAAAAATCGGGATTAGGGGACGGGTCTTCAATCCCTTTTTTTTTCAGAGTTAAAGACACGCACTACTAATCTAAAATTTTTACAAAAAGAAAGAGGAGAGAAACATAAAAAATGTATTCTCTCCATTTGAATTTATTTACCATATGGGCAGTGGATGACACCGCCTTTTCCGTTAACACATTTATTTGGAGTTGTTCCAAACATTGCCATAGCATTGGCCTGTGTGGCAGCATTATCTCCAGCAACCCAACATTTTCCCTTGCATGTCTCACAAGTTAAATCTTTAGTAAATAAATTAGGCATGTAACCCATAAATTCTCCTTCTGCCTTCCATAAATTTTTTTGAAAGGACTTTTGTGCTTAGTTAATAAGTAACTCTAATCATATTATACATCAATTAACATAAAAAGTCAAATGATAGCAAACAAAAATTTTGAAAAATGCTTTAAAATGACAAAAAAATGTGATATAATAAAAAAATCAAAGGGAAAAATCCCAAAAACAGTGACACACTACAAAATATAATTTTATATAGACAAAACCTTTAAGAAGGGAATGAATTAAAAATGAACACCATAATAGGAGAATTAGGAAAATCACAAAGATTTATAGATTTAAGTAACCAAATAGAAAAAGAAACAAGTCCGATATCAATATCGGGCTTAACTAGCGTTGGAATGACAGAGTTATTATCTGCAATAAACGGATACAACAAAAAACCAATATTGCTATTAACATACAACGAAATACAAGCAAAAAAAATAGTACAAAACCTACAAACATTCGAAAAAGACAAAGTAGTATTCTTTCCCAAAAAAGAAGTAGTAACATATGATTATGTAGCAGAAAGCAAAGACTTGCCATATGAAAGAATAGAAACACTAAACAAAATAAAAGAAAAGAAAAATCTAATAGTAGTAACAACAATAGAAGCACTAATGCAAAAGTTACCATCAAAAAAAGCATTATACAAAAACATATTAGAATTCAAAGTAGGAGACATCCATAACTTAGAAGACATCAAAAAAAGTCTAGTAAATATGGGATATTCAAGATGTGACTTAATAGAAGGAAGAGGGCAATTCAGTGTTAGGGGTGGAATTGTTGACATTTCTGCAGATGACAAAACTGGTATAAGAATTGAACTATGGGGAGACGAAGTTGACTCAATCAGAAACTTCAGCATAAGCAGTCAAAGGTCAATATCAACATTGGAAAGAGCCAAAATATATCCAGCAAATGAGTATGTTTTAGACGATAAAATAGAAAATATTTGTAAAAGAATCAGACAAAAACTAACAGAAGGAAAACAAGACGAAATAATAGAAGAAGACTTAGAACAAATAAAAGCAGGAAATTACATAAGCAAAATAGATAAATACTTTGACGGATTTTACAAAGAACAAGAAACATTAATCGATTACATGAGTAAAGAATGCTTAATTATGGTAGACGAAGTGAACAAAGTTGAACAAAGAGAAATGAATATCTTACAAGATATCGAAAATTTGAGTAAAAACTTAATAGAAAAAGAAAAAATAGTACCAGAAGCATTAACAAGCACAATGAGTGTTGATTTTGAAAGCCTAGAAAACAAATATCACACAATATATTTAGAAAAACAAGATGCAGTAACTAAAAAACAAGCACAAAGATATCATTTTGAATATAGAGAAATCAACTATTACAAGAGTGAAATTGAAAACTTATTTGAAGATTTAAATAATTGGAACAAAGAGAAAAAAAGCATATATGTAATGGTTGAAAATAAAGAAAAAGCAAAGAAACTAAAAGAACTTCTAGAAAAAGAAGACATACTATGCAAAATAGAAGAAAAATTAGACAAAACAATTATAGTAAAATCAACAGAAAATATTGTAACAATATCAATTGGAAAAATAACAGAAGGATTTGAAAACTACGAAATAAATCAAGTTGTAATTTCGGCAGATGATTTAATTGATGGCGGAAAAAAGAAGAAAACATTTGCAAATCAAGCATTTAAAGAAGGAGAAAAAGTAGTATTTGCAGACTTGAAAGTTGGCGACTATGTTGTACACAAAAATTATGGTATAGGACTTTTTGTTGGTGTAAATACTATAACTGCAGACAAAACAACAAAAGACTATATCAAATTAAAATATAAGGATGATGCAATCTTATATGTACCAACAAGTCAATTAGATGCAATTAGAAAATACACAGGTGGAGATGCATTAAATTTACCATTAAATAGCCTTAGCAGTAAGGATTGGAAAAACACAAAAGAAAAAGTAAAGAAAAATTTAAGAGCGGTTGCAAGAGAATTAATAGAATTATATGCAAAAAGAGAAAAGGCAAAAGGATATGCATTCAGTCCAGATACACCTTGGCAACAACAGTTTGAGGACCAATTCCCATATCAAGAAACAGATGACCAATTAAGATGTATAGAAGAAGTAAAAAAAGATATGGAAAATCAAAGACCAATGGATAGACTTTTATGTGGTGATGTTGGATATGGAAAAACAGAAGTTGCTATAAGAGCGGCATTTAAAGCAGTAATGGACCATAAACAAGTAGCATACCTGGTACCAACAACAGTTTTAGCACAACAACAATATGAAGAATTCAAAGAAAGAATGAAAGACTTCCCAATAAAAGTGGAAATATTAAACAGATTCAAAAGTGCAAAATATCAAAATGAAGTTATCAGAAAATTAAAATTAGGTGAGGTAGACATCGTAGTTGGAACACACAGATTATTAAGTAAAGACGTTGAATTCAAAGACATTGGATTATTAATAATAGACGAAGAGCACAGATTTGGTGTAAAAGCAAAAGAAAAAATAAAACAGTACAAATCAAATATAGATGTTTTAACAATGACTGCAACACCAATACCAAGAACAATGCATATGTCAATAGTTGGAATAAGAGATATGTCAGTAATTTACGAACCACCTCACAATAGAAAGCCAGTTCAAACTTATGTATTGGAATATGACCAAGAGGTTATAAAAGAGGCAATAACAAAAGAACTTGAGAGAGATGGTCAAGTGTTTTATATTTATAACAGGGTAGACACAATACAGAAAAAAGCAGACGAAATATCAAGACTTGTACCAGAGGCAACTGTAAGTTATGCACATGGACAAATGACAGGAAATCAAATTGAAGATATAATGCAAGACTTTATTGAAAGAAAATCAAATGTATTAGTGTGTACAACAATATTAGAATCAGGAATTGATATAGCAAATGCAAACACAATTATAGTAGAAAATGCAGACAGAATGGGACTTGCAGCATTATATCAAATACGTGGTAGAGTTGGAAGGTCAGACAAGCAAGCATATGCATACATCACATATAGAAAAGACAAAATACTTTCAGAAGAAGCGGACAAGAGATTAAAAGCAATAAAAGAATTCACAGAATTTGGTTCAGGATTTAAAGTAGCAATGAGAGACCTAGAAATCAGAGGAGCAGGAAGTATGATTGGAGAAATACAATCAGGACACTTAGAACAAGTAGGATACGACACATATTGCACATTACTAGACGAAGTAGTAAAAGAAATGCAAGGTGTAGAAGTAGAACCAGAAATAGACATACAAATAGACTTAAATGTAACAAGTTATATACCAGATGAATACATACCAGACTCAGCACAAAAAATAGAAGTATATCAAAACATAGCATTATGCAAAAAAGAAGAAGATATACAAAATGTTGTAGACGAAATCATAGACAGATTTGGAAATATGCCATCTGAACTAGAAAACTTATTAGATATTGCAAGAATTAAATTCTTAGCAAAACCATTTGCAATAAGCAAAATTGCAAGTAAAAGAACTGCTGTTGTATTTACTTTTGAACAAAGTAAATATGAAATTGATTTACAGAAATTGATTAAAGCATATGGTAATAGAATCAAATTTTCACCAGGTGTTAAGACAATGATTACATTAGATATTGGCTCAACAAATGAAAGACAAATCTTAAATGATGTTACTGAATTTTTGAAACAGTTAAGTAAATAAAAATTAGGGATAGGGGGACGGGTCTCTAATCCCTAAAAATTATTTTAAATTATATATAG
>ERZ779861.2077-NODE-2077-length-19998-cov-4.727574_pt1 | contig 19998 bp, 18 predicted proteins | sample MGYA00511558_ERZ779861 | MGnify/ENA primary metagenome ERZ779861 (study PRJEB29588, sample SAMEA2163432) | human gut metagenome | biome: human gut; feature: human-associated habitat; material: faeces | place: Denmark | collected 2008/2010 ...
CTGCTGCCGGTGCCGGGCTTGCCCCGGAGGACTACACTATTCGTGTTACCACCCACGCAGGCCACGCCCGGGAGCTGTCCCGCGCTGCCGCCGCTGCCGCCCAGAAGGCCGGGGTGGAGCTGCGCATTTTTACCGCCGGCGGTGACGGCACCTTCAACGAGGCGCTCACCGGTGCCCACGGCTTTGATAAGACCGCCGTGGGCTGCCTGCCCTATGGCAGCGGCAACGACTTTCTGCGCACCTACGGTACAAAGGAGGAGTTTCTGGATCTGGACGCCCAGCTGGCAGGCGGGGCAGTACCCATCGACCTGATGCGCACCAGTCTGGGGCTTTCTGCCACCATCTGCGCCGCCGGTCTGGACGCACAGGTGGCCTACGGCATCCCCAAGTTCCGGCGCATCCCGCTGTGCGGCGGCGAAGCAGCTTATGCACTGTCCATCGTACAACAGCTGTGCGGGCATATCGGCCGCAGGGTGGAGTACGTCATTGACGGCGAGGTGCTGACCGTGGACTGCCTGATGTGCGCGGTGTGCAATGGCCGCGCCTACGGCGGCGGTTTTATGGCAGGGCCGGAGGCACAGCCGGATGACGGCTGGCTTGATGTGTTCATCGTGCGCAAGGTCAGCCGCCGGGTCATTGCAAAGCTGCTGATGCTGTACAAAAACGGCCAGCACTTTCAAAACGGCCAGCTCACCGAGGCCGCAAAGCCTTACTTTATCTATCGCCGCGCAAAATCGGTCAGCCTGCGGGCAGCAGATGGCCGCGGGCCGATCATTGCCACCGTGGACGGCGAGTGTGCTCCCTGCAAGCAGGTGTCGGTACAGGTGCAGCCGCTGGCAGGCCATGTGCTGCTGCCGCTGCCTGCGTATCAGCGTTTTACCGCGAAAAAGGCAGGCGTGAAGTGACTGGAACCGAAGTGATAGCAGAATGATCGTTATCGCAAGTCAAGAAATTAGTGCAACATTCAAACAGCATATCTGCGATATGCAATGCAATGCTGCTGCTGTTGCATTAAAAAGTTGAATTGCTATAAAATAAGAAGCCGCCAGAGTACCGTGTGATAGATATCACATGATACTCTGACGGCTTCGTTTTTTCATTTTACTGGGTCAGAAAGCTCTTTACGGTCAGCGCCAGACGGTAGAAACCGTACCCATAGGCCAGCTGTGCCGGCCAAGCCCAACTGGCGATCTTTTTGCCGGTGTCCACCACAGGCTGTACATTCAGTTGCTGCATACTGCCCCATGTTGCATTGCGGATATCGGAAAGCAGCATATCGCGGAACCAGTCACCAAACAGGTAGTTGAATGCATCCAGCGCTGAACCACCAGCGATATAGACCATTTCTTCTTCGCGGAGAAGATCGTAATTGCAGGGGTATTTCATAATTCCACCTCGTGATCGTTGTTTGTTATCGCGATTTTCAAAAAAAGTGCCTATAAAACATCATGCTTGCGATATGCAGTTTGCGGGTGCTGCTTAGGCACTAAAAAAGCAAACTGCTGTAGATACAAATTTTCATTCCAGCCGATCATACAGCCAATGCCCGGCCGAACCGCTGCCATCGCCGCCGCTGTAAGTCTGACGGATAAGTTCCTGCTTGAGTTCTGCTTTTTTATCGGTGTATGTCTTTTTTACTTCCCGCACGATGGCAGTATCCCGACCATTTGCCTTGAGAATAGCCGTCATCTGGCTGCATATATTATTCACTTCGGCATCGCAGTCCTTTTCCATCGCCGTCAGAACATTTGTTTTTCCAAGAACGACCTGTACTTTCAAAATCAGGCTGCGCTGATCTTCTGGGTAAGCAACATACTCCTGATGTGCCTGCCGGATGATCTCCAGCAGCTCCCGTTCATAGCGCTCCTGCTGCTGGTACAGCTGCGCTACCAGCGCTTCGATCTGCGCGTCGCATTCGTCCTGCTGTGGATGAGAAGCAGCAGCGGATGTGCTCTGGCTTTGCGATACAACAGAACTGGAGACCGCAGCCGTGCTGGTATCTGCACTGGAAGCCCCCACCGGACGGGATGAACTGGCTGCAGCAGATGCTTCACTTCCGGCAGCATTTTCTTCCTGTGCGGCGATCTTTTCAAGCAGTTCTTCCACTTCCGAGCTGCTCATGTTCTCGCCGTCTTGGATCAGGGTCTCAACGTCTTCTTTTGCTGTATCTGTCGACGAATTGCTTTCCGGCTCAGAGACCGCACTCTGTGCAGCCGGAGGTTCACTGACGGGCAAAGGCGATGGCTCTGTATGAGCTCTAAAATACAGCAGACCACCTGCCACTACCGCACACGATCCGATCCCACACAACGTTTTTTTCAGTGCTTTCTTCATAAACGCTGCTTCCTTTTTACAAGTTGCCTTACTGCCTTACTTTACACCGGACTTCCGCAGCACTGCGCCTACGGTTTTGAACAGGATACGGATATCCAGCCAGGGGGAGACATTCTTTACGTAGTACATCTCCATGGCCTGACGTTCCCCACTCTGATAGGTTGCATCGTTGCGGGCATACGCCTGCCAGTACCCGGTCAGACCGGGCTTGACGCTCTGAAATGCTGCGGTTTCCGCCGGAGTATAAAATTCAAATTCCCGCTCCATAATGGGCCGCGGCCCCACAAAGCTCATATCGCCTTTCAGGATATTCAGCAGCTGCGGCAACTCATCCAGACTGGACATCCGCAGCTTGCTGCCGATCCGGGTCACACGGGGATCGTTTTCCAGTTTGAACTCCTGCTGCAGCTCCACCTGCTGCTCCGGGGTCAGAACGATCCTCCGGTCCTGATACATTGTGCGGAATTTGTACATCTGAAATGTTTTTCCACCCTTGCCCACCCGGGTGTGTTTGTAAAAAACCGGTCTGCCGTCTTCTGATAAAATCAAAATGGCGATCACCAGAAAGAGCGGGGACAACACCGCCAGAGCCGCAAGACTTGCCAGAATATCAAAAAGGCGTTTGACTGCCTGATAGACACCTGACCTCTCCGTGCATTTGATCACGACTTTCTCTCCTTTATGCAGTGATCACCACAGTCGATATGGCAACACTTCGTTTTTGTTCAGCAGCACTACAGCTACCAGAGTTTCTGCCGCAAAGGCAACTGCCACCAACCCGGTCAGGATGCGGCGGCGGTGCGGGTCTGTTTCTGTCTGCAGCGCTTCCGGAAGCAGCAGGAACTGCGGGGCTGCATAGTAGTAATTCAACCGTTTCATCAACGGCAGCACCCCGGACAGTGCCAGTGCAAAAGTCCCTAACAAGGTCATGTTGTACCAAATAACGTAATAGGGACAGCGCTGCTTTGCTGCATTCCAGTAATGCCCGCAGAACAGCAGAACGCACAGGTTTATGACAAAGAACATCGTCTCAAAGCCGTCTTCACTCCATGCAGAACCCAGATAGCGGGCATAATATCCCAGCCCGATCCGCGGCATCAGCCAGGCAGCAGCCGTACCCAAAACACCAGAACAGGCCAGCACGCCTGCTGTCAGCAACAGGGCATAGCGGGGGTTCAGCTCGACCCGGCACAAAAAATAACACGGCAGCAGTACCACCGCTGTAGTGTGGAACAGCATTGCCACCGCCACGCAGGCCAGAAAAGGGAAGAGCCGCTTCTCCCGGATGAACTGTACGGCCACCAGCCCGATGCCAATGGCAATGTACTGCCGGATGATGTTCATGCTGAGGAAATAATTGCTGCTGGCTACATAGAGATAGATAGCCAGAACCGGAGCAGAACACTGGGTGAATATGGCATAATAAACGCACAGACCTATTATAACAGATGTTGCCGCGATTACAAGACGAAAGTTTCCGCCCAATGCCACAGCAGCTTCCATCAAGACCCGATACCCTGGCTCGCAATTGTCCAGCACACCCAAAAAGAACTGCAAAGCAGACTCTGGACTCTCATACAGCCCCCACCGGGTAAGATCTTCGCGCATCGGCGCAAACAGCTCCTGACACAGCGCATCGCCACCGCCTGCCCGCAGCCACTGCAGAGCCCGGAATTCCGGCAGATAGGTATAAAGAAAATCTGTGCCCACGCCCCACCGCGCCGCACTTACTAATATAAGCGGCAGGGAACAGAGCACAAGTGCTCCCCAGCGCTGTTTGCTGTCAATAGCGTTCAGAGCATCGGTGTTCCGTTTTTCGCACCAGACTGCCAACAGGCAGGAGATCAGCGTAGCCGCAATATAAACCAGCATTCTTTACGGTCTCCTATATCGAATTTTACGGCTGAGAAATGCGGTGCCCTTTTTAAGCCAGTGCTGATTTTCCAAAAACACCACGGGCAGTTCCGTATACGCAATATGGTTCGTTTCCATCCAGACATCCAGCAGCCGCTCGGCCAGAAAACCGTAAACACGGCCATTGTACGCATCATAACGGTCCGCATCAATACGCTTTTCGGCTTCTGCCAGCACATCGAACAACCATGTGCAGTATGCATCCAGAATGTCCCTGCGCATGACGAACATATTGAACCGATGCCCGCTGGTGCGCCCCATGACAGCTGCGTAGGCCGGCAGGTAGGCTGCGTATCTTTCTGCAAGGATACTCTGTACAGCATCCAGATCTTCCTTATGATGGGCGTGAATGTACTGGGTATAGGTCGTTTCGATCCAATAATTGCGCTTTTTCGGCAGGATCACAGGGGCTTTTTCCAGTGCAGCATGGATCTCGGTTCCTGATGCGATGCGGTCAAACTTTCTGCCGCCGGGCGTTCTGCGGGCAAAATAACGCCGGTAATGCACCAACCCCAGATAATCTGCCTGCAGGTTTTTCCAGCCCCAGTAAAGAGCAGTCAGCTCACAATAGGATCTGTTTTTGTTTGAGATATTCTCTCCGGTGTCGTCTCTCAGCGCGTTTTCCATGCCCGGAATATGTACACCGCCCACCTGAATGGGCGCATAAACTGCATCTTCCGGCAGACAGTACGCTTTGTGCATCGCCACCAACAGCTTGATGTTCTCCATATATCACCCTGCCGTCTTACATCTTCCAGTAGTTGGCCACGGTCTGCCCTAACCGGACACCGCCGTACAGAAAGGTCGCTTTTCGCAGGAGGGACATCTGCCAGAAGTCTTTTGCCCAGTCTACCGTCGGCTGCAGGCTTTTTTGCAGCAGGCAGTTCCACACGGCAGTGCGCATACTGCCCAGAAACTGATTCTGAAACGTATAAGCGGTCACGCGGTCAAAAACATCCAGCAAGCCGCCGCCGGATACCTCCGGCAGCTCGCCCTGTTCCAGTACAAAATACTTGGCAGGATAGTTCATTTTTCCTTTAACCTTTCGTTGTGATTTTGGTGAAGTCATTCTGGGAAAGAGGAGTGCTTTTGATCTACAATATATTTTTGCAATAAGGGTTTTATTTGCTGAAAAATAGTGATCTGTTACAGCACCAATTTCGCCCTGTCCCGCAATATAAGCAAAAGCTCTGGGTTTCAATGGATCCCAGTGCAATCATTTGTGCCCTATTGAATCATCTCATTCTGAAAGACAGAATAAGCCTATACTTGCAATAGTTTACCTCGTTTCCTGTCCTGCTGTCAAGTGTTTGTAGGATCATTGACCTATCTAGGCAGACAGAAACGGGAAAATCTGTTTTCTCGGTTGTTCATATACATTGCTCCACGATCAAAAGTGTAATATAAAGATAGCACCATCGTAAGGACAACTTCTTTTTTGAAACAGGCGGTCAGTAAAAAGGTCGCATCAAGCGGTGTGACATACCACTTTTGCCAAAGGTCTTGATTTAAAAAAAAATCCATGGTATATTGAAACTGGAAAGCTCCAAACATGGAGTGGCATTACAATTTTGGAGACAAAGTGTTTTCGCTTATACAGCGAGGGTGCCTTATGAAAATCAAAGAAAGTCCATCTATCATTCTGGCGTTTCGTGGGATGCTTGGCCGCAAGAAGCAGACCAGCCTATTGCTGCTTTTGCTGACACTGGTTTTCTCGTTCCTGACAGCGGCGGTGATCTACTCCGTCAGTTCTGCACAGGTATTGCAGGACACCCGCTGCGAACTATACGGCGCGTGGCAGTACCTGCGTTTGTCGGATACTGCTGCGGACGCTGCACAGGCACAAAACACCTTGTCCGCATCCGCACAGGTCAGCACAGTGATCCAAAACGGAATCGTTCTCGGCGCAGACGATGGCGTGGCGGGCGGGATCGGAACGGTAGACGATACCTTTGCGCAGCTGGGACGTATCGTGCCGATCAGCGGTGATTTCCCCACGCAGTCCGATGAGATTGCCATGACGACGACGCTGCTGGATGCGCTGGGCTGCTCCTATGACGTAGGGCAGACGGTCACGCTGAAGGTGGCTGCCAATGATTACGACCCGCTGGCAGGCTCCGGCACAGTGATGGAAAAGGCCTATACCCTGTGCGGTGTTTTGCCTGCCTATGATGTTTATTGGAATCTGAACGGCAATCTGACCGTCAGCGGCATTGTGACAGAGCCGCTTGTCTTGGACGGGCAAAAGTTCCAGACGTTTTATTACCTGAATGCAGCCGCACCCGTGACCGCTTCGACCGACCCTGCTTTAGTGGCAAACGAGTATGCCTACCCGCAGGAGGATACCGTCTCGTCCTCCCTGCGCTTTTTGCTGGTCGCAGCGATCCTAGTCAGCTTTTTTTGCAGTGGCGCAGTATTTCCTGATCGTTCTGCACAAGCGTGTACATACCATCAATACCTTCCTGACGCTGGGGGCTAAGAATCGGGATCTCCGGCTCATGTGCCTGTGGGAGGCGCTTTTTGCCGGGCTTGCAGCAGTTGCTGCTGGGTTTGCACTGGGCTGCGGCGCCGCTGCCATCGGTCTGGGGCTGCAAAAACACCTTTCGTTCTTGGTGATCCCCGCTGCATCTCTTGTGCCGCTGGCGGTGCTGTTTCTGCTCTCCGTACTGCTGGGCGCACTTTTGCCTGCGGTGCTGGTGCGCCCGCAGACCGCAAAACCCAAAGAGAAGCCTGCAAAAAAATTCCGCTTGGCACAGCTGCCGCTTGCACCGCAGATCGGTGTCGGCTGCGCGGTATTGCTGATCGCCGTCAGTTGTTTGTATGTCGGCTGGCGTGTCATGCTGCCGTATGATCTGGATGCACCGTATGCCTGTCTGTCCATCAAGATGAACGGAACCTCCGGGATGCCGTTTTCTCTGAAAGAGGATCTCGCTGCATTGCCCGGTGTGGAAGAGGTTTCCGCTGCAATTGATCTGACCGATACCTATACCGTGACGTCAGACAAGATCCAGTCCAGCCAGATGCTTGCCGATATCTGGGTCAAGGACAACGGCAAAATCCCGAGTGTTTTAATGCACAATGCCTCAAAAGGAACACTAAATACGACAGTCTGTGCTTTGCCGGATGATGAACTACGCCGCATTGCCGCAGATGCCGGCGTTTCGGACGAGGAAATAGAGACGCTGCTGTCCGGGGATTCTGTTTTGACCCTGTGGGGAGATTGCTATTATGACCCCGCTGCGGATGAGTATTATCAGAACACCCAAACGGAGGGCAGTATTCCTGTTGAACCGGTTTTCGCAGCCGGGGACAAGTTGAGCATCCAATACCGGCGCTATACCGGGCAGGATGAAGCCGGGAATGAGGTCTACCGGACGTATACAGCCCAGCTGCCCATTGCCGGTGTCGTAAAGTCTGCGAACAACTACACGCTGTTGACAACAGACCGGCTCATTTCCAGCGGCACGATTTTTGTCAGTACGGCTCTTTACCATAAAATGTTTGAGAGCGCAGGAAGCTACTTTATGGAAAAGGAAGGATACAGCAGCCTGAACGTGAAGCTGTCCGCTGGCAGCAATTTCTCTTTGCGTCGGTCTATTTCCTCCATTGCAACGCGCAGGAATGGTATCCTGCGTGCAGATAACTACGACCTGATCAGCCAGAGCTACACCGAGGGCACACAGAGCGCTTTCCTTGTCGGCATCCTTGCGGTATTCGGGGTCCTTCTGGGGTGTGCGCTGCTGGTGGTTTTGAATCTTTCAGCTTATGAAGTCCAGCAGCAGCGTCTGTCGCTTCTCCTGACGCTGGGCGTTTCCCCGAAAAAACTGGTGCTGTCCTATGCAAAGCTGCTGCTCCCGGTCATCGTTGGGACAACGCTGCTTGTGAACATCGTTGTCTATGCGGCAGTTTCGTGTATCGTCCCGATCCAGAGCATTCTCGACCTGATCCGTATCCATACAAACGGGCGGGTGTATGCGTTCCATAAACCTGTGGGAAGTCAGATCATGGTCAGCATTCTGCTGATGGTGTTCTGGCTGTCCGCAGCATTGCTACCGATCTTCTCCTTTATTCGTAAAAAAGCATCCAAGGGGGACATCTTATGAAGGATAAAATTCTGGAAGCTGTGCAGATCTCCAAAACCTACGGGGAAGGGGAAAGTGCGGTTCACGCCCTCAAAAAGAGCGACCTGACCCTTGAAAACGGTACATTTGCGTCCATCATCGGTTCCAGCGGCAGCGGAAAATCTACGCTCCTGAAAATTCTGGGAGGACTTTTGCCACCCACCACCGGTAAGGTGCTGCTGGACGGTCAGGACATTTATGCGATGAATGCGGAGCAGCTGGCACAGGTGCGGCGGCAAAAGATCGGCTTTATTTTTCAGGATTTCCGCCTGTTCCCGGAGTACACGGTGCGGGATAATATTCTGATTCCGTTCTATCTGGATCATAGAGCACCGGATGAGCAAATGCTTCACAAGCTGACCGGGATCTTGGGCATTGCGGGCAAGCTGCATTCCCGCCCCGCACAGCTTTCCGGTGGACAGCAGCAGCGTGTGGCGATCGCTCGTGCGCTCATCGCAAAGCCCCGCATCGTTTTTGCAGACGAGCCTACCGGAAATCTGGATACACGGACGGGTGAGGATACGATGCGGCTGCTGATGGAATGCGCTGCGGAGTTTGGACAAACGCTTATCGTTGTTACCCACAACCCGGAAATTGCGCAGAAGGCGCAGCAAGTCATTCGGATCGAGGATGGGCAGATTCTGAGAGGAGAACTGCAACATGAAAAAGGGAATTTGGATACGCAATAAAATCATCCCCTACTACTTAAAAGGAGCAAAGTTTGCATTGGCCATGTTGCTAACTGAAAAAACATTGTCGGCATCCCAGATTGCAACAGCTATTTCGGAAAAAGGAATAAAATGTGACCGAAAAGAACTTGGAAAGATGCTGGCAAGTCTGGAACGGATGGGTGTAGTCACCTTAACAGATGGAGCCTATTCGTGTAGCACCAAGAAACTGAAAAACTGTCCGGTTGCATATTCTGAGGATCAGCTGATCGATTTGATTGGCATGACGCAGGGCACCGTAAACGGCAAAGCTTTTTATAGTGCAACACCGCCAATGAGCGTCAGTTCTCGCGGGAATAGCGGGGTATAAGAAAGGGGAATGGATATAGGTTTTGATCAGTGGCGCGATCAGTGGCGCAAGGTGATGCAAAAATAGCACGGTGCATTTCTGTATCGTGCTAAAAATGGACAAACAAAAACCACGGTGCGTGTGCATCGTGGTTTAATCAAACGGAAGATATTTCTGCGCAAGACGTTTTTGCTCGGATATAAAGCTAAAAGCCGCCGCACCCTGCCCGGAAACTCCGGCAGCAGAATGCGGCGGCGTACTGTTACAAAAAACTTACTTGGAGATCTTCTGGCCGATCCAGATGCAGATGCAGGCACCGATCACCGAGATGGCAAAGGAAGAAAAGCTGCCGGAAGCGTGGATGCCCAGCAGGCCGAACAAAAACTCGCCCACAAAGCTGCCCAGCACACCCATCAGGATGTTGCGGCCAAGGGAAGTTTCCGTGCCCATAAAACGCCCGGCCAGATATCCGGCCAGTGCACCCACCAGCACGCCCACAAAAAGGGAGGCCAGCACGCCCACCAGCGTCAGCAGACCGGTCAGACAGCCCACCAGTACACACAGCAGGGCAACGATAAGTAAAATGGTTAAAGTGATCATAGGTTATACCTCCTTGAAAATCACGGCTCTGCCTGCTGCCCGGCGGCTTCGCGGGCGGTGCGGCAGATGTCTTTCAAACAGCATTTTTCGCATTCCGGCTTGCGGGCATTGCACACCGCACGGCCGTGCATCACAAAGCGGTGGCAAAGGTCGCTGCCTTCCTCCGGCGGGATGATCTTCCACAGGGCCATCTCCACCTTCTGCGGCTCCTTGATGCCGTCCACAAGGCCGATTTTATTGCACAACCGGATGCAGTGGGTGTCGGTAACGATGGCGGGCTTGCCGAACACATCGCCCATGATCAGGTTTGCGCTCTTGCGCCCCACGCCGGGCAGGGCAAGCAATTCGTCAAAGGTGTCAGGCACCCGGCAGTCGTACTTGTCCCGCAGCATCCGCATACAAGCCGAGATGTCCCGCGCCTTGGAGTGTCCCAGCCCGCAGGGCTTGACGATGGCTTCAATGTCCTCCGGTTCGGCGGCAGCCAGCGCCGCCACACTGGGGTATTTTGCAAACAGCTCTTCCACCACAATGTTCACCCGGGCATCCGTGCACTGGGCGGCCAGCCGCACGCTGACCAGCAGCTGCCATGCGTGGTCGTAGTCCAGCGTGCACCCTGCATCTGGGTATTCAGCCTTGAGACGCCGGATGACTTCCAGCGCCAGCGCTTTTTTTGCGGTAAGGTCCTCCGGGGCCTTTTTTCGTACCGGCATGGGACAAACCTCCTTTGAAAGGGAATACTTGAATCATACCATGTTTGACAGGATTTGTAAATGTTTACGGGGCATTATCTGAGAATGATTTTCAGAAAAGCCCTTGTCCTCCTTTTCTAAATGCGTTATACTATATAAAAAGTGCCTTGCGGGCAGGGAAGGAGAAACCACCATGAACGAACCTCTTGCGCAGCGCCTGCGTCCCAAAACGCTGGCGGATGTGTGCGGGCAGCAGCATCTGCTGGCCCCGGGGCGGGTGTTCCGCCGCACCATCGAGAGCGGGCGCATTCCCAACATGATCTTTTACGGCCCCTCCGGTACCGGAAAGACCACGGTGGCACGTATCATTGCCGAGAACAGCGGCATGACCCTGCACAAGCTCAACGGCACCTCCTGCGGCACAGGGGATATCAAGGCGGTGCTCAAGGATATCGGCACGCTGGCAGCGGCGGGCGGCATTCTGCTGTATCTGGACGAGATCCAGTACCTGAACAAAAAGCAGCAGCAGAGCCTTTTGGAATGCATCGAGGACGGAAGCGTCACCCTGATTGCTTCCACCACCGAGAACCCCTATTTTTACATCTATAATGCCCTGCTTTCCCGCTGCACTGTGTTTGAGTTCAAGCCCCTTGCCGCAGCGGATGTGGAGCGCGGGGTGCGCAACGCCGTGCAGCGCCTTTCCGAGGGGGAGCAGGTGCCGGTGTGCATGGACGAGGACGCCTGTGCCTATCTGGCCGAAAGCGCCGGGGGCGATTTGCGCAAGGCGCTGGGCTGTCTGGACTTTGCAGTCACGGCGGCACCGGTGGAAAACGGAGAAAAGCGCATTACTCTGGATATGATCCGGCAGGTCACCCGCCGCACCGCCATGCGCTACGACCGGGAGGGCGACGACCACTACGACATCGTTTCTGCCTACCAAAAGTCCATGCGCGGCTCCGACCCGGACGCGGCACTGCATTATCTGGCACGCCTGTTGGAAGCGGGAGATCTGCCCTCTGCCTGCCGCCGCCTGATGGTGTGCGCCTGCGAGGATGTGGGGCTTGCCTACCCGCAGATCATCCCCATCGTCAAGGCGGCGGTGGATGCCGCCAACATGGTGGGTCTGCCGGAGGCGCGTCTGCCGCTTGCGGACGCGGTCATTCTGGTGGCAACCAGCCCTAAATCCAACAGCGCCCACGACGCCATCAACGCAGCCATTGCGGATGTGCAGGCCGGGCGCACCGGCCCCATCCCACGCCAGCTGCAAAACAAGCACTTTGATGGCGAGGATGCGCTGGTGAAGGGGCAGAACTACAAATATGCCCACAGCTACGCAAACCACTGGGTACAGCAGCAGTACCTGCCGGATGTGCTGAAGGATACCAAGTACTACACCTTTGGCGACAACAAGACCGAGCAGGCCGCCCGGGCGTACTGGGCAAAGATCAAAGGGGAAGAAAACGTCTGAACCGTGTAAAAAAGGAGGATGGATATGCGCTACTCAAAACAGCGGGAGCTTGTCATGCAGACGGTGGAGCGGCTGTGCGACCACCCGACTGCGGAAGAGATCTACGATAAAGCCGCACAGGAGTGCCCGAACCTGAGCCTTGGCACTGTGTACCGCAACCTGAACAGTCTGGTGGAGGCCGGGCGGGTGCGCCGGGTGTCCATTCCCGGCAAGGCCGACCGTTTTGACCACACCCTGCCGTGGCACAGCCATTTGTACTGCACCGTCTGCGGCGGCGTGACCGATGCAGATGTGGACGGAAAACAGGTGATGGAACTGGTCAAAAACCAGAAGGGCAGGGTGCAGGATTGCGCCGTGGTGCTGCTGGGCGTGTGCGAAGAGTGCTGCCGCAGACAGGATGCAGAGGTTGCAGCGGCCAAACAGGCATAAAATTTGCGTGTTTCCTCTTGCCCGCAGCGGCCAAACAGGGTATACTAAAGAGTGTCTTTTATAGAATGGCAGAAAATAGAGTTTCGCCGCATGGGACTGCCCTGCCCGGCGGAGAAGGATGGTTTTTTTGGAATACATTAACTTTGAACATAATACCGTTGCCGCCGAGCTGGTGCGGCAGACCTACGACACCCCGCCGCTGGCCTTTGTGCACAGCTACGGCTGTCAGCAGAACGTCAACGATGGCGAGCGCATCAAGGGCGTGCTGGTGGATATCGGCTACGGCCTGTGCGATAAGCCCGAGGACGCCGACCTGATCCTGTTCAACACCTGCGCCGTGCGCGAGCACGCCGAGCAGCGGGTGTTCGGCAACGTGGGCGCGCTGAAGGGGCTCAAGGAAAAAAAGCCCGGTCTCATCATCGGCCTGTGCGGCTGCATGGCTAACCAGAAGCACGTTGTGGAAAAGCTGCGCAAGAGTTATCCCTATGTGGATCTGGTGTTTGGCGTGGACGGCATCGATACCCTGCCGCAGCTGGTTGCCCAGAAGCTGCAAAAGCATAAGCGGGTGCTGCTGGACCCTGCCCAGCGTCCGGTCATCGTGGAGAATATCCCCATCCGGCGTGAGAGCGAGTTCCGCGCATGGCTGCCCATCATGTACGGCTGCGACAACTTCTGCACCTACTGCATCGTGCCGTATGTGCGCGGGCGGGAGCGTTCGCGCGAAATGAGCGCGATTGTGGCGGAAGCCGAAGCCCTGCGCGACAGCGGCGTGAAGGAAATCATGCTGCTGGGGCAGAATGTGAACAGCTACGGCAAAGGGCTCCAAACGCCCGTCACGTTCGCCCAGCTGCTCAAAGCGCTGGATGATGTGGGCATCCCGCGCATCCGCTTCATGACCAGCCATCCGAAGGACTTGTCCGATGAGCTGATTGATGTGATGGCGCATTCCAAGCACATCCTGCCGCAGTTCCACCTGCCGGTGCAGCATGGCAACGATGAAATCCTCCACCGGATGAACCGCCACTACAACCGCGCGCAGTACCTTGACCGCGTGCGTAAGCTGCGCGAGGCGATTCCGGCTATCGGCCTGACGACGGATATTATCGTCGGCTTCCCCGGCGAGACGGAGGAGCAGTTTCAGGACACACTGTCCCTCGTGCGCGAGGTCGGCTATGACAGCGCGTTCACCTTCATCTATTCGCCCCGGACGGGTACGGGCGCGGCGAAAATGCCGAACCAAGTGCCGGAAGACGTGTCCTCCCGCCGCATTCAGGAGCTGCTGAAGGTGCAGGAGGAATGCCAGAAGAAGGCGCTCAAGCGGTTCATCGGCACAGAAGAAGAGGTGCTGGTGGAGGGACTCAGCCGCCGCAGCGACACGGATGTGTCCGGCCACGGGCTGCACGGGCTGTCCGTCACATTCCCCGGCACGGAAAGCGACGTGGGCGAAATCGTCCGCGTGAAGATTGTGGGCGCGAAGAACAACACGCTCACGGGTGAAAGAATTTGAACCGGCTGCAATCAGAAAGGACAATCAATATGAAAGAAGTTATGATGTGCGCGCAGAAGCTGGCGGAAGCCATTCTGAACAGCGACGTTTACCAGCACATGCACACGCTGGAAGAGCAGGTGACGCAGGACGAAGACGCGACGAAGGCGATTGCCGCCTACATGGAGAAGCGCACGGCGGTCGAGCAGGCGATGCGCAAGCCGGACATTGATCCGACGCAGCTTGCCGAAGCCGCGCAGGAACTGGAAGACGTGCAGCAGGCGATGAACGACTGCCCCATCATCCGCGACATGCGGGACGCGCAGAAGAAGTATCAGGACATGATGGACAACGTGAACCGCATCCTGCGCCTCGTCGTCACCGGCGAAACGGAAGACGACAAAGGCGGTCAGCCCACCTCCGGCTGCACCGGCAACTGCGCCTCTTGCGGCGGCTGCCACTAATCTTGGAAAGTAAAATTATTCACGAAATCATGCCTTTATGGGTTAGAAATCAAGCAAGCCAGCCGAAAAACTCCTCCCGCCCGCAAGAAACTTTGATGGCGGGGGGGGAGTTCAGACTTGCACGCTCTTCAGCCCCCTCTGGGCGCTCTTTGGTTACTTTCTGGCGCGCCAGAAAGTAACAACTTCGCGTCCGCAGACGCGACGGGAGCAGCGAAAGAAACCAATGAGGCATATTCCATAAAAACAGCAAGTTAAACAGAAACAAGAACGAAAGCGGGGAACAGACATGGCGAGCGTCACACCGATGATGCAGCAGTACCTCGATACCAAGGCGGAATATAAGGACTGCATTCTTTTCTTCCGCCTCGGTGACTTTTATGAGATGTTCTTCGATGACGCGAGGACTGCTTCGCGTGAGCTGGAACTGACGCTGACGGGCAAGGACTGCGGACTCAGTGAACGCGCCCCGATGTGCGGCGTGCCGTATCACGCGGTGGACACCTATGTCGAGAAGCTCATCGAGCGCGGCTATAAGGTCGCTATCTGTGAGCAGATGGAAGATCCGGCGCTGGCGAAGGGGCTGGTCAAGCGCGCCGTCACGCGCATCATCACCCCCGGCACGGTCATTGAACCGGCGATGCTGGACGAGAAGGCGAATAACTTCCTGTTAAGCATCTGCTTTGTCGCCGACCGCGCGGGGCTGGCGTTCGCCGACGTCTCCACGGGCGAGTTTTATGTGCATGAAATCACCCAGCCGGAAACCACGCTCTCGGACGAGGTGGCGCGCATTTCCCCGATGGAAATCATCTGCAATGACCAAGTGAAGCTGCGCGCGTGCCTGCAGCGGGAGATGCAGAATGCTTCGGAGCAGCCGAGCGCGTGGTTTCAGCTGGCGAACGCGACGGAAGCGCTCTGCCGCCATTTCGCGCTCAATGACCTGTCTCCGCTGGGACTCAGCGACGAGTACAAGGCGGGCGCGAGTGCCGCGGGCGCGCTGATGCGGTATCTGTCCGAGACGCAGAAGAACGCCTTGGAGCACATGACCAGCCTGCGCATTTATCAGGGCAGCGAAACGATGCTGCTTGACCGCAACACGCGGCGAAATTTGGAATTGACAGAATCCATCCGCGGGAGAAGCCGCAAGGGGAGCCTGCTCTGGCTGCTGGACAAAACCAGCACGGCGATGGGCGGCCGCCTGCTGCGCTCGTGGATTGAACAGCCGCTGGTAGATGAGGAAAAAATCAACCGCCGTCTGGACGCGGTGGGCGAGTTTGCGCAGGAGCATGTGCTGACGATGACGCTCGCGGAGGAATTGCAGGGCGTGTACGACATTGAGCGCCTGCTGTCGAAGGTCGCCTATAAGTCGATGAACGCGCGGGATTGCTTGTCGCTGTGCGCGTCGCTGCAAAAAGTGCCGAAAATCCGTGAGCTGCTGCGCGAGGCGAAAAGTCAGGCGGTGGAGGAAATCCACGATTCGCTGGACACCCTGCCGGAGCTGACCGACCTGCTGACCCGCGCAATTCACCCCGATGCGCCGATTCTCATCACCGAGGGCGGCATCATCCGCGATGGCTATTCCCAGATGCTGGATGAATACCGCGCCGCGTCCACGAGCGGCAAGCAGTGGATTCTGGAGCTGGAGCAGAAGGAACGCGAGGAGACGGGCATCCGCAACCTGCGCATCCAGTACAACCGCGTGTTCGGCTACTACATCGAGGTCAGCAAGTCGTATTACGAAATGGTGCCGGCGCGTTACACCAGAAAGCAGACGCTGGCGAACTGCGAGCGCTACATGACGCCGGAGCTGAAGGAAATCGAGCAGAAAATCGTCGGCGCGCAGGAGCAGTCCACGCGCTTGGAATTGCAGCTGTTCACCGAGGTGCGCGAGAAAATCGCGGAGCAGATTGCGCGCATCCAGAAGACGGCGATGGCGCTCAAATCGCTGGACGCGCTGCTGTCGCTGGCGAAATCTGCGATAGAGTACCACTACGTCCGCCCGGAAATGACGCAGGACGGCACGCTGGATATTGTCGAGGGGCGCCACCCGGTCGTCGAGCAGACGATGAGCGAGGGCGGATTCGTGCCCAACGACACGCACATGAATGCTGACGACTGCCGCATGTGCATCATCACCGGGCCGAACATGGCAGGCAAAAGCACCTACATGCGGCAGGTGGCGCTGATTGCGCTGATGGCGCACATCGGGTCGTTCGTCCCGGCGAAGGAAGCGAAAATCCCCGTCACCGACCGCATTTTCACCCGCGTCGGCGCGTCGGATGACCTCGCCAGCGGACAGTCCACGTTCATGGTGGAGATGAGCGAAACGGCGTACATCCTGCGCAACGCGACCGCAAAGTCCCTCGTCATTCTGGACGAAATCGGGCGCGGTACCAGCACGTTTGACGGCTTGGCGATTGCGTGGGCGGTGGTGGAGTACCTGTGCGACAAGCAAAAATCCGGCGCAAAGACGCTTTTCGCGACGCACTACCACGAGCTGTCCGAGCTGGAAGGGCATATCGACGGCGTGCAGAACTACTGCATTTCCGTCAAGGAACACGGCGAGGACGTCATTTTCCTGCGCAAAATCATTCGCGGCGGGGCGGACAAGTCCTTCGGCATCCACGTTGCGCGGCTGGCAGGCGTGCCGCATCCGGTGCTGGTGCGCGCGCACGAAATTCAGGCGCGTTTGGAAGTCAGCGACATCAACCAGCACGGCATTGGGCAGAACATTCTGGGCGATGCCGAGAAGCGCAAGGACGAACAGGTCAACCTGTTCGACTACCGAAAGACAGAGATTATCAACGAACTGCAAACGCTGGATGTGATGGCGCTGACGCCGATGGACGCGATTAACAAGCTGTTCCTGCTGCGTGAGAAGGCAAGAAAACTGTAATACTATTTCCAAATTCGCCTGCACCAGCTGCTCGTGCCTTTTCCCTTCTGGCGTCCGGTCGTTCCACTTAGCGTAGCGCTGCTACGCTGCGTTTCACTCCCGTTAGCCAGAATGAAAAATTCACTTCGCATCTTGGCGCATTCTCATTTGGAAATAGTATAAAAACAGACCGAGAGTCGGCAAAAACCGACCGAAATCTCATAAAAACCGACCGAAAGTCGGGAAAACAGACAGAAAGGGAAGCAAATGGCAGGAAAGATTCAGCTCCTGTCCGATGAGGTCATTGGCAAAATCGCGGCAGGCGAAGTGGTGGAGCGTCCTGCCGCCGCCATCAAGGAATTGGTGGAGAACTCGCTGGACGCGGGGGCCAGCGCGGTTACGGTGGAAATCCGCGACGGCGGCATCAGCTATTTCCGCGTGACGGACAACGGCAGCGGCATCCGCGGCGAGGACATCCGCATGGCGTTTGAGCGCCACGCGACGAGCAAAATCCGCCGCACGGATGATTTGTTCAGCATCCAGACGCTGGGTTTCCGCGGCGAAGCGCTGGCGTCCATCGCGGCGGTGGCGCATGTCACCTGCACAACACGCACGAAGGCAGACCCAAGCGGCATCAAGGTGCAGAACAACGGCGGAACGATTGAGTCCATCGAAGAAGCCGCCTGCCCCGAAGGCACGACGTTTGTCGTCCGCGACCTCTTTTTTAACACCCCAGTGCGCCTGAAATTCCTCAAAAAGCCGGTCACGGAGGCAGGCTATGTGTCCGACCTGATGATGCGGCTGATTTTGTCCCGCCCGGACGTGTCCTTCCGCTACGTCAGCCAGGGCAAGACGCTCTACCACTCTGCGGGCGATGGCAAACTGTCCTCCGCCGTGTTCAGCATCTACGGGCGCGAAATGCTCCACTCCATGCACGAGGTGGACGGGCATCAGGCAGGGCTGATATTGAAGGGCTTCGTCGGCGTGGGCGAAAGTGGGCGCGGCAGCCGAAACCACCAGTCGTTCTTCATCAATGGGCGATATATGAAGTCGTCGATTTTGTCTGCGGCGGTAGAAGCGGCGTGCCGGGAGCGCGTATTGTCCGGCAAATACCCGACGTGCGTGCTGCACCTGACCATGCCGTATGACACGGTGGATGTCAACGTGCATCCGAACAAGCTCGAAGTCCGCTTCCAGAACGAAGCGGCGGTCGCGGAGGCGGTCGAGGCGATTGTGGCGGATGCGCTGGCGGACAAAGCGCCCGTCGAGCAGCCAGAAGTGCTGCGCCTGACGCCTGAACCGCCGCCGACGGTGCCCGTGACGGTCGTTCGGCAGCCCGTGACGGCGAGTGAGACTGCGCAGCCGGAAGCTGCTGTTCGCTCGGCTGTTCCGCCGAAGGCAGAGAAAAAACCGACCGTCGGTACGGAAATTCCGCAGAAGGCGGCAATCCCCGCGAAAAACCCGCCGATTCCGACACCAAGCGCCCCAGCGGAAAAGCCGTCCGAGCCGCCGAAACCCGCGCCGAACGATGCCATTCCCGCGTGGAAGCAGCCGCTGGTGATGCGCAGCCCGTCAGCACTGGCGCAGCATTACAATGCCGAACCCGCCGTACCGCCGCCTGGCAATCCGCTAAAACCGACCGCAAGTCTGGTTTCGCCGATACCGGTGCAGCAGACGATTCTGCCGAATGAACAGACGAACATGCGCATTATCGGCACGCTGTTTGACAGCTACATTCTGGTGGAATATGCGGACAATTTGATGCTGATTGACCAGCAGGCGGTGCATGAACGCGTGATGTTCGACCGCATGATGAAGGCGCTCGACCAGCACCGCTGCGGGCAGGAAATGCTTGTGCCGATGATTGTCAGCCTGACGCGCCGGGAGCAGCAGCTGCTCGATGAGCACGCGCGGGAATTGGCGGACATCGGGCTGGTGGTCGAGCCGTTCGGGGAGAACGAGGTGTCGATTCGGTCGATTCCGATGATATTGGGTCAGCCGCAGGCGGCGGGGCTGCTGCGCGACATCATCGACCAGCTGGAGAATGAGCGCGGCGTGGTGTCGCTGGAAAAGCGGCGCGCGGCGATTTTGGCGCTGGCTTGCAAGCGCAGCGTCCGCTCCGGCGAACGCCTGAACGACGCCGACATTCGTGAGCTGGTCAGCCGTGTGGCGGACAAGCGCGTCATCCCGGCGAGCCCGCGCGGTACGCCGCTGGTCGTTGCGCTGAACAAAACGGACATCGACCGGCGATTCCGGCGGATGCAGTGAGGTGACAATATTATGAAGGAAACGTGCTGGGTGCTGACAGGCCCGACCGCGAGCGGCAAAACCGCGCTGTCGCTCCGACTGGCGCGGACGCACGACTGCGAGATTGTCTGCATGGATTCGATGCAGATTTATCGCGGCATGGACATCGGCACGGCGAAACCGACGGCGGATGAACGCGCGCAGGCGGTGCATCACATGGTAGACGTCGCCGACCCGACGGAGGATTTTTCCGTCGCGCGCTATCAGGAGATGGCGGAAAGCTGCATCGCGGACATTCAAGCGCGCGGGCACCGGGCGCTGCTCGTCGGCGGCACGGGGCTGTATCTCCGGGCGCTG
>ERZ779861.2080-NODE-2080-length-19967-cov-3.634291_pt1 | contig 19967 bp, 17 predicted proteins | sample MGYA00511558_ERZ779861 | MGnify/ENA primary metagenome ERZ779861 (study PRJEB29588, sample SAMEA2163432) | human gut metagenome | biome: human gut; feature: human-associated habitat; material: faeces | place: Denmark | collected 2008/2010 ...
CACATCTTCATAGATCCGGTTATATGGCTGATCTCCGCCAAAATAGTATTCATTATCTATAAAATAGTAAGTAACCCCTTCGACAACCTTGTGAAATACTCCGACATACTGCTCACGCCATCCGAGAGATATCGAAAAATTTCCCAGATTTTCCAAATCTGCTGTCAGTTTTTCCTCTATGCACAGATATTTCGGGATCATAATACGTACATCATACTTCTTTTTATCAAAATATTTCGGTAAAGAACCGGTTACATCCGCAAGCCCTCCGGTCTTAATAAACGGAACTGCTTCCGATGTTACAAACAAGACTTTTTTCATAAAAAAACCTCCAAGTACAATATAATTAATTTTATTATACCGTACCAGGAGGAATTTTTAAAGTTAATCTCAGGAATTGCTCCGATATTCCAATCTGATTTTGTCCGCGATCAGAGCGATAAACTCTGAATTTGTCGGTTTTCCTTTTCCGTTGTTAATGGTGTACCCAAACAGTGCATCAATCGTATCCATTTTTCCTCTGCTCCATGCAACCTCGATCGCATGGCGGATCGCCCGTTCAACACTACTGGTCGTTGTTTTACATTTCTTTGCAATCTCAGGGTATAATAATTTTGTAATATAATTTATACGATTACAGTCTTCTATCGCCATTAGAATCGCATATTTCATATAACGGCACCCTTTAATATGTGCAGGCACCCCTAAATTCCTAACCAAAAAGCTAATCTGCCTTCGAACATCATTCGTTCCACACATGCTACACATTCTTTTTGATCGTCCATGCAATGCTTTCTCATTTTTTTGAATATCATTATTTACTGAACGTATCCGTATCATCTGTGAAATTCTCTCTGCAAGAATTCCTGCCTGAAACGGTTTCATCATACAATAATCAACTTTTAACCGTCTGATACACTCCATCAGCTCTCTATTTTCGAGCATTGTTAATGCAATAAATGCTGGAATTTTATCTGGTTCTATCAATTCCCTGCATTTTTCGATTACACCAATTCCGTCAATCTCTGAAAGCATCAGATCAATAACTACAAGATCAGGTTTTAATTTTATAATATCATCCAATGTATCCACCCCATTATCTCTTACTGATATTACATTATATTTTCCTGATAATTCTTTCTTTAATTGTTCTGCCTCGTCCGGATAACTGTCTGCAATTAAAACTCTATGTCTTTCATCCATATTTTCTCCTTCAGACAATCTCCCTGTATTCGTCCATATGCATCTTATATTATCTCATCATCATCATCTTAAGATGCATTCATATGATAATCGAGTCTTAGTTTATCCGCGATCAATGCAATAAACTCTGAATTTGTCGGCTTTCCCTTTCCAGAACTTATCGTATAACCAAACATTTCTTCCAGCAATTCAACTTTTCCACGACTCCATGCCACCTCAATCGCATGCCGAATCGCTCTCTCTACGCTGCTTGATGTCGTTTTGTATTTTTTCGCAATTGTTGGATATAATAACTTTGTAATATAATTCATCATATTAATATCCTCAATTGCCATGATAATTCCCTCTCTAATATACTGATACCCCTTTATATGAGCCGGAATTCCAAGATCTCTTATGATCTTTGTCACATCCTGTTTCATATGAAATTCATGATCGATCACTGTTCTTTGATCATTTTTCTTAAAATTATTTTCTGTTTCTTTCTGAATGATTTTCTGATCCAATCCTTTGATTTTTGCAACTTGTTTGATCCTGCGGCACAGTACCTCATTCTTAAATGGTCTCATCATACAATAATCAATGTCCATATGATTGACGCATTCGATCAATTTCTCAGTACCGATCGATGTTAAAACAATAAATACTGGTAATTGTTCATATTCCATACATTCTCTGCATTTTTCGATCACCCCGACTCCATCGATATATGGCAGCATGATATCAATTAAGACAACTTCTGGTTTCTTTCTAATGATCTCATCAACTGCTTTCATTCCATCGAATACTGTTCCAACAATATCAAACTCTCTATTCAGTTCATTTTCTAACTCCTCTGCTTCTGATACGTCCCCATCCACAATTAAAATATTTAACTTCTTTTCCAACTTTTTCAACCTCCTGATCATGATTATGATGTCTTATGCTGTTATTTTTCCTCGATCAGTACTTCATCTCCATATTCCAGGCGTATTTTATCCGCGATCAATGCAATAAACTCTGAATTCGTAGGTTTTCCTTTTCCTGCATGAATCGTATAGCCAAACAATGCATCGATCGTGTCCATATTTCCTCTTCCCCAGGCAACCTCGATCGCATGTCTGATCGCTCGTTCTACCCTGCTTGGTGTCGTATCAAACTTCTGTGCGATTGACGGATACAGCTGTTTTGTTATGGAATTTAAAATATCCATATCACAGACTGCCATCATGATCGAATCTCTTAAGTACTGATAACCTTTGATATGAGCCGGAACCCCGATCTCATGAATCATATTCGTTATGATGATCTCCAACTGGTTTTCTGTCAATCCATGAATCTTCTCTGGTACAGAAACGAATGGTCTTTCAGGAATCTGCTGTTTTATCTTTGCCTGCTTGATCTGCTTAATGATCGTTCTTAGATCAAACGGCTTTAAAATAAAATAAGATGCTCCTAATTCCATAGCCTCTTCGCAGACATTTTCCTGCCCCATTGCGGAGACCATAATAATGATCGGTCTTTTACTTAGATCTTCTGTTTGCAAACGTTCTAATACACCAATTCCATCGAGTTTCGGCATAATGATATCCAGTAATACAACATCCGGTTGTTTTTCCTTGATGATACGCAATGCTTCTTCTCCATCATCCGCACTTGCGATTACTTCAATATCACTTTCCTGCTCTAACAGTTCTGTCATCATCTCAACAGTTCTCTGGTTGTCATCTGCAATAGCCACATTAATCTTGTTCATCTTCAGTCCTCCCATTCTGTTTTTCTCTACAAATTAATTATATATTTGATTTAAGTTTACAAACAACCCATATTTCTTCGCAAGTTTTGGTTGATTTCCAAAGGATTCGACATAATTCGACAAAATTAATTCTATTTTTTAAAATCTATGTCATATTTCGCTGCGTAAATTGTTAAATATATAATTTCTCACTTCGATGATTCCATATGACATCCAGTAACTCTGTTGTTGTCACAACAATCTGATCTGCTTCGGCATGCATCAGCTCCTCTCTGTTCTCAAATCTGTACAATGTTCTAATGTTTGACAGATTATTTTCTTTCTTTCCTAGTATATCATGTCTTCGACTTCCTGTCATAAGAATTTGCAATTCCTTTTTATTTCACTTTACTTCCTGCATGATCTTTATAAACTTCAATCTTTTGATCGATCTGATCTTTCAATTCATCGACATGTGAAATTATGCCAACCAGCTTATTTCCTTCCAAAGACAGTGAATTTATGATCTGCATCGCCTTATTTAAAGAATCCGCATCTAAAGTACCAAATCCCTCATCAATAAAGATCGTATCAACCTGTATCCCGCCTTTTTTGTTCTGGATCACATCACTTAATCCTAACGCAAGAGATAATGCTGCTTTAAATGATTCTCCTCCAGATAATGATCTTACATTTCTTCTTTTTCCTGTCCATTCATCAAGAATCTCCAATTCCAGACCAGAAGATCCTTTGTTTATATCATTTTCTTCTTTTCGAAGCAGATAATATCTTTGTTCACTCATAACGGACAACCGTTCATTGGCTGCTGCCAAGATCAGATCAAAATATACTGACTGCACAAAACGTTCAAATGAAATCTTTGTCTTTCCTTTTTGTTCTCCATTTGCTGTATCTGACAGATCTTTTAACAGTGTATAGTTCATTTCTGTTTCTTTATACTCTTCCATCTTCTTGTCCATAAATCTTATCGATTGTTCGTTTACAGAGATATGTTGATTTAATTGTTCCAGATTCTGATTTTGTTTTTGTATTTCTTTTTTCATCTGATGAAGTTTTGTTTCAAATTTTCTAAAATCTGAAATTTCTTCATTCATCTCTTTGTGTTCTTCCAACTGTTTTGTAACACTCGAAAGTGTATTTTCTTTTTCTTCAATGGCCGCTTTGATATGAACTCCCTGTATTTCAACACTTTCTTTTTTCTTTTCTATTTCTTCTTTATTAAATTTCATCTGATCGATCTCATCAGATAATCGCTGCTGTTCTTCACTGGCATCTTTATATGTTTTATATTCAAGATTCTTACAGATTTCTTCTATTCTGGCCTCTGTCTGCTTATATAAACTATCTTTTTCATGTGATTTTCCGGCAATTTCCTGCAGTTTTTCCACATAGTTCAATTGTTTTTCTTTGGATTTTTCAACTTTTACTCTTTGTTCTGCTATCTTTTCTTTCTGTTTTTTGATTCTTTCAAATTCTTTTTTTACTTTTTTATATTGTCGTAAAGAGATTTCATAGATCTCGTCAAGCTTTTCAAACTCTTCTGATCTTTTCCCACTTTTTTTGCAAAGCTGTTCTTTACATATCTCAACAATACCTTTACTCTGTTTTACTTTCGCAAATGCAGTATTATATTGCCGATCGATCAATTCCGTTTCTTCACGAAGTGCACGAAGCATCTCCTGCGTAATATCACTTTCTTTAAAATCTGCTGTTTTTGGATGATGTAATGATCCACAAACCGGACATGGATGACCGTCTATCAGATTTCTTGCCAGAAGTCCTGCTTGATTACAGTCATATCGATCCTGCCAGTCTGACAATCGATCTCTGTATTCTTTTCTTTGCATTCTGATCTTATCATAGACTTCTCCAGCCTCTTCATAAATCCGAAGTTTCTCAAAATAAGCTTCTTTCTCCTTACACAATTCATGATTTTTTTCTGTCTGAACATGAAGTTTCAATTCTTCTTTTTGCAAATGATCGTATTGTGTTTCAATCTCATCTGCCTGTCTAAGAAATTCTAGTAGTTTTAATTCTCTTTGTCTTTCGTTCTCTTTTTTTTTCTCCGTTTCTTCCTGCTGTCTGATCATACGTTCTTTCGCATTCTTTAAAGATTCCTTTTTTTTCTCTAATGCTTCCAGCTCTTTATATTGTTTTATCTGTTTTTGGAGTTCTTGAAACCTTAATTCCTTTTTATGTAGTTTCGGCAGTTCCTTTTGGATCTGATCATATTCTTTTTTGATCGCTCGCTGTTCTGCTTTATTTTCTTTTTCTTGTACTATAAGTTCTTTAATTTCTTCTTTTATATCTTTGATCTTCTGTCTCTTCTCCGTTATCTGTGAAAAAACAATCCGTTGCTTCTGATATAGTTCTTCTTGTGTTTCTTTTTGTTTCTGGAAATTCTCATATTCTTGTTGTTTTCGATACTGATATCTTTTTACTACATCCATAAATTCTACAATTTGATGTTTTTGTTTTAAATACCGTGTATATTCTTCATATTCTTCTGCATCTTTTGATACAAAAATGTTATCTTCCTGCTCTAACAAGGTATTCCCAAGATTCTCATATTCGTATTTACAAGAAAGATGTCTACGTTTGATCTTTTCCTGAAATTCATACAGATACCATGTTCCAAAAATCTTACGAAAGATTTCACTCCGTTCTTTTCCTTTCGCGTAAAGAAGTTTTAAAAATTCTCCTTGTGCGATCATTGAAATCTGCTGATACTGCATACGGTCCATTCCAAGAATTTCTTCCATCTGCGCGGTCACTTGCTGACTTCCTGTTGTTACAATCTCATCTTCTTGATATAATACTGCATACGGAGACTGTCGTGTCATTTTGTCTCCTCGTTTGCTCTTTCGCATATAGGATGGATTTCTTTCAATCTTGTACTGCTTTTTGCGATGCGAAAATAAGAATACCACTTTCGTCTCTGTCTCATCTTTGGCAAAATCACTTCTTAGCATATCCTGTTTTCGATAAGAACCACTTGGCTCACCGTATAAAGCAAAACAGATTCCATCAAAAATAGTCGTTTTCCCTGCACCTGTTTCTCCTGAGATCAAAAAAATCCCATCTTTAAATCTGGTAAAATCAATCACTGTTTCCTCTGCAAATGGTCCAAATGCAGATAATATTAATTTTTGCGGTCTCAACGAATCACCTCCTCAAAAATGGATATTGCCATCTGTGCTCTTTTTTCATCCAGATCAATATGATTTTGCATTTTATAAAACTGTTCAAATAATTCCATTGGATTTTGATCTGCGATCTGGTTTTCTTTCATCTGAATGGTTTCATATTGCATCATATGACGACGGTTTTTAAAGCTGATCTGCATAACATTCGGATAAACCGTACGTACTTTCCCGATCGCATCTAAAATCTGCTCCTCATCCGTCAGAATGACATGCATATAATCTTCTTCATTTCCAATTTCACATTTTCTTTTTAACAATGATTCTAACGAACATTCCATTTCCCTCATATCACGTAATGGTTTTAGCAAATGATGGGATAGGGAGATCTGCTTGTTTTTACTGATCGTAAGGATCGTTGCCTGTTTGTCTTTGTAAATTTCTGAAAAAGAATATTTTAAGATCGATCCAGCATACCTTACCATTTCACGTCCCATTGCCTGCGGCTTGTGGATATGTCCAAGTGCTACATAGTCAAATGCATCAAATAGACGGTAATCAATATTATCAATCCCTCCAAGGCTGCTTGTTTCTGAATCTGACAATTCTGGAGAATTCTTTCCAACCGTTACAAACTGATGCGCCAGCAGGATATTCGTCTCATCTTCGTTGATCTTCACTTGTTCCATTAGATGCTTGAAGCATTCTTCATAGGTTTCTGTCTGAATTTTTAATACATGATTGATATACGCTGGCTTTACAAATGGAAGCATATAAAAATTAATATTGTATCCATCTTCCTTGATCGTAATCTTTTCAATTTCCTGATTAAATTGTGATGCAATATATAAATTAGATCGTTTAAATAAGTTTCTTCCAAATGACAATCTTTCCGAAGAATCATGATTTCCGCTGATCATCAATACTTTTACTTTAAGATCACTCAGTTCTTCTAAAAATTCATCCAGCAGATGAATCGCCTCGATCGTCGGTATTGCCTTATCATAGATATCCCCACATAATAAAATAACATCTATCTTTTCTTCTTTTACTAATGTAACGATCTGATCCAATATAAATTTCTGATCTTCAATCATGGATATCTCATTCACTCTCTTTCCGAGATGCAGATCTCCAAGATGCAAAATCTTCATGTCTCTTACCCTCCCTTTTTTCTATTGTAGCAAACTTATATTTTAAAAACAGCTTTCATTTCCCTTTGCTCTAATTTTCCATCTCATAGAGCATTGTTTCCATAAGAATAGCATACCCTTTCATCGGGTCATTTACAAAAACATGTGTAACAGCACCAATAAGTTTCCCATTCTGCAAGATTGGACTGCCACTCATTCCCTGTATGATCCCGTTGGTAAGTTTTAATAATTCTTTGTCTGTCACTTCAATCTCCATACTTTTTAACACATCCTTGTCGGATGGCACGATCTTATTGATCTGGATCTCATATTGTTTCATAGTACCGCTTACATTGGAGAGAATATAAGCTTTCCCTGGTTTGATATCTTGACGATATCCTATCTTGTATGCTTTTTGTTGTTTCTTTGGTATTGTTCCATAAATTCCTTTTTCCGTATTTTTTTTGATGGAACCTAAAATATTCTCTTCCTTGTATTCAATACTTCCAACAATCTCTCCCGGCGTTCCTGATTTTCCTTTTTTAATGGAATAAATCTGTGGATCCAGCAAAAGACCACCTTTGATCTTTAAAAGTGTGCCTGTATCCATATCATAAATACCGTGTCCCAACCCTCCAAATGACGTACCTTTTACATAAGTCATCGTACCGATTCCCTGCGTGTTATCCCTGATCCATGTTCCAATTTTATACATGTGATCCGTCTTTGAACGTTCTGGCTTGATCTTGATCTGCATCATCTTTGCCTTTCTTTGGACTGTTAATATCACAGATTCTCCTTGACCTTGATTGATTTTTTCGATGAATTGTTTTTTTGATACAATATCTTTTCCATCAATCTTTTTGATATAATCTCCACGATATAATTTATTTTTACTCGGTGCATATTCCATGCTGTTTTCCCCGGTAAACTGATCCGTATCAAGCACAAACAATCCATCTGTTTCTACATAGACACCGATCACTTCACCGCTTGGCGTGATCTTTTGGTCATCTACGACCTTCACTTTAATCTTCTTTAATGGAATCGCGCCAAATAAATTGGTTTTCATTTCATACTGACCCATGTGACATTGTTTGAATACAATGGGCTGATTTAATCGTATCGTTTGATGATCGATCGTTGCACTGACTGGTACATCATAACAAAGAGAGACTGTTTCGCCCTTGTTGATATGAATCGTATCTGGAAGTCTTGCATTGCAGTATTTTATATAAACTGCAGTTATTGCGATTAAATTGATCATAAAAAGTAGAATTAAAAATTTGCGGTAAGTGTATTTTTTCATATTTTTCCTCCTAAAAAAGGACATATCGTCATTGATATATCCTTTTTATTATATGAAGATCACCGCTTACATACTCAGTATAATTTTGTTTCATCTGCCAAAGATTTCATTTCTTTTGCATGTTCCATAGACGTTTCACTCCATTGATCCCCGCTGATCATTCTTGAAATCTCTTTTAACGATTCTGATTCATTTAATTTTCGGATCATTGTCTGCGTATTCTTCTGATCGGTTTGTTTTCTAATGAAGTAGTGACTATCTGCCATCGCTGCGATCTGTGGAAGATGTGTGATCGCGATCACCTGATGATCCTTTGAGATCACTGCCATCTTTTTAGCTACACGATTGGCAGTTTCCCCACTGATCCCAGTATCAATTTCGTCAAAGATCAACGTATCTACTCCATCTGCCTGTGCTGCTACTGATTTGAGTGCAAGCATGATTCTTGATAATTCACCACCAGATGCTACTTCTTGTACCGGACGCATTGGAAGACCTGGGTTGGTCGATATCATAAAACGGATCTGATCCATTCCATCTGCTGAAATCTGGTCTTTTTTCGTAACTTCGATTTCAAATCTGACATCTAAAAAGTTCAGATCTTCTAATGCTTTTGTGATATTGCTTCCAAGTGTCTTTGCTACCTTACATCTTTGTTCTGACAGATTCTTTGCTTCCTTAAGATATCGTTCCCTGATGCGTTCCTGTTCATTCTTTAATATTTCAATCTCATGTTCTGCATCACACAACATATTATATCGTTTTTCTGCCTTTTGTCCATATGCTGTAACATCTTCAATCGATGGACCATATTTGTCTTTTAAGGAATTAATGACATTCAGACGTTCTTCCACTTCCTGATATGTCTGCTCATCAAATTCCATATTCTCCATATATGTCGTCAATTCCTGATGAAAACCATTTAACAGATCTTCCACTGACAACAGTTGTTCATAAAATTCTGAGATCTGAGGATCTAAATGACTGATCTCCTGCATTCTTCTGATGCTTTCACTTAACTGATTGCCAATCGATGTTTCTTCCTCATATCCCGTCAGCATACGTGCTGCCTGACAAGAAATAATGATATCTCGGCTATGGACGATCTTTTGATATACCGTTTCTAATTCCTCGTCTTCTCCTTTGACAAGATTGGCATTCTCAATCTCTGAAATCTCATGTTTTAAGAAGTCCATCTCTCTTAATCTTTGCTGGTCATCTATTGATATTTCTTTTATCTTTGTTGAAATCTCGTGATATTCTCCTGCAAGATTTTTGCACTGTTCTAAGGAATATCTTGCATTTTCAGGTAAAAAATGATCCATCATACTTAAATGATTTTTCTCTTTTAACAGTACTTGATGTTCTTGCTGACCATGCAGATCAAATAAACGTCTGGAAACTTCTCTTAACGTATTGAGTGTCACCGTACTATCGTTAATCTTATTAATACTTCTCTTCTCGTTGATCACACGTTTGATGAAGATCTGACCGTCTTCTACTTCCAGATCCAGAGCTTCGATTTCTTTGATCAGCTTTTGATCTTCAATCCAAAAAAGCAGTTCAATGACTGCTTCTTTTGCTCCCGGTCGGATCATATCTTTTGATATTTTTTTCCCAAGTGCACTTTCTATAGAACCTATCAAGACAGATTTTCCTGCACCGGTTTCTCCAGTCAGTATATTCAAATGTTCATCAAATGTAATTTCCAATTCATTGATCAACGCAAGATTCTTTACATGTAAATTCTGAAGCATAGATTTCCTCTCTGTATATTTATTCTTTTAATTTTTTGATCATATGATCGATCTCAGCAATTGCAGTTCTTCCAATATTCTTATCTTTCATAACACACATGATCGTATCATCTCCCGCGATCGTACCAACCATTCCAATGATGTTTAAAGAATCAAGTGCAGCAGCAGACGCCATTGCCATTCCCGATACGGTTTTTACAACCAGCATATTCTCTGCTAGTTCCATGGAAATGATCGCTTCTGCTAAAATCCTCTGATACTTTCTTGAAGTCTCATCTTCCTGATCGATCAGACAATAAATCTGCTTCCCATCTGCATCCGGTTTCTTGATCAATGCCAGTTCTCTGATATCTCTTGAAATCGTTGCCTGCGTTGTCTTAAAGCCAATCTGATTTAATCTTGACAACAACTCTTCCTGTGTCTCAATTGGATATTGCTGGATCAATTCAATGATCGCTTCCTGCCTATTTTTCTTCATTCTGACCTCCAACTTTGATTCGAAGGATTCTGTAAAAGCTGTCTCCTTTCACTTTAATGATCCTTGCGATCTTCTTTGATTTACGCACCTGAAGAACATCTCCTGGCTGAAGTTTTCTCGCAACCTGACCGTCAAAGGTAACGTAGGCTTCCTCTAACTGAGATTCTCTCACGTTCTCAATATAAATATCAATCTCATCTTCTGGAGAAAGAACAAGACTGTTTGACTGCAGCGAATGTGGACAGATCGGAGTGATCAAAATAACATTTGCTTTTGGATTCACTACCGGCCCACCTGCTGATAAATTATATCCTGTAGATCCTGTCGGCGTCGAAACAATAATCCCATCTGCTTCATATACATCTAACAATTTGCCATTGACCATAATACGAAACGAGATGATTCTTGAAAAACCACTTCTTGCGATCACGACGTCATTGAGTGCTGGAAGATGATCTGTCTCATGATCCGCATGGATCACGCGCCCATCTAACATCATTCTCTCCTCGATCTGGAAAGTATCATTTAACAATCCGTCCAATCCGTCATAAAGTTTAGATAACTCAATCTCTGTTAAGAATCCTAAGGTACCGAGATTTACTCCAACCATCGGAATATCATGATCTACGATCAATCTTGCCGCATGAAGCATCGTCCCATCTCCACCTAAAACGATCACACACTCTGTGTCTTTTGTGATGCAGTTCATATCTTTTTGAACATGTCTTGTAAAATCACACATTCTCTGGCTGATTCCACCTTGTTTTTCAATATAATCCTGGATCTTTTTGGAAATACGCAGTCCTGGATCTTTTTTCTCGTTCGTTAAAATCAAAAAATTCTTCATGTTATTCCTTATTCTTTGCCAGATCCGCATGTGATGCATCCACCACTTCCTTGATCTGATCTGTCATTGTATGTCCATTCTCCATTGTCTCTGTTTTTCTCATATGTAATAAATACTCGATATTTCCCTCTGGACCTTTGATCGGAGAATAATCAAGGTGTAATAATTCAAACCCGTTCGTAGATGCGAAATCACAGATCTTCTCAATGACTTCTTCATGAACTTTTGGATCTCGTACAACACCTTTCTTTCCAACTTTTTCTCTTCCTGCTTCAAACTGCGGTTTGATCAGTGCAACAACTTCTCCTCCCGTATTCAAAATTCGATATACCGCTGGAAGAATCTTTGTCAGTGAAATAAAAGAAACATCAATAGATACAAACGATGCCTTTTCATCGATATCGTCTTCCGTCATATAACGCATATTCGTACGTTCCATACAAACAACTCTCTCATCGTTTCTTAGTTTCCAGTCCAACTGTCCATGCCCGACATCAACTGAATATACTTTCACTGCACCATTTTGCAACATACAGTCTGTAAATCCACCTGTAGATGCTCCAACATCCATGCAGACTTTGTCTTTTAATACAATATCAAAGTTCTTCATAGCCTTCTCAAGCTTTAATCCACCTCGACTGACATATTTTAAAGTTTTTCCCTTTACAATGATCTCCTGCTTTTCATCAAAAGTTGATCCTGCTTTATCCTCTCTCTGTCCATCTACAAAAACGATTCCTGACATAATGATCGCTTTTGCTTTTTCTCTGGAAGACGCAAGCCCTTTCTTGACAAGCAGTACATCTAAACGTTCTTTCTTCATTTTTCTATTCCTTCATCCATTGTCTGATGGAGTCTGCAATACTTTCTCCATCAATCTTCAACATTCTTCTTAACTCACTTACAGAACCATGTTCCACAAACTGGTCATCTATTCCAAGGCATCTGACTTCACCTTTGTAATCATGCTCACTCAGAAATTCATTCACCATCATTCCAAATCCACCGTTTAATACGCCTTCTTCTGCGATCATGATCTTATCATAGGTCTGTGACAGTTTCATGATCAACTCCTGATCAAATGGTTTGATATATCTTGGATTAACTAAACCAATCTCATATCCTTCTTCTTTAAGGATCTTTTCCGCCTTATCTGCCTCTTCAAAGATATTTCCAACTGCAATGATCACAGCTTCCTTTCCTTCTTTAAGTATCTGGCCTTTTCCATAGTGTAACTCTTCAAATTGATCTTCATACAAAGAGCTTGCTTCTCCTCTGGAATATTTGATCGCGGTCGGTCCTTTTGCATGATGGAGCGTATGTTTTAGCATCTCAGATAATTCCCTTCCGTTGATCGGAGCCATCACCGTCATATTTGGGATGATAGATAAATACGGAATATCAAAAATACCTTGATGAGTTTCTCCATCCGCTCCAACAAGTCCTGAGCGGTCCAATCCAAATATAACTGGATAATTCCCGATTGCCACATCATGTAAGATCTGATCAAAACCTCTTTGTAGAAATGTTGAATACACTGCAAATACAGGCTTTAGACCTCTTGATGCCATTCCGGCACAAAATGTAACTGCATGTTGTTCGGCAATCCCTACATCAAAGAAACGATCTGGAAAATGATTTTTAAACTTTCCAAGACCTGTTCCATCCGGCATTGCGGCAGTTACCGCAACAATCTTCTTATCTTTCTTCGCCTCTTTGATCAGTGTATCTGAAAATACCGCTGTGTTCGATGGATTGTCCGATTTCTTTAAAACTTCCCCTGTCTTTAAGGAAAATGGACTGATTCCGTGAAATTTGGCTGGATTCTGCTCCGCAGGACGATATCCTTTTCCTTTCTTCGTTACCACGTGAATAATGATCGGCTCATCTAATTGTTTCGCTCTATTTAACGTGTCTACCATCAAGGGAACATTATGCCCGTCAATAGGTCCAATATACGTGATCCCCATATCTTCAAAATACATTCCCGGAACAAATAATTGTTTGATCGAATCTTTTGATTTCTTAAGAATTGTTGTTAATTCCTTCCCGATTCCCGGAATTCTTAATAAGGATTGTTCCACATTTCCTTTAAATTCCACATATTCTTTTCTTGTTCGTACTTTATTCAAATACGCAGACATTCCACCGACATTCTCCGCAATAGACATCTTGTTATCGTTCAGGATAATGATCAGATTCTTCTTCTCCTTGCGTAGTCTTGCCATATTATTTAATGCTTCATATGCCATTCCGCCAGACAACGCACCATCTCCGATTACCGCAACAATCGTCTCATCCGTATGATTGATATCTCTTGCTGTAACCATCCCAAGTGCTGCTGATAACGACATGGAGCTGTGTCCACTGTGAAACGCATCACAATCGCTTTCTTTTCTCTTCGGGAATCCACTCATCCCATGAAATTGCCTCAGATTCTCAAATCCATTCTTTCTTCCTGTTAAGATCTTGTGCACATAAGACTGATGTCCTACATCAAAGATCAGCTGGTCTTTTGGAAAATCCAAAACAAGATGCAGCGCCATCGTTAGTTCTACAATTCCAAGATTCGATGCCAGATGCCCCCCTGTGCGACTAACATTTCTTAATAGAAAACGACGTATATCTTTCGCCAGAAGTTTATAGTCCTCTGGCTGAATCTGTTTAATATCATTCGGATCATTAATATACTCTAGCATAATGCTCCCTCTTCCTCTCTGCCTTAGTGTGTTCGATGGATCAAAAATCTTGTAAGATTTGTAAGATAACAATCTCCCTTATCATATTTTTCTAAAATATCAATTGCTTTCTTTGAAATATCTTCTACATCTCTTTGTGAACGTTCTAATCCTTTTAATGTCACATAAGTTGTTTTGTGATTCTTTTCATCACTTCCAACCGGTTTCCCAATCTCTTCTTCATCTCCTGTAAGATCCAGAATATCGTCTTGAATCTGAAACGCAAGTCCGATATATTCTCCACATTCTTCCATCTTCAGAACATCTTCTTTGGATGCTCCTGCAAGAACTGCTCCGATCATCATACATGCTTCGATCAATGCAGACGTCTTATTCTTATGAATAAATAAAATCTGCTCCATACTAAGCGGTGTACCTTCCAGTTCAACATCTGCAACCTGCCCACCGATCATTCCATAGATTCCAGGTTTGCTGGCGAGAATCTTGATCGCTTCAACTACATTCATGATCTGGTCTTTCTCCGCAAGATCAAATGCTTTCGTTGCAACTTCATACGCATAATTAAGAAGTGCATCTCCTGCAAGGATCGCCATATCTTCTCCATAAACGATATGACATGTTTTCTGACCTCTTCTGTAATCATCATTGTCAAGTGCTGGAAGATCATCATGAATCAGAGAATACGTATGGATCATTTCAATCGCTGCCATAAATGGCTTTACAATATCTCCCTTTCCGCCAAACATCTGATATGTCTCGTTGATCAGCATTGGACGAAGACGCTTTCCTCCCGCCTTAACGGTTGTGTTCATTGCAGTTAAAACTGTTTTTTGTAACCCTTCCTGTGCTGGCAGATATTCATCTAAAATAATTTCAATCTGTGCAACCTTTTGTTTCATCTCATCCTTAAAGTTCATGTTCTTCCCCATTCTCTTCTAATACGATCAATTCTTTTTCTACTTTATCCAGAGAATCCTTACACTGTTTCACAAGATTTACTCCTTCAGTATATAGTTTGACAGCCTCTGGAAGTTTGATTTCTTCACTGGAAAGCTTTGTAAGAATTTCATCTAACTGATGAAAACCCTGATCAATATCAAATTTCTTCTTTGTCATAATAAACTTCCTCTTTCTTACTTCCCTTTTTCATCCATTGTTCTGATCTGCTTTGCCATTGCAAGGATCGTTCCATCTGAAATCGTTAAGGAAATCTGATCTCCCTCTTTCACTTTGTGAACGCTTGTAACTGGCTCACCATTCTGATCTTCTAAATATCCAAATCCATTGATCAATTTCGCTGTTGGTGATAACCCATGAAGTTCTTTTGCGTACAATTCCAGTTTGTGCTTATACCCTGTCATCTTATTCTTCATCACTTGCTGAATCTGTTCTTCTAATTCTGACAAACGCATCTTCTGTTCCTGAAGTTGAAATCGTGGATCGTAATTTGCAATGGTGATCTGATACTTCTGCAATTTCATCTGATAACGCCGGATGATCTGTTTTAACAACGCAGCCATTGTATATTCTCTGTTTGCGATTCCTTCCATCACTTCTGTGATATCTGGAACTGCAAGTTCACAGGCTGCTGTCGGTGTTGCCGCGCGAAGATCTGCCGCATAATCCGCAATGGTAGTATCCACCTCATGCCCTGTTCCAGAAATGATCGGTGTCTTTGCTTCGTAGATCGCTCTTGCGACATTCTCTTCATTAAATGCCCACAAGTCCTCGATCGAGCCCCCACCTCTTCCGATGATAATGGTATCAACTCCATACTGGTCCAGAGTGCGAATTCCAGATACGATCGTATCAGATGCACCTTCTCCCTGTACTTTAGCAGGATATAATACTAACTGTACATACGGATTCCTGCGCTTTGCTGTACTAATGATATCATGAATTGCTGCTCCTGTTCTTGCCGTTACCACACCGATCTTCTTTGGATTCTTTGGAATCGGCTTCTTGATCTCGTGGTCAAACAATCCTTCTTCATAAAGCTTCTGTTTTAACATCTCATATGCAACATATAATTCTCCGATTCCATTTAAACGAATCTCCTGTGCATATAGCTGATAACTTCCGCCACGCTCATAGACACTGACATTTCCATCCACAATGACTTCCTGTCCATCTTCTAATTCAAACTGCAATCCATTATATCTTGCACTCGCAAACATTACACAAGAAATCTGGCTTTCTTCATCTTTCAATGAAAAATAAATATGCCCAGAAGAATGATACTTACAGTTTGACACCTGTCCCTTGATTGAAATCCTCCTTAAGGCATAATCACTTTGAAACATTCGTTTGATATAAGTATTAATCTGTGTTACAGAAAAAACTTTACTCTTCATCCATATCCTGTCCAATCTTACTTAAGACACCATTGATAAATGGTGCTGCCTTTTCATTGCAGTATTTCTTTGCAAGTTCTACTGCCTCATTGATCGCTACTTTTCTTGGCACCTGTTCATCTAATAAGATTTCATAGGTTGCAAGTCTTAAAATAGATAATTCAGCTTTTCCAAGTCTCTCTAAATTCCATGCATTCGTATGTGCAGAAATCTGTTCATCGATTTCATCTAAATGTTCGATCAGATTCTCTGTTTTCTCTGTAATTTCTTTCTGTGTCTTCTCATTGATATTTTCATGTCCATGAAAATATAATTCAACCTGATCTTCAAATTCTTCTTTCTCACAAAATTCTACACAAAATAAAATTCTGAAAATATGTTCTCTTACCTCACTTCTTTTCATTAGGGTTCCTTTCTGCGATACAAAGACGGAACTGCGATCAGTCCCGTCTGACTTTGCTTTATATTCTTTCTTACTCTTCTTCTGCTGCAACGCCTGTGACACGGACGTTAACTTCTCTGACCTTTAATCCTGTCATGTTCTCGATTGCTGCTTTCACACGATCTTGAACTTTCTTAGAAATCTCTGGAATACTAACTCCATAGTCAAGTTCTAATGCAAGATTGACTCTTACATGATGATTCTCTACGACAACTTTGACTCCCTTGGACAGATTATTCACTCCAAGTTTACTTACCAGTTCATTCGTGATATTCCCACACATTCTGGCAACTCCTGTCACTTCAGTTGCTGCAATTCCTGCGATCACTGCGATCACATCATCTGCAATTTTCACTTCCCCGAGCACTCCCTGCTCGTTTATCTGGTAACTACTTTTATTCTCCATAGTAAAAGCCTCCTGTATTTCTGCATACTGATATGATTTATTATACCAAAGATGAATATGTTATTCAAACTATTTTATAACATTCTTTTTGATCTTATCTCTTTAAAATGTTAAGAATAATTGATTTTCTTCCATATTTGTAAGATAATACTTTTGGCAGATATCCTTTGCGAATCTGACCTTTTATTAAAGGAAATCATATAATATGAAAAAATTAACAAGACAGGAGAAACATGAACAGTGTATGCGTGAGATCCGTGGAACACTGATCGTTGTATTGATCTGCTGTGCTTGGCATATTGCTAGTGCGTTTTTGTTAAATGGTACTGGTCTTTATTTTCTAGGAATGCCCGCATGGTTTAGTGTGTCAACATTCGGAACGATCATACTTTCTTTGATCGGTGTCTGGTACCTATTAAAACATGTATTTATTAATTTTGAATATGACGATGAAGAGGAGGGAGAAGAATAAATGTCAACAAATCAGAAAATCATTCTTGCAATTTTTATTGTTTACCTCGCCTTAAATGCTGCGATCGGTATCATTTTCAGTAACCGTCAAAATAAAAAACAGCATACATCCTCCGAGAAAAAATTCTTCATCGGTGGAAGAAATATGAACGGACTTCTTCTGGCAATGACAACCATGGCAACTTATACTTCTGTAAGTTCCTTTATTTCTGGTCCAGGAGCTGCTGGTCTTACTTATGGATATGCACAGGCATGGATCGCTACAGTTCAAGTTCCGATCACATTTCTGGTACTAGGTGTCCTTGGTAACAAACTTGCTTTAGTTTCCAGAAGAACTGGTGCCGTTACTGTTGTAGGTTATTTAAAGGCTCGTTATAAAAGTGATGTTTTAGTTATTGTAACCAGCTTACTTATGGTTGCCTTCTTCATGGCACAGATGATCGGACAATTTACTGGCGGAGCAACTTTGATCTCTTCTATCACTGGACTTGATCATGTTGTTTCTTTATTGATCTTTGGAGCAGTTGTTATCATTTATACATCTTTTGGTGGTTTCAGCGCTGTTGCGATCACAGATACGATTCAGGGAATTATCATGTGTGTCGGTACATTTTTACTTTTATTCTTTGTATTAAAAGCTGGCGGCGGACTTGCTGGTATTGATGCCGGACTGGCACAGAATCTGCCTGGAGTATATGATGATCTATTTTCAAAGTACAGTCCCGGTACGCTACTTAGTTTCTGGATTCTTGTAGGATTTGGTACACTTGGACTTCCTCAGACAGCCGTTCGTTCTATGGGATTTAAAAATACAAAGAGTCTTCATTCTGCGATGTGGATCGGTGCTGTTACCTGCAGTTTTATCATCGTTGGTATGCATATGGCTGGTACATGGGCCGGTGCACTGGTAGATACTAAGAACCTTCCGACGTCTGATTACTTTATCCCATACATCGTTCAGAAGATCATGCCAGTCGGACTTGCAGGAACTTTCCTAGCTGCTCCTATGGCTGCTGTTATGTCTACCGCTGATTCTCTTTTGATCCTTGCTTCTGCAGCGATCGTGAAAGATCTATGGCGTAACTATGTTGTCAAAGATGATCCTGTGAAAATTCAGTCTTATAACAAAAATGTTGGGAAAATGAGCACGCTCGTTACGTTCGCATTTGGTGTGATCGTTATCTTACTTACGATCAATCCACCTGATATCATTTTCTTCTTGAATCTATTTGCCTTAGGTGGTCTGGAATGCAGTTTTTTCTGGCCTTTGGTCGGAGGATTGTTCTGGAAGAAAGGAACAAAACAAGCAGCAGTCTTTAGTTCTCTCGGTGCTGCGATCACTTATGTATTTTGTTATTATAACGTGCAGATTGCTGGAATCAATGCTGTTGTATGGGGACTTCTTGCTGGTGGAATCTTATATTTTGTGATAGGAAATATCACTTGTAAAAATGGTCTTGACGAAGATATCATCAAAAATTGTTTCTAAATTTTAAAGCATAGAAATATCTTAAAAGCAATACACATTAAAAATCCCCCATGTATGATATATGAAACTTCTTATTAATATCATACATGAGGGATTTTATCATTTTCATCCTTATTGCAATATATAATTCTCCAACATACTTTCCTGATACGCTGCCTTTTTTTGATACTTCATATCTTCTTTGATTTCTTGAAGTTCTTCAATGAATATCTGATCCAGCTGCTTTAATCTTCGTTTATTTAATGTTACATCTGACAGATTTTGCTCATAAAGATCCATCGAATAATTCCATTTTTTCTTTTTTATGATAATTTTCTTTTAAATATTTATGGAGATAAACTGCTGTTTTCTCCATATATTATATATTCCTGATTGTCTACTGTTTCTTTCTTTTTCTTTCGATATGCAGATGGTGTTTCTTGATATGTTTCTTTAAATACTTTATTAAATGCTGCAACTGAAGCAAATCCATTATTCATCGCAATCTTAATTACCGGAATG
>ERZ779861.2081-NODE-2081-length-19955-cov-3.705678_pt1 | contig 19955 bp, 24 predicted proteins | sample MGYA00511558_ERZ779861 | MGnify/ENA primary metagenome ERZ779861 (study PRJEB29588, sample SAMEA2163432) | human gut metagenome | biome: human gut; feature: human-associated habitat; material: faeces | place: Denmark | collected 2008/2010 ...
CTCCACCGGTAAGCCGGAACTCCGCACTTACATAGTAAGTGCAAGGGGCAGGCGTTTGAACCTCTCTGCGTTCCCTCCGAAAGGAGCGCCCCACGCGAAGTGGAATAATTAAATCTGAAAGGGCGAAGTCCTTTCTACTTCCTTCTCACTTGAAGTTTAAGTGAAACTTACAGAGGGAAGTCTCTCAGAGGGGGACGCCCCCCCCCCACCTAAAACACCGACTCCGCTATCTTGTCCAGCGCGCTGGCACGGTATCTGTACACCGTACTTCTCTCCGCCGCTACCTTGTCGCAAACGTCGTCTACGCACATGTCCGGCGTAAAGTATAACAGCGTTATCACGTCCCTCTCCATCTTGTTAAACGTCTCCATCGTCTTCTCCACCGCTTTCACTGTCTCACGGTAGTGTATTGCGCGCGCTTCCACTGCCTGAGCCTTCCGCATAGGTACGGAGCCGTTTTCCCTGAGCGCTTCATAGTACTCGGCGTAGCTTTCGTATTGTCTGAGGTTTTTCAGCAGCTTGTCCGCACGCATCCGCAGTTTGTTCTTGTTCATCTCTCCACTCCTCCCTCGCGCGTCTTTTGGCGTATTATATTGTAGATTCTCTCAAGCTCCTCCGGCAGAAGGTCACCTGTGCTCTCCCCGCCGCATATTATAAATCCGTGCTTTACACATGTCGTGCATATCGTTTTGCCGAGCAGTGAGTACGCCGCGTCTCCCTCCGACAGCACTTCTCCGCATTCGGCGCACCTTGCCACCGCTGTCTTTCGTTCCATTATTTCCTCCGCTTTTTCATGTCATTTTCGGCGGAAACAGAACAGTTGTTTGTGATGATTCAGATTATAGCACATCTGTACGGACTTGTCAATAGCGATTTATGTCTGCTTTTCCCGAATACAGAATTTTACACAGCGCGCGGACGTAAAACATGGGAATAATTTAAATTTAGGCTATTGTAAGACGGTGAAAAATATGATAAAATTCTTATCCGAACATAAATTATAAGAAAACATTATTATATAAGGAAGTGTATGATCATGCCAAAGAAGTTTACAGAAAGCCTGCACACTCACACGTTCCGCTGCGGCCACGCCTCCGGCACAGAACGGGAATACATCGAAAATGCCATAGCGGCGGGATTTGACACTCTCGGATTTTCCGACCACGCGCCATACGTCTTCCGCGACGGTTACTACTCCGGCTTCCGCATGAGACCGGAACTGCAGGAGGACTACGTCACAACACTGCTCGCTCTCCGAGAGGAATACAAAGGTAAAATTGACATAAAAATAGGCTACGAAGCCGAATACTACCCAGAATTTTTCGAGGACTTTTTAAAGCTCATCACGCGCTATCCCGTCGACTACCTCATCATGGGTCAGCACTTCATCGAAAACGAAATGTCGGGCAAATACTCCGGCGTATCCTCCGACGACGAGGGATATCTGAAGCAGTACGTCGACCAGGTCATCGAGGGCATGAAAACCGGCGTTTACACCTACGTCGCTCATCCCGACCTCATGAACTACACCGGCAGCGACGAGATTTACGCAAAGCACTACTCAAGGCTCATTGAGAGTGCGAAGGAGATGAACATCCCGCTCGAGATAAACCTGCTCGGAGTGCGCGACCACAGAGCATATCCGCATGAGAAGTTCTTCAAGCTGTGCGGAGAGATAGGCGCGGAGGTCTGCATTGGCTCGGACGCACACGAAGCCGCAGTTACCGCCGACATCCCTTCCTTCAATATCGCGCAGGATATGATAGAGAAATACGGTCTGAAATGGAACGAACGCCCGACGCTTAGGAAGCCTCTGATTTAAGGTTATTTTTGCGACAAAAGCCCCTATATTTTAGACTTTTATCGCAAAAATCCGATTTATTCAGAGTATCCTTTGAGAAGTAAAGCTGTAAGGAGAACGACATGACAAACGAATTCGAACTGCTCGACGAGCTTGCCGCGGCTGCAAAAGAAAAGCATTACCCGATATACCGCATTGCAATGTACATGGACGGCAGACTGGAGGAAAGAGAGCTTATCCCCGCACCCGAATGCGTCGCGCTCTACTCCGTGTCGAAAAACTACATCACCGCCGGCTGCGGAATGGCAATAGACGAGGGATTTTTAACTTACGACACGACGGTATGGGATTTGTTCCGCGCGGAAAAGCCGTATCTTGACGAGAGATGGAAATGTGTCACGCTCGAAACCGTCCTCTCACAGACAACAGGCTGCGGGGGAATGTTCCTCGACATCGACTGCGACGACGCTTTTTCGTGGGGAGAGAGCGACTGGCTTGACGCGGTGCTAAAGAAACCGTTCATCCACAAGCCGAACACTGTTTTCGACTACACCGACTCAAACTTCTACATCGCCTCACGTATGCTTGCGGAGGCCACGGGAAAGCGCGCGAACGAATACCTCTCCCACAGGCTGTTTGAGAAGATGAAGATGCAGGGCTGGGCATGGTCGTGCTGTCCGATGGGTCACGCTGTCGGAGGTTCGGGTTTGTATCTGCGATGCCGCGATATGGCAAAGTTCGGCGCGATGATACTCTCGGGTGGCGTTTTCGAGGGTGAGAGATACCTCAGCGAGGACTTCTGCCGCCGCGCAACCTCACCGATATCACACCCGAACGAAGGCACTGACTACGGTCTTTCCTTCTGGCTCCCGAAGCACGAGAAAAACTGCGCTTTCCGCTGCTCCGGCATGAACAATCAGGCAATCTGGGCAAGCAAAAGCGGAAATTTCACCGTGGCATGGCAGGCATACGACCCCACAGGCTCAGCCGACGCGGATTTCAACAAAATACTCAACAAATAGGATTTTCACTCTAATATGAAAAAACAAAGCACTACACTCGATTTGACGCACGGTCCGGTACTGCCGCTCATGCTGCGCTTCTGTCTGCCTATTCTTCTCGGAAACCTGATGCAGCAGTTTTACAACATGGTGGACGCCGCCGTCGTAGGTCATTACGTCGGAACAAACGCCCTTGCCGCTGTAGGTGCGACAGGTTCGCTGACGTTCCTTGTCATTGGATTTGTCGACGGAATGTGCGCGGGCTTCTGCATTCCCGTAGCTCAGGCTTTCGGCGCAGGCAACAATTCCCTCCTCAAAAAATGCGTGTGGAACATAATCTACCTCTCCGCCGCAGCATCCGTTCTGCTCGCCTTGTTCACGTCCGTTTTCCTCGGGCAGATGCTTGACGCCATGGCATTTCCCGAAGACATTTACGCGGACTCGTTCATCTACCTGCGCGTCATCTTCCTCGGAATTCCGGCGACGGTTGCGTACAATACTCAGGCGGGACTTATGCGTGCCATGGGAAACAGCCGTGCTCCGCTCATCATTCTTATCGGCGCGTCTCTTGTGAACGTAGTCCTCGACCTCTTATTCGTGCGCGTGTTCGGCATAGGAGTTCTCGGCGCGGCTCTCGCTACAATCATCTCGCAGATTGTCTCGGCTATAGTCTGCTTCACCTACATATTAAAGAACTACCCCATGCTCCGTGCGAAAAACTGCACCGCAATCGAAAAGAAGCCCGACGGACTTATCTCAAAGAGACTTGTGTTCTCGGGACTTCCCATGGCGCTGCAGTATTCCATCACCGCGATAGGCTCAGTTCTCCTGCAAACCGCGATAAACGGCTTCGGCTCGCTTATTGTAGCGTCGGTCACTGCGGCTAACAAGGTTCAGTCGTTCGTACACCTGCCGTTCAGCACGCTCGGAGTTACGCTCTCGACATGGTGCGGTCAGAACATGGGTGCGCGGGACTACGACAGAGTTCGACGCGGATTCTGGGACGGCATGGCGGTTGCGCTTGTCTACAGCGTTCTCATGGGAGTGGTGATGTACTTCTTCGGTGAATACGTCTCGCTCATATTCATAGACAAGGACGAGACGCGTCTTGTCGAGCTTCTTTCCTACGTCCGCGAATTTCTGCGCAAAAACTGCATTCTCTACATCCCTCTCGGAATACTCACCGTCTGCCGCTTCTCTCTGCAGGGTCTGGAGCACGGCTTCACTGCCATGTTCGCGGGAGTATTTGAGATGGTCGCACGCTCGGTAATGGCTCTCTGGGCGGTAAAATTCTTCGGGTTCGACGCCGTATGCTATGCAAATCCCGCTGCATGGATCGCCGCCTGCATACTTCTTGTACCCGCGTGCCTTGTGGTTATGCCGAAGGTCAGACGCCGCCTTAAAGCCGAAAAAGCACAAGCTCTAAGCACAGGAGGAAACAATGGACAATAACGAAAACATATACTCCGCCGACTTTTTGAGAAACATTAAATACGCCTCCCGCGGTGAAGTTCCGGTAAGATTAAAGCTCACCTCACGCCACGTTATCCCCGACATGAGAATGTTTGGCACGACTATGGGTATGCCCTCCGCCGACCTCAGCCTTTTCGAGGAGGAGGAAGAGGGTCTCGATATGCTCGGCAGGCTTCTTGAGGACGAGGATGAAGAGCTTCTCGAAAACGGGCTTGACGAAGGCTTTACCGATGCGGGTCAGCCGATAATGCCTACGGAGGAGGGCGACACCTACACCTTCTGCACGACCGCCGGAATGAAGACCGAATGCGGAGTTGTCACGATAACCTACGAGGAAAACACAGGCTGCACGTCCGAGATAATCTTCGACACGGGAAAGCCGGGCATGGTAACGATACACCGCACCGGGGGAATAATGAACACAATAGTCCTTGAGAAGGGCAAGCGTCACATTTCCGTCTACAACACTCCGATAATGCCGTTTGAGACTGCGGTGCTTGCGAAAAAGGTCGACGTGAACATGACCTACGAGGACGGCGGCGACATTGACCTTGACTACCTCGTAGAGCTTCGCGGAATGGACCTTCAGCGCACGGAGATGAAAATTCACGTCGAGAGAATGTGAACTATCTGTCAATTTTGCAAATTTACTCCAATATATGCCGAAAAACTCTTGACACAGCACTAAATATAGAGTATAATATGACCATAGTCTTACCTTCCTCTTCCCGCGCTCTTGCAGTCAATGTGCTTGATGGCTTCAAGTGAGCGGGATTTTCCGTAGACGTCCCATATTACATGCCGTGGGGCGCCGCTTTGAAATCAGACGTCGGGTTATTTGAGGATACTCTGAATTATAACCTTAAATCAGAGGCTTCCTGAGGATACTCTGAATTAATCAGAGGCTTCCTCGTCCGGCGTCTTTTTTTGCGCTCTGAATTGTTAACCGAATATTGCCGTTCTGTGTACGCGCGTCTCGTTTATTCCGATGAGATACGCTCACGCAGGCGGCTTTTTTTGTTTTAAGCCCGTTTTACGGTATTTTAGGGCAGAACAAAATATGAACGCGGCGTGGGACTATACATGAAATTCCGCGGAATGACAAACAGGCGTTCGTGTAGTAAAATTAAATCAGGCGGAAAGGAGAACAATGTTTGTGAAAAAAGACACCGTATTTCCACCGGAGGAGAACGAGAGCAGGGAGCGGCTGATACGTGCTGTGCTGAATGCTCTCACCTCCCCCGACGCGGAAGAAGCCGGTGAAGTCATGCGCTCTCTTGTGCGGGATAATGCAACAGGCGAGACCGACGAATACTTCACTTTGGCTCTCCCTCTCTCCCGATGTGCGGCGCGTGCGTATGCTCCCTTAGTATGGCGTGCGCTGCTTGACGAGGTAAAGGACGGAAACATGACCGCGATAAAGCTGTATTTCGACATTTTCGGGCGCGACATCGGCATGACCGACGAAGAAAACGCAGATCCCGCGCATGACGAAATAGGCAGCCTTCGCGGAGAGCTTTTCCGAGGTGAGGAGACATAAGTGGGAGATTATGTTTTCTCAAAAAAGCACCGTGAGTACATGAGCCGCGCGTACTCCTCGGTGATAAACGTAGCGGAAGGCGCGGGAAGAGCGGGAAAAACCGTGGACAACGTATTCGTATTCGCGGCGCTTCTCGAAAATTCCCCGGATAAATTCCATCTTGCGACAGGCTCCACTCTCGGCAACGCGAAACTCAACATAGGCGACTGCAACGGCTTGGGGCTTGAGCACATATTCGGGAAAAGATGCCGCTGGACAAAATACCGCGGTAACGAAGCAATGGCGGTAAGGACAAAGTCGGGCGAGAGAATAATCATATTCGCCGGCGGGAAGAACTCGGACTCATACAAGCGGATACGCGGAAACTCCTACGGGATGTGGATAGCCACCGAGATTAATCTTCATTCGCCCGCGTTTATCGAGGAAGCTCTGAACCGACAGCTTGCCGCACGGGACAGGCGGATATTCTGGGACCTCAACCCCTGCGCTCCGAAATCGGCGATATACACCGCACATCTCGACAGGTACGCGGAGGCTGTGAAGTCGGGCGAGGTCAGCGAAAGCTTTTATAATTACGCTCACTTCACCATCTTCGACAATCCTACGATAAGCGAAAAGCGGCTCGGTGAGATAATCGCGCAGTACGACAAGTCAACGATATGGTACAGACGCGATATCTTAGGCGAGAGGTGCGCGGCGGAGGGACTAATCTATCGCAGCTTCGCGGACTCTCCCGACGAGTACATGACTGACGCGGACGATGTCGGATGTCTCGACTTCATCAACATAGGCGTGGACTTCGGCGGGAACCGCTCAAAGACGACGTATGTTGCGGTGGGATTTTCGCGGTGCTCCGAGGGATATTCGCTTACGGTGCTTGACGAATGCGTAATTGACGGCGGCAAAGGAGACATTGACCCGACAAAGATAGAGCGCGAGATGGGAGAGTTCCTCATGAAGCTAAGTAAAAATTACCCCGGCGTGTCGGTGCGGTACATCTTCGCGGACTGTGAAGCGCAGTACCTCATAAACGGGCTGAGGAAGCACCTGAAAAGGCTCGGCGAGACGGCAGTGGTAAGCGACTGCGCGAAGAAGCCCATTCTCGACAGGATATCCTTTGTGAACCGGCTGATAATCCGAAAGCGGCTGAAAATCGTGAAGACCTGCACACATCTCCGCGACGGATTATGCACCGCTCTGTGGGGAGAAAACGACAGGCGGCTCGACAACTTTACCTCGGATATCGACATACTGGACGCGTTCGAGTATGCCATCGAGAGGTATATGCAGGCGTAATTACATTAAAGGAGGAAAAAAATGAGCGGAAGCATTCAAGGAAGCATTAGGCAATGGAAAGACTGGTGGCGCGGATATGACGGAGCATTTCACCGGTTCTGCGAAAACGGAGCGGGAGGGCAGGTCATAAAGCGCGATATGTACCGCATGAACATGGCAAAGAAGGTCTGCGAGGACTGGGCTTCACTCCTGTTCAACGACGACTGCACGGTACGGATAAGCGACGAGGTCGGGGAAGAATTCGTCAGGAAAGTATTCGAGGAGAACGACTTTTTCGGAGAAGCCAACAAGCTGACGGAAGAAGCGTTTGCACTCGGAACTGCCGCCGCGATACTCCGACTGAGCGATTTTGTCTATGAGGACGGAAAATTCCACGCGGGAGAGAGGTCAAAGATATCGTTTGACTACGTTGACGCAGAGCACATTCGCCCGATAAGCGTAAGAAACGGCAGGATAATCGAAGCGGCGTTCGTCTCGGAGGAGGTAATACGCGGCGAGGAATACGTCTACGTTGAAACTCACAGGCTCGAGGGCGGAGAATACGTCATAACGAACGAGTTCTACACCGCAGACGGAAACGAGCTGAAGCCGAAGGACGTGCCGAACACTAAGATACCGAGGGTGATACACACAGGCTCGCCGTACCCGTTTTTCTTCATCTTAAAGCCGAACATCGCAAGCTGTCAGGCGGAGGCGGGCATGGGAGTTTCGGTTTTCGCGGACGCCATAGACTGTCTCAAGGGAGTGGACCTCGCGTTCAACAATTTCTGCCGTGACATAAAGCTCGGCGGAAAGAAGGTGTTCATGAGCCGTTCCCTTGTACAGCGCGACGACTGCGGAAACGTACTCACACCGGACGACGTGGCGCAGCAGCTTTTCGTAACTCTCGGAGACGGCGACATTGACGAGCACCCGATGATAACGGAGCACAATCCCGAGCTGAGAGCCGAAGAAAACGCGCTTGCCGTACAGTCACAGCTGAATTATCTCTCGTTCCGCTGCGGACTCGGCACACACCACTACACCTTCGACGTAGACGGCAGGACGAAGCTGACAGCGACACAGTACATGGGAGAGAGACAGGATATGCGTCAGAACCTCGTGAAGCACCAGAGAAACGCTCGGTCATACGTTATCTCAGCCGTCCGTGCGCTGCTTTGGTGTGCGAGGGAGTATTATTCGCTGGACACAGACCCGGAATGCACGGTCAAGATGACGTTCGACGACTCGTACTTTGCGGACAGCGACACGGAAAGAACAGCGGATTTAAACGAAGTCGCGGCGGGAGTCATGACAGTGGAGGAATTCCGAAATAAATGGATTAACGGCGTAAAAACGCATGAAAGGAGGGACAACATGGCAGAGGACAAGATAGCCGCGCTGTTCGGCAACGGTAAGCTGAGCTACGACGAGCTTCTCATAAAGGCGGGCGAGAGCGGTATTGAAGTAGGAGACGTGCTTGAGGTCAAGGGAGAATACGGAAGCCGTCTCCACAGCGAAAGAGTAAAGCACGCGCTCGAGAGAGGACTGGAGCATTCCAAAGCGAAAAACACTGACCTTGTCGGAAAGATGATAGACCTTAGTCTTGTCACATCGGACGAGGACGGAGTTTACGGGCTTGACGAGCAGATAGAAAATCTCGAGAGGACCGCGCCTTACCTGTTCGGGGAAGAGGAAAAAGAAAAGCCGAAGCTCTTCTCGACGGGAATGACCCACGGTGAGGCAAAAAGCGACCCTGACAAGCTCGACGACTACGAGTACTACAAAAAGATAAAGAAAATCTGAAGATTAATTAAATCTCAACCAAAAATTATTTTTTAAACGAAAGGATAACAAAAAATGGCAAAATTTGACGTATCGGTAAAGCAGATAGCAAGAGAGGCACTCCCCAGACTTATCGACAACCTTGTATTCCCGAATCTTGTGTACAAGGAAACAATCAGCGGCACAACGGCAAAGCAGGGAGACACGGTTTCCGTTCGCTGCCCCGCAATGCTCATGGCTATGGAATTTGACGAGAACACCGGAATCATCCCCGAATCCATGCAGAACAACACGATTGACGTAAAGCTCGACCACCTTGCGACGGTTGACATGCAGCTCAGCGCAGTAGAAGCAGCGTGCGATTTTGACTCCGTCGTGCGTATGTTCATCGAGCCTGCCGCAGCTGCACTTGCAGAAAAGATAAACATCGAAGGACTGGAGCTTTACAAGGACATTCCGTTCTACACAGGCACTGCCGGAACCACTCCCGACGGGCTTGACGACCTTGCCGCGGCTTCTCTTGCGCTCGACAATCAGAGAGTTCCCGCAGGTATGAGATGCGCTGTGTGGAGTCCCGAAGCCGCGGCTAAGCTCAAGCAGATACCTGCGGTAGTGAACGCGGAAAAGTGCGGCTCCACCACGGCGCTCAGAACCGGCTCCATCGGTCAGGTGTTCGGCGTGAACCACTATATGTCCCAGGCTGTATGCAAGCACACCTCGGGGGCAAGCGGAAATCTCACTCCGAAAGCAAACTCCCTCGGCACAGGCACAATAGTGTTTAACAGAACCGGCACGGAAACACTGAACAAGGGCGACATCCTCGTGATAAGCGGCATGGGATATGTTGTGACGGAGAACGCCTCTACCACAAGCGACTCCATCACCGTAAAGGTAAACGGCAATCCCTACGTCCGCACAACCGACACCGTGACCGTGATAGGAAGCCACACCGCAAACCTCGTGTTCCATCCCGACGCGTTCGCCTTCATCACCAGACCTCTCCAGACGCCCGCCGGAGTTGAATCCTATGTGACAACCTACAACGGTATCTCGCTCAGAGTTGTGCGCGGCTACGACATCAAGTACAAGAGAGAGATTCTTTCAATGGACGTGCTCTACGCGTTCAAGACCATCTATCCGTCCCTCGCCGTAAGATACCTCGGCTAAAGGAGGGCGCATGACCAAGGATAACGCAAAGGAGCTCTTACTTACCCTCATCTACCCCCGATGCGAGGACGACCTCACGGACGAAGAAAAAGCAGTACTTGACGAGGCGGCGGCGTGTCAGGCGGAATACGGCGTGGGAGAGAGCGTAGTCGGAGAAAAGGTAGGGGACGTGAGCGTGACATACTCCCTTCCGGCGAAGATAACGCTGTGCGGAGTTTCCCTCTCACCTGCGGCATACTCGAAGCTGCTCGGCGCGGGACTTGTCTCCATGTGGGTGTGACTATGATCAAGGAAAGATTTCTGCGCGACTCTGCCGTATACAAAAGGTTCGTTGGTGACAGCTCGGACGGCAGCGCAAAGTACGATGAATTCTCACTCACGCACGTTCTCGTACAGCGGAAAAGCCTTATTAACAAGAGCGGGGAGAGGTGCGGAAGTCTTGTACTCTACTTCTTCCCCGAATTCAGCTCTTGCACAAAGGACGGAGCTTTATCTGCCCTGCCTGCGCCCGAGGAGAACGACAGATGTGTAGTTGACGGCGAAGAATACCGCATAGCCGAATGCTCTTCTCCCATGTCGGGTGGAACGGCACTCTCGCACGTTAAGCTGACAATGAAATAAGAAAAGGGCGGGAGGGCGGGATTTTATATGGCATACACAAAGATTAACATAAGCGGCATATCGGCGAGGGTTCAGCGCGCGTCCTCTGCTGCTCAGGCAAGGCTTTGCGAAAGGGTGCTCACGGACTCTGCGGAGTATGTGCCGTACCGAACGGGAAAGCTGTGCTCCTCGGGCAAAGTCGGGGTGAACAGCGTATCATGGACAGCGGAATATGCGCGCGAATGCTACTATGCCGAGAGGACTTTTTCAAAGAAAGCTCATCCTAAGGCGACGGCGCGATGGTTTGAAGCCGCAAAAAGCGCAAATATCGCCGTTTGGGAAAATGAGATGAAAAGGATGATTTAGGAGAAAGCATGATTATAGTAAGACCGAAGAAAGTGAAGCTGCCGGAGGATATCATAAGCTTCTTCGACGAGCACGGAATCAGCCTGACAGCCGAAGCATGGCGCGATCCGAGAGAAGAAAACTCCGCGATAAAGCAGGCGGTGCTCTCACTTGACGGAAGCCGAAGCACTCTCCGCGAATACATCGACGGCTCAAAAATAATCGAAGCCGGATTTGAGGTTCGTCTGAGAGTGCGTGCGGATTCACTGAAGGACAGGCTTGACGCGGCGGAGTTCTTCAGGAAAGTTTCTTCCGCTGTATCTGACAAAACAAACGAAAAATTCACGCTAAGCGAAAGCTCCGGCATGACAAAATCCGCGATTTACGAAAACGGAGACGAGGAATTCCGCGCCTCATACAAAATAAAATACAAGGAATAATCACAAGAAAGGATTTAAACTATGGCACTCGTAAAAAGAGCTGAAAGACAGCACTACATGAACACAGGAACAAGCACCGCACCGGTATGGTCGCTCATCGGAGAGGGCTTTACCGACTTTACGGAGTCAAAGAACGCGGTAAGCTACCAGAGAAGATACATCCACGAGGCTACAAAGCGAACCGACGTGACAGGCTACGCACCGGTCATCGACTACGAGCTTGAGGTGTACAAAAATAATCCCGTAATCGAGAAGATACGCAAGATAACCGACCTTGAGCTTACCGGAGACGAGGCTAAGGTTGAAGTGCTCTGCGTGGACATCTTTGACGAAACCGAAACCGCCGGAGTTTTCTCCGCTGTCAGAAGGAGCTATTCCGTTATCCCCGACGAATGCGGCTCGGGTACGGACTCACTCTGCTACACCGGCACGATGAAGGCTGTCGGAGACATAACAACAGGAAAATTCACCCGCTCGACTTCCACCTTTACAGCGGACTAAAAGGAGGACGACATGAACCACATCTGGAAATTCGCGGACAAGGAAATCTACTGCGACGTTTTTGACCCCGACTGCTACGAGAGAATTGACGGAGCACTAAAAAGTCTCTCGTCTGAGCTGTCTCACATAGAATACTCAAAGGACGGCGAGAGGGGCGACATTGCCGACAGGCTCCGCCGAAACTGCGAGGTTATCGAGGGATTTTTCGACAGGATATTCGGCGAGGACGCAAGAAAGACGCTTTTCGACGGCGAGCGCAACATCATGACCTTCTCCGGCGCGCTGGCATCATTCCTCTGCTACATTGACGGGGAAATCGCGTACATGGCGGAGTCGGGCGAGAAGATAAAGGCACAGCTTACCGAAAGGCTTGCCGCTTTATGATACCGCTCATATGCGATCCCCTGCCGTGCGAGGTTACAGTGGGCGGAAAGAGGGTGCGCGTGCTGACCGACTACAGAAGATGGCTTGTCGTGTGGGAGGTGCTGTCCTCTTCCCTCCCCGGCAGGCTTAAAGCTGAGCTGTGCTCGTCTGCGGTAGTCGAGGGAGACGTGAATCTTGACGACTGGGAAGATTTTATTAATGCATTCGCGGCGTTTCTTTTGCAAAAGGATAAAATTAATGAGGAAAGTTGCGGCGGCGCGTCTTATCACGGTGAGAAGCTATTCGACTTTGCCGCGGACTCCGAGCTTATCTTCGCGTCATTCTTGGCGGAGTACGGCATAGACCTCACGACGGAGCATATGCACTGGTTCAAATTCATGGCACTGTTAAAATCCCTCTCTCCCGACTCGCCGCTTATGAGGACGGTTCGCCTGAGACAGACCGACACCTCCGAGATAGAGGACGACAAACTTAGGCGGCAGATAAGACGTGCGAAAAACGCTGTCAGAATCAAAGAAAAAGAAAGGAATGATGAACAATGGACGGCTCTGTAACAATAGGAGTATCTCTCGACACAACGGCGGTCCTCTCCGCGCTCTCGTCTCTGGAGACACGCATGGCGTCCTTCGGAAACGGACTGAGCGACGCGCTGATAAATCCCGTAATGTCGGCGAATCTTGCGGCTGTGGTTCTCACGTCGGTTGAAGAGATGGCGGCGGCTGTCACAAGAAGCTCGTCAAGGGTACGAGACGCCATGTACACCCTCGCACAGAACGCAGCCTCCGCATTTTCCGCTATTCCGTGGACTAACACAGGAGCGGGAGCAGTGTCATCTGTCGCAGGTGGAATGGACTACTCAGCCGCAAATGTGACAAATGCCGCGAGAAGAATCGCCGACAACGCCGCGTCCGCTATGAAAAGCTCGGCATGGCATTCGATAGGCTACAACATGATGGACGGCGTGGCTGACGGCATTCTCTCCGCAGGATACGAGGTAGTGCGCGCGATAGAAAGAGTTGCACGCGACGCGGAGAGAGCTGTCAAGGAATACTACAGGATAAGCTCACCCTCCGGACTGATGCGCGACGAGGTGGGAGTTATGATATCCCGCGGAATAGCGGAGGGCATTGTGAGCGGCTCGTCATACGTCAGCTCGGCGATGGAGAAGGTATATCCCACAGGCGTAAAGCAAAAGGAATCCGTCTCCGGAGGCGGCGTTACGCAGAACATTTACCTGAGGGAGAACGAACAGTCCCCATATCTTACGGCAAAGAGAATACGAAAGGAAAGCGAGGCGGTATTCAGACAATCATGATAACAAATTCTTACAATATAAAAATTACATCCGGCACGAGAGAATTCATCATTTCTCCGACAAGCGACGCGCATCTTATCTCCCACGACGGATTCTACTCCCCCGACTGCGACGTGAAGCTCTCCTCATACGCATGGGGCGAGGGCGGATATCCCACAAAGCGCAGATACGGCGAGCGAATACTGACGCTTGAAGTGGAGATATGCGGTGAAAATCCTGCCGAAACCAGACGCAGGCTCGCGGCGATGATGAATCCCGAGTCCGGCTGTGTAATCGACGTAACGGCGGAGGGCGTACACCGCAAGATTAGCGCAATCCCATACGGAGACGTGAAGTTTACGACCCACACCTTCGCCGGAATAGTGGACTGCGAGATGAGCTTTGTCGCACCGGGGATATTCTTCGAGGGGGCTGTCGAGACGGTAGGCACGGATAACGCGTCCGGCGGCAAAACTCTCGTGAACGGCGGAGACGTACCGTGCGGCATAGTTGCAACGGTATCAGCGTCGGGCGGCTCGGTAGTCACTCCCACGATATCCTGCGGCGGGAAGTACGTGAAATGCCCCGTGACGCTGTCCGACGGAGACACGCTTGTGATAGACACGAGGGAGCGGCAGAAGAAGATAACGCTGAACGGCTCGGCGTACTACGGATTTGACGCGGGAAGCACGTTCTTCACCATTCCCGTAGGTACGTCGGTGGTAAAGATAACGGCTCAGAGCGGAAGCGAGTACATCACGTCGGACGTGCGCTTCACACCGTTATACTGCGGAATATGAAGGAGGGGCAATGGAGCTATACTTTTTGAACATGAACTACAAGGTCATCGCGGGACCCATTGACGAGTTCACCTCCGCGGTATGGAAGGAGAAATACTACGAGGTTGGAAACTACACCATACACCTGCCGAAGAAGTTTTCACAGGTCGCGCGCAGTGCCGAGTACATCCGAACGGACTTTAACTCCTCGGGTGAGTGCAAATGCGGAAGAGTGGACACGGTGAAGATATCGACAGGCGACGACGGGGAGTGCGAGGTACGCGGTGTGCTTCTCGAGGGACTTCTCTCAAACTGTTTAGTCTACAGGCGCGGCGAGGTATCGGGCAGTGTGAGTGAATGCGCTCTCGGGGTACTCGGGGACAACATGCGCTCGATGCCGTTTGAGATAGACGCGGAGAACAGCGACGTGATAAGCGACGAATGCGTACTGACGTGGGAGTGGGATTTGCTCTCGGACTGGCTGTACGGAGTTCTCCGACCATACGGCGCGTCATACGAGGTAAAGCTGCATGCGGGGGACGAGAAGCCGAAGTTCAGGATAGTGAAGGGGGAAGACAAGTCTCTCTCGGCGGTATTCTCGACCTCATACGGGAACATAATCTCACTCGAATACGCAAAGGAGACGGGAAAGCACTACAACTTCGCGTTCATAGAGGGAGGAGACGGTTCGATATCTGTAGTGTCGAAATACTCGATAGACAGGCGTGAGGTATACAAAAGCGCGAAGGAGATATCCCCCGACAAATACGAGACTGACGAGGACTACCGCAAGGCGCTGAGGCAGAAAGGCGAGGAAGAGATAGCGCGGTACCCTGTCAGCATAACTCTCGCGATAGAAGCGGCAGAGGGAGTTCCGCCGTACTACGGGGAGGACTACGCGCTCGGCGACATATGCGGGGTAAGCGACGGCGAGCTTGGGATTAAGACGGTGCTGCGGCTGACCTCCGTTGACACGGTATGCGAGGGCGGGCGGGTTACGGTATACCCTTACTTTGGTGAAACCCTACGGTGGAGGGATTTGCTGTGAAAAAACAGCGTATTTTACTGCCATAGGCTTCATCTGCCCTTCTATTAGGCGTACAGTGATGAGACCTCGCTTTGACTAAAACAAAACTGACTCCGCTTGAAAAAACGAAGCCAGTTTGATGCATAAAGCTTAAGAATTCCTAAGGATACTCTGAATTAATCGGATTTTTGCGATAAAAGGCTGAAACATAGGGGCATTTATCGCAAAAACAACCTTAAATCAGAGGCTTCCTAATATTCCTGCAATCGGGTGTAATGTTAATCTTGTGTCGGGTAATAATTGATTTTATCAGTCTTCAAAGTAAATCTTGATAACCTTTCCAAAAGTCTTCTTCATAAGTTTTTCCATTTTCTTATATGTTGACGCAACGTCAGTCTGTTTATTTGCAAGAAGCTGACGGAACTGGTACGGAAGTGAAGCGGTGAATTCTCCGAACTGGAACAAGAATTCAAGCTTGCGTCCTGCCATAATGATGTCAACAATCTCGGCTGTAGCAGGCTCGGCGGAATAACGGCTCTTTAACGCCTTGTCGTAGTATGCCGGATATACGGTTTTAAAGGATTCGGCATTCAGCGCTTCAAAAACTATACCGACGACTTCCTTGTCCTCATCAGCGATCGTCTTCGGAACTGCGAAAACGGAGAACTGATCCCATGCGTTTGTATAGTAGCCCTCCTGCGCTTCGTCAAACTTCGGAAGCGGAAGAATGCCGTATTTTGCTTCCATGTTTCCGAGAGATTCCGTTGTTTCGCCGAAATAGAGCTGAGTCATGGCAATTTTTTCTTCGGAGAAGGCTTTCGGAACGTCACGCCAGTCTTTTTTGTTGATGAAGGTTCCGTTTTCGTCGTATGAAAGAGCAATCGCCTTTTCAAGCGCCGCTACGGTCTTTTCGTTAAAGAATGTGATTTCAAATGTACCGTCGTCGTGGATGTCTATGAGATCAAGATCGAATGCGGCAAGCCATACGTCTGTGGTATTCAAACCGAGGAATACGGAATATCCGTGTATATCATTACGGTCGTGTATGCCGTCGCCGTTTGTATCCTCCCAGATTTTTGTTGTGATCGCCTGCATATTGTCAACGGTCCACTTACCGTCAAACACCATATTGTAGAGATCCTGACCGGAATATCCGTAGTTTTCCATGATTTTGTAATTGAAGAACATACCGTAGGTATATTGGAGAGTGGATATTGAAAGGTCGCCGTTTATTGCATAGAGCTTTCCGTTGATAGTCGCGGGATCATTTGCAAGCTGGTTGTACCATGGCTTCTCAAGATTAATATACGGAATATCACACCAGTTATAAACGGCTCCGGCTAAGATCGGCGTGTAGGAAAGGTAATTAACAAATCCCGCGACGTCGTATGCATATGTGCCGGACGCAACGACTGTTTTTATGTTGTCGTATGGCGCAGCAGTCTCAAGAGCTTCGATTTTAACGTCAAAACGGCTTTCGATTCGGAGATTTCTGTCGTATACGGCGTCGTTTGTTGCTTCACCCGTCAGCTCTTCAAAGGAAATTTCATATACCTTTGTGGGATCTACGGCGATAATATACGAACGTCCGTCAAACTTTTTATCCGGCAGATCATCGGGAATGAGCATTCGGCGTTCGGTGGGCGTCAATGTTTCGGGAGCTTGTGTTTCTTCGGGGACAGTGGAAGCTGTTGTGCTCATCGTTGTTTCGTCGTCAAGGCTCTCCGTACCGTTTGAGCAGGCTGCTGCGGAACAAAGCATGTTTGAAGCAAGGAATAGCGCAAGGATACGTTTCTTCATAGGCACCTCCGTATGTATTGTTTTATATGTATTTGCTATTAATTAATGCCGATTGTAACATTTGTTGCTAATATTATACCATAAGCTTCGTGATTATTTATGAATTATTAATGAATCTATAAAATTTAACAATATACACAATCAATAGAAAAATAAGAATTACTCTTGTAATTTACACCCTCCCTCGCTTGAGCTTGAAGAAGTCAAAAAAACCGAAGCTTTACGAAATTCCATCGTAATCAGCTTCGGTTTTTTGTTCTTCATTGCGCCCGTATCGCATATACCACATTAATCTGCATAGGATAAGATTCCGCTATTTCTCCGTTGTAGTATACCACCACAGTGTCTCCTGCCGCAAGCCCCGCCGGAAGCTCTGTCCCCTCCGTCAAAACATAGCATTCCCCACCGTAGGGATAACCTTCCGTATCCTCGGAAAGATCAATCAGAATGTCCTTTTCGTTTACCTCAAGTACAGTGCCGCTTACGTGCGGCTTCGTCTTGTAGCTCGCGCATCCTATAGCGGAAAGCAGTATCATAATCGCTAAAAACAGCGAAAACAGTTTTTTCATACCGTCACCTTCCAAATGAAATATAAGATAAACATATGACGACAGCCGAATGAGAAAAGTTCATTTTTTCTCGGAGTTTTCCTTGTCCTTCTTCGCCTTTTTCTTCATCGCCTCTCCCTGCTCCTTCGCCTTCTTCTGAGCAGCATTCGCAAGATTGTGCATATATAATAGCACCTCTCCGCATATGTCGCGCTTCTTTTTCTTCGGCGGGTCCTCTTCCTCCTCGGATTCAATGACAATGCCACGCGCGTCAAGCCTTGAGTGTACGTTGCCGCGAAGCAGTGTGTACAGGACCGAAAACAGCGGAATAAACAAAATCATGCCCACAATGCCGCATACTCCGCCGCCGATGATGACCGCCGTGAACGTCCATATCGCAGGAAGTCCGACGGAGCCGCCCACTACGCGAGGATAGATGAAATTGTTCTCTATCTGCTGAATGATGAGGAACATTAAGAGGAACCACAGCGCCTTTATCGGGTCGTCGATTATCATGAGCAGCATTCCGAAAAAGCAGCCGAGGAACGCTCCGATATACGGAATTATAGCAGTCGCCGCGATTAGTGAGGATATCGCAAGTGGGTAGGGGAAGCCGAAAATATTCATGAAGATGAAGAACATCGTGCCGAGAATTACGGCTTCAAGGCACTGCCCGCTTATGAAGTTCGAGAAGGTTTTCACCGAAAGCGAGCATATCTCACATATCTTGTCGGCGGTTTTCGGCTTGATATAGGCGTATGTCATCTCCTTCACCTGGCGGAGCAGCTTGCGCTTGTTCGAGAGGATGTACGCCGCGAAGATAACGGACGTGAGAGCCGTGAAAACTCCGCTTATGATGGAGGACGCGCCGCTGATTATCGAGGACACGCTGGAGGTGAGTGCGTCGGCGAACTGTATCGCGTACTCGGACAGCTTTTTCACAAGCTCCGTAGTGTCAAGCCCGCCGAGCCAGTCTATAACGGGAGCTGTGTTGATGCCGTATTTTTCCAGTCCGCGCAGCCACTCTATTATTTTCGGGAAGCTTGCCTGCGCCTTTTGGTAAATCGCCTTGACAGACTCGCCGAGCTGCGGGAAGATGGAGTAGCAGAGGATGTAGATGATGAGCAGCGCAATGACAAACGTCAGCCCGAGCGAGAGAGTTTCGCAGGTACGCTGCCGAATCTTCTTGCCGCGCTTGTCCGCTATCTTGTAAATGAGCTTCTCTATCGCCATCATGGGTGTGTTCAGTATCAGCGCGACAAGCCCTCCTATGAGCAAGGGGGAAATGAGGCTGAGCAGTGAGCCGACAATGGCGGAGATGTCGCTGAGGTGCGTGAGGATGACGTAGAGGATGATGCTGAATGCGACGAGCTTTACCGCGAGGAAAAATATATTGTTCGGGGTGAACCTGTCGCGCGGATCTTCTTGATTTTTGTGTTCGTTTTCGTCCATAAAGCCTCCCGTTAGATTTTAGTTAAGCCTTTGTCATGTCGTAGTGCGCTCTCTCGCCGCCGATGAACTTCGGTCTTACTCTTGCCGCGAGAAGGTGAGCCGCGCCTATTGTATTGTTCTCCAGTCTGACGGGGACTGCTACTTCTTTGAGGTGCATTCCGATGAGAGTGCCGCCGATATCAAGTCCGCAGTCCGCTTTGATATGCTCGAGAGCTACGGGATGAGCCGCGTGTGCATAGGCAGCTGTCGCGAAGGAGCCGCCCGCCTTAGGCTGAGGAACGACGTTGACCTCTGTGAGGACTCCGCAGTCGAGCTGCATTTTTACGGCGTCGCGGTCGACTATTACAGCGCGGTTGAGGTGTTCGCAGCACTGAGCGGCAATCCAGACTCCCCGTTCATCCGCGGCTTTTTTCAGACCCGACCAGATTTCCTCCGCGGTTTCGGGGGATGAATTCTTACCGATAGTGCCGCCGCATACCTCCGAGGTAGAGCATCCGACGACGACGATGTTCCCCTGCTCCACGCGAGCGAGGGAGAGGAGTTCACGCATAGCGAGATAGGATTGATCAAAAATTGACATTGTTTCTATTTGCCTACACTTTCTTCTTTATTCTTATCAAATATAGTTTAGCTTAAATCTTTAGTAGATTAAAGTAGAAAAGATTACATCTTTTCAAAAATTTATTATATCTCACTGCGGTGAGGGGCTGCTCCTACGCGGAGGGCGCACAAGGAGACTCAGA
>ERZ779861.2083-NODE-2083-length-19945-cov-7.232881_pt1 | contig 19945 bp, 17 predicted proteins | sample MGYA00511558_ERZ779861 | MGnify/ENA primary metagenome ERZ779861 (study PRJEB29588, sample SAMEA2163432) | human gut metagenome | biome: human gut; feature: human-associated habitat; material: faeces | place: Denmark | collected 2008/2010 ...
CGAACTGATCGCCGACCCGGACATCGACATCATTGATATCTGCACCCCCAATCTTTTTCACTATGACACCGTCCGGCGGGCATTGGCGGCAAAAGCCGCCGCCTCATCCGGCGTCCGGTGTGCCGAGAAAATGTGCATTTCGTAAGGAATATGCAAAGCTTCCAGCGTATCCGCCGCCTTGCGGACCACCGGAAGGTCACTGTCACTGCCCATGACGATTCCGACTTTTTTCATACTGCGTTTCCTCCTCATATTCCGGTTCCGGAGCGTACCCCGTTCCGGTACATACAAAAAGAGCGCACAAATCCCCCTTATCGGAAATCCGTGTGCCCAGACGGTCGGCATACGCCGCGCCCGACCGGACGTGCGTATATCGGGGGCTTCCCCCCGTACATACCCTGCTCCCCTGTGGTACACCCACATTCTCCGTCAGTTGCAAGGCACGGTATTCAGTTGCACGGGCTGAGCGTCCGCGCGCCCACCGATCTCCCGGTGAACAATCCCATTATATCATACGGGGGCGGGTTTGTCAAGGGAGAGGGCTGGCTCAAAAAGCTAAAATTTTCAGGTTTCTTGCCCGCGGGGTATTGACAAATTGCCGGAAGTGTTGTATTATTGTCTTAGAACAAGCGTACAAGCGCCACAGGCAGGGAGGGCAGAAGCAAATGACATGGCAGTTCCGCGGGCATTCGCCCGTCTACCGGCAGATCGTCCGGCATACCCGGGCAGACATACTGAATGGTTGCTATCAGCCCGACGAACAGATTCCGCCCGTGCGGCAGCTCGCCATGGAGGCAGGCGTCAATCCCAACACCATGCAGCGTGCGCTGTCCGCGCTGGAGGACGAGGGACTGCTGGTCAGCCGCGGAACGGTCGGGCGGTTCGTCACATCGGACGAGGCAGCACTGGAGCGCGCACGCCGGACTGCCCGTCAGGACGCGCTGGAAAAGCTCGCCGAGGAGGCACAGGCGGCAGGGCTGACGCTTGACGATCTGGTACAGTATATCCGGGAAGAGGCGCAATCCGCCGCAATCCCCTCAGACGACCCTGACCCACATGTATGAAAGGAGTTAGCCACCATGTCATCAATTACAGAAACCGCCAGCCCGGCACAGGCTCCGGTGCTGACCTGCTCCCGCTTATGTAAGAGCTACCGTGCGGGACAGCCGGTCCTTCAGGATCTCAACATCAATTTGACCGGAGGAAAGATTGTCGGTCTGCTTGGTCCAAACGGATGCGGAAAATCCACGCTGCTCAAGCTGATCTCCGGGTTGCTGGTCCCGGACAGCGGAGAGATCTCCGTCTGCGGTGCCCCCAGGAGCGAAGCCTCCAACGCGTTGATTTCCTACCTGCCGGAGCGTACGTACTTCAACAACAGTATGCGTATGGAGGACATGATCGCGCTGTTTTCCGACTTCTTCCCTGATTTCGATGAGGCGTGTGCCAGACATATGCTGGCAGATCTCGGCATCAGGACGGACAGCCGCTTCCGGACGCTGTCAAAAGGAACCAAGGAAAAGGCGCAGCTGGTGCTGGTCATGTCACGCAAGGCACGGCTCTACCTTTTGGACGAACCCATCGGCGGTGTGGATCCTGCCGCACGCGACTACATCCTGCAAACCATCATCGGGAATTACAGCCCGGACGCCGCCGTCATCATCACAACGCACCTGATTGCTGACGTCGAACCGGTACTGGACGAGTTCGCCTTTATGGGCTACGGCGGGCAGATACTTCGCGCCGGAGTCGCAGATGAGGTTCGGGAGGAAACCGGAAAAACGCTGGATCAGCTGTTCAGGGAGGTGTTCAAATGTTCGGCAAGTGTCTGAAGCATGACCTGCGTGCCATCTGGCGGGTATGGTGGATCGCGGCTGCCAGCGCATTCGGCATGGGCGCCGTCGGCTCCCTCGCCGTGCGCGGCATAATCGAAGTCAATCTTCATATTGAGGAAGTGAACGGTGCCGCCGTTTTCTTCCTGTCACTCGCGTTGTCGGCGATTGCAATAGCGGCGTTTTTCGCAGTTGTTGCCTTCTGCGTTATCTCCGCCATCCTCGTTTATGTCCGGTTTTTCAAGAACTTCTTTTCTGACGAAGGATATCTGACCTTTTCGCTCCCCGTGCCCCGCCGCACGCTGTACCTTGCGAAAACCGTCAATGCACTGATCTGGAATCTGGCTACGGTCGGCGTTGTTACCCTGATCGTTACGCTCGCCGTACTCATCATCCCGACTCCCTGCTTTACCGAATGGAGCACCTGCTCGGTCGGTCCTGTTGACCTGACCCTGTTCAGGGCGTTCGGACGGACTACGGCGGAGCTCTGGAACCGGTGCGGCGCCTGGCTTCTCCTGTACGGGCTGGAGCTCCTGTGCGGATGCGTTGCCCTCATCCTGATGGACAGCGGGCTGGTACAGCTTTGCATCACGCTGGGAGCTGTCATTGCAAAAAAGCACAAGTTTCTGGCAGCGGTCGGCATCTACTACGCAGTACAGACCGGCTTGGGGATGCTGATGCAGTTGCTCGGCACCTCCATGCTTCTGAACATGGGACAGGGCGTCACATTCCTGGTCGGGCAGATGAATCCGGCGTTCCGTTACCCGGCGCTTGCCGTGCTTATTCTGCTCGCCATCGCCGTGACGGCAACGATCGGCGTCATCCTGCATTTTATCGCGCTGGATAAGCTGGAACGCCGGCTGAATCTGGCATAAGGGGGTGTGCATCATGAAAAAGCTGTTTGTATCCTTTCTTTTGCTTCTGACACTCGCCCTGTGCCTGCCGCTATCCCTGCCTGTCTCGGCGGCCCCGGCATCCGACCAGAACCGCACGGGAGCGGTGACATGGAAGCTGGATGGTGATACGCTGACCGGCGATGATACGGCATATACCCGCTATCTCCTGCCGCCCGGTTACCGCGTTGCGCAAAACTCCTGCTATGTGTACAGCAACAAGATACGGGCATCGGACGGGGGGCTCTACTCCGTGCGCCGCCCGCTGCATGCGACCGATTTTGTCTGGCTGAGCGGGCGGAGTGGGGACGTTGCTGCGGTATTCGCAACGCCTGACGGCACCGCCGCTCTGAAACGCTTCCTGTCCGACGGGCAAGGCAGCTATGCCCTGTACCCCGAAACGAGCACGCGCACCCCGACCGTTGCCCCTGTCACGGCGGATTGGCTCAACGCCCTGCCGGATGCCGGGGAGCACCGCACGGTGGATGTGCGAACGTTGCTCGATATGCCCATGTGTGCGATACGCTTCTCTGATGCAACCGGATGCGTGTACACCGTGTCCGGCGGGTTGTACACCTGCGAGGAGGGCTACCTGTATGTGGACTACCGAGCGCTGGGAAATCAGCACTTTGATGCCGACGGGTACTTTTCCTACCGTTCCGGCAATGTGGATGCCGTCCTGCTCCGTGGAGATGCGGCACTGGCGGTGCAGCAGACAATCGACAGCGCCGCCGAACTGAAATCCGATGTCCGATACGAGGATTACGATGAGATCCCGTGGGAGGAAAACAATGAGAGCGCAGTCCCGGTGTTCTGGGTTTTCTATGTCCTGAATGGGTTTCTCGTGCCCGTCGCCCCATTGGTAGTGGGGCTGGTCATGGCACATTCCGACAAGCACGGCAGGCAGAAACGCTGGTACATTCTGTCCGGGATTGCCGGCATCTGGATCCTGCTATCCGTCCTGCTCGCCCTTTTGCTCACGCTGTAAGTACGGCAGGAAGCGGCGAACGGCGAAGACGATGCAAAAAACTCAAAGGCTTTTGGCAAATCCTGTTGCCAAAAGCCTTTTTCTGTGGTATAATATAGCCGAAAAATTTTGCAAAGGAGAGTTCCTATGGCACTTGAAAGAGAACAGGTTCCCGCCAACCGGAAATGGCGGACAGAGGATATTTTCGCAACGCAGGAGGATTGGGAGGCACTGTACGGCAAGGTTGAGGCGGCTGTCGCGGAAAAGCCCGGCTTTGCTGCGTATCAGGGCAAGCTGACCGACGCAGCCACCGTGCTGGAATGCATGGAAAAGCTCAACGCCATCATGCTGGATGTCATTCGGCTGGACGTGTACGCCTTCATGCGCGGCGATGAGGATACCCGCAAATCCGAATTCGTGGCGCTCAAGTCCCGGATGTCCCAGCTGGAGATGAAGCTGGCGGCGGAGACGGCATTTATAACCCCCGAGCTGACTTCCCTGCCTGCCGAGACGCTGGAGGCGTTCGCCGCCGACCCGCGCCTTTCCGATTACGACTACACCTTGCGTCTGCTCATCAAGGAAAAGCCGCACGTCCTTTCACAGGAAACGGAGGAGGTTCTTTCGCAGGGTGCCCGCGTGTTTGACAGCAGCCGTCAGATTTTCGGTATGCTGGACAACGCCGACTTCCCCTTCCCCACCATCAAGGTAGAAGGCAAGCCCGTGGAGGTCACGCACGGCGCTTACGGAATGCTGCTCCAGAACCCCGACCGCCGGGTACGCAAGGCGGCGTTCCAGGCGTATTACAAAGCGTATATCGGGCTCATCAACACCATTACCGCCACCTATGTGGCAAACGTGGACAAGGACGTTTTCATTGCCCGCGCTCGGAAGTATGACTCCTGCCTTGCCATGGCAATGGCGTCCGAGGATGTTGATATCAAGGTCTACCACAATCTTTTGAAGTCGGTCAACAAGAATCTGCCGCTCCTGCACCGCTACTACCGCGACCGCAAGAAGATGCTCGGCTACAAGTCCATGCATATGTATGACGTGTATACCACGGTCGTGGAGGACGCAGAGATCAAGGTGGACTACGAGGAAGCCTTCCGCATCGTCAAGGAGGGGCTTGCCCCGCTGGGTGAGCGGTACCAGGCTCTTTTGCAGGAGGCGCACGACAGCGGCTGGATTGACGTGGAGGAGACCGCCGGAAAGCGCAGCGGTGCTTACAGCATCAGCGTGTTCGGTCTGCCGCACCCCTATGTTCTGCTCAACTATCAGCCCACCACCAGCAACGTTTTCACGCTGGCACATGAGCTGGGGCACGCCATGCATTCCTATCACTCCGAGCGCGCCCAGCCGCAGGAAAAGTCGGATTACAAGATTTTTGTTGCCGAGGTTGCCAGCACGGTCAACGAGGTGCTGCTGGTCAAGTACCTGCTGAAGCACACGGACGATCCCAAGGTCAAGAAATACCTGCTCTCTTACTACATGGACACGCTCAAGGGCACGCTGTTCCGCCAGACGCAGTTCGCCGAGTTTGAATTCATGGCGCACGACATGGCGGAAAAGGGACAGCCTCTGACCAAGGACGTGCTGAATGATGCCTACCTGACGCTCAACCGGAAGTATTACGGGCGCTCGGTCGTTTCCGATCCCGAGATCGCCTACGAGTGGGCGCGGATCCCCCACTTCTACCGCTCCTTCTACGTATACAAGTACGCAACGGGTATCATCTCCGCCGTGTCCATCGCCGAACGCATTTACAGCGAGGGCGCACCCGCAGTGGAGGACTACTTCCGGTTCCTGTCCTCCGGCGGCAGTGACAGCCCCGTTGAGTTGCTCAAGCTGGCAGGCGTTGACCTGACCAAGCCCGATGCCTTTGCCGCGGCGATGGCGTCCTTCAAGTCGGCTCTTGAGCAGTTTGAGGCGCTGGAATAATCCACGTGCCTGGCGCAATTCCGAAGAAAGGAAACTTTTGCTGATGCAAAAGCCATGGTCATGCTCATGGAAACACCCGCATCCACGTTCTATCTGAATCTGAATGCCGAAAACAACAACACCTACATCGCCTCAAACGGCATCGCCGAAACGGCAACGCAGGTAGCCGACGGCGTCCTCCACCTGGCGGACGGGCGGGGCGAAATACACCTGGAGCGCCAGTCACTCCCCGGCGGCGCCACGCTCCAGCGCACAACGCTGGTCAACACGGGCGACACGGCTCTGCTCGCAGACACGCTGAGCGCCGCGTTCCTGACCGGCATCGGCTCGGACGGGGAGCGCCACTGGGACGATGACCGTTTCCGCGTCCACTTTGCATACAGCTCGTGGCAGGGTGAGGGGCAGTGGCGGCATATGTCGCCGGAGGACGCCGGACTGTATAAGACCTACAATCATCATTCACAAACCTCGGTACGACTGCGTAGTGTCGGCACGTGGAGCACTGCCAAGTATTACCCCCTGCTCCTGCTGGAGGATACCGAACTGCACCGCACGCACTTTTTTGAGGTGCTGGTTGGCGGGACGGGCTGGCAGATTGAGCTGTGCGCGCGCGGGCACCGGGAGGACAGCACCCTTTGCGTCTTCCTGGGTGCCGCCTGCGAAGGTAACGATGGCTGGACGCTCACACTGGCGCCGGGAGAGCGCTATACCACCTGCCCGGCTCTGTACGGTTGCGTCGAGGGCGGCTTTGAAGAAGCGGTCGCAGCGCTGACCGGCGCCAAACGTGCCCTGGCACTGCGCCGCCTTCCGGGCGGTGTTCCGCCGCTTTGCTTCAACGATTACATGAACTGCCTGTGGGCACTGCCGACACGCGAAAAGCTGATTCCTCTCATGGATGCCGCCGCCCGTGTGGGAGCGGAGTATTTCGTCATTGACGCAGGCTGGTTCCGGACATCCGGCAACTGGAGCGCGGATATGGGCGACTGGGAACCGTGGGACGAGCTGTTCGGCGAGGGCGGCGTCCAGGGGATTCTGAACGAGATCGTTGCGCGCGGCATGAAGCCGGGCGTCTGGCTTGAGATTGAATCGGTTGGGATCAGCTCCGCCTTTGCCAAAGCACACCCGGAGGCTTTGCTGTACCGTCACGGGCACGTGATCGGCAAGGACCGTTGCTTCATGGATTTCCGCAATCCTGCTGTCCGGGCTCACATCCGCGGCGTATTCGACCGCCTGTACCGCATGGGAGTGCGCTACGTCAAGAATGACTACAATCAGTCTGTCGGTGTGGGCATTGATACGCACGGCGCTCCCGACCGGAACGGAGCACTTGCGCTTGGTGACCATGCCGCCGCCGTGCTGTCGCTGGTGGACGAGATCTGCACTGCGTACCCCGACTTCATCATTGAAAGCTGCTGCTCCGGCGCCATGCGTTCGGACTTCGGCGCTGTGCGCCACTTTTACCTGCAGTCCAGCAGCGACCAGGAGGATTACCTGAGAACGCCATCGGTTATCACGGGGTTATCTGCCTGCCTGCCGCCGGAGCGGGTCGGCGTATGGGCGTGCCCCTACCCGGTTGCGATCGACTACCGGGACAGCTTCCGCCCTTCGGCAGAATTTACAGCCGGCTTCGCGGACGGGCGCGTCACAGTACACAACATGGTTTCCGGTCTTATGGGGCTGATGTATTTGTCGGGACACATTGACTGTGCCGATGAGTTCAACCTTTCGCTCATGCGTCAGGCGGCGGATATCTATAAACGCAACCGCACGATTACGGCGCGCGCCGTACCGGTTTTCCCGGCAGGCACCCTGCGGCTGTCCGGACGGGAGACCTTCCCTTACGGTCTGCTGGATCGTGAAGGCGGCAAACTTCTGCTGGCGGTCTGGTCCACCGCTCTGCCGGACGGAACACCGCTTCAGACGCAGATCGACCTGTCCCGCTATGCGGGCGCGTGGCGCATCGCGGATGTCTACCCTGCCCTGCCCGGTTATACCGCCTCGGTTTCTGGAACCACCCTGACAGTCACGTTACCGGAGCGCGGCAGTGCCGCGTACATCGAACTGGATATTCTGTAAGCTGGAGGAAAACGCTATGTCTGAGGAAGTTTATTCAATCCCGCTGGTAAAGTTGGCGCAGGAGTTCTCTTTGGAAGAAATCGTGATCCCGGACAACTACAACGACATTCTGATTACTACGCCGGAGATCAGCCGTCCCGGGCTGGCTCTTGCCGGCTTCTTTGAGATATTTGATGCGGAGCGCATCCAGATGATCGGCAATGCGGAGCACCGCTACCTTATCGGGCTTGAGCCGGAGGAGCGGCGCCACCGCATCGTCAATTACATTCAGGCACGTCCCGTGGCGGTTCTGTACACCACGGCACTGCCGGTCTTTGAAGAAATGGCGCAGGAGGCACGCAAGGTCGGCGTCCCCATCCTGCGCACGGAGAAAAAGACAAGCCCGATCATGGCTGCTATGATCGGATCACTCAATACGCATCTTGCCCCCCGCATAACGCGCCACGGGGTGTTGGTTGAGGTGTATGGCGAGGGTATGCTGCTGCTGGGCGACAGCGGCGTCGGCAAGAGCGAAACCGCCATTGAGCTTATCAAGCGCGGACACAGACTGATCGCGGACGATGCCGTGGAAATCAAGCGTGTATCGGACAAAACACTGCTCGGCACGGCACCGGAGATCATTCGCCACTATGTGGAGCTGCGCGGTATTGGCATCGTGGATGTCCGGCGTCTGTTCGGCATGGGTGCGATCAAGACAACCGAGCGCATTGATCTGGTTATCAACCTGGAGAACTGGATTCAGGGCAAGATGTATGACAGACTGGGTCTTGACGAACAAAAGACCAACATTCTGGGCATTGATGTTCCGTCCATCACCATCCCCGTCAAGCCCGGTCGGAACCTCGCCATCATTCTGGAAATTGCCGCCATGAACAACCGTCAAAAGAAAATGGGCTACAACACCGCCGAGGAATTCAACAAAAGGCTCATGGAACAGATGGGGCTGAACAGCTGATATGGACACCGCCGATCTCACACCTGCACCGCTCCGGCACATAGGCGGACTCTTCCCGGCTGTACGCCGAATGCCGACCCCGCCGCCGGACACAGGTATGCTGTATGCGGCGCTGTGTGCTGACTTTCCGGACAGTGACAGTCTTGATTATCTTGCTGACCTTGCGCGCGGCGTAAACGCCCCGATCCGGCTGTTTGCACTGTCCCTTCTGCCGCCCTTGCTGTCTGCAGCGGGCGTAACGTCCGCCGGCTGCTCGTTGCGCCGTGACGCGAATGGGCGCCCGTTCCTGCTGTCGCGGGACGGCGCGGCTCTGAACGCAGACTTCAGCCTGTCACATTCCGCCGCACACGTCGCCTGCTTTCTGTGGGCAGGCGGCGGGCGGGTCGGCGTGGATGTAGAGGAGCCTGTTCCGGAAGAACGCGCCCGGAGGCTGGCGGCGCGTTTTCTGTCTGAACAGGAGCGGGCGCTTCTGCCCGAGGGCGGGGTATCGGCAGGCTTTACGCGTATCTGGACACGCCGCGAGGCGCTCTGCAAGCAGGATGGCGGCGGTCAGCCCCTGCGTTTTGATTCCGCCGCGCCGCCCCCCGACGTACAGATTGCATCCTTCTGCCTGCCGGACACCGGCGCGTTCCTGTCGGTCTGCCTGCCGCTCGGAATGCAGGCTCCCTGAACGGAGTGCGCAATCGGTAAAGGTGCCACCGCGTTCCCTGTACAGGGGAATCGTCATACGGAGGAAAACATGGGCAACATCATGCACTGCCATTCACCGCTCGGCGACATAACGGTTGTCAGCGACCAAACAGGGGATGCGCTGATCGGGCTTTGGTTCGATGGGCAACGCGGCTTCGACAACGCATTGTCCGAGCGAGTTTCGCTGCGCCCGTTCCCGATCCTCCGGGAGGCGGAACGTTGGCTGGACATCTACTTTTCCGGGCGTAAGCCGGAGTCTATGCCCCGGTTATCACCGGGCGGCTCCCCATTCCGTCTTGCTGTCTGGCGCATTCTGCTCGACATTCCCTGGGGACAGGTCGTAACATATGGGGACATTGCCCGTCGGCTGGAAACGGAGCGCGGCGGTCGGGTATCCGCGCAGGCGGTCGGCGGTGCCGTCGGGCACAACCCCATATCGTTGATGATCCCCTGCCATCGCGTCATCGGCGCCGGCGGCAATCTGGTCGGCTATGCCGGCGGTTTGCCGCGCAAGCGTTATCTGCTGGAGCTGGAGGGCGTAGATGTATCCGGATTGCACCCCCCGCAGGTAGCCTGTCATGGAACAGGCGCACAACAATATCCGTAAATGCCGCATTTTCACGCAGCGGTAGCAAGGAGGTGACAGGTATGCAGGAAACAGAACAGCATCTGCCCACGGAATGGTGCAATGCAGTGGACGAGAATATACAAAGCGGGCTGTCCGAGTTGTGGATTCTGTCCCTGCTCGCAGAGCGGGATATGTACACCTACGAGATCCGGCAGGAGCTTGTCCGGCGGAGTGCCGGTACTCTGCGACTGAAGGACGGATCCATGTACGCCCCCATGTACCGTATGCGGGAGCGTGGGCTGATCTCAGCCCGACAGGTTACGGTCGGAAAGCGCCGCGTCCGGATGTACTACCACCTGGAAGAACCGGGGCGAATGTACCTGCTTTATGCCGCCGACCGCTTCCGTGAAATATTCCGCCTGACCGCCGCTCTGCTTGACGGAGACGGGACGTAATGAAAATTCAGGAAATTCCCCTTGAAAAAAACGCTGTTTTGTGCTATACTGTACTTAGGGAGTTTCAAAACATTCATCGCACGATGAATAGGCGGTGCCCCACAGGCGGCAGAGGATTGCCGCAACCGAATATGTAAGGAGGAAAACAGTATGACAAAACGGATCATCACCATCAGCCGTGAATTCGGAAGCGGTGGACATACCATTGGAAAAGCAGTTGCCGAGCGGATGGGCGTTTCCTTCTATGACAGTCAGCTTATCAGCAAGGTGGCAAAGCAGAGCGGGCTGTCTGAAGAATTCATCCGCGACAACGAGGAATACGCTTCCCACGCAAACAGCTTCCTGTATCAGATCGCCATGAGTGCGGCTGGCTCCTACGGCTACCCGTCCATTTACCAAAAACTCTACGAGGCGCAGACACACGTCATTGAGGAGCTGGCAGAAAAGGAAGCCTGCGTCATTATGGGGCGCTGTTCGGACTACATCCTGCGCGGACGCACCGACTGCCTGCACGTTTTCATTCACGCAGACAACGCACACCGCGCCAAGCACGTGCTGGAACGGTACGGCGCGACCGAAAAGCCGGTTGAACAGCGGCTCAAGGAAATGGATAACAGACGCCGCAATTACTACCGCTTCCACACTGACCGCGATTGGGGCGTATGCAACAACTACCACCTCGCGCTGGACAGCGGACTGCTCGGGGAGGAAAAATGTGTGGAGCTGATCCTGGACGCGGCTGACTTCAAATGCCGGTGAGCAAGAAACAGAGACGATTGCCCTGTGGCTTTCGTCTCTGTTCTTTTTTCGCCATATAAACCGGAGGGAATTCTTATCCCAACAGCCCGCGATCACTCGAAAACTCGCTGCCGCTGCTGACCGAGAATTTCTCCAAAAGGTCGGTTACCGTGAGATTTTTCTTTTCCTCGCCTGAAATATCCAGGATGATGTTGCCGGCGTGCAGCATAATCAGGCGATCTCCGTAGCGGATAGCGTCCCGCATATTGTGCGTTATCATCAGGGTGGTCAGCCTCTCCTCCAGTACGATGCGTTCGGTGATGGACATGACCACCGATGCGGTTTTAGGGTCAAGCGCCGCCGTATGCTCATCCAACAGCAACAGGCGCGGCTTTTGAAGCGTAGCCATCAGCAACGTCAGGGCTTGACGCTGACCGCCCGACAGCGTTCCGGCTTTGGCGGTCAGACGATTCTCCAGCCCCAACCCCAGCTCGGTCAGCTTGCGGCGGTACTCCTCGCGTTCCGCCCTCCGGATGCCCGGCATCAGCGTGCGGTGCCGTCCCCGGCGGAACGCAAGCGCCAGATTTTCCTCGATCTGCATTGCCGCAGCGGTTCCCAGCATGGGGTCCTGATACACGCGCCCGAGATACTTGGCACGTTTATGCTCCGGCAGGCGGGTGACGTCGATTCCGTCCAGCAGAATACTGCCGCTGTCCGGACGCCATGTTCCGCAAATGGCATTCTGCATGGTGCTTTTCCCGGCGCCGTTCCCTCCGATAACCGTCACGAACTCGCCCTCTTTCACGGTCAGGCTTAATCCGGCGAGCGCTACCTTCTCGTCCACGGTTCCTTTGTTGAAGGTTTTGACTACATTGCGCATCTCAAGCATGGTTGTTCCCTCCCTTTGCCGCCTTGGACATATGGCACGCCTCCCGGACGGTCTTCTGCAGGTACGGTATACCGAGGAACAGCGCAACTACGACCGCCGAGAACATCTTGAGCAGGTCGGCGTCGAAGCCGAGAAAAATAACCGTCTGGTACACGAGATAATAGATAACGGCTCCGATTGCAACCCCCGTTAGCCGCACGGCAAAATTCGGAGAGATATGCCGCACGACCGCCTCGCCGATAACGACAGCGGCAAGCCCGATGACCACGGCGCCGCGCCCCATATTGATGTCGGCATACCCCTGATACTGGCAAAGCAGTCCTCCGGACAGCGCGACCAGACCGTTGGACAGCGCCAGACCGATAACCTTATTGACGCCGGTATTGATGCCCTGCGCTCGGCTCATAGCAGGATTGCAACCGGTCGCCCGAATGCCGCAACCCAGTTCGGTTCCGAAAAACAGGTACAGCATGCCGATAACTGCCGCCGTTGCGATCCCCAGCAGGAGCAACGCCGCAGGAATGTCCATTTGGGAAAGCAACACCGTATACGACCGCGCCGGAATTGCCTGATTCGCCTTACCAAGAATCTTCAGATTGACCGACCACAGAGCCATTTGAGTCAGAATGCCTGCCAGAATAGCAGGAATACCCAATCCGATGTGAAACGCCCCCGTGATACTCCCGGCGACCAGACCGACCAGAAAAGCACACAGCAGCGCCAGCCACGGGTTGATGTTCCGCATGATCAGAACCGTGCATACGGCGGCACCGGTGCATATGGAACCGTCCACTGTCAGGTCTGCGATATCCAGAATCCTATATGTGATATAGACGCCGATTGACATGATACCCCATATCAGACCCTGCGCAATGGCGCCGGGAAGTGAGGAAAACCAGTTTCCCATATATCAAAACTCCTTTTCGTTGCGTGTGCGGATATTGGCAGCGTCAGCCAAGCGGCGCGTAGCCGGCAGGCGGCGTAATACCCAGGGCGGCGCACATATCCGCGTTGTACTTTTTGGTGGCAGGCGCATACGCAATGGGCATGGTCGAAATATCCGCTTCACCCTTCAGAATTTTGGCAGCCATCTCGCCGGTCGTATAGCCGAGATCATAGTAGCTGATGGAAAGAGTCGCCACACCGCAACCGATGCAAATGCCGGATTCGCCCGCGATAACAGGCACCTTCTGCGCCCGGACAACGCCGCCGATTGCCTCCGTGCAGGTCGCCGCCGTGTTGTCTGTCGGGATATAGAGGACATCGCTGTCGGCAGCCGCCCGCGTTGTGACAGACACCACGTCATTGGTATCCGAGAAAGCGTAGCGGGTGCAGGTCAAGCCCTTTCCGCCCAGATACTCCTCCATGACCTTGACCTGATATTCGGAATTCGACTCTGCAGAGCAATACAGGATTCCCACCTTTTTGGCTTCCGGGAACAGCTCCATCAGCATATCTCCCTGCTCAGTCAGCGGTGCAAGGTCGGATGTTCCGGAAACATTGCCGCCGACGGTTCCGTTGAAATCCTTCAGATTCAGCGCCCCGCCGTACTCGGTGACGGATGTGCCGAGAATCGGGATGGTGCTGGTCGCGTTGTATGCCGCCTGCAGGGCGGCGGTCGCGTTCGCCATTATCAGATCCACCTTTTTGGAAACGAAGGAATTTACAATGGTGTTGCAGATATTGCTGTCTCCAGCCGCGTTCTTCAAGTCAAATACTACATTGTCTGCGCCCAGTTTGTCCTTGAGCGCATCCTGAAAACCCCGTGTGGCAGCGTCCAGCGCATCATGCGTTGCCTGCTGGCAGATGCCGACGGTATAGACTTTTTTGCTCTCGCCGCACGAGGAAAAGGACAACGCGGATGTGAACGCCAGCACCAATGCCAGCACGGTTGCAAGTACGGTTTTGCGGTTCTTCATAACTGATTCCTCCGTTGTGAATAAATAATCGGACTGTTTGCAGGAAGACGGAATTTGCAGGTTTTGTGTCCGGGCAATGCGTTCCTGCTCCGGATAAAACAATACCGCACGGATCCGTGATCCATGCGGCAAACGCCCGTTCCATCCTGCCTTTTCGGTAAGGCGAAGGACTTTCTTTCACGCAGGCACCTGTTCATGAGCATCACAAATCGCTTTTACTTCACTGCTGTACAGATAAAAGTAAAAGTAATAATAGCTATAGTAGCGATTTGCACTGTTCCTGCCACCGGTTCTGCCGAGCATGTCCTCCGTTCCCCTTTCCTGAAAAAGTTGCATTGAGTATACCACAGTGCGAGCCGTTTGTCAAGTGGATTCTGAATTTTTTTGCAACAAATCCTGCATTTTTTGTGAAGCCCGACGTTTTATCCGATTTGCCCCGTGTTATCGCAGGCGCAAACAGCCGACTCAGTACCCGAGGATCGTTTCCTTCTCCGGCGCTGTTACCCCGCAAAAATCCGATCCTGCCCCTTGACATATACCGCGAAACATGGTATACTTTACCCGTAGCCGCGCCGGACGGTCGCGTGCCGTCACACCGAAAGGCAGCAGTGCGAGGAAAGTCCGGGCATCACAGGGCAGGATAACTGATAACATCAGCCGTGGGCAACCACCGGAAAAGTGCAACAGAAATAAACCGCCCCGGCGTACGCGTCGGGGTAAGGATGGAAAGGCGAGGTAAGAGCTCACCCATTTCCATGGTAACATGGATCTGCTGTAAACTCTATCCGATGCAACACCGTAAGTGCGATGGGAAAACCCATCCGGTCTGCCCGGCCGCCTCCCTTACGGGAGGGTGTTTTGGGTGGCACGGGGCGGGGGAGACGCCGCTCCGGAGCGCTCCCGGCAACGGGACGCACAGATAGATGACCGTCGCCCCGCGAGGGGCACAGAACCCGGCTTACAGGCGCGACTGCACAAAAAGGATCGGATGAGTATGTCCGATCCTTTTTTGTGTCTGTATGTCCCGGCAGTCCGTCATATCCCGGACAGCACGGCGGCAAGCGCCGCACTCACATAGCCGAGCAGGCATTCCGCTTCGGAAAACGTGTTGCCGGATGCGCCAAGCTCCAGCGTCAGAAGGCAGGGTGATGGGTACCCGTCGGCGTACTCGGTGCCGCAGAGTCCGGTCGGTATCAGCCCTTGCGATGCCCGCAGATACACCGGGCGTGCAAGAGTCGGAGACACGGAAAACAGCGCCTGCCGCAAGGCAATCGCCAGCGCCAAATCGGTCGCGGAGCCGTCCGGCTGTGCGCCGCGTCTCAAAGCATCCACTATAAACCGCGCCTGTGCGGCTGACTGTCCCCTGACCGTTCCGTAGGTAGCAAGCCGCTCGTTCCCCACGGTTTCCGCGCTGCGCCGCACATCCAGCACCAGTGTGATATTTCCGTACAGGCGGCAGTAATAGCGAGCCAACGCCTGCGTTCGGGTATAGCTCTCCCGCACGGAACTGTCTGGCGTCAATCCGGATAGCGCGCTCCCGACAAATACAACGCGCACGCCCCGTGCGCGCAGAGCCTCCGCCAATCCCGTCGCCAGATCAGATACCGTTCCGGCGGCATCGCCCCCGCGGTAACTTTCGTAGGGGTGCGAGCAGACTATCAGCACGGTCGGTGGCTCGACGCCCGCATAGGTCCACTCTCCCGTTGGCGGGGAGATGAATCGGTCGGTGTCATTCCACACGTAGTGGGCACCGCGCTCGCTCTCGCTCATATCCCGGTATGCAATACCCGGCGCATTCTCCGGGTAGCACGAGGTTTCCGGCGCCCCCGTCGGTTCTTCCGTCCATACGGACGTGTCCGGCGGCAGTGTCGAAGGCTCTGTCTCATTATCTGCCTCCGCGGGGTCAGTCTCCGGCAGCGGTTCCGTGGCAGATCCGGCATTTCTGTCCGGTTCCGCCCGGGTTATTTCCGCCGCCGTCGGTGTTTCGGTTGTTCCGTCCGGCGCTTCCGTTTGCACGACACCGGATGCGGATTGTCCGGTGGGCGGCAATCCGGCACTGCTCATGAGGCGGCACAATGCAGACAGCCACCCGTGCCCGCCCGAAGTTCCCGCCTGTCGGAAGACGGGTATTGCCGCCGCCATCAGGCACAGCACGACCAGCAGGCATACCGTTGCCATCCGTGCCCGTTTTCCCAAACGATACCGCCCCCGTATCGGCAAGGAACCGCTTCCCCGCCCCCCGAAGATTGTCCCGGTGCCGTCTGTCCGCCGGATTGCCTGCGTCCCAGCCGGGATCGGGAGTCCTCCCTGTCGCCTGCTTGCATCCATAGCAACCCCTCCTCCGCCTTGTGATTCGGAGCAGTATATGCAGGGGACGGGGGGACTATGTTCTTTCGTCCTGATTTATCGGAACACCCGTCCGCCGCAGGGCGTTTTCTGTCACCAGCCTGCAATCACGATATATACCAGCATAACAAACAGTATTCCAAGCATGACCACAACAAGGATGACTCTGTCCAGGAAAGACAAGCTTTTAACGAAGAAAAAGCCTACCAGACAACCAATCAGTGTGATCAGCATAAAGGTCAGCGTAATCACCATATCAATTCTTATTCTTAGAAGAACCGCGTTTACGGGCAAGACTGCAAATAGATTCGGTTAACTCCGGCAAATGCAAGCCGAGCCACGTCATATTCCCGAAAGATTCGGAAAGCTCCGCATGGTTTTCTATCATAACTGAATTGAGCAGAACAGATTCAAAAAGAGTTCCCTTTTCAACGGCACAAGAAAAGGTCGGAACAACATCTGAGCAAACTTGCTGACTAATCGGCAAAAGATGATCCTCTGCGACAAAACCGCAACGCGGACAGGCGAACGCCTTATCCGACACTTTTGCATTACATTCGGGACATCGTATCAAACTCATAGTCATTCCCCCCTCAATATACCAATTCGGGATATTTGTATTATACCATATTGGTATAATAATGTCAATAGGTATAAATCAAATAATCAACAAACAGCGGGGGCGGTAACGAATGAATTTCCGATTGCGCGAATTGCGTCGCCAGCGTAGAATATCTCAAGTGCGTCTCGCTATGGAACTGAATGTCAGTCAGAACACGATTTGCCGGTACGAAACGGGCGAGCGGGAGGCGGGATATGCCATGCTGATCCGCATTGCAGACTATTTTGATGTATCGGTCGATTACCTGCTTGGCAGAACAGATACTCGGGAAGTCAACCGCTGATCTGCCGTGTATGCATTTCAATCCAGCAAGCGAAAAGCCCCGCCCGGATGGGCAGGGCCTTTCCGCAAGCAGAGGGGGCGTCGGATATCCGGCGCCCCCTCTGGGTATATTACAGACCTCTCTTGACGTAGCTGGTGTGCAGGATGTGATGTGCCTTCTCAGAGTTAGGATACCCGAAGAATTCATCATACAGCATCTTGACAGCAGAGTTGTCCTGCGACTTGCGCAGATCATCGTTCCGGTCGTCGTTGTAGAGGACGGCGGCACGGACGGCACGCAGATCAATCGTCGCGCGGACGTGCGCAGGCTGAATCGGCTGACCGCCACCGTTGACACAGCCGCCCGGGCAACCCATGATTTCGATAAACTGAAGATCCAGCTCGCCGGACTTAACCCGGTTCAGCAGTTCCTTCGCCTTGCCGGTACTGGAAGCGACACCGACATTAACAGTCAGGTCACCCAGCTTATAGGACGCCAGCTTGATACCCTCGGTACCGCGCACCTCCGGGAAATCCACGGATTCCAGCTTGGTGCCCAGGATCAGCTCGGCGGCGTAACGCAGTGCAGCCTCCATGACACCGCCGGTCGCTCCGAAGATAGCACCGGCGCCGGACCCGATGGCAAAGGGAGCATCAAAATGCTCGTCGTCCAGGCTGCGGAAGTCGATGCCCGCCTTCTGGATCATGCGTCCCAGCTCGCGGGTGGTAATTGCCACATCCACGTCCGGAATGCCGTTACCGGCGGCGGACTGATCGTCTCTGCCGACCTCAAACTTCTTGGCTGTGCAGGGGATAGCCGACACGAAGAAGATATCCTGCGGATCCCAACCCATCTTCTCGGCAAAGAATGTCTTGACGACTGCGCCGAACATCTGCTGCGGCGACTTGCAGGTGGACAGGTTCTCCGTCATCTCCGGGAAGTAGTGCTCGCAGTACTTGATCCATCCGGGCGAGCAGGAAGTGATGAGCGGCAGAGCGCCACCCTTCTGAATGCGTCCGATGAGCTCGGTCGCCTCCTCGATGATGGTCAGGTCAGCGGTCATGTTCATGTCGTACACACCCTCAAAGCCCAGCGCCTTGATTGCCGCGACCATCTTGCCTTCCACATCGGTTCCCGGCTCGTAGCCGAAGCATTCGCCGATCTGTGCACGGACAGAGGGTGCGGTGCAGATCAGAACGTGCTTGTCGGGGTCTGCAATCGCTTCCCGGATCTTGTCGGTGTCGTCTCTCTCATAAAGAGCGCCTACCGGACAGGCAACGATACACTGACCGCAGTTGATGCAGGAGGTCTCCGCCAGCTTCATCTCGAAAGCGGAAGCGATGTGCGTATCAAATCCTCTTGCGTTGGCGCCGATCACACCGATTCCCTGCACTTTCTGGCAGGTCGCCACGCAACGGCGGCACAGGATACACTTGTTGTTATCCCGGATAATGGGCGATGCGTCGTCGATTTCGTATTGGTTCTTTACGCCCTGGAAACGGGTCTCGTCCACACCGTACTCGTTGCACAGCTTCTGCAACTCGCAGGTCGTACTGCGCACGCAGGAAAGGCACTTGCGGTCGTGGTTGGAGAGCAAAAGTTCCAGGTTTGTCTTGCGGGATTTATTGATCTTGGGCGTGTTGGTCAAGATCACCATTCCCTCGGTTGCCGGATATACGCAGGCGGTCACCATGCGGAAAGGTCTGCCTCCCTCGGAGACCTCCACAAGGCAAAGACGACAGGCACCGATCTCGTTGATATCTTTCAGATAGCAAAGCGTCGGAACGTCGATCTTAGCCGCTCTTGCAGCCTCAAGGACCGTGGATCCCTTCGGCACGGCGTAATCCACGCCGTTGATTTTCACATTGATTGTTTCCATGTCCACAGATCCCCCTTCTTACTGTTTGGAAATGGCACCGAACTTACAGGTTGCCATACATACGCCGCACTTGATACACTTGGCGGTATCAATTACATGAGGCTGCTTCACCGCACCGCTGATCGCACCCACAGGGCACTTTCTTGCGCAGGCGGTACATCCCTTACACTTCTCGGCGTCGATCTCGTAGTGGAGCAGGCTCTTGCACACGCCGGCAGGACACTTTTTGTCCACGATGTGCGCAATGTACTCGTCACGGAAGTAACGCAGAGTGGAAAGAACCGGGTTCGGAGCCGTCTGACCAAGTCCGCACAGCGATGCGCTCTTGATGTAGTTGGCAAGCTCCTCCATGCGGTCCAGATCCTCCATTTCGCCCTTGCCGGCAATGATCTTGTCCAGGATTTCCAGAAGTCTTCTGGTACCGACACGGCAAGGCGTACACTTACCGCAGGATTCGTCCACGGTAAAGTCGAGGAAGAAGCGGGCAAGGTCAACCATACAGGTGTCCTCGTCCATAACGATCAGTCCGCCGGATCCCATCATGGAGCCGATGGCGATCAGGTTGTCGTAGTCAATGGGGGTGTCGATCAGGGATGCGGGAATACATCCGCCGGAAGGTCCGCCGGTCTGTGCCGCCTTGAACTTCTTGCCGTTCGGGATGCCGCCGCCGATCTCCTCAATGACCTCACGCAGAGTGGTTCCCATCGGAACCTCCACAAGACCGGTGTTGGTGATCTTGCCGCCGAGAGCGAACACCTTGGTTCCCTTGGACTTTTCGGTACCCATGGATGCGAACCATTCCGGACCACGGAGAATGATCTGGCAGATGTTGGCGTAGGTTTCCACGTTGTTCAGGACGGTGGGCTGTCCGAACAGACCCTTGACCGCTGGGAACGGAGGACGGGGACGGGGCTCGCCC
>ERZ779861.2112-NODE-2112-length-19746-cov-3.280687_pt1 | contig 19746 bp, 15 predicted proteins | sample MGYA00511558_ERZ779861 | MGnify/ENA primary metagenome ERZ779861 (study PRJEB29588, sample SAMEA2163432) | human gut metagenome | biome: human gut; feature: human-associated habitat; material: faeces | place: Denmark | collected 2008/2010 ...
TCCTCCCCCCGCCGCTGCAATCCGTTTTACAGGCAAACCATTTTCACGGAATATGTCAATATGCTGTGCAACTGAATACCCAATTCCTTCCAGTGCCGAGCGATACAAATGTCTTTTTGTATGGCTCAATGAAAGTCCCACAATCATTCCTCTTGCGTCTGGATCATTCAGCGGTGTCCTTTCTCCCGCAAAGTAGGGTAAAGTTATCAAACCATCCGATCCGGGTGCAATCTCAGAAATTCCTTTCATCATTTCTTCATATGCATTCAATCCTGCTGTTTTTTCCTTTTCCAAGCATTCAGAAAATAACTGTTCCAAATACCATTTTTGAAGTGTGCCTCCATTATTAGTTCCTGCTGCTACACTATAAGTTTCTGGAATTAAAAATGGATTTCCGCGCACTCGCTCATCCTGAATCAGCCGATCCGCACAACAATAGAAAAATAAGGACGATCCAAACTGTACCATCAGATCGCCTGGTGCAAGTACTCCTACACTGATTGCCTCAGCTGCTGAATCTCCAGTTCCAGTAATAACTGGCGTTCCTTCTTTGAGTCCTGTCTCCTTAGCTGCCTGCTTTGTTACCGTTCCACAAATATGGGTAACCGGCATTCCTTCTGCCAACTGCTCCGGCATACAAATCGGTTTACACATTTCTTTATGGATACTCCCATCCGGATAATACAGCGGACGAAATGAAGCCATCCCCAAAAATGTATCTATTACATATTTTCCAGTTAGTTTAAATGTTAGATAAGAAGAACCTGTCAAAAACTTGTGTGTGCGTCTATATACCTCTGGTTCATGATTTTTTATCCATAAAATTTTAGCAGACACATCTCCACTGCAAATTGGACGTCCAAATAGTTTTTTTACTTTTTCTGTGCCATAATACCGTGAGAGATACTCCATTTCTTCCACGCAACGTGCATCAATACCATATAAAATTGCTTTTCGTAAAGGATGCCCGTCCTTATCAACTGGAAGGCAATCTGCTCCCAATGTGCTTCCCCCTACACAAGCAATTTTTTCTGGTTCTACACCACTCTGCTGTAAGAGAATTTTTGACAAAATGCAAAAATCATTCCACCATACCTTATCCGCGTCCTGCTCATAATAACCAGGTTCTGGATTTTCCATTCCGTGATGAGTAACTGCCCGACTTACCACCTTTCCAGACTCATCTGTTAGAACTCCTTTACTTGAATATGTACCAACGTCAATTCCTAAAAAATAATGCAACGTCTATACGCCTTCTTTCATTGTACAGCGATACGCCTTAACTACATCCATAAACTCCATGACTCTCTGTTTTTCAACAAAGTTCTCAAATTTACCATCTTTCTTAAAAGCAGTCCCTACACAGGCGCCATCACATTCACTAAGTTTTTCAACCACATTTTCCTTCGTACACCCTGTATTACAGAAAACAGGTACAAATCCAGAAACTGCCTTGACCCTGCGTACCAAACTTGAATCCGTTTCCTGACCAGCACTACTTCCAGAAACACACAGACCATCTGGAAAGCAATGAAAAATCATGGATTTTGTTATTTTTTCCAGACTTCTCTCTGCTAGATATACATCCGACTCTGGATTTACCTTATATAGCAATTTCATTTTATCTAGTCCAAGTGCTTTTTTTCTACGCAAGACTTCTGGAATATTCGTATCTGTAATTCCATTTTCACCTATATAGGCACCCGTAAATGTACTTCTTACAAAATCTGCCTCGACTGCTGCTGCCAAATCGATCGTCGCCAATGGATTAGAAACAATATTGACACCAAATGGAACTTTTATCTCTTTTTTTAATTCTCCCACAATCCGTCCCATCGCTGCCACAGTTACGTAGGAAACCTTTTTTTCATACGGAAGGCTGAATTCATTGGCAATCAAAATTCCATCTACTCCTCCCTCCTGGAGCGCCTGAAGCTCTCTGGCTGCATTTTTAATTACCTCTCCCATCGTTGCATCTTTTTCATACAGAGGATCCCCCGGCAGCGCCCGCAAATGCAACAGTGCAATGATCGGTTTTTTTACATGAAATAATTCATCTGTCCACATATTCTTTCTCTCCTCTATTCCATGTACATTCTCAAATTCTGCACATTTCTTTTGTCATAACGAAATGGATCCAGGTAATACGCCGGTGCTGTCAGTTCCTGCGTAAAATATCCCTCATATCCATTTTTTACCATGTCCTCTAAATCTTTTCTTAAGTTTCTCTTCCCTTCACCCCAGATGTAATGCCCATAGGGATCACAATCCTGAAAATGTGCATGTACAATGTTTTCCTTTCCAAAAACATCAAACCACTGCTGAATCGTTTCACCAGAAACCGACATTGCTGTCAAATCAATCATAACTTTAAAGCGCGGATGATCGACTAAATCAAATAACTGTTTCATTTGCCGCAAACTATACCCAATTCTTGATTCCTGCGGCCGTAAAGACTCTGCCACAATTGTCACGCCATTTTCCTCTGCGACCTCACAAAGTCTCTGATGCATCTCAGCTGCCCGTTTCAATCCATCCTCCTCCGCTTCATCCCAGTAACCCCATCCGGAATTTGCTTCCATCTTCTCTGCCCCCAGCGCAGCCCCCAGACGTATCGCATTTGCAAAAAATCCAAATGTTTTTTCTCTCAGTTCTGGTTCTTTTACACCAAATTGATAACCAAACCGGCAATTCTGTGGTGTAAATACCGGACACTTCAAACCGTGTTCCTGTAATTTTTTACGAACCGGCTCCGGATCCTGATATTCATTTGGATCCAGCCAAAGTCCTTGATGCCCTCCCAGCAATTCTACATTTTTGATTCCCAGTTCCTGCATACAATCCAGGAAATAATCCAACGTATATTGGCAATAATGAAGATTCAATACCGAAAGTTTATCAAAATCAACTATTTTCATTTTCGCTTCCTCCTCATACAATTACTCCATTAATCCATTATAAACGGTTCTAATTCACGCATATTCTGCCGATCAGCTGCAGCCGGATCCTCCAGGTAGCGTGCATCATTCAGTGCCAGGCTTAGCAATCCTTTATATTTGTACTGATCCAGACAAATCAATTGATCCTCTAACGGTCTCAAACCATCTCCCCATGCAAGGCATCCCTGCGGACGTCCATCCACAAAACGGATATGGTATATTTTGTCTCCAAATGCTTCAAACCAGTCTTTCATCGACTCTCCTGCCACTCCAGCACTCGTCAAATTCAGGGCAGCCTGTATCTGCGGCTCATTAACCGACTCCAAAAGTTTTTTTAGTTCTGGAAGCATATTAATAACCGTTGCGTCTTCTGGCCGTACTGTTTCCACTGCAAGAATAACCCCCTCTTCCGCAGCAGTTTTTGAAAGCCGACGCAAGGTTTGAACCGCACGTTCAAAAATACGTCTCGGATCTTCATTTCTTGCACCGCCGCAGCAATTGAGTACCATCACTTTCGCACCAGCTTCTGCCGCTGCACGGATTCCATTTTCAAAATATCCGATTGAATGCTTTCTTGCCGTCTCGTCATGACAGCAAAGTGCATAATTATAAATCGTACACTCCGGTGAAAAAGCTCCGATTGTCAATCCATAATCTGCTGCATTCTTTTTTAATTCAGCCGCATCCTCAAACCCATAATCATCTAGCAGGAAATGCGGTCTTGCACACCAAAACTCTATATTTTTTATTCCGAGAGCCTGCTGCGTTTTAAAGAAATAATCCAAAGTTCTGTATTTATAGTGCATATTCATTCCTGCAATCTGTTCCCGCCTTATCTTTATCATCCAGTTGTTCCTCCTCTCTACACACAAAGGCACTGCAAAAACCTTCACTCTATCAGATTTCACAGTGCCCGCTTATTTACAGATTACATTTATATCTTTTTTCTTTCCCTAAAGCTCACTTTCATCCCATGCTTTACCTGGATGTTTATGCCACCATTTGAAGACAACCGGGACAATGCAAAGCGCTGCCAGGTAAATCAAAATTGGTGTTACAGCTGCAATCCAGTTTCCCTGAACACAGGCAACCGGAACTGCCGCTAATGCAAAAATTTCAATAATTGACTCAATCGGTGTTACAATTGCTGCATCATCCAGTGTACAGCTCTTATTCTCCGGATCTACAATTCTTAAAAGTGCCATGCCGATTGCTGTTACACCGGTCGAGTAACCATATACATAGATACCTCTCTCAAACCACTCCTGTTTTAAGAGTCTCGGCGCAATCACTGTAAAGTGGAATACAACCCAGACAATTCCAAATAACATCAGCAGACCAAACGGAACTGCGTACTCAATAACAACCGGAATCTTAATTGATGCCACACCGAAAAATACAAGGAAATCAGTTGCACAGCTTCCCATACGGGAAATGATGCGGTTATCTACATATTTATCGGCTTTTATTCCTTTTAATACAAAATGAAATACAATCGCTACCAGGAAGCCGACAGAGAAACTCGGAACGCCAAGTCCGGTTGCTCCCTGAATTACATTTGTTAAAAGATATCCAATACCGGTTGGAATCAGAATCAGAAGAAGATGCCATGCCAGCGGATCAATTGCCATCGGTGAAACAGTCTCTTCGCCTAATACCGGGCGTTTTCCTTCTTCAATGAGTCCCGTGCGCATATCGTTAGGAAGCTGGCTGAAATCTTTTACAAACTTGGTATAGTTTCTTTTTGTTCCAATTTTGATCAAAATAATTCCACCAAAAATACCGGTTAAAATACCTACGGTTGCACTTGTCATCGCCAGATCTGTTGCATCTTCCCATCCAAGTGTGCCGAGTGTCGCGCCAAGTGCTGCTGCTGTACCATGACCTCCCTGAAAGCCTGCAGGAATCAACATTCCAAATGCCGGATTTAAATCAGGAGCAAACATTTTCAGGACTACCATTGCAAAAATAATCGGCATTGCATACTGAAATGCCCAGCCAATATTGCGGAAGCAGTAGTAGCTGCCAATCCGATCGAAATTTGTTTTCCAGCCACCAGCTGAAAAATTAAAGCCTCTCAGCCCAATTGATACAAATACTGCGATAATCAGCAGACCTGCATAAGAACCAAACTGTGAAGAAAAACTGATAATTCCAAAACCATTCTGTCCTAACGCAAGCCCGATAAATCCAGCCAGCAGACTGACCGGAACAAACAGGCTCTGCAGAATCTTGATTTTTTCCCTCAGCATTTTCGCCACAAACAGGAAAATACCTGCCCACATGAAATCCACCAACATGGAATACGCATTAAACTCCATCTTTTGTCCTCCTCATTTCTTTTTTATGATGCTACTGCAATGCTTTTTTTGCTTTTTCCCTAACCATACTCAATTCCACTTCTGTCATATCACAGTATTCGCTGTTTTCTGTTGTCGTCCCCGCATCCTGCACATATATCAGCTTTGTATCCTTCTGTGTGATCGTATTAAACCATGTTCCCTGCAAAACATTGTAAACTTTATTTGGCTCCATCGGAATTACATCAATCTTAAATGCATCATTCTCGCGGGACGCCGTCAAAAGAACTGCTTTTCCCTGAACCAGAATAAACTGCTCATCGGTTGCGTGATGCACTTCCAGATACTGAATCTTCTCAATATCATTATTAGGCTTCCAGTTTTTAATACATACGACCCATTTTTTATTGTCATATACACACTGAATACCTTCCCCTTCATACTCAAACACATCTGCTTTCATGACATTTCCTCCTACCTTCTTTTCAAATTCTTCTTGTTCCTGCAGGTTTCAAGCGAATTACTTCATATCATGTCATTATAATACATCATATATCATTATATTGTCAATGCTAATTTGTCATTTTACATATTTTTTTTAGGGGGTCAGCCTCTCTCCCTATCATATTTTTATTACGTTTTCTTTTTCATCACACACATCCATATCAATTTTCATAATTTTTTTCACTTGTCTGTTATCTTTTTCAGCAATTCTTTGATGCCAAACGTTCTGATTTTTTACTTACACTATGCTCACTCTAAATTAACTTGCCCGTATGGACAAAACAGCGAAGTCTGCTCCATACGGTCAGGCCTCGCTGTCTGTCTAAGAAAATATTTAATTGGAGGATCTTTAGTATTCCACTTTCCACATATAACGTCTTTCATCCATAGAATGGCCACGCACTTCCGCCATCTGGGAAACATAGTATCTCTCAATCGGAATCATAACAACCGGATTAAAGAATTCTACGACGCTCTTATCGATTTTACCGCCATTTAATTTTTCAAAATCAATTACAATATAATTTTCCGCATAAGTGCGCAGGAATTTTAAGCAGCGTTCATCCAATGCGCGGGTTCTTCCCTCACTCATCAGAAGGATCATCGGAAGCTTCTTATCCGTTGTTTCAAATGGACCATGGAAGTACTCACCCGTATGCAGGCACACAGCATGCTTCCACTGCATCTCCATGAAATGACAGCAGCACATGGAATATGCAACTCCATAGTTTGAACCAGATGCCAGCACGTAAAATACAGGTTCATCTTTATATTTTTCTGCCCAGGCTTTTGCATCCGCCAAAACATTTTTCTTGCCTTCTTCTATAATTTCATCAATGTAACGGTATGCTTCCATCGCCTTGTCATAATTCTCCCAGTTTTCAAACTGTTTTAACAGCTCAAAACCAATCCGAAGGGCGTTCGCCTGGTTAGAATCACTATATACCTGATCATCTCCATTTGAATATGTCACAATATACTGTCCAACTTTTGCCATACCTGTCTGCATATTTCCTGTCATAGCGATTGTCACTGCACCTGCAGCATTGGCTGTTTTTACTGCCTCCACGGTCTCAGGCGTTGCCTTTAATGAACAAATAACTGCGACGCATCGCTCATCCAGTTCTTTTGGTGTTGCATGAACAAATTCATTGCTGGTATATGTAGTAGCGCTAAAAGTTTTTGCCTCACTCTGAAGAAGGTACAGCCCTGGGAAAATAGCTGCCTTAGATCCGCCGCAAGCTACAAAATACACATGCTTTAATCCACCCAGTTTGTCCATCTTTTCTTTGATCTCTGCTACAATTTCTTTTACTGATTTTTCCATCTTTCTGATCTCCTTTTCTTTTTTTGTATCAATTATTTGTCAAAATGACTTTCCATGTCCAAAAGCCCCCTGAACCATACAGGTTTTCGAAGAAAACTCTGCCCCTGCTTCCAGTGCTTTCCTTATCTCTTTTTCATAAATGCTTTCTTTCATCTGTATGCCATACTTTTTCCGGCTCTCCAGAAACGAAAGCAGAAATGCCGTTGCAAATGAATCCCCTGCTCCCAGCGTATCTACTGCTTCAACCAGATGCGGCGGCTGCTCATAAAACTGCGTTCCATCAAATAGAACTGCTCCATAGCTTCCTCTTGTTGCAATTACCATTGGGCATCCAGCACGAAACATCTTCTTACAAATTTCTTCCGCATCCTCTCTTGAAACGGAACCACATGAAAGAAACGCATACGTAATATACGGAGCAACCTTTTTTACTCGTTCTTCATCGATCCACTGACCCGAAAAATCATACGATACAGAGATTCCCTGTTCTGCCAATTTAGGAAGCTGTTCATCAAAATAGCTATTATTGGTCGTGTGCACATGATCAAATGTTTTAATATACTCCAGATCTTCCACGTCCAGATTTAACGGATTTTCTTTTAATACGCCGCCTTTGTTGCTTCCGAGAAAAACACGGTCTCCGTCTACCAGCGTAACCCTCGCATAACCATTTTCTCCTTCATACTGACGGCACCGGCTGTGTTCTACCTGCAGCTCATCGAGTGTTGCTATCACATGTTCTGCAACCTCATCCCGTCCGAACACTCCCATATAAGCTGACTCTGCCCCCAGCATCCCTGCATAAACCGCAAAGTTTGCAGCCTGACCTCCCGGAAACATAAGCCTGAGATGTTCATATTTGTCGCACACATTGTCCCCAATTCCAATGACCCGCATTTTTTCATCTCCTTTGGATTGATTATATATCATTATATAATGTTATGATATCATATTATACTTATGTATGTATTTTGTCAAGTGATTTCTGCATTTTTTTACATCACTTTTTTCTAGGTACTGTTCACGCATACGTGCCCGGTAATGGAATTTCTATCATCTCCGTTTCCATGTTCCTGATAAAAAGAAAAGGCTGACTCCTGTTAGCGCAAATTTTTCTTGCTTCCTAACCTGAATCAGCCTTTTCTTTTCAATTAATTTACTCGATTCCTATTGTAGATTCACAGACATAAAATGAGCATTTTTCTCCATTAAACACCTGATGCCCTACATAAATGGGTTCCTTCTCAGCCGTATATGCCACACTTTTGATAAAAAGCATCGAAGTTCCTTTCGCCATCTGCAAAAGCTCTGCTTCCGCTGCTGTCGCCTTGCAAAGTTCAATCCATTTTTCTGAAATTGCCACTGCTGTATGAGAGTGTTCCTTCAAAAATGTAAACAATGAATTGTCATCAAATCGTTCTTCCAGAAGAAATGCATATTTAAGCGGAAAATAGTTACGCTCAATCGCCATCGGCATACCATCCGCATAGCGGACTCTGGATATATAGATAACCTGGCTGCCTTTTTCCACATTCAAAAGCCGGGCTATCTTTTCACTCGCCGGTTCCAGCCTGTTTTCAAGCATACGTCCTCCGGCCTTCATTCCCATATGAGCACACATTTCCGAAAAACTCTGCAATTTTTTCATATCCTTAGTTACTTTGCGCTGGCAGACAAATGTTCCTTTTCCCTGTTTTTTTTCTACAAGTCCTTTTTCCACCAATTCGCTGACTGCTTTTCGAACTGTAATAATACTGACTCCAAACGATTTTGCCATTTCACCTTCCGTTTGCAGCTTTTCTCCTGGTTTATATTCACCATCACTTATTTTTTGTTCAATTTTTTCTTTTAATTGGACATACAGCGGCACTGCGGCACTACTATTTAACATTTTCTTTCTCCCTGTTCCTAATAACATGAATGATATAACTCTTTATATAACAATATAAACTATATCTAAATAAAAAGCAATCCTACATTGATGCCAATGGAAAATCTACTTCCAGGACTATTCGAAAACTTGGCACCTTAAAAGAATTGCTGGTTGAACACGGTCCTACAAGAGATGACGTTATGGCTTGGGCAAAAGAACAGGCCCGGATTGAAACAGACTATGAATTTATCACAAAACGAAAAAGCACCGCCGGAAAAGCTATATAGAATAAGCCTTTCTGCGGTGTTTTTCCAAACATTACTGTCAAAGACGGGAATATACCACCCTTTTCCAATTTTGTCAACGTCACTTTTGTCATTTTGCACAATAAGCAATTTTCTTTTTTGACAAGAAAAAGCATTTTTCACAGTTCTTTTTTACGAATCTTTCCGCTTTCAGTCTTTGGAAACTCCTTTAGCAAGGCAAATTCGCGCGGGATCTCATAATCTGCCAGTCTTTCTGCCAAAAATTCCCGAATTGCCATATTGGTACAACTACATTTTCCGCTGTCACTTCCGGCAATTTCTTCCCTTTCAGCTTCTTTCTCCCACACAATCCACACTTTCAGATAATCGCGCCCATGCTCATGGACTGCCTTCACTGCCGTCTCTGCCACTCCCGGAAATGTCCGCACCGCTTCTTCGACCCGGAGGGATGACACTTTTCTCCCATTTATGTTGCAGATATCATCATCCCGCCCATCAAAATAGAAGAGTCCCTCTGCATCTGTGTGACCGCAATCCCCAATCACCGCGTCATTTCCAATTCCAAGGATTCCATACCGCGTTTTTACATGAAAATGGTCGTTTTCAATCCAGACATCCACCTCTGGAAATGCACGGCCAACCAGCGTCGTATCTTCTTTCATCTCACTTCCACGGATATAGGTAATATAGTTCAGCTCGCTGGCGCCATAATACAATGTAATCTCCGCTTCGGGAAATGCCTTTTTAAACTGCACTGCCTCCGCACCGCCCATACTCTGGGAGCCGCTGACAAAAGAAATAATCCGGTAATTGACCGCCTGTTCCCGCTCATAGATACGCCGCAGCGCCCGCAGCTTGACCGGAATCAGATAGACGCTGGTCGCCTGTTCTGCCTCGATCATCCGCTTCCAGAGGCGCGGATCAAAGGAATCCGCCGCAACGACGCTTCCGCCGGACGCAAGCTGCGCCATATAAAGGTTCAGGTTGCCCGTAAACGCCAGGCTCCCCTGCATAAACGTAATGCTTCCCTCTCCCATTTTGAAAATTTTATTCTGAAGCTTAAAAAAATCGTGCCAGCTTTCAAAGGAGCGGAACAATACTTTCTGACGACCGGAGGTTCCCGACGTCATCACACCCATATATGCCCCTTCCGGAGGTGTCACGTCACGCAATTCATCGGAAATTTTTACATCGGACGGTGCAATCACCGGAACCGTATTTCCGTCTCCATATGCCAGAAACTGAATGAGCTGATGCGCGATCGTCGGTTCCTGGATCCAGTGGATGTGACGTTTTCCCTGTTTTTCTTCTATCTCTTTCGGATGTTTCCTTACACGTTCTGCCGCCTCGATGAGCTCCCCGAACGTATAGCGCTCGTTCTCCGTGATCAGGGCTTCCCACTCTGGCGGGTATGCCCGGAGCGCATCCAGATATGTATTTATACGTTGTGTCTGTATTTCTTTCATGATTAATTCCTGTCTCTTACTTATTTTTATATAGAACTTTTTACCAATTTGAGCTTTTAAATTTACCACATTTACTTTTTATATCATTCAAGCACTGTCTTCATCTACTTCATTACTTTCTCCACCAGAATACTGCTTCCGATCCCTCCGGCGGCTGCCACGCAGCACATTCCCAAATGCCCATTTTTATGTTCCAGTGCTTTCATCAGATGCAGCAGAATCATTGCGCCGGAGACTCCATATGGATGCCCATAGGCAAGTGCCCCGCCCCAGATATTATAACGGTCTTCAATCCCCGGAAATGCACGTTCAAATAGAACATCAATAACGGCAAACGCTTCATTGACCTCAAAAGCATCGATCTCCTGATAAGAATGCCCCGTTTTTGCAAGTATCGCCTTAGCAGCGCTGACGGCTGATTTTGGGCTCATCATCGGATCATCCCCGATCGCTGTACCAAACCGGAAACGGCATTCTGCTTTCCGTCCCTGTTCCCGCAAAAACCGTTCCGAACAAAGTACCACAAATGCCGCGCCATCGTGCATCAGGCACGCATTTGCCGCCGTGATTTTCGTGCCATTTGGAAGCAGATACGGCAGGCGGTCGATCAGACGCTGGCTCATTGTCGGACGGATTCCCTCATCCCGGCTGCTGCCGTCGATGGAAACCGTTATATCCTCCAATATTCCCTCTTTGCGCGCCTGCGCCGCCCTCTTATGGCTCCGGAGCACCCAGGTGTCCATCTCTTCCTTAGAGACATTTTCCCGGATCGCAGTCTCCTCCGCGCCCTCTAACATAACCTGCTCGCCGCGCTTTCCCGGCACAAACTGTGCAACCGTATACACCTTTCCACCGTCATACTCCGGATGGTTCGGGGACATCATGCGGTACGGCTGTACCGAAGAACTCTCCATTCCCCCGGCAATGACCAGATCCGCCATCCCGCTCTCAATCTTGGCTGCTGCCGCGCTGATCGCCTCCAGCGCCGACCCGCACTGCAGATCCAAAGTAACCGCCGGAATCCGCTCTGGAAACCCTGCCGAAAGTGCCGCCAGACGCGTGATATTGCCGCCTCCCCCGACCGCATTTCCTCCTATTATATAGTCGATCGCATCGGTTGGAAGCTCAAATCGCGAAACCACCTCCCGCAGCACCTCCGCCCCCAGCTTTTCCGCCGGGATATGACGGTACATTCCATCTTTCACCCCGATGTAACTGCGCAAACCGCCCAGAATATATACGTGATTCATACTTTTCTCCTGTTTTTCTTCTATTCATAATTAAAATTAAAGGGATGCGGCAACGGACTCCTCATGCCTCCTGGCCGCATTTCTGCACTAAAAGGCTGATTCTGTTCACTACCACATCCCATCTTTATTTTCTATCTAATTTCCAAATAAGCCCGTCCGCTTCAGCGCCTTTCCAAGTGCTACCGCTGCCACACACTTAACGATGTCCAGCGGAATAAACGGAATTATCGACTGCACGATAACTGCACCCCACGGCTGTCCGGTCACGTGTTTCATCCAGCCTGCACCGAATGCGTAAATCACCGGAATACCAACTACAATCAGGAACGCTGTCTGGAATGCAACATTTTTCCATTTCCGGCAAAACAGGGAAATCAGAAACGCTACAACCAGAAATCCGATATAGTAACCGCCGCTCGGTCCAAGCAGTTTTCCCGGTCCTGCGCTTCCGCCGCTGAATACCGGCACGCCGCATAAGCCTAACAGCAGCCAGCTCGCCATAACTAAAATGGTATCCTGTGGTGCAATCAGCAGACCGATCAGGTTGACAATCATCGTCTGCGCTGTGATCTTTGCATCCGAAAACGGAAGCGGAATCGCAATATACGAAGACACACTGATAAGAGCCAGCATCATCGCCAAAAGTGTAAGCCGCTTCGCGCTCCATGCGCCGTGTACGTTCACTGCACTTGTCTCTGAACTCATTATATATACCTCCTCAGTGATAAAATTCTAAGCCGTGTAATGCATTTTCCTATGAATCACACACAGAGAATCTTTGCTAGAAAAGAGTATATCGGAATTTCAGCGGATTGTCAACCTTGTTTTTATAAATGGTTTACATATGCACCCATAGCTCCTCTGCACCCACTTTATCATCGGCATCCCTATTTTTCTGTAATCGAAAGAATTTCCTTTCCCTCTTGCTTCGTTCTCAGATACACCGCGTTTCTTCCCTCCTGCCCCGAATCCGACAAATATACCTCCTCATCAGGACGAAGTGGGGCAAGAAAACGTACTTCCAGAGCGGTCTGTCCCTTCATCCAGCCCTTCTTCCACAGACGAAGCAGGCAGGCATTCATAACAAGAAACCCCGGCAGAACTGCCGCTTCTCCCTGATGGATCGGATTGGTATCTGCCGCCTCCCGGAGATATTCTTCCATCTGGCTGCGGCTAAATGCCAGCGTATCATCATCCTCACTTCCCAGTTCCGTAATTGCTTTCATGAGCGGCATTTTCTCTTTTTCCGGGACAAGGACGCTCTGGAGCGGTTTTACCAGCAGCACTTCCATCCCCTCATTTTCCCGTTCCTTTTCCTCCTCCGCTGCCGCTATGCGGACTCGGATTGCCGAGCGACCTTTTTTGATGATTTCTGGAGTTAATTTGGTATGGCAAAACTCATTCTCCCCCTGTTTGGGCTGCCAGTCCAGATGAAGTGTAGTTGTGCCTATCATCCAGCCCTCGTATCCTTCCAATGTGGAGAGAGCGCGCTCAAAGCAAAGAAGCTTCTTTTTCAATCTATCATTCACGGTATTTTCGACCTCTTCGTTATAAATTGTAAATCTGACTCGCATGCACTTTTCTCTGCTCATTATACTAGATCTGTTCCAGAATCACAATATCCGAATCTCCCGCGTCTCCCCCTGATCCACCGGAATAAATCGGTCTTTTAAGCCCGGCGTCAGCCAGATCGTGCCGCTCTCGTCAACCAGGACTGCCTCATAGTCCTGATGCGCCGCCCAATGTGCTGCTGCCTTTTCCCGTCCCATGACAAACAGGGCGGTCGAAAGCCCATCGCAGCGCAGTCCGCACGGTCCAATGATTGTCACAGAAATCAGCCCGCTCTGCGCCGGCGTCCCAGTGGACGGATCCATGATATGCCAGTAAATCGTTCCGTCATCGTCCGTGAAATAGCGCTCATAGCCGCCGGAGGTAATGACCGCCTCATCCTGCACTCTGACTCCGCCCAGATAGCCGTCGCTCTCCGGATCCTTGATGCCGACATACCATTTCTCGCCATCCGGTTTTGTTCCGATCGTCTGGATATTGCCTCCAAGACTGAACAGTGCGCTCGTCACGCCGTCCCCCTTCATGGTTTTTACCACCTCATCCCCGGTAAATCCCTTTCCGACACCGCCTAGATCCACCATCATTCCTGGCTCGATCGATGCCGTATCTGCTTCTAAACCGACCAGACGATAATCGACCGATTTAAGCAGGCTTTCCCGCTCGCTCTCACTGGGGACCCGGTAATTTCCCGTTGTAAATCCCCAGCTTTGCACAACCGGGTAAATCGAAATATCGAGCGCACCATCTGTTTCCGCTCCCAGTGCCAGCGCCTCCTGCATCAGATAACGCGTATCCGCTGAAAGTTCCGTTGTTTTCTCCTGGTTCAGATGAAAAATATCGCTGTTTTCCTGCGTTGTCGAAAACTCCCCTTCCAGCTCTTCCACCCGCCTTTTCACTTTTTCCTGCAAATCCGTGCTTCCGCCGTAGGCGTCAAACTGCATCACAGTATCCATCGCAAACACCGTCCAGTTCTGCCCTTCTCCCGGATTCTGGTTCGAATTTGAGGGATTTTTCTCTAAATTTTCGTTTTTTTCTACTACTGCCACATTTTCTGCCGTCTCTTCCGTAGACGCAGATAAACGAGGACGGTCATTCTGGACCGCCCCCGTTTGATCCGGCTGCGATGAAGCACCGCAGCCACACAGCAGCAGGGTTAATAAAATCCACCACTTCTGTTTCAATTTTTACTCCTTTAAATACAACTACTCTTCTTCAGAAACAGACTCTTCTTTCTCAGAAGCATCGCCTTTACCGCCGTCGGATTCTTCCTTATCAGAAATATCATCTTTTACGTCACCGGTCTCATCCTTCTTGGAATCATTGTCCTTAGATTCGTCCTTTTCATTCTTCTTGGAATCGTCACCAGTTTCGCCGGACTCATCTTTCGAATCATCCTTGTCAGCATCGCCTTTATCCGAAGTTTCGTCTTTCTTCTCATCCGAAGTATCCTTGGACTCGTCCGAATCCTCTTTCTTGTCCTCGTCTACTTCCGGTGCCTTGTTCGCATCGTCTGTCTCGTTCTTCTTATCGCCATCCGGTACATCTGCCTTGTTTTCGTCATTCGTCTTCGGCTCTTCCGGTGTCGCGTCCTCTGCCGGTGTTTGCTCCGGTGTGGTTACTCCCTCGGTTGGGGTGGTGACGATCTCGCTTGGGAGGACTTCGTCGGCGATGAGGGTGGTCTCTTCTTTGATGAGTTTGTAATTTTCATCAATTTCAAAAGTCAGTGTTCCATATCCTGTTGCCGTAATTTCGATAGTTGTATTTCCTTCTGTACTAAATTTACTGGATGAAATCTTTAAGCTATCATAACCATTATAATTAATCGAATTCAATGCATACTGATCCTCACCCATAAAACTTGCATATGTTGCTTTTTCATATTTATTATCATTTACTTTAACTTCGGTAACAGCCTCCAGATATGCCTTCACATCTTTAACGCCATTAAAACTTACAATATAATTCGCTGTTCCATAACTATATTGTTCTTTTACAAAACTAGAAACCTCAACTTCTTTAGTTTCGGAATTTTCCACTTTAACCCGAATTGTCTGATCCTGATAACCTTCTGCCTCAATCACAATCTCAATCGCACTTCCATCTGGTCCTGCGGTTAAATCACTGGTTGTGATAATCAGTTTATTATCCTGAACTTTAAATCCAAGTTCTTTACCATCTGATGTTATCACCTTGATTGCTTTCAGGTATTTCGCAAGCTCATCCGCATTATCTTTTCCAGTCAGGGTTAAATTACCTCCCTCGGAAATCTTTTCCGGTCCGGTCAGTGTCGGTGCATCAAGAAGTTCCTCGTCATCCTGTTTGAGATTTCCATTTTTATCAACTACAATCGTTACTTCTGGATAATCTCCATCTGCATTAATCGTAATTGTGGTATCCCCATCCGTATTAAATGCACTGTCAGAAACAAGCAGGCTATCTTTGTAATTGTTATGTGCATCATCATAAATATCTGGCGCATATTCCTTATCTCCTAATGTCCAGCTTGACTGTGGAGAATACTTAGTTGTTCCTACCACTACTGAATTGATGCTCTTTACATATTCTTCTAATGCTTTTTTGTAGGCAAAATCAGAAGGTTTCATACCAGTTCCATCAGAATAGGTAAACTGTATTACATATCCCTTTTCACCATATCCATTTGCCTTTCTGATTTCCGAAGCACCAATCTCAATCTCCTGCTCATCTGGGATTTCTTCCTCTTCCTTCTCAACCACAAATTCACATCTCAGCGCCTCTGTGTAGTAATTCGAACGAAGAGTCAGCTTATAGCTTCCCGGCTGAACCTGATGGAGAATCAGCTTCTTGCCATCCCCGGATACTTCATAGTAAACATCGTTGCTGCTGGACACGCCCTTCGTGTAGATATTTCTCTCAACCGCATCTTCCTCGTCAGAAAGCAGGGTAACAGATTTCAGGTTCTTCAGGAAATCTCCCTTGCTGCCATTAACGGTAAATTCAGCATCTGCAAAATAGTAAGTCTTATTAGAATCTTCTTTTTTCTCAGCTGCAAACGCCTCTTTATCTTCCGCATAATCAACGGTCAGCGATAAATCGTTTTCCAGCACCTTATCGTATGTAAATGCGATACTCTGGCTCTTATATCCCGTTGCATCGACAGTCAGCTTATACTCCTCACCAGCCTTGAATACATCCGCATCAATGGTAATGGTGCTCGCTTCTTTATCGATGAAATATTTGGTCTTGCTGAGTGCCTGCCAGTTTCCGTTGACAACGATACTCTGAACCGCCTCGATATACTCTGTATCCTCTGTCTGCAGGACTACCGGCTCGCCCTCTTTGTTCTGTACAACTGTAATCGCCGGTGCATCCTGACGGGAGAAGTTTCCATTGTACTGGATATCGCCGAGCAGACCATCTTCGAGAACCTCTTTTGCCGTTGCCGGATGGTTCGGATCCAATGCTCCATTTTCACGGTAATCTGCAAATGGAAGCATTCTGTTCTCTTCGTATTTCTGATTCTCGCTCTTATTTACGTAGTCTGTCCATCTGAAGAACTCATCATCTCCAGTATCAAAGACTGCATCCGGAATCGCATTGTCCCACCATTTCATGACGGCCTTAGAAGCATCATTTTCCATCTTGATCTGTTCTAGGAGATGTGCATTTACAAGCAGATCTGAATCAAAAATCAGGTTTGCAGAAATTGCAGAGCTTCCTGAGCTGCTGCCGCTGGAGCTTCCACTTCCGCTGGAACCAGTCGATGCGGTGCTGATACCGTCGAATCCGTATGCCGCCATTTTCTGACCATTGGTCTGTTCCTTCTCTTTTACCGGCTCTGCGCCCGTTTTCACCTTGAAGCTCTTGGAGAATGACCGGAAACCATTTGCATATACAGTGATCTTGTAATTGCCCTTGTATGGCAGATGGTCTGTATTATCATTGTACAGAGCAAATAAATCCTGGCTGTAGAGATACCAGTCATCGAGCATCTTAAGGTCGCTTACTGTTCCGTTCGGATCTTCCAGGGTCACACGCTCGATCGGTGTCTCAATTGCGTATACCAGATCGCTGACTGCAAAATGAAGATTCTTGCCGGACTGCGGTGTTTCCTTAAGCTCCAGCGTCGGTACTGTCTCATTGACGACATGAATCGGGACGAGCGCGGAACCGCCTGCCGACGATACAACCCGCACATAATAACGTCCATTATTGTAGAAATTGCTCTGTCCTGTCTGGATAGTCAGCTGTCCAACGCGTCCCTGTCCGTGCGCCACATTCTTTTCACTGTCAAATACGAGGCTTGAATTGATTGTGTCCTTCTGCTCATCGTATTCAACCAGCTCCAGTTTGCGGATGCCGTCAAACCACTCTTTTTCCTCGTCTGTATTATAGTTAAACAAAATGGTAACGGCTGCTTTTCCATTTTTTGGAAGAACCGCATCCGGCGAATAGCTCGGATGAGTCTGCTTCTCCTCATTCAAGTTATACGTAGTCTTTTTCGGAGAAATGCGGGCATTTCCGTTTTCATCGTAATTGGTCAGATAATAGTCCCAGTAAGCAACTGACTCATGCGTCAGAATCTTCTCAGGCAGATAGCCGTCGTTTTCCTCATATACAGCATCTTCCTGGCTCTCATTGCTCAGAACCACCGTCTCTTCCTTTACCGCATCTTCTTTGCTGCTGACGGTTACTTTGCCCGGTGTGCCAAGAAGCGCCAGTTTTGCCATACGTCCGTCATCTGTGATCGGAGTTAAAAGATTGGTTACATCTTTTCCATCGACCTTAACGACCGTATTGCCTGCATTGTATCCCTCATCAAATGCGATCGGAAGCCACCAGCCCAGGGAATTTACTTCGGTAAGCTTTGTCTTCGTCTCATCTACCAGCGAAACCATCTGCGGCTTGTCTGGATTTTCAGTGTTTCCGTTATCTCCGGCATTTCCGCCATTCTGATTTCCGTCATTCCCGGAATTACCGTTATTTCCGGAATTACTGTTATTTCCAGAATTACTGTTGCTTCCAGAATTACTGTTGCTTCCAGAATTACTGTTGCTTCCAGAGCCCCCCGAATGGCTGCCGCCGGAACTGCCGGAATTCCCCGAACCGCCTCCTGATACGCTGCTTCCGTTGCCGTCTGCTGCCGGGCTGCTCGCGTAACCTCTATCCGCACGGGTCTGGACCTCTCCATTTTCATTGACCCACTGTCCATCCGCATTGACGCTGTAGCCGTCCGGCGTCCGGCCTTCGGTGTGCATCTGACCAAAGTTTTCTGCACTCAAGTTATCAAAATAATAGCATTTTCCATCAATCCACTGCCATCCTGTCACGGTCATACCTTCCGTTCCATCGGATGCAGTGCTGAAGAAATACCATTTTCCTGCATTGTCCTTCCACCAGCCGCGGCGCATCTGTCCTTCCACGCCATCGGCAGTTGTGTTCATATAGTACCGCTGTCCATCGACTGTGATCCATCCAGTCATCATCCGTCCGGTCTGCGGATCCAGATAATACCAGCCGCTCTCGGTCTTGACCCATCCAGTCTTAAGCATTCCGTCCGTTCCCTGATATTTCCAGTCCTGTCCTTCCTGAATCCAGGCACCGGTCTGTACTCCGGACTCCGATGCCGGTCCGGTTGAAGCATAAGCAGTACCGCCGCTAACACGGTCACCGCCGCCAGAATTGCCTGCCGGGATCTTCCCTTACCTTTCATACATATTCCTCCATATAATCTTTTGTAATATCTTACTCTCCGCACCAGATTAGGCATCCCTAACTCAGGTGACCGAGGAGGTTAGTATAAACTAATCTAATAAAATCTGTCAATTATTTAAATCTATTTAAAAATGAGAATTTTTATCTATTTTTTAATTGAATTTTATTCTCAATAAAGCATTGGTTTTTTAGTTGCTAAAACTAACATGCAAATTTCTTTTTCCATTCAGCACATGTTAAGTCTCATTTTGCAGCGATTTTTTCCGCCTTTTTCCCTGATATTGCCTCGCTTGCCATGAATTTTTAAAAAAACATATTTTGAGATTTTTTTTCTGTTTGCTTCATTTCGTATATTTTTATCCTTTTCGCACATACTCCATCTGTAAACATTTTGTTCCATTCCAGTCCCTTCGCGGTCACTGATATTGGCTTCTCTGATAGGAGATTTACACGATGCAGATTTCTTCATCCATTGAAAATAACCGGACTTTTTTTCAAAAAAAGCTCCGACCGGACATCAGTTTTGATGTCGTAGATCGGAACCTGATGATCGGCGGG
>ERZ779861.2115-NODE-2115-length-19730-cov-7.063634_pt1 | contig 19730 bp, 18 predicted proteins | sample MGYA00511558_ERZ779861 | MGnify/ENA primary metagenome ERZ779861 (study PRJEB29588, sample SAMEA2163432) | human gut metagenome | biome: human gut; feature: human-associated habitat; material: faeces | place: Denmark | collected 2008/2010 ...
AATGTGGATATCAGTCTATATAAAAATTAAAAATTTTATAACAATTTCTATAGGCATCAATGATGTGAAACAATACTATATAAAAAAGTTCTATTTACAGTTCGTAAAATTATTATTTGTTCACCGTAAATTGCAACAAAAAAACAGGACTAAAAATTTTTATTTTTTTAATCCTGTTTATATCTAATTTTCCTTATATAATTTAATGGTTTTCTTCCTCTCTAATTTGCCGTTTTGTTTGATATAAAAAAATTTACACACTAATCTTGACAAGGTCTTGAGCAGTATATTTATTTAATTCTTTTTCATACTCACCTAATGTTTCCCTTTGTTCTTTTTCCACATTTTCACTTACTTTTTGTGCATCCTTTGCTTTTTGAAATATTCCAGTATTAGTTAATGCAGATATTGAAATCCCTGCCAGAATAAGCAAAACTATGATAGTTATCACTAAAGCCACAAGTGTTATACCTTTATTACTTTTACTTAACATTATTATAAAATCCTCCTTTGTTTTTTATTAAATTTTCTAAAAGCATTACTGAGAGACTAACACTGAACGGAATCCAATAGAAAAAGAACTACGACCGGCAGCACGAGAAAAATAGAACAAACCGGCACCTTTGGACTCCCAATAAATACCACCACGTATAAAGAAAGGACCCTCTGCACATACAAAATAAGAATAGTCTTGATACCATAAAAGCTCACCTATCCCATCTGTTGATATCTCACGTATAGCATCTCCATATATTTTTGTGTTCGCAGCATAATTAGATTTACTTGCATCATCTAAAGATTGATCTTTTGTTTCACCTGTTGGATACACAGTAACATATGCTGAACTTTTTCCATTATTTAATGCATCCATCATTTCTTTTCCATAAATATCAAGACTTTCATGTCCATTATTTACTATTGCTGCTGTTCTTTCCCATGCTCCTCCTGACATATCATATACTCCATATATTGTTCCTGTACAACTTGCTGCTGTTCCGCCTTTTTCTGTCCATTTATATACATCAGCAGTTGAAGTAACAGCTGATGCATCATTAATTTGGGCCGCATATCCAGTTTTAGCATATACATACTCTCCACTATTATTTGTATTCAAATTATTTATGCTAATATTTATTCCGTTTAATCCATATTGACTTTGCCCCAAATATGCTACTGCTCCCCATTCACTATTTTTTATTAAATGGCTATCTGTTGAACTACTTTCTAATCCATATACATTATTTTCTTCCGTTAATGCTCTTGATATACTAAATGCATCACTATGATTTATATAATTCATAGAATATTTATCACCTTGAAATGTTGGATATGTTATTTTTGTTGCATTAGAACCATATATTCCATTTAAGTAATTTCTTGAATCTTCATTTTTATTTGCTGGTGTCCATCCATCAGTTTGTGTATAATATACAGAACTTGAATATTTTTCCTTATCAGCATCAAATGTACTTTTATCAACAAATCCTGCTTCAAATTTTGAAACCCATATTCCTGCTAACTCTTTTTTCCATCCTCCATTAGTATAATTAATACTTGTTTCATTTGTAAACGCTGGATGTACTACATAATCTTTTGTAGCATCTGGTACATCCGTTTCTGATGTTTGTCTTTTAGCTATTTGCAATTTACCATCTGCATCATAGTAATTGTCTGTTGTTCCAACTAAAAATACAACATCAAAAGTTTGATTACTTTTGTTTATTTTGTATGCATACCTTGGTATCCATACCCACATACTTCCATCTTCTGTTTGAGCATTTGCCCATTTCTTTTCACTGTAATTATACCAATCATTTTTACTGCTATCACTTACTTTTTCATCTTTTCCTTCTGTACTATCTGTTGGTTCTATAAATTTTATTGCTGTCATTCCTGTCATTAATTCTGGCTTATTTACTTTTCCATCCCATCTATCTTTAGATGTATATTTACTAAGTTCATCTTCATATCCATATAATAAACTTTGTTCTTTTTTTGTTGCTTCTTCACTTTTCTTTTTTGCATCTTTTGCTTTTTGAAATATCCCTGTATTCGACAATGCAGAAATTGAAATTCCCGCCAAAATAAGCAAAATCACTATAGTTATCACTAAAGCAACAAGTGTAATGCCATTATTTTTTTTACTCAACATTATTATAAAATCCTCCTTCGTATTTGGTGTTTTTCATTCTAAATTTTTTATATGAACTCTTTCTGTATTATCTTTTCAAAATATTTAAACATGTCTAATCATTTATATACAAAATTGGTCGAAAACCAAAACTCCCATCACTATAAGAAATATAGTTAATATTGCCGATAACATGCATAACCATCTCCATAACATCCTCCTCTAAACACGCAAGGATAAGAAGAATTAGCAGATGTCTCTGTTACCCATTCTCTTACATTACTTGCAATATCAAAAATATTACATTGCACATCTGGTGTTCCACTATAATTTGTTTTATCATTTGTACCATTCTGTGCAATTTTGCCTATATTTAAACTTGTTTTATTTGCATAATTTGTTTCAGTAGTACATTTTTGTATAAAAAGTATTGCTGTGTCCCATGCATAACTGTTTATTAAATCACTTGTAAAATTATGTTCTTCTTTATACATATCCTGAGCCTGTTTAGCAGCATCCGGTTGAAATATATTATTCCATACTTTGTCTGTTTCAACCTCTGTAATTGTTCCTGATGAATTTTTTCTTGCTTCATATCGTCCAATATAATATCCTCCATTAACAATTGCGCTATTTTTAAAATTTGTCAAATTTTTTGCTATCTCATTTCCATATTTTTTTAATGATAGCGTTTTATTTCCCCTATCTTCTTCTACAAAATCACCAGAATATGACCCTTCATTTCCTGTTGTTGTGTCAAAACTATATCTTCCTAATGTTATTTTTTTAGTATTATCCTCTGTTTTGGCTTCATCAGTATATATCGTTCCTACTGGTACCCAAACAAATTGACTTCCAGATGTTGCGTTAGTTGTTGCATCCTCTATTACTATTCCTTTGTCTACTGTCTTTGCATTATTGGTTACCTTAAATCCTGCAGGTACTACTATTTTATTTCCGTATACATCATATAATTCTGTATTATTTTCTACATTTAGAACTCTTCCATGTTTAATTGCTTCCTCAACTGTTTTTCCAGTAAACGCAGGCAAATATTGGTCTAATTCTTTTTCATAATTATCTAATGTTTTATTTTGTTCTTTTTCTGCATTTTCACTTGTTTTTTGTGCTTCTTTTGCTTTTCCAAATATTCCTGTATTTGTTAATGCAGATATTGAAATTCCGGCTAAAATAAGCAAAATTATGATAGTTATTACAAGTGTAACTAGTGTTATACCATTACATTTTTTTAACATCAATATTATTCCTCCCTTGTATTCTTCTAAATATTTTTACAAAAAATTAAAGATTTTCAATTTATCTATCAAATTTTTCCTATTCAATTATCTTTTTAATCATTTATATACAAAATTGGACGAAAGCCAATACGATCAGCACTATAAGAAATAATATCGTATGTACGATAACTTGCATAATCATTACTATAAACGTAATTACCACCTCTACCAACACAAGGGTGCTCAGGATAACTAGAAGTTTCAGTTATCCATTCCCTTACATTACTTGCTATATCATATACATTACACTGTTTATCATTTATTGTACCTGTTGATGCTATTGAATCTATATTTAAACTACTTTGTCTTGAATATTTTGTATTTGTTCCACAACTTTGTAAAAATAATATTACAGTATCCCATGCATAACTATTCATCAAGTCACTTGTAAAATTTATACTATTGTACATGTTTTGTGCTTGTTTTGCAGCATCTGGTTGTGTTATATTATTCCATACTGTATCTGTTTTTACTTCTGTTAATTTTCCACTTGTTACATTTTTTCTTGCTTCATATCTGCCAATATAATATCCTCCATTTGTTATTACACTTGATTTAAAGTTTGATATGTTTTTTGCTACTGTATTTTCTTTATTAAATGAATTTAATTCCTGAAAATATGTTTCTACAACACTTTCATTTTGAGGTGTTGGTATTCCATCATAATCAAATGTATATCTATTTAAGTTAATTGTTTTTGTATTTGACGCTGTATGTTCTGTACTAGTATATATTGTTCCTACTGGTACCCATACAAATTCATTTTCATCTTTATCTGCAATAACTATTCCTTGATTTACCGTTATTGCATTATTTGTTGTATCATCCTTTCTAATTTTAAATCCAGCCGGTACAGTTATTTTGTTTCCATAATCATCTGTTATTGCAGAATTTACTTTCTTTGTTAACATACCATCTAATTGTGCTTCTTCTATCGTTTTTGCAGATGTATATTCTTTTGCACCTGATACTTTTCCTATTTCCTCTTCATAACTATCTAATACTTCATTTTGCTTTAATGCCGCATCTTCTGATTTTTGTTTTGCATCTTTTGCCTTTTGGAATATACCAGTATTCGTCAACGTAGAAATCGAAATTCCCGCCAAAATAAGCAAAATCACTATAGTGATTACCAACGCCACAAGCGTTATACCTTTATTTTTTTTACTCAACATTATTATAAAATCCTCCTTAGTTTCTCTCTATTTCTCTTATTATTTCTAATTTTTCAAAAATAATACAATTACCTTTAGTACTCCTCCTTCCAAGTGATAAAAACGTCTAAAACACCGCAATATCACAACATTCATTTGTATAATTAAATTCACAATTCGTGTATTTTTGACATTAAAATACGAGTTTTGTAAACTTTAAATTGATTTTAACATAACGTTTTCTTTATTTCAATAATTTTTACACATTTTGTGTATATTTTTTATACCCGTCAATTAAAAAAGTACATTCTATTTGATTTAATTAGAATATATTTTAATTATACAGCAATAGATATTGTAAGATTAAATTATAGTGGTATAATTAAAGTGTAGATGCTTCTTGGGAAAGAAGGTAAATTATGAGTTTTAATGGTAAACATCTTTCTTTAGAAGACAGAAAAATTATTGAAGAAAATCACTCTAAGTCTAGTTTTTCAATATGTTTATATTGAATTTTTTACTAGATTTTAGAGTGATTTTTAATTTTAAACGATTTTCTAATTATACTATCAAATCAGTTTCTTCTAATTTTTCTGATAATTCTTGTTTAAATCTTATAATTGGTCTTCTAAATACTAAACCTATCAATAATGGAATAATTGTATGTAATAATAACGCACCTATGTACATTATATAATTATTTCCATAGAATCCACCTATTGTTTCTCTTAGTGCATTCATTGCTGGATAGAATGGCATTATTGGTTGTAATTTTTGGAAAAATCCTGGTAATAGTTCTATTGGGAATGTTCCTCCTGAACCAGCAACTTGTAATACCATTATTACTACTGCTGTTGCTTCTCCAACTTTTCCAAATGATATTGTTAGTGAATATACAATAAGCATAAACACTAAACTTGTGAGCATAATAGTTAATAAGAATAATGGATAATTTACAACCTGAACTCCCATAATAATGTCTCCAACTCCTATTACTAATCCTTGTAATATAGCTAAAATTACAAATGTCATAAATCTTCCGAAAAATGCTTGATATGGTTTTATTTCTCCTAGTTTTTTGTCTTTCTTAATATCTGTTTTTACTATTGATACTAGCAATGTACATCCAACCCAAGATGCTAATACTGTATAGAATGGTGCCATTTTTGAACCATAACTATTTATTTCATATAAATCAATTTCGTTTGTAGCAATAGGTGTTGAGATAAAGTCTGCTACATCATTTGGCTTATTTTCTAACAGATTCAATATTTTCAAGTATAACTCACTTTGTGTTGCTCCACCTAATTTGCTTATTATTTTGTTTATATCATCTTCTAAGCTTACTAATACTGTATCAATATTTGTTGTTAGTTTGCCTGTACTATCTAATGCTTTTATTGTACTTGCCAATGCTGTATCACTTTTTCCTAAAGCTGTGTCTAATGTCGAAATAGTATTTGCTATATTTGACATTGATGTTGATGCATTAGAAAAAGCTTTGTTTAATGCTAGTTTTACTGTGTTATTATATTGTGTTTTTATATTTTGTATTTTTTGATTTAGTTCTGCTGATTTTGCTTTTAAATCTGCTAATGAACTTTCGTCCATTTTATTTAAGTCTTCTATCATTTTATTAACATCGTCAAGTGCCTGTTGCGTAAGTTCTTTTAGTTTGTCTAATGTTACTCCTTGTGTTCCGTTTAATGAATCTATTATGCTATTTAATTGTGATAGGACACTTGATAAACTATTTAATGCATTTAACAAATATTCTTTATTTTCTTTTATTTTTCCTGACTGAATAACATTATTTACATTTGATGATATTGTTGCTGCTGCATCTATTATTAGTCCTATATTGTTGTTAACATCTGTATATACTCCATTAAATGACTTTATTATGTCTTTCATATTTGATATATTTTTTGAAGATGTTGTTGATATATTACTTACTGTTGGTAATAAGTCTTTAACCGCATTTAATGCATTTCCTGCTGAATCTGATGCAAGTGATATTGTGTTTAGTGTTGCTCTTAATTGTTCTATACTTTTATTTGTGTTTTTTAATTTTGTAATTACATCTGTTGTTGTTGCTGTTCCTTCCGCCACAACATTTGCATCTTCAGCAGTGTCCATTACTTTATATACAATTGCATTTACAAATGCTTGGTCTAGGTTGTTTTCTATTGTTCCTATTGCTTTATTTACAATAATTGGTGCAATTGGATTTTTCTTTTGATTTACATAGAAATCAAATTGTGGTTTTACTATTTCAGTCCCATCAAATAATGTTGCTATTTTACTTGTAAAATCTTCAGGTAATATTATTACTCCATAATATTTTCCCTTATCGACATTTGCTTTTGCATCATCTTCGTCAGTAAATATCCATTTCATTGCTGTGTTTGATTTTAAACTGTCTACCAGCAAGCTTCCCATATTTATGTTTTCGTTTAATATTGTTAGACCTTGGTCTTTGTTTACTACTGCTATTGGCAGGTTTCCTGTGTTGTCATATGGATTCCAGTTTGAGTCTATGTTTAGCCATGCATATATTCCTGGTATGAATAACAGTCCTATTAATATTATTACTGCTATTTTTCTTTTCCAAACTTTTTTCATGTCTGTTTTGAATATTTCTATTATTTTTTTCATGTTTCCTCCTAGTATTTTTTATTATGATAATTTTATAATAAGGGTGATTTTTTGTCAATATAAAATCGGGATTGAAGACCCGTCCCCAAATCCCGATTTTTTTATTTTCTTATTTCTAGTCCTTTATTTTCCAAATCTTTAATAATATTATCCAAAATAGTATTAATTTCCTCATCATTCAAAGTTCTATCAGGTGTACCAAATGTTAATGAATAAGCAATACTTCTCTTATTAGAATCAATATTTTTTCCTTCATAAACATCAAATACATTTATATCCAATAACAATTTTCCAGCCTTTTTCTTAATTAGCATTTCAACTTCTTTTGATGTCATATTTTTATCAACTAATAATGCTAAATCTTTTTTAACAACTGGGAATTTTGAAATTTCTTTAAATTTCATTTTTCCAACTCTTTTTGCTAGCAATTTGTCTAAGTTGATTTCCATTACATAAACTGCTTCTTTTTCTACTGATGGATGTATTCTTCCTACAATTCCAACAACATCATTATTTACTGAAATTTCTGCAGTTTGACCTGGATGGAATTCTGCTGGCATTTGTTTTGGTAATACAAAACTGTATCTTCCTGCATATCCTAAATAATCTAATAATTCTTCTGTTACACCTTTTATGTCATAGAAGTCTACATTTTTACTATGTCCTATTCCTTCATAATACTTTCCTGTCATCAACACACATATTTTTTGATTTTCTCCGTATTCTTCACCTTTTTTCCAGAATCCTTTTCCAATTTCAAAAAGACAAACATCTTTGTTTTCACGTGCTTTGTTGTATTCATAAATTTTGTATAAAGATGGTATCATACTATATCTTAATGTGTTTCTTTCTTCTGTTATTGGGTCTAATAATCTGACTTCTTCAAATTCGTCTGTTGTGAATTTGTGAACATCTTTGTCATTTATTAAAATATATGACAATGTTTCGTTTAGTCCCATATTTGACATTTTTGCTCTTATTTTTCTTGCTGTTTTATCTAAATGTCCCATTTTCATTGGAACTACTGGTAGTTTACCTTGAATATTGTCAACTCCATAGATTCTTCCAACTTCTTCTATTAAATCTGCTCTAATTGATATATCAATTCTTCTTGTTGGTACTGTAACGATTACAGTATCTTCTTTTGCATCTGTTTTGAAGTCTAATTTTCTAAATACATCAACAATATCTTCTTTTGATATGTTTGTTCCTAACACATCATTGATTTCTTTATATGATATTTCAATTACTTTTTCTTCATTTTTTGTAACATCATATTTTACAATTCCTGTTTCAATTTCTGCATCTGCATATTTTTGTAATAATGTACATGCTCTTTCCATTGCCATATATGTTCTTGCAGGGTCAAGTCCTTTTTCAAATCTGTTACTTGCTTCGCTTCTTAATATTTTATTTGAGGTTTTTCTTACTTTTACTGAATCAAATATTGCTGATTCAATTATTACATTTTTAGTTGTTTCTTCAACTTCTGTGTCTAATCCACCCATAACACCTGCTAAACCAATGGCTTTTGTTCCATCTGTTATGACTATATCTTCGCTAGATAAAGTTCTTTCAGCGTTATCTAGTGTTGTTAATTTTTCTCCATCTTCTGCCATTCTAACAATTATTTTGTTACCCAAATTATCCGCATCGTAGAAGTGTAATGGTTGACCTAATTCTAACATTACATAGTTACTGATGTCTACAACATTGTTTATTGGTCTAATTCCACAAGCGATTAATCTGTTTTTTATAAATTCTGGGCTTTCTTTAATTGTTACATTTTTAGCCTTTTTAGCCAAGAATAATCTACAATTTTCTGTATCAACTCCAACTGAAAATTCTTTATTTACATCTTCTCCGCTTTCTTTGTATCCATATTCAACCGGTTTTACTTTTTTGTCATAAATTGCTCCTAGTTCATAAGCCATACCTAAAATACTTAATAAATCTCCTCTGTTTGCAGTTAATTCAAAATCAATAATGCCATCATCTAATCCCATATATTTAATTGGGTCTTCTCCAACAGGCGCATCTGCTGATAATTCATGTATTCCATTTTTATCTGCTTCAGATAAGAATTTTTTATCGATTCCTATTTCATATAAAGCACATAACATACCATTTGATTCTTGTCCTCTAATCATACCTTTCTTGATTTTAAAATCTCCCGGAAGTTCTGCTCCAACTTGTGCAACAATAACTTTTATGCCTTTTCTGGCATTTGGTGCACCACAAACTATATCTAACACTTCACTTCCAATATCAACTTTACATAGATGTAAGTGGTCAGAATCTGGATGCATTTCACATTCTTTTATTTCTCCTATTACTAGCTTTGTTGCATTTACTAATTTTTCTGCAGAATCATATTCATTTCCAGCTTTTGTCATCGCTTCTGCTATATCTTTTACGCTTAATTCGTTATCTAAATCTATATAGTCTTTTACAAAATTTAAACTTAAATTCATTTTCTAATCTCCTTCCAATTTTTAATTTTCAAAAGAAACAAGTATTGCTAGGCAAAATTAATTTAAAAGGCAAGGGCGCATACGCGTGTATGTAACCGCGTTTTAAATTAATTTTAACGCCGCAAGACGAAGTTTATTTTGGAAATTATTCCTCATCTTTCCTGTCAAATTGACTTAAAAATCTAACATCATTTGTATACAAATATCTCATATCAGTAATACCATATCTAAACATAGCCAATCTATCAATACCAGTACCAAATGCAAAACCGCCGAATTTTTCTGGGTCATATCCATTCATTTTTAAAACATTTGGATGAACAATTCCTGCACCCAAAACTTCTATCCAGCCTGTTTGTTTACATAGGTTGCATCCTTTTCCGCCACATTTGAAACATGTAACATCAACTTCATAAGATGGCTCTGTAAATGGAAAGTAACTTGGTCTAAATCTTAAATCTAAATTTGCTCCTATTATTTTTCTAACAAAAACTTCTAATGTTCCTTTTAGGTCTGCTAAAGATACATTTCTTTCTTTTTTGTCAATTACTAATCCCTCTATTTGATTAAATTGATGTGAGTGTGTTGCGTCATCTTCTCTTCTATATGTTTTTCCTGCTGTAATCATTCTTATTGGTGTTTTTTCTGTATTTGCCATCATTGTTCTTGCTTGGACTGCTGATGTTTGTGTTCTTAATAAATATTCATCTGTTATATAGAAACTGTCTTGCATATCTCTTGCAGGATGTCCTTTTGGAAGGTTTAATCTTTCAAAACAATATTCATCATTTTCAAGTTCTGGTCCTGTTACTACATCATATCCCATTGATACAAATAAGTCTTCTATGTCTTCTATTATTCTTGTTACAGGGTGTAAACTTCCTCTTTTCATTTTTGTGCTTGGTAATGTAATGTCTATTTTTTCTGCCTCTAATTTTTTATTTAATTCTTCTGTTTTGAATTTTTCTTCTTTTTCTTCAATTAATTTTTCTAGGCTTTCTTTGGCTTCATTTACAAGACCACCTATTATAGGTCTTTCTTCTGGACTTAGTCCTCCCATACCTCTTAATACCGCTGTAAGTTCACCTTTTTTTCCTAGGTATTTTACTCTTGCATTCTCTAATGTTTGTAAATCTTCTGCTTTTGCTATTTCTTCAATAGCTGTTTTTTTGATGTTTTCAATTTGTTCTTTCATCTGAATACTCCCTTCTTTTCATTAAAAAAACCACTTCATCCTAACAACACTTATCTAGTGTTCATAGGACGAAATGGATTTTCGTGGTACCACCTAAATTTATTAATTTTTCTTTATATTTTTTAATATTTACATTCAAATATAAAGTTATTAACCTCTTTATAGTTTTAACGGTACAACCGCTTCTTCCTAATTTTTATTCTTGTTGAATATTTTATATTCCAATAAGAACCGTCCCAATGGGGCTTTTCAAAAGAAGTCCTAAAAAGTGAAATTTCTATATATTTTTTAAATATCTTTCAGCCTAGGATATTTTCTCTTTTATTCTTAAATATATATACTTTGCTTTTTAATTGGATTTTATTTATTCTGTTAATCTTTTTCTATATTAGCACAATTCGAATCATTTTACAAGATATTTTTAATAATTTATGACCTTAAAATTCAGAATTTTAATTTAGATAAGCAATACTATATTATTAAATTGGCTCATATTTTTTTGTTTCTCTATATTGTCCATAAATCCTTTGTGTTTTAGTATTAATTTTTTTGTTTACCTTTTTGTGCTTAATAAGAGCAATTTCATTATACATAAACTGTAATTTTACAACATATGTGCCATATTTATTTAAAGAAATAGTCATATCCATCTTTTTTCTTGGAAATTCCAACTTTTTCTTTTCCATGTTTTCTAACACATCTACTTCATTATATTTATTGGAATCAAAATAATATTCCATACATTTTATTTTTTTCATTATATCTACATCCTTTTAAATTTCGTATTTACTGAAATCTATCAACATTAGTAATTTACAACCATTCTATATATTAACATAATTTTTAAAAAAATGCAAATGAAAAATCACCAGCTATTTGCAAAAAATAGTATAAAACATTTATTAAATTTTATCAAAATCAATTGACAAAAAAGTACTAAAGAGATATTATTTTGACATATAAATAAAAGAAGGAGGATTTGTTATGTTAAAAAACAAAACAAAATTAATCGCTTTATTACTTGCTTTCTTTTTATTAATTGCAACACCTTTTGCATACGCTGATAACGAAACAAGTTCAGAAAGTGATACAATGCTTATTTCAGAAGATATGGAAAACGCGCAACAAAATAATGATGCAACACCTATATCTGACACTTCAGAATCAAAGCCTGTAGAAAATAGTAATGAAAATTCAGTAAACGCCGAAAATTCAAATTCTACAACTTCTGAGGAAGATTCTTACAAAAAAAATGATGTTTATCTTACAGGAGACAATGTAACAATAGACTACATAGTTGATGGAAATTTATTTGTTATGGCAAATACAGTTACAATTAACTCTCAAATTGGTGGAGATGCCTTCATAATGGCAAAAAACATCATAGTTAATGACAAAGCATACATCTTTAACAACTTATTTGCAATGGCCGAATCTATTGAAGTCAAAGGTGTTGTATATGATGTATACGCATTAGCAAAAGATTTTAATCTATCTGGTGGCTACATTTATAGAGATGCTAAAATCTCCTGTAAAAATGTAAATATAAATGGAGCAATTGGTAGAGATGCTTTTGTAAATTGTTCAAATATCAATTTCAATACTGATGGAAATGATAAAGGAACAATCTATGGTAATTTAAAATATACTGCATCTTCAGAATTTAATTTTGAAGATAAAAATGTTGTTAATGGAACTATAGAATATAAAGCACCTAACGCTTCACCTGATAAATCTGTTGGTGCAATTATTTCAAGTTATATTTTTGATTTAGGATGTTTCCTAACATTTATAATTATAATTTGGCTTGTATGCTTATGGATTGCTCCAAAATTCTTAACAGATACAAACAAATTTGTTGGAAAGAAAACTTTAAATGTTTTTGGAACTGGTTTACTTACATTAATAATTGTTCCAGTTGCTTGCATAATTTTATTATTATTAAAATTAACTTCAAGTATTTCTTTACTTACAATTGCAATATATGTTTTAGCCCTAATTGTTGCTAAATCAATATTTGCTATTGTTGCTAATAATTACTTATGTTCTAAATTAAATATTAATAAAAAATCTGGAACATTTGGTATGCTAATTGTTACCGGAATTATAGTTTGGGTTATTACTGAACTTCCATACATTGGTGGAATTGTAGCATTTATAATTTCTGTTTTAGGTTTAGGAGTTTTAATTTCTTCTATACTTCCTAAAAGAGAAAAGAAAACAAAAGAATCTAAGTCAAAAAAAGAAAAAAAGTTTAAAAAAAGTTCTGAAGAAAAAGCAAAAAAAGAAATATCTGATAAAAAAGCAAATACAAAAAAAGATAATAAATAAGATTAAAGGATTGAAGTTAAATAAACTCAATCCTTTTTATATTACCTTTACAATAATAGACATATACTGTCCTAAGAGAGGAAGTGGTATACACCAAACAATAATTTTATAGGTTATAAATTGTAGCCTTCTATCCTTTTAGTTCATCAATTATAACTTTAAAATCTTTTGCAATTAAAATCGCAGTACCAGAAACCAATATATTTGCTCCAGCATTTTTTACTGCATCTGCAGTTTTTAAATTAATTCCACCATCAGCCTCTATATCAATATCAATATTATTTTCTTCAATATATTTCTTTAAATTAGAAATTTTGTCCACCATATCATTTAAAAGAGTTTGTCCACCTTTTCCAGGTTCAACAGTCATTACCAAACACATATGAATATATGGCAAAAACTCATATATTTCTTCTATTTTTGTTTCTGGTTTTATACTTAGACCAACTCTACAATGATTTTCTTTTATTTTATTAATTATGTGCATAACCTCTTCTTTATCTTTGCACGCTTCATAATGAAATGTAATTATGTTAGGTTCTACTGCAAGAAAGTCGTCTACCGCAGAATTCACATCTTCCACCATTAAATGTACGTCTAGTGGTAAATTTGATATTCTTTTTATATATGATGCATATTCTAACATTTTTTTATATGTGTCTTTTTCTACAAATTTTCCATCCATAACATCTATGTGAAAATAATCTGTGTGTGCCTTTTCTAACGCAAAAAATGTTTGTGATTCTTCTCCTTTTTTTACTGAAAGTATTGATGTTGAAATTTCTACCATTTTATTTTCCTCCTTTTGAATGTCCTTTTTGTTAATCATTTTCTGTTTGGTTCATCTTCTTAAAACCGGGCATTAATACTTATACTTGTCTTTTTCTTTTAATTCTTCATAAATTTTGCAAAATCTTTCATATCTACCATTATCTATTTTCCCTTGTTGCAAAGCTTGTTTTATACCACAATTTTCTTCTTTTATGTGTGTACATCCAACAAATTCACAATCATCCAATAATGGCTTAAATTCTTTAAAATATTTGTCCAATTCTCTATATTCTATTTCTGATATATCAAATGTTGAAAATCCCGGAGTATCGGCAATATATGTATTCTCGTCTATTTCGTACAATTTCGTTGAAGTTGTTGTGTTTTTGCCTTTTTTGTTTCTTTGGCTTATTTCTCCTTCTTGTGTTATTGTATCTTTAAATATTGCATTAATTAGTGTTGATTTTCCAACTCCTGAGTTTCCAGAAAATGCATTTATATTCCCTTTTAATTTTTTTTCTAAATTATGAATTCCTATTGAACGTATTTCACTTTTTTCAGGTATATCTTCTAAGTCTTTTGCTATTGTTTCTATTACTGTATAACCTATATTTTGATATACTTCTTTTATTTTTTCAAACTCTTTCTTTTTATCAAGGTCTGTTTTATTCAAAACTATTATTGCTTTTATTCCTAAAAATTCTGCAAATGCTAATTGTTTGTCTAGTAGTAATAAATCTGGTTTTGGATTTTTGCTTGATACTACTAATACAAGTTGAGTGATATTACCCATTTTGGGCCTTTTTATATATGTTGTTCTTTCTTGTATTTCTTCTATTACTGCTTTTTTGTTTTCTTCGTCTAGTATTTGTATTTCTACTTTGTCTCCTACTACTGGTGTTATTTCTTCTTTTTTGAATTTTCCTCTTGCATTTGCTTCATATGTTCCTTTTTTTGTTTTTATTTTGTATAAGTTTGATATGTTTTCTATTATTAAACCTTGCATTATTCCTCCAATATTTGTCTACTATTATTATATAATTCATCAGGACATATATCTGCTCCATTTTCCCATTCAATTGATAATCCTGAAATTTGTACTTTTTTAAATTCTTCATAATTCTTTAAATCATTAAAAATTTTAAATTTAAAATATGGTTTTACGTCAAATATTTTTCGTTCATTATTATCAAACTTTATTTCTAATTCATAATTATTTAAAACTTTTACATCTATAGCTTTTGGTCTCATTTCATTACTCCAATCCTTTTATTTTTATTACCTCTCCATCATTATTTAATGCATACCATGCTGCCTTTAATTCTTCTGTATGCAACGTGATCCATGCATCTACTAATTTTTTCTGTTTCTTTGGTATTTTTCCATTTAAGACTTTTCCTTTTATATTAATAGACGATTGAGGTCACACTAAGCGACCTCAATTTTTCATATATTATCCAATTTTTGAACTAATTTGTTTATTTCTAAAATATATTTTTCTTTTATATCATCATATATTTCTCTAGAAGTTTCCTCATCATATAAATGTGATAATTCATTTCTCGAAAGCATCATATCCATCCATACTTCACCATTTTCTATTAATCCTGCAGAAAATGCTTCTTTTAATATTTCCCTTGGACTTCCTATTTTTCCAACTATTCCTTGATTTTCCAAACAGTCTTTCATTGTTTTCCATGCAAGTTCAAATGTAAATTCAAATCTATGCAATGTTCCGTCAATTTCTAACCCTGATACTTCTCCATTTAATGCTTCATTTAATTTAGTTGCTGCTTTTTTTAAATCTTCTTTTCTTTCTTCAAATCTTTTAATTAGAAATCAACTCCTTCCATTTCTATAGATTATATTGCTAAATCAATATCTGAATTATTTTTAAATGTTCCCTTTGCTCTAGAGCCAAATAATTTAAATGTATACTTAGAATTATTTTCTATTACTTTTTTTATTGCATTATATGTTCTTTCTGATAACCCAAATTTCATTTTTCATTTTGTGTTAGGTCGACTAACATACCTCCATAAAAATATTTTTATTCTGCTGTATAAGAATTAACATTACTATATACTAAAGAATATCCACCATCATTTTTTAGAACTCCATCTATATATACTTTAACAGTTGTAGTTCCAGAACCTTTAGCATTTCCTACTGATATTGATGTCTCAGAAGCTTTTACAGTTTGAGAATAAATGGTATCATCTCCAACTTTAACTTCCAATTTTACATTTTTTACTTTTTTATCTTCTTCTGTTTCATTTCCAGTTGATGTCTCATATATGTTACCATCAAGTAATGATTTTACATTAACCTTTATAGGAACTGTTTTTATTTCTGCCAATTTATTTACAGTAATAGCAATAGCTGAACCTTTTTCTACAGATTTACCCTCTTCTAAGCTTTGTTTCAAAACAACTCCATTGTCTTTAGAACTATCCTCTGCAGTTGTTACAGTAACAACAAAACCTAAATCTTGAAGAGCTTTTTTTGCCTCATCTTGTGATTTTCCAACTACTCCAGGAACTGTTGCCTTTTCAACACCTGTACTTACATGAATTTTTACAGTTTCTCCAGCATCTACTTCTGTATTTGCATCAGTCTCTTGACTAATTACATATCCTTCTTGAACTTTTTTACTTGTTTCTTCAACGATTTCAGCTTTTAATTTTGCATCTTCAATTGCTGTAACAGCATCTTCTTGTGACATTCCAACAACCTTTGGAACTTTTGTTTTTTCTGTACCTTTACTTAAAACAACCTTTACAGTACTTCCTTCTTTTACTTTGTTATATCCTTCTACATATGTTGGATCTTGGCTTATAACATGATTTTCTTCTACATCTTTATTATATTCTTCTGATGCAACTTCAAGTTTAAGTTTAGCACCTTCAATTCTTTGCTGTGCTTCTTCTTTAGAAAGTCCAACGATGTTTGGCATTTCTACCTCTTTAGGATTTGTTACATTAAGCACTAACATAGTTCCACCAAATGCTATACAGAACAATAGTATCAATCCTATAAATGAACTTAGTACTTTATGATTTTTTATAAATTTAACAAACTTATTATCTTCCTTTTTTCTAGAATCCTTTTGCATTTTTTCTACATCTTGTGTTGATATTCTTTGTGTTTTTGCAGTTGGATCAAAATCTGCATCATCGACAAAATCTCCTGATGGATTTTTAAGTGCCATTTTTAAGTCTTGCAATAATTCTGTTGCAGTTTGATATCTAAGCATTGGGTCTTTTTTCAATGCCTTTAATATTATTTTGTTTACTGCTTCTGGCAAATGAGGATTTAATTCAATTGGTGGTACAGGGTCTTCTTGCATATGTTTTAATGCAACTGAAACCGGTGTATCCGCATCAAATGGAACTTTTCCTGTTACCATTTCATACATTACAACACCTAATGAATATATATCAGATTTTGCATCTGTATATCCACCTCTTGCATGTTCAGGTGAAAAATAATGTACTGAACCTATTGTTGTTCCAAATGCAGTGATTGTTGAATTTGAAACTGCTTTTGCAATTCCAAAATCTGTGACTTTTGCAACACCATCTTCTGTTATTATTATATTATGAGGTTTTATATCTCTATGTATTATATTGTTTTTATGTGCCATTTCCAATGCAGATGCAATTTGAATTGCTACATTTACTGACCATTTCCATGGAAGAGGTCCTCCCTCTTCAACAATTATTTCTTTTAGAGTTTTGCCTTGTATTAATTCCATTACTATATAATAAATTCCATTATCAACACCTACGTCAAATATTGATACAATATTTGCATGTACTAATCTAGCCGCTGATTGTGCTTCTGTTTCAAATCTTTTTATAAATTCCTCATCTGTTGTAAATTCATCTCTTAATATTTTTACTGCTACATATCTTTTTAATACTAAATCAGTGGCTTTGTATACTGTAGCCATTCCACCATTTCCAACTTTTTCTATAATTTCGTATCTGTTACCTAGAATTTTCCCTTCTAAATTCATACTTCTCTCTCCTTTTTTATTATATTATAAATAAATTTATAATATTAATAAGTCATAATGTAGACCGCTATATATTTTTAATAATTACAACTGTTATATTATCATAACCGCCTCTGTCCTTTGCAAGTTGTACTAAATCTTTTGTTGCTTGTTCTATATTTTTTGATGCCATTTCATATATTGTTTGTTGGTCTACCATATTTGATAAACCATCTGAACACATAATTAAAATATCATCTTTTAAAAATCCTTTTACCATAACATCCGGCTCTACAAAAGCATTACATCCAAGTGCTTTCATTAACATATTTTTTTGCGGATGATGTTCTGCTTGTTCCTTTGTTATTGTTCCTTCTTTTACAAGTTTTTGTACATAACTATGGTCTTGTGTTAGTTTTCTTATAAATTGCTTTCTAACTCTATATATTCTACTATCTCCAACATGACCTATATATGCTTTGTTGTTGTATATTAAACATATTTCTAATGTTGTTCCCATTCCTTGTAATTCTGGATTTTCTTTTGCCTTTTCGTATACAACCATATTTGCATATTCCATACTGCTTCCTAATAATTGTATTATACTGTCTCTATCTTTTTCTATATCTTTAAAATTATTTTCTATATAATTTTTTGCTGTTTGAATTGCAAGTTGACTTGCTATTTCTCCGCCATTATATCCACCCATTCCATCTGCTAATAAAAATAGTTGAATTTGATCTAATGAATTTGAAATATAAAAATAATCTTCGTTTGTTTCCCTGACATTTCCCTTGTCAGATTTTGCATAAGCCTTTATCATAGTTTCACCTCTGTTCTTTTGTATTCGCTTATAGTCTTCTTCCTATTTTATATCATAAGTTACTATTTTTTGCAATATTTTTGTTATAATTACTCCTTAATTTTTTGTGTTTAATATATTGCAGGTATTGCTATCATTATGATATAATATCAAAAAACAAAGGAGGAATTTTATATGTCAACACCACATAATGAAGCAAATATTGGAGATATTGCAAAAACAGTAGTAATGCCTGGTGACCCATTAAGAGCCAAATATATTGCAGAAAATTTTTTGGATAATTATAAACTTGTAAATCAAGTTAGGGGAATGTATGCTTATACTGGAACATATAAAGGAAAGGAAATAACCGTTATGGCACATGGTATGGGAATGCCAAGTGTTGGAATATACACTTACGAATTATTTAAGATTTATGGTGTAGAAAATATTATCAGAATTGGTTCTTGCGGAGGTTATAAACCTGAACTTAAGTTATTTGATATTATTTTAACTGAAAATGTTTTTTCTGAAAGTAATTATGCCTTAACTTTGAATAATGATAACTGCCATATCGTTTCTTCTAATAGTGATCTTAATTCTATAATTGAGGATACTGCTAAAGATTCTAATATAAATGTTGTTTTAGGTAATACAGTTTGTACTGATTGTTTTGATGTTTATATGACTGATGTTAATAAATTTTTGGAAAGAGTTCCAGATAATTTTAATCCAGTTGCAGCCGAGATGGAGGCTTTTGCTTTATTTTATAATGCTAAGTTATTAAATAAAAAGGCTTCTTGCTTAATGAGTGTTGTGGATTCAAAATTTATTAAAGATATTGCAACACCTGAGGAACGTCAAACAGGTTTAAATACTATGATAAAACTTGCATTGGATTCTGCAATAAAAATTT
>ERZ779861.2123-NODE-2123-length-19633-cov-4.120288_pt1 | contig 19633 bp, 10 predicted proteins | sample MGYA00511558_ERZ779861 | MGnify/ENA primary metagenome ERZ779861 (study PRJEB29588, sample SAMEA2163432) | human gut metagenome | biome: human gut; feature: human-associated habitat; material: faeces | place: Denmark | collected 2008/2010 ...
TGCGTTTACAGGTGCTGCTTCCGGTGCGGGTGCGCCTGCCTCGACAGCGCCCTGTGGGGTAAGCATTGTCTCGACGGCGATTTGCGGGGCGACCACGGCCTCTGCGGAGACAGAAACTGCGGGCTCCGGATTTTCCTCCGTCATAGAGACCGGCTGATCTTCCAGCTCGATTTTATCTCCGATCTGTACCTGACCTCTGCGGATCATCTTTGGTGTGATGACATTGCTGCATGGTGCCATAAAAACCCTCCTGTTTTAAGTATCTGCGTATCGTTCTGTCGGTATGTAAAAGCAATGATTGCCGACGCGGTTGTGGATCACGCCGACCTTGCTCGGGAAGTAGGTGGGGCAGCTGTCGCTGTAGGGATTGAAAAAGAACAGCGATTCGTCAACGCCTGCCAACCTGCCGCCGTCCAGCGCCCAGTCCACGATATCGTAATGCTCCTGTGTAGGGGTCATGTTGTAGACGTTCTGCGCGTTGTAGCGGCCGCCGACCGTTTCCCGCATGCACACGAACTGCCCGGTGTAGCGCTCGACCATAATATTGTGAGAAGTTCCATTTCAAGAAATAAAAATGGGACTTTTTTTGTTGGACAAGACAAAGCTGGAGGAAAGAGATGGCAGTATTTAGAATTGAAAAAAATAGAAATTATACAACAATGAGCAACTATCATCTACGAGACCGGAGACTATCTTTAAAAGCAAAGGGATTGTTATCGCTGATTTTAAGCCTGCCGGATGGATGGGATTATAGTGTGAGAGGATTAGCAGCAATCTGTAAGGAAAGTCCGGATGGAATCGCTACTCCATTAAAGGAATTAGAAAAGTACGGATATCTCTTTAGAGAGCAAACCAGAGAAAGCAATGGACGGATGGGGAAGGTCGAGTATGTTATATTTGAGCAGCCTCAAGAAGCTTTACCGAAACGGGAAACACCGTGTACGGAAAAGCCGTACACGGTAAAACCGGATACGGCAATACCGATATCGGAGCAACCGCGTACGGTAACACCCGCACAAATAAAGAAAGAAGAAGAAAATACTGAAAAAGAAAACACTGAGATAAACAATTATCTATCCAATCAATCAACAAAACAGAAAGATGCGGATAGGATGAAGATGGAAAGGGATTTATTTAAGAATCGAATTAAGAAAAATATCAGTTATGAAATACTGTCCGCGAATCCGGCGCTCGCAAATGAAGTGGACGAGCTAGTTGAATTAATGACAGACACCGTTTGTAGTAATGAGCCGTTTGTCCGTATTGCGGGGAAAGAGATTCCGACCGCAGTTGTAGAAGAACGATTCTTGCGAATAGAGGAAGACCATATTATTTATGTCATCGACAGTTTGCGAAAGGTTTCGGCAAAGATACATAACATACGGCAATATCTGCTCACCGCGCTATACAATGCACCGGTAACAATCAGTAATTATTACACGGTTGAAGTTCAACACGATATGAGAGGAGGGTGAATATGAAAAAAACAAAAGTAATCGCAGTTGTAAATCAAAAAGGTGGTGTTGGGAAGACAACAACCACTCTTAACCTTGGAGCAGGTCTTGCGCTGCAAGGAAAAAAGGTTTTGCTTATTGATGCGGATCCGCAGGGTGATTTAACGGTGAGCCTTGGTTATCACGATGCAGATGGATACGAATGGACGGTAGCGAGCCATATGGAGCAAATTATTCAAGAAAGGCAAACAGAATCTGACGCAGGAATTTTGCACCATCGGGAAGGTATAGATTTGCTGCCTGCTAATTTGGATTTATCGGCCATGGAAATGCAGCTGGTTAATGTCATGAACAGAGAAAAAATCATGAAAGAATATGTGGACTCTGTAAAAGGAAGATATGACTATGTGCTTATCGACTGTATGCCATCTTTAGGAATGATTACAATCAATGCTCTGGCAGCAGCGGATTCTGTCATTATTCCGGTGCAGGCGCATTATCTGCCGGCAAAAGGCATGACACAGCTCTTGCAGTCGATTAACAGAGTAAAAAAATATATCAATCCCAAGCTACAGATCGAAGGAATCCTTATGACGCTGCTTGACCGTAGAACCAATTTTGCTGCAGAGATTTGCAGCACCGTAAGAGAAAACTATGGAGATTTATGCGGTGTGTTTAAAACTGAGATTCCCATGGCAGTCAAAGCGGCAGAGGAAGCAGCTGTCGGTGAAAGTATTTTTTCTTACGACGAAAAAAACAGTGTGGCCGAAGCCTATATGCAATTAACAAAGGAGGTGATGCGAAATGGCGAAAGGCAAAAGACCAGAGATTATATTGCCGAAGTTAGATGAACTTTTTTCGAGTCAGGAATCAAGAGAAGAGGAAAGGCTAAGCAAAATCCGAGACATTCCGATTGATATGATTGATGATTTTCCAAAGCATCCGTTTAAGGTGCAGGATGACGAAGATATGATGCATTTGGTAGAAAGCGTTTCAGAGCATGGTGTTTTGGTTCCGGCGATTCTTCGTTTAAAGGAAGACGGAAGATACGAATTGATTGCAGGACATCGAAGAAAAAGGGCTTGCCAGCTTGCAGGATTTGAAACACTGCGCGCAGAGGTTGTAGATTTAGACCGGGATGCGGCCACCATTTATATGGTTGAGAGCAATCTGCAGCGGACAACGATTCTTCCAAGTGAAAAAGCTTTTTCGTATAAGATGCGATTGGAAGCGATGAAGCGGCAGGGGCGGCGGAGTGATTTAACTTCGACACCGGTGGTGTCGAAGTTAAGGACTGATGAGGAAATAGGAAAAGATGTTGGAGAAAGTCGGGAACAAATCCGGAGGTACATCCGGCTTACAGAACTTGTACCTCCGCTTCTGGACATGGTCGATGCAGGGAAAATGGCTCTACGGCCTGCCGTTGAAATATCCTATCTGCCGGAAGTACTGCAACTTTCACTATATAGATACATTGAGCAGGAAGAATGTACACCGTCGCATGCACAAGCAGTAAGAATGAGAAAACTGCTGGATAAAAATAAGCTTACCGCTGAATCCATTTATGCAATTCTTATCGAAGAGAAACCAAATCAAAAGCAAAAGCTGGTACTCCGCGAGGAACGAATTTCGGGACTGATACCGAGTGGAATTCCGATGGGAAAAAGAGAAGATTATATTATTAAAGCGCTAACCTATTATGCAAAGTACAGAGAAAGGAACAGAGAAAATGAAAAGAACAGCAGATAGCAGAAAAATTGCATTTCTATTAAAGAACCTTGAAGAAAATGAAGAGATGGTCATTGAATTTAAAAAAGAACCAAAAGAAGATATCAGAGAAGTCGATAGTAAAGACCTTCACTTTGCATTAAACACTCTAAAGCTTGGCGAACAGCTTTTAGTAAGATTTAGCGAAAGCCATGAGTAAACAAGAATTTAATATGGTAGGAGTCAGACTAGTATCCGAGCGGAAGTTATATAGCGAAAAAGAAATTAAAAAGCCGGAAGATGTATTGGAAATCATGCAAAGAGAATTGGGGACTTTTGACCGGGAAGTTTTCTGCGTGCTGCATATAAATACAAAAGGTCAAGTACTCAGTGCCAGCATTACGAGCATAGGGGAGGTAAACAGTACGCTGGTACATCCAAGAGAGGTCTTCAAAAGCGCGATACTGAGTTCAGCCTCTGCGATTATGCTCTTACATAATCATCCGAGTGGCAGTCTGACCGCAAGCAAAGAAGATATTTCAACGACAGAGTGCCTTGTCATGTGCGGAAGACTGATGAAAATAGGAGTTGTTGACCATATCATATGCTCATCGAAAGGCTACATTAGCATGCGGAATAATGGGTATGGACATCTTTTTGAAAAATGCGAAGATGTGATTGCTAAATTAGAAGTAGAAGATGAACCGGAGATTGAACTTCTACAAAATGAAAAAGATATTTATTCTTCTTTTAAACTAAGGCGCAAAATCAATGGTCATGAAGTGGAGCTTGCTTTAACAGACGAAGAACTAGCAAAGGCTTTTATGGAACAGGAACATCTTCGGGATGTGCGCTATGTAAGTGATGTTTTGACAGAAATACAGGATATTCCTGAAAAGCGTAAGGATTTTTTTGAAACCTATGGACTTGCAGTTGACTCTTTTGTGAAATCTGATAAACTTATTTCGAGACTTGCTGCAGGTATGCGCCGAGTCGCTGATAAAAAGGGAATCAGCGACTTTGAGGCGCTGGAGCAAGGAATTTGCAAGGAAGCAGCACGGCTTCAGCGAAAAAGGGAAAAAGAATTTGAACGATAGGAGGAAGAATTAATGCAACCGGAAACGATAGGAAAAATGAAAAAGAAATTCATTTGTACGATATTAGCACTCACTGTCGCACTGACCTCGGTCAGCTTCGCCTCGGCGGCAACGAAAACCACAAGAAAAGTCACAGTGGGTACACCGCAGATTACCTATGTGGGTGTAGGATATTATCCGTATAATACTATGAAAAACATAACAACTGAGGCACCATATGATACAGGCGGTATGACGATTGACTGGTCGGCTGTTAAAGGTGCGAGCGGCTATCAACAGCAAATCAACTACAAAAGAGACGGAAAGTGGAGCGGCTGGAAGAACTATTACTATGATAAGGATGGAAATTTTACCTTTGACGGTTCAAGTAAGCGGTGCTATTTCGTAAACTATGCGACACAGCTCAAAGACGCCAAGGCTGAATTGAAGCGAAACGCCAAATCCTATACAAAGAAAGGCAATCTTTGGAGGCTCGGTAAAGATAAAGATGGAAACCCGTTATATGAAAAATATACATTAAACCAATTTATGAAGAAGTTTTGCTCAAAAACCCGCGCCGAGATTGGGCTTTATCAAGATGATACCGTATACAAATTCCGCGTCAGAGCCTACAAGATGGTAAACGGAAAGAGAGTCTACGGAAAGTGGTCGGCTGCGGTAGCCGCAAAAGAAAAGATTACGACAGAGACCATGGACTACATCTTTGAATCCGTACAAAAAAATGTCAGTGCATGGGCGAAGAAAAACTACCCGAATTTTGAAGTCAGAGACGAGCGCGAGGGCGCATGGGATGAAGCCACAGGCGAGTATCCGGGCTACACGCCGGAAGGAGGAACCTACTATATCACAGGCTCTCAGAGAGACTATTTCTCCCGCTACGCAAGTCCGGAGTCCGTCATTAAATATTTGACAGAATCCTATGAAAACTACATCAAAGAGGTCAGTGCAGGAGGCGGAAATGAAAGCGCCTACTTGTTCATTCGAAAGATGCGCAATGGCTCTCCGGAGGGACTGGGCTCGGCATACGATGGGGATAAAATCTTCTTTAAAACATGGATATTGGTATGCTCATAAAGCAGTGAAAACAAAAAGATATAATTTACACAAAAAGGCATTATGCAAGACATAGTGTCTTTTTTCTTGCAAAGAAAGGAGTCGAAGAAAAAAGAATGAAGGAGGTAAGAGGAAATTTAAAAATCCGGGGAAAACCGAGAGGCTCCCCAAAGAATAGTCCGTTATCCCTAAGACAGCAAGACGCTGTTGTTTTTTAATATCAAAATTTCAAAGAAAAGGAGAAAAACCTATGAGAAAAAAACGAATGCATAAGATTTTTACCCTCTTTCTTGCAATTGCGGTGGTCTTCACATATATGCCGTTTTCCAACTTACTCGGCTATAACAATACCGCATTTGCCGCAAGCTATTCCGGAACGCTCAAGCAGTCCTCAACCGGATACAAGCTGTCCGGAAAGACGGTAGAAATAAATGTGGTAAGATATAACTCAAAAATGTCAAATCCAAGGCAAGCCTATCTGGATGTTGGATCTTGCGTGGAAGCTGGGGACGGCGGCAGCATTCACAAGTTTGAGATTGCCACGGGCTCCCAAAACATTTTAGTCTACTGCATCGAGCATGGTGTGGTGCAGCGCTCAGATAAACTGAAGGCAGTGGAAGAAGGCGAGTCATTTTATGCACAAGCATATATCAATGAACATCACGAACAGGCACTGAAGAATATGAAAAAAGTTATGATGTTTGCGCCGGTTACCGGCTCCACCATGAAAGAACTTCGCGACCTTGGCTACAAAGGCAGCGGCAGCATGAATGCATGGATTGCAGCGTCACAGGCACTCATTTGGGAGTGCGGACAGATGATGCGTGAGGATAAGAATTTCACATTGAAGGCAAATGGTCTGTACTATCAAAGCTACTTTGAAGGCCCGAGAACCAAGAAGATTCCAAAGACACATTACTATGACTGCTTAAATAGTAATGCGAAAGATATTTACGACTTCATGGAAAAAGAAATCAAGAAGTATGAACATTTCGACGCAAGCATTGCGAGCTTAGATAGGAAAAAGCCGAAAGAAATTGCGCTCGGCGAAGTCGAAAGCTATCCGGTAACCATCGAAGTTGCGGCAGGAAGCTACGGTGATGATCTTTACCTTGCGGAAGAAACAAGCAGCGGCGGCGAAAAGAAGATTGCAAAGAGCCTTGCAGAGCTGAAATATGATAAGGCAAACAAGAAGTATTCCATCATAGTAAAAAGCGCGGAAGTGCTGAATAAGACCATCATGGTAAAGCATAACGGCGCTGCGGCAAAGAGAGCAGAGGAAAAATTCAAGGAAGATAAGAACCTCTATCAGCTTTACTTCTGGGAACACAAGACCTCACAGGCACATACACAGGGCATGATTTCCGGACTGGAAGACCCGGTAACCGGCTACTTAAAGCTGACAAACAGCCCTCCTCCGGAAGAGCCGAGCGGAGAACGGTGCGAACCGCCGGATGTGGAATATTTTCCGACTTTCAGTTTTCCGGTAGAAAAGATTGATAAGAACGGCGGCTGGGATGATGAGCAGCATACGCCGATGGGCGATGCACATCTGAATGCAACCTATACCTTAGAACGCAACATCGCAGGAAAGGGATGGGAAACCGTTGACACGATTACGCTGGATGAATACGGAAACGAAAAGAATCTGTTCGACCAACCGTTTGTCACAAAAGACGATTTGGAAGAGTTTCTTACCGAATCCGGGACACTCACAGGCTGCGCGCATCCAATCTATGACTCGGACGGAAACATCATCGGCTACAGCCATACCTCCCCGAAGTCACCAACAAAGAGAGTGTGGGATGTAACGGTGGACTACCGTATTACCGAGTACCGACCGGAGGGAAGATATATCGACCCGGATAAGTACGCAGGCGAGAGAACCTATCAGGTTCATTACTACGCAGAAACGCATGATACCTGTCAGTACTGCCTGGACTGCGACTGGCTTCCGTGGACGGATGTGGAATACACCGTAGGTTATGATGTAACGAAGGGCGATGGCAGTAACTATCAGCTTGGAGTTACGACTGACCCGAAGAATGACCCGTTAAATCAAGACGGCGACTGCCTTGAATATGATTTAGAGACTTTCGTAAACGACTGCTTCCGCGGCGAGCTTCAGCTGATTAAATCAAACGAAAAAGAAAATCCGTTTAAAGACAGTAACCTCGGCGGCTCAGATTTAAACATTTCGCAAAACTCCATATGGACGGTAAAACTGGTTAGCGGCGGCCTTGAAGGAAGCGAATATATTCATCTTGTGAGCGGTACACCGAAAGTGCTTCCGGGCGGAACCTACGAATACACTGTATCCCGTGATTCGGGCGGCTATGTGGTGGGTCCTGACCATCCGATTAAAGTTGGCACAAACGGCGTTCTGATAATCAAAGACTTACCGTTTGGACGCTATGAAGTAACCGAAACGGCGGCGGACGACCCGATGTATGTACTCGAACACGCTTTTGTTGATGTGCAGGAGCATAACGGAAATAACGGCAGCAGGGTAAACGACACCGGGCTGTTTGGCGGCTATGACAAGAAAGGCACAAACGACATCGGAGCTGTTTCAAACGGAACGGGCGACTACTGGAACAACCGCTATGACGGAAATATCCGGGACAAAATCAAGACCAACAAGATTAAGGTGGTAAAGGTGGATTCCGAAACCGGAAAGACCGTTCGTATGAAAGGGACGAAAATCTTTATCCGCTACAAAGGAAATCCGGATTACACGGACGAAGAAAACCGAAAGCGCTACGGCGACAGCGGCACGGAAGTCAGAGGCATCTATAACCGCTTCCTGCCAAACGCAGAGCAGATGGATTCTAAGAGCCAAAACTATACCTTTGAGCTTGATGAAAACGGCGAGTGCATTATTCCGTATGAACTTCCGTATGGGAAATACGAAGTCCTTGAATGGCTGCTTCCGGAAGGCTACTATGTCGGCGAATATGGAGCAGACGGCGTGGCGAAAAATCATAACTTCGGCTATATCGAAGAAGGACAGCTTACGGTAGACCATAACAAGCACGGCTATGGTGTAACGGTTGAGCAGTTTGGTATCTACGATGCGGACGGAAACAAGGTGAAGTATCAGGGTAAGGACAAGTATTCTTTTGAGAAACTTTCCGAAATGATAACAAACCGTTATACATTCACCGTTACAAAGCAGGACGACCATGTAGACGGCTACTATTTCCAGAAAGTAGAATATGACGGAACCACAAGCGAAAACGATCCGTCCTATGACAAAACGCAGTTTCCATACACCAAGTATTACAAAGTCGCAGGTGTAATCAATAATAATGTCAAAGCAAAGATTGAGATTGAGAAAAAGGGGGAAGCACTTGTCGGCTTTAACAAGGTTGAAAAAGACGGAGAGACCATTTTCGAGCCTGTCTTTGAAATGGTTTCCTATATTAAGGACGCAGTCTTTGGACTCTTTGCGGCAAAAGATGAAACCCTAAACGACGGCTCGGAGGGCCCTAAGACCTACGACAGCAAGACAGATGCGGAAATCGTCATTCCAAAAGACAAGTCCACCCATTTATCGAACATCGTTGAGGCAGTAAAAGCATTTTTTGGAAAGCTTGTCAGTCCGAAAACCTATAACGCTGCAAACTACGAGACAGGCTCCTATGAGCATGAAACAGGTGCGCAGCTTTGGTATATGCTCGAAAGGGCAGCAAGCGAAGGAAATGTGAAGCGCACGCTTTACCTTTCCCCGGAGCAGAAAGATACAACCTATAAATATGCCTATGAAATGAGCGATAACACCTATAACTATCGCTGGGATGTGGAAGTCACGCTTCAGAATCAGGCAAGCGGCAGAAATGTCACGAAGGTGAATGTGACAAAGACCACTTCTGTGAAAAACGGCTTTACGGCAGACATTCCAACCACAGAAATGACAGGAAGCGTCGGAGATACTATCTTAGAGCCGATTACTTCTTTCATTGACGCAGGAGAACTCGACTGGTTGAGAAAATCTTCTTTGTCGGTAGATGACAGAACCTATGTGTTTGAAGCAGACGGCAAGGAACTTGTGTACTCGGACGGAACGGAATACAAGGACGATAACTTCCTCTTTGGAAACAATGAGGCGGTGGACTTCTCGAAGTATTGTCCTGACCGTTATGCAGTCAAGACCTATTCGCTGTATAAGCTGACAAAGAAAGACCTTGTAAAAGAGGAAAGGGTCGCAGGCACACATCAGGAAGTCGTAACACCGGGCGTGGATGCAGACGGTGACGGAAAATTCGATGGTCCGACTGACACCCCTCCGGTATTTAAGACAGTTGAAGATAAGGCGACAAGAACCATATTCGAGTGGGATAACAACTGCGTATTTGAGAAGCCGGGAGTATTAAATGGCACGGCCGTTGTTAAAATGAATGACACAGGCGAGGTAAGAATTGCAGCCATCGGTTACTATGAAAGCGGCGACTTTAAGCCGTTTGACAATGCTTATAAGCTTGTCAATGCGGATGAAAACGGAGTGGAAAATGTATCTTATACGATTCCGGAAGGCTGGAATCTCATTCCGTTTACCGGAAATCCGAAAGAAGATCCGCACTATATTATGATAGAAAAGACGGATGATGCTATAGGAGAAACCGTAAGAAGGGTACTTCTTTCTGACCTTTCTGCATGGCAGGAGTGCGATGCAGCAGGAAACTTCAAAAAGGCAGTTGTGCAGGTTTACGAAGTGGAGTACACACAGGAGCCGGAGGATGAAAACGGCTTTACCTTAAACTGGGACGGCTTCGCGCTTGCTTCCGTCATGGACAAAGAAACAGGCGTTGCGACAACGAACATCACAAAGCAAAACACCGGAATTTCCGAACAGATTGCGGTCGGACTTGGCTATGAAAAGGAAACAAGCGGCGACATGACAACTTTCCGCACCATTCCGATCAGCGCACCGATTTACTTCAAGTGGGAGGATGGCATTCGTGCAGAAATGTTCTATCGCGGCGGCGTGTGCAAGACAACGATTACGCTTCCGCAGTCAGCGGTAGACCACGGCTACAAGGAAATCATTCCAAGCCTTAATTATGTCAAGACAGACGCAGAAGGAAACAAAGCGCTCACGAATCTGAACTGGTACGACCTCTTGACACCGGAAAATCCGCAGGTAGAATTTAACCAGAACACCGGACTTGCAAACGGTATGCTGGTGATTGCAACAGCGCATTACACAACCGAAGCAGGAAAAGAAGCGTATTACACGATTGAAATTACAACCAATCAGAAAGAAGATGAAGCACTTCGCCTTGTCTTTGCGGACGGTTACACGATGGATATTTACTGTGCGGACACCACGTCCGGAAACGGCGTTGGCGTGCTGGATTTATATAATGTGTATAAGACCAATCGCTATACAACATCGACACTGATTGAGAAGCTGACAACCGACGAAAATGGAAAGGCAGTCTCCGGACTTCTTCCGCTCGGCGATTACATTGTCAGAGAATTGGAATCGGACGATAACTACGATAACGCAGGCGAAGATAGGCTTGTATCGCTAAAATGGAAAGACCAGTTTACCCCTCTCATTTGGGGAAGCAGTAAGTTTGACAACACCTATTTCAGCGTGGAAATCGACATTTCTAAGGTTTTGGAAACGGCGTTTAAGTCAGATACCTTTGAAGAGCCAAAAGACGGCAAGAAGGTCGTTTTCGGGCTTTACGCAGGGGAAGAGATTAGCGCAGCGGCTGAGGGAAAACAGAAGGTAACGAAAAAGACCGTGAAGAAAGACACCCTCATCGATACCGTAACTTTCACAAAAGAAAATCTCGGCAAGGCACTTGTATCCGCAAAGCTTCCGGAAGGAAAATATTACTTCAAGGAAATCGCAACACCGGGTACGCATATCCTCAGCGATGCCGTTTTTCCGTTCGTTGTTAGGGAGGACAATGGCGACTATTCCGAAAAGGTAACCTTTGCGTATACAGAAGATGGAATCACAGGCAAGCTGGTGCAGACAAGAGAAGGTGAAGTCAGAACCTATGTTGCAGTCGAATCCAGATACCCAATGCCGACGATTACCATTGACGGCAGAAGCTATCCGCTTGATAAGGAATATCCTTATGCGGAAACGACAGACGAGCAGGGCAATGTTACCCCGGCAGACGATAACGGCTATGTGAAGATTGATGTGGATAAGGACTTTACCGAAATCTGCATTACCACAACGAAAGAGAAGCCGTCGGACATCACGCTGCCAAACGGCAAAGTGTTGCGTGTCGAAACAGAAGATAACACCTACAGTTATACCTTAGACGGAGTCGAAAAGAAGTTTATTCCAACGGTAAGCTATACAGGCTATCATGCAGCGTATGAAGAAATCTGGAAGAGAATTTCCGGTGAGGACTTAAATGACTATCGCCGTTTCTTCTCTCTTACGGGTGCAGGAACGGACAAAACCGATGTGATTGTGGACGTGGATATCGCACACAAGGCATCGAAAACCGTAACGGCAAAAGAAGAACTGATTGACTCAAGTAAGCCGGAACTTGGCTACGAGACGATCACCGTCGAAAAGGGCAACCTCACACCGGGCGGCTATCAGATTTTCAAGCACAGTGCTGTGATTAAAGTCCATAACAAGGAAGGACTGAATATCATTCCGGCGCAGTATGAAAGAACAAGCGGCAAGAAAACCGTAACCGAAAACCTTGACCCAAGCGGTGAAATCATTCTGGATACGAAAGATACGGTAATCTTTAAGACTACAAAGGGTGCAACCGTAACCGTTAACATGGACAAGTACGGCAACGTAAAATGCGACATCGAAAACGTACTGGCAAGAGGCTTTGCCGATGGCGAAAATTCCTTGCTTGAAACAGACGGGGCGGCGAGCGACACCTATGTTTTCTCAAAGAATGTCACACTTGCAAGACAGGACACATCGGCCGACCGCATGATGATTAAGATTAACTCGGACAACGAGGACGGCTTTGCTATTGAGAACGACCATATTCCGCTTGTAAAGATTAAGAAAGTCGATAAGGACAACCATAAAACGATGCTTGCAGGTGCTGAATTTGCAATTTACAAGGCAAAATTCACAGACGAGGACGACTGGAAGTGCGTACCGGGAGAACTTATCGGCACATTTACCACAAAGGCAGATGGTACAGCCTCTATGGACCTTGACTACGGTGTATACTTCTGGCAGGAAGTTAAAGCACCGACAGGCTACAAGGCGGAAGTCGGCTATCACAAGTTCCGTATCGCAAAGGCAGAAGACCCGTATGTGATAGAAGTGGAAAATGAAAAGCTTCCGGACACACCAAACACTCTGGGAAATCCTCATTATTACCTTGAAATCACGAAATCCGATATGGAAAACGGACAGACGCTCGCAGGCGCAGAGTTTGAGATTTACGGCAGCCATAAGGATGAAAACGGAAACATCGTCAGAGACGAAAAACCGTATTTCAACCAGAAGTTTGTTACAGGCGAATATGGCAAAGTAATGATTCGCTTCACGAAACCGGGTATCTACTATTACCATGAAACAAAAGCTCCGGCAGGCTATAAGTGTGACGGCGAGTATTACGCAGTCGAAATCGGAAAAGACGGAACGACGGTAGCCAAAGTTGATATGCTAAATGAAAAGAACAGAGAACCGGAAATCAGAACAACCGCAACTGGAAAGTCCGGCGAAAAGAGAATTGCCGCAGGAAGCAAGGTAACGATTGTTGATACGGTTTCTTATTATAACCTTGAAGTCGGTAAGACCTATCTTATGAAAGGTACTCTGATGGATAAAGCGACAGGAAAGACAGTGACAGTGAGCGGAAAGCCTGCTACGGTTTCCAAAGTCTTTACGCCAAAGACAGCAAACGGCACTGTCAAAATGCGCTTTACATTCAGTGCAACCACAATCAAGGACGGAAGCAAGCTTGTAGTCTTTGAAAAATGCTATGAATCTGATGTAAAGACGAAGAGTAAGGGCGATTTGATCGCAAAGCATACCGATATTAACGATGAAGGTCAGACCGTAACCATCAAGGAAAAACCGGAGAAGCCGAATAAACCAAATAAACCGGAGAAGCCGGACACGCCGACGGAAGTTCCGAAAACCGGAGACAAATCAGACCTGTGCAGATGGCTTGCGTTGATAGGGCTCGCACTTTTGGGTATGCTGCTATCTATGGCAACACGCAGAAAAAAACAAGAGGAGCCTGCGGAGGAAAAACAGGAGAGACAAAAGTGTGCATAACGAAATCGAAGCCCTGCAAGGTGCTTTTGTCGTTATTCCAGAAATATCGCACAGCGATATTTCCTGCATAATAAAAAGAAAAGAGAGGGGGGCAGCTTCTGAATGGGGCTGCTCGCTCTTTCAAAAGCAGAAAGAAAGGAGGAACACGCTTGAGGGATAGACACTATCAAATCGACGTGCTGTATCGCAATACCTTACAAGCACTTGCAGAAGAGACGGAAGGCTGGAAAGGCTTTTTGGACTGCGCAGGATATAATTTCAAGCTGCGCTTTGACGAGCAGGTGCTTCTTTATGCACAGCGCCCGGACGCAACCGCAGTCCTTACGATTGAGCAATGGAACAAGGTCTTTCATCGCTGGGTAAATCGCGGCGCAAAAGGCATTGCCGTCTTTGACGAAGCACCGGATACGGTGCAGAAAATCCGCTACTACTTTGATATTTCCGACACGCATGAAGGAAAGGATGCGAGAAAAGTCCCGATTTGGAGCTATCAGGACGCATACGAAGCGGAAGTCATCGAAAGTTTAGAGGCGGCATTTGACATGCCGGAGAAAAACGAGAGCCTTCCGAAAACCGTAGAGGCAGCGATGCAGGCAGCAGCGGAAGAATACCGCATGGACTATCTGCCTGCGCTGAAAGAACTGCAAGGGCAAAGCAGGCTTTCCATCTTGGATGAAGAAAACCTCAGTCTCTGTCTTACGGAAGCTGCCGCAGCAAGCAGCAGGTATCTGATTTTAAAAAGGCTTGGCTTTACAAAGGAGGCAGAGGCGCTGAGCGATTCTCTTACCTTAGCACGCGATTTTAATACAAAAGAAACGCTTCAAATTCTCGGTAGCATGGTCAGCGACCTTTCGCAAATAGCACTTACGGAAATCGGAAAAACCGTTCGCGCGCTGCAAAAAGAGGAAAAAGAAGAAAATCGCACAATTGAACAAATCGATTTTTTCGCGTACACTAAGAAAAAAGAGGAAAAAGGAGGCGCAGAACATGAAACAGGAAATCAGCTACAGCCAGCAAGGGGATTATCAAATTCCAAACATCACGATGCCGGAGCAAAAAGAATTGCAGATCGGGCACTTCGGGAGAATGCGGCAGCAGTTTCTAAGGGAGAAACGAAAAATGATATACTTTCAGCTTCTGACGGACTGCAAACTATTACAGCACCTTTCGGAAATCGACAGACAGGCACACAAGATGCAAGAGCAGCTGATCCGGCAGATGATGCAAACAGAGGAGGTCAGCGAGAAACTGAAGGACGAAAACATGATGCTCTGGGTACAGAAGATGAACAATATCCAGGCAAGAGCCACGGAGATCGTGGAGACGGAACTGATCTACAAGTAGCCTATTATGATCGAAAAACGGAAGTCTCAAGGCTTCCGTTTTTTCATGGCGATAAAGACATTCAGGCGATCCTGCTTACCACGCCGCACCTGAAGGTGAAGAAAAGCGACATCCGAAAATTCTTTGAGCTGCACCGAGATACTGAAGAACGCATTTCCTACCTGCGAGAAATCTTTAATAACGACTATACCGAACTGATGCTTGCAGGAGATAGACGCGTCGGATATAAGACGTATCAGAACGTTTTACATCTATGGGAGGGCAGCTATCTTAGCAGGACGGCAGAAGGCTACTATGACTGGGGCGTAATTTCAGAACATTTTGACAGTCTCAGGCTTCTTGGGAAGCTTTACGACACTGCAGAGCGGCTGCCGTCAATCGAAGAACAGGAAAGCTTTTTTGCAGAGCTTCCGACGGAAAACCCGTTCTTCACGCAGGAAATCATCGACGAAGTTCTGACGCATGGAAGCGGCTTTGAAAACGGGAAGTTCCGCATTTACGAGCAGTTTAAAAAAAATCTTTCGCTCGAAGAAAATGCAAAGTTTTTGAAAAAAGAATACGGCATTGGCGGACGCTATCCAATCAAGAGAGGGCTTGGCATTGATGAAGACCATTCAGGAGCGGGCATTAAGCTGAGAAGTGGATTTTCGGAGGGCAGCCCGAAGATGCTCTTAAAGTGGACGGAGGCTGCAAAGCGTATCGGGCAGCTGATTGCCGCAGGGCAGTATCTAAGTCCAAAGGAAAAGAAACAGTATCCGTCATGGCTTGCCCTGCAGGAAGCAAGAAAGGACGCTTTAGCAGAGTCTGAAAAAGAAAAGGAAAGCCAAAGAGAGTGGCAAGAGGAAACGGCAGAAGAAAGTCAGGAAGAAAACTATGTCTTTCATCTTGGCGACCGCGTTTTTCTTGGCGCAGCGGAATATGAGATTCTTTCTATGGACAACGAAATGGTCGAGCTTTACGACCCAAGCTGCCCGCTGATTCATAAGCGCATACCTGCAGCACAGTTTGAAGAACGCATCAGACAGACACCGGGAAATGCGCATTTACTGGAAAGAAACGCTGTAGATACGCCGTACCGGGAGTTAAAAGAAGAAAGCGATGCCGAACCAGCGTTAGGAAATCCGCTGCAGGAGGACGCAGAGCCTTCCGAAAAAAAAGAAAAGCCCGCAGAGCTTTTTCAGTATCGCATTAGCGATGCGCATTTCGGAGAGGGAACGCCAAAAGAAAAGTTTCAGAAAAACCTTGCGGCGCTTCGGCTGCTGAAAAAGCTGGAAAGCGAAGAACGACTTGCAAATCCCTCTGAGCAGGAAAATCTTGCAGGCTACAGCGGCTGGGGTGGACTTGCAGACGCTTTCGATGATACGAAGGCAGACTGGAAACGCGAGTATGAGGCGCTGAAGGCACTTTTAAGTGAAGAAGAATACAAGGCGGCTCGGGCTTCCACCCTGACCGCCTTTTATACCCCGCCGGTGGTAATCCGCGCGATTTATCAGGTCCTGATGCAGGCAGGCATGCGCGAGGGGAATCTCCTTGAGCCGTCCTGCGGCATCGGCAATTTCTTTGGCATGCTGCCCGAGGAAATGAAAGGCTGCAAAACCTACGGTGTGGAAATCGATCCGGTTTCGGCAAGGCTGGCAAAGCAGCTTTATCAGAAAACACAGATTGCAAACGAGGGCTATGAGAATACAAGCCTTCCGGACAGCTTCTTTGACGCCGCAGTCGGTAATGTTCCCTTTGGGGACTTTTGCCTTGCCGATCAGCGATACGATCAGGAGCATTTTTTGATTCATGATTACTTCTTTGCCAAGACGCTTGATAAAGTGCGCCCGGGCGGAATCATCGCCTTTGTTACGAGCAAAGGAACATTAGATAAAGAAAATCCGTCCGTCAGAAAGTACATCGCGCAGCGGGCAGAGCTTATAGGGGCTATCAGGCTTCCGTATACGGCTTTTCAGAAAACCGCAGGCACGAAAGTAACGACAGATATTTTATTTCTGAAAAAGCGGGAACGCATGACCGATATCCTGCCAAGCTGGGTTTATCTTGGAAAGAGGGAAGATGGAATTTCCATCAACGAATATTTTATCGAGCACCCTGAAATGGTACTTGGGAAAATTGAAATGCGAAGCGGACGGTTTCGTCCGATTAGTGTCTGCGCACCGAATGAGAATCTGCCGCTTTCCCTGCAGCTGAAAGAGGCAGCCGAAAGAATTCAGACAGAGCTTTCCCTTCCGGAGCTTGAAAGCATAGAAAGCACGGAAGAAACGGAATTGATTCCTGCAGACCCAAGCGTCAGAAACTTTTCCTACTGCGTGGAAGATGGAAAAATCTATTACCGGGAAAATTCCCTGATGCGGGAGATCCGGATTTCTGCGGCAGCCGAAAAGCGCGTGCGTGGCATGATCGAGATCCGAGATACCCTGCGAAGGCTGATTCGCGCGCAGCAGGAAGAGCGTGCAGACGAAGAAATCCAAACGCTGCAAAAAGAATTAAATCAGAAGTACGATGCTTTTACCGCAAAGTACGGTCTTCTCTCTGCGCGGGGGAACCGCATGGTATTTTCCGATGACAGCTCCTATGTGCTGCTTTCGGCACTTGAGATTCTAAACGAGGACGGCAGCCTGCGAAAAAAAGCAGACATTTTTACAAAGCGTACCATCCGAAGCCCGAAAGCCATCACGCATACCGATACGGCAGTCGAGGCACTTGGCGTATCCCTTGGGGAGTGCGGGCGTATCGACATGGGCTTCATGGAACGCCTCTGCGCAAAAACGGAAGAAGAACTGCAGGAAGAACTACGCGGCATCATTTTCTTAAATCCTGCATGGTCGGCAGAAAACAGTGAGGAAAAGTATCTGACGGCGGACGAATATCTATCCGGCAATGTGCGGGAAAAGCTGAAGTTTGCAGTGCTTCGCGCGCAGCTTGAGCCGGAGGTCTTTTCCGAGCATATTACCGCCCTTAAAAAGGTACAGCCCAAAGACCTTACGGCAAGTGAGATTTCCGTAAAGCTGGGCAGTACATGGATTCCGGAAAACGATATTACGGACTTTCTGCACGAGCTTCTTGGAACGCCGCGTTATCTGAAAGACCGTATTCGTGTGCGCTACTCCAAGTATACCGGGCAGTGGCGCGTGGAAAACAAGAGTTTTGATACCGGAAACCTGAAAGTCTATCGCACTTACGGAACGCAGCGTGTGAACGCGTATAAGATTATGGAGCAGACGCTGAACTTAAGAGATGCCCGGGTATTTGATTATTTTGAAAATGAAAAAGGGACAAAGCAGGCGGTCATCAATGCAAAAGAAACCGCCATCGCACAGGAAAAACAAATGCAGATCAAGCAGGCCTTTACGGACTGGATTTGGAAAGACCCTGAAAGAAGGCGTAGACTGTGCAAGCTGTATAACGAAAGATTTAATGCGATTCGGCCGCGCGAGTATGACGGAAGCCACCTTCGCTTTCACGGCATGAATCCGGAAATTCGCCTGATGCCGCACCAAAAGAATGCGGTCGCAAGGGTACTGTATGGAGGAAACACCCTGCTTGCACATTGCGTGGGGGCAGGAAAAACTTTTGAGATGACAGCAGCAGCAATGGAAAGCAAAAGGCTTGGACTTTGTCAAAAGCCGATGTTTGTAGTACCGAATCACCTCATTGAGCAGTGGGCAAGCGAATTTTTGCAGCTGTATCCGGCAGCGAATCTGCTGGTTGCAACCCGCAAGGATTTTGAAAAAAAGAACCGCAAACGCTTTTGCAGCCGTATTGCAACCGGGGAGTATGATGCTGTGATTCTCGGACACTCTCAATTTGAAAAAATTCCGATTTCAAAAGAGCGGCAGGAGGCACTGCTAACACAGGAAATTGAAGCCGTCTCCTGCGGCATACAAGAACTGAAAAGACAGGGTGGGGAGCGGATTTCGGTAAAAGCACTTGAGAAAATGAAAAAAGGACTGGAAACCAAGCTGAAAAAACTAAGCGACCAAAGCCGAAAAGATGATGTCGTGACCTTTGAGGAGCTTGGCGTTGACCGCCTGTTTATCGACGAAGCGCATTACTACAAAAACCTCTTTTTATATACCAAGATGCGTAATGTCGCCGGGATTGCACAGACCGAAGCACTCAAATCAACCGATCTCTACTTAAAATGCCGCTACCTTGATGAGCTTACAAAAGGACGCGGCGTTGTTTTTGCGACAGGAACGCCGGTTTCAAACTCCATGACCGAGCTTTACACCATGCAGCGGTATTTAGAATATGACCGCTTAAAAGAAATGGGGCTGGAGGCTTTTGACGCATGGGCCTCGACCTTTGGCGAAACGGTGACTGCGATTGAGCTTGCACCCGAGGGCTATACTTTAATAGGACGATAAAATTAACTGTCCTAAATTGAAAATACATAAGGAAGGAGGTTAAGAGAATGTCAAGGACTTCAAAGATTACAGCACTTTATGAGAGATTATCAAGAGATGATGACCTGAATGGCGAGAGTAATTCCATTACCAATCAGAAAAAATACCTCGAAGATTATGCCCGTAGAAATGGCTTTGAGAACATCCGCCATTTTACTGACGATGGTTTTTCGGGTGTAAATTTCAATCGCCCAGGCTTTCAGTCTTTGATAAAAGAAGTTGAAGCAGGCAATGTCGGAACATTGATTGTTAAGGATATGAGCCGATTAGGGCGAAACTATCTGCAAGTCGGATTTTATACGGAAATTCTGTTTCCGCAGAAAGATG
>ERZ779861.2126-NODE-2126-length-19611-cov-29.991767_pt1 | contig 19611 bp, 15 predicted proteins | sample MGYA00511558_ERZ779861 | MGnify/ENA primary metagenome ERZ779861 (study PRJEB29588, sample SAMEA2163432) | human gut metagenome | biome: human gut; feature: human-associated habitat; material: faeces | place: Denmark | collected 2008/2010 ...
CCGTAGCTGTTGAAGAGCGGGCCGCCGGAGTTGCCGGGGTTGATGGAGCAGTCGACCTGGATCATGTTGAACGGTGTACCGTCCACATTGACCGCGCGGTTGACGCAGGAAACGATGCCCTCGCTCATCGAGAACGTCAGCTCACCGAGGGGATTGCCCACGGCGGCGACGGATTCGCCGATGGCGACCTTGCTCGAATCGCCCAGCACCACGGGCGTTGCGCCCGTCACGTCGATCTTGAGAACGGCGATGTCGTAGTCCTCATCGCTGCCGATGACCTTGGCGTCGTAGGTCTCACCGTTGTAAAGCGTTACCTTCACGCTGCTCGCGCCGGAGATAACGTGGTGGTTCGTCAGGATGTAGCCGTCCTGCGTGATGAAGAAGCCCGTGCCGCTCGCGGCGGTCTCGACGGTCTGGCCGAAGTAGTTGGTCGTGGCGGAAACGTTGATGGACACCACGCTGTTGACGTTCGAGGCGTAGACCTCCGACATCGACATCTGCGTCTTGCCGTCGACCTTGACGGTCTGCACCTGCGCGACCTCGCGGTCGCTGACCTGCACGCTCGTGTGGTTCACCTTGGTCGTTGCGCCGCTCACGCCTGCGCCGATGAAGCCGCCGACGAGCGCGCACACCAGCGCCAGCGCCACGATCTTGCCGGAAAGACCGCTGCCGCCCTTTTTCTTCGGGCTGCCGCCGGGATTCTTATCCCACGGGTCCTCGGCGTAGTTCTTCGTGTCGATCGGGGCGTTGGGGTTCTGCTCGTCGCCCTTGCGATAGCTGTAATGATACAGGTTGTTTTCGTCTTCGTACATAATGATGACCTCCTATGGAATGAGCCCCTTGTTTGCGGCCTCTTGACTTTCGATGGTGCTATCATAGGGCATATTTATGTATATTTCTTGAACGCTATTTGACGATTTCTTAAATTCCCGATGACTTTTTTAAGAATCTGTGATAATCGCGCGATTCCCCTTGCGCTTTCCTTTCCGTCATAATAAAATGAAACGCGACTTGAGAAAAAGGAGGCGGCGCACATGCTTCGCATCGACAATCTGAAGCTCCCCGTGGGGGTAAAGGAAGACAAGCTGCGCGCGGCCTGCGCGCACGCGCTGCGCGTGAGCGAGGAGGCGCTTGTTTCCGTTCATCTCCTGCGCCGCTCCATCGACGCGCGCGAGGGCGTGAAGCTCGTCTGCTCTGCCGCGGTCGAGGTCAAAAACGAATCCGGCGTTTTACGGCGCTGCAAGAATAAGAATGTGCAGCCCTACGCGCCGAAGAAATATACGCCGCCCGCGCCTGTTTCAGCGCCGGAGGTCTCCCCTGTCGTTATCGGCGCGGGGCCCGCGGGCCTTTTCTGCGCGCTGCTGCTGGCCCGCTGCGGCGCAAGACCCATTTTATTAGAGCGCGGGCGCGCGGTCGAGCAGCGAAAGCGCGATGTCGAGCACTTCTGGCGCACGGGCGAGCTTGATCTGACCTCGAACGTGCAATTTGGCGAAGGCGGCGCGGGCGCATTTTCCGACGGCAAGCTCAACACCGGCACAAAGGACCTGCGCCACGGCTATATTTTAGAGGAGTTCGTCCGCTTCGGCGCGAGCGAGGATATTTTAGTCGACGCCAAGCCTCATGTCGGCACCGACAAATTATATGTGGTGCTGCAAAATCTCCGCCGCGAGATCATCGACCGCGGCGGCGAGGTGAGGTTTTCCCACAAGGTTGTGGATATCGAGCAGAACAGCGGCAGCGTCACGGCGCTGCGCGTGAGCGCCCCCGAGGGGGAGTACACGCTGCCCACAAAGCACGTCGTGCTCGCGCCCGGCCACAGCGCGCGCGATACGTTCGAAATGCTGCAAAAGCGCGGCGTGCCGATGGAGCCCAAGCCCTTTGCCGTCGGCGTGCGCATCGAGCACCGCCAGCGCGACATGGACTTAGCGCAATATAAGGAGGCAGCGGGCCGCTACGGCCTCCCACCCACGTCGTACAAGCTCTCCTGCCACACGGAAAAGGGACGCGGCGTGTTCTCGTTCTGCGTCTGCCCCGGCGGCGAGGTCGTCGCCGCCGCGTCGGAGGAAAAGCGCGTCGTGACAAACGGCATGAGCGAATTTGCGCGCGACGGCGAGAATATCAACGGCGGACTTTTGGTCTCCGTTACGCCGGAGGATTTCCCGTCCGGCGATACCCTCGCGGGCGTCCAGTTCCAGCGCGAGCTGGAGGACGCGGCCTATCGCCTTGGCGGCGGGAATTACGCCGCCCCTGCCCAGCGGGTCGAAGATTTCCTCGCCCACCGTCCGTCAACGGGAGCGGGAAAGGTCGTGCCGACCTATCTTCCCTCCGTCCGCTGGTGCGACCTGCACGGCTGTCTCCCGCCCTTTGTGTGCGAGGCGCTCGAAGAGGGGATCCCGATGCTGGGGAAAAAGCTCAAGGGCTTCGCTTCTCCCGACGCCGTCCTGACGGCGGTGGAGACGCGCTCTTCGTCGCCTGTGCGCATCGTGCGCGACAACTTGAGTTTTCAATCCGCCCTGCGCGGTCTATATCCCTGCGGCGAGGGCGCGGGCTATGCCGGCGGCATCATGAGTGCCGCGGCCGACGGCCTGCGCGTCGCAGAAATGATTTTGGAGGAATTGAACCATGAATGAAAAAATCGGCGTCATCATCGACTTCCTGACTCCGGCATACGAAAAGACGCTGCGCGACACCGCCGCACGCTGCGGCTACGACATCGTCTTCTTCCCCTCGTCCAAGGCGGCGGAGGGCAATGTGGACGACTGCACGATCCTCTACGGCCATCCGTCCCAGCGCGTCATCGCGGGCGCAAGAAATCTCAAGTGGTACGCGAGCTGCTGGGCGGGCGTGGACCACTTCTGCCGCGACGACCTGTATCAGAATCCCGACTGCCTGCTCACGAACGCCTCGGGCGCTTACGGCACGACGATCGCCGAGCATTCCGTCATGGTCTCGCTGATGCTGCTGCGCCGCCAGATGGAGTACACCGAGATCATCCGCGAGGGCGGCTGGCGCGTGCTCCCGGGCGGCATCCACTCGCTCCACGGCGCGCGCGTCACGTGCCTCGGCACGGGCGACATCGGCACGGAATTTGCCCGCCGTGTGCGCGCGTTCCATCCCACGAGCCTGACCGGCGTCAGCCGCAGCGGCCGCGCGAACGCGGACTTTGACGCCGTCCACCCCGTCACGGAGCTCGATCAGCTCCTGCCGGAGACCGATCTTCTCTTCATGTCCCTCCCCTCGGTGAGCGACACGGTGAACATCCTGAACGCCGAGCGCATGGCGCTGCTCCCGAAGGGCGCTTATGTCGTCAACGTCGGCCGCGGCACGGCCATCGATCAGGACGCGCTCATTGCAGCGCTGGATTCCGACCACCTCGCCGGTGCGGCGCTCGACGTCGTCGTGCCCGAACCGCTGCCTGCGGATCATCCGCTGCGCAAGGCCAAGAACCTCCTGCTCACGCCGCACGTCGCGGGCAACATGACGCTCGGCTACACCTGCGAGCGCAACGTGCAGCTCTTCTGCGAAAATCTGGAAAATTACGCCGCGGGCCGCCCGATGCATCACCTCGTCGACCGCAGAAAGGGCTATTAAACCGCGTCGCGTTCCGCCGCTTTTCCGGTGGGCGCAGCACATAAAAAGGCAGCAATATGAAAAATTCCCGCATCAAAAACGGTATCATGCGCATTGTGCAGGGTATCATCATCGGCGCGGGCGCGATTTTGCCGGGCATCTCCGGCGGCGTGCTCGCAGTCGTATTCGGCATCTACCGCCCCGCGATGGAGCTGCTCACGCACCCCAGGCGCGCGCTTCAACGCTACTGGCGGATGCTGCTCGCCGTCGGCATCGGCTGGGCGATCGGCTTTTTGGGCGGCGGCAGCGTGATCCTTGCGCTGTTTCACCAGTCGGAAACCGTCGCCACGTGCCTCTTCATCGGGCTCATCCTCGGCACGCTGCCCGACCTCTGGCACGAGGCGGGTACGCAGGGGCGCGGCAACGGCTCGTACATCTCGCTGATCGTCAGCTTCCTCGCCCTGTTCGGCGCGCTGATGGCCGTCAAGTTCAGTTCATTTGCCGAGATGCCTGCAAACTTCTGGGGCTTTCTCTTCTGCGGCGTGCTGTGGGGCTTCAGCTTCATCATCCCGGGGATGACGTCGTCGTCCATCCTGATGGCGGTCGGCCTTCTCACGCCGCTGATCGACGGCATTGCGCAGCTTGATTTCACCGTGCTCGTCCCATGGGGGCTTGGCATGGTCGGCGTGATGGCGCTCTTTGCCCGTATCGTGAGCAGGCTCTTTGATACGCACTACTCGATCGCCTGTCACGCTGTCATCGGCATCGTGCTTGCCTCCACGCTCATCATCATTCCGACGGGCTTTGCCTCGACAGCGGAGATGGTCTGGAGCGTCGCGTGCGCCATCCTCGGCGCGGTGCTCGCGTATTTTGGCAGCAAGCTCCAGCCGCAGGAAGACGCGGAGATTGAGGCGAAATAAAAGCAGATACGAAAAGCTGACGGTCAAAAGATCGTCAGCTTTTTACGGTATCATCATTTGTGAGCGCTTCGCTTTTGCGCTTGCGCTTGTAGTGGTACATCATCCGGTCGGCGCGTTTGATCGCATCCTCTACGCTGCCGAGCACCGGATTGAAGCACGCATAGCCGACCGACACGTGCGGCAGGTGCTCGTTTTTCACTCGCCGTGCCGTCAGCTCGCGCAGGAATTCCGAAAGATACTTTTCCGCCGCCGTGTCGGAGATTTGCGCGATGACGCAGAATTCGTCGCCGCCGATGCGGTAGCAGTAGCCGACCTTGGAGAACACGGCGTAGATCGTGCTGCCGACCTCGGCAAGCACCGCGTCGCCCACGCCATGGCCAAAGGTGTCGTTGACGGACTTGAACTCGTCCACGTCGAAATAGTAGATGACTGCGTGCCCGCGCAACGAGGCGAGACGGCTCTCATAGCTGCGGCGGTTCAGAAGATGAGTCAGCGTGTCGATTTTCTGCGTGAGCTCGGAATACAGGATGTAAACCATCAGAACATCGACCGCTGAGCACGCCCACATGATGTGCACTCCGGCACCATACTGGAGGAACAGCCCACAGAAGAAAAAGACCGGCAGGATGATAACGAGCGCCCGATACAGGCCATAATGGTGCGAACTCTCGCTCAGCAGCTGACCAATGAACAGCAGAACGCCGCTGGCATAGGCCAGCACGTAGACCCAGTAAAACGTTTCGTGATGATAAACGTTTTGTGCGTCGACCGAGAAGATGAAGCCGAAGAAAGCCGACAGCACCTCGAGCCCCGCATGGACGCCGATGAGGGTATAAATGAGCTTTTTATGCTTGAGCGGCGTCATCAGGTCGCTGCAAAGCACCGTGATGATCGGCGCTGTGGACAGCTCGATGGTCTTGACAAGGATGTGCAGCGTCCGCAGCGACGGATCGGCTCCGTTCATCCAAACGCCGAACCATTCCGATACCATGCATGCGATCACCAGTACGGAGATCGTGTAAACCGTCTGCTTTTTGTCATGCTCCATCAGATCATTGCCGCTCACGAGCATGTCCATGATAATCATAATAAAGACCGAAAGGAAGATGGTAGCCGAGTAGAAATCAAACATGGCGCGAACCTTCCTTTCTGATAGTTATATTCTTACTATATCACAGTTGAGAAATACTGCAACTAAAAAACGTCGAATCCTGTCGTTATTTCAAAATTCACACAGAATCTGCCAGCAATTCGCTGTACTGCGCAAGGCTCTGCGTGGCGAGTTGCTGCATCGTCGACCAGTCCGCCGCGCCCGCACTTCCCTGCACCGCCACGGTGCGAAAACCCGCGTCCTTCGCGTTTTGGATCGCCGCAAGCGATCCGGAAAAGACGATCGTATCGTCCTTTTGCGAGTGCAGGCGCTTCATCGCGCGCTCGAACATCGTGCCGCTGTCCGCCTTGCAGAGCGCGACGGATTCTGTCAGCACGAAGCGGAAATACGAGTGAAGCCCCGCCTTTTCGAGCGCTTTTTGCGCGTCCTCCGCGCTGAGCGCCGTCACCGCGCCGAGCCACACGCCCTCCATCTTAAAAAGTGAAAGCGCCTTGTCGAGTCCCTCGCGCGCCGCGCCGTCGGGGGTAAAAAGGGTATCGCCCAGTGTAAAGATTGCGCTTTGCAGCCGCATATTCGGTTCCTCCTGCGTTTGAATGATGATTGCCTCTTATTATAATGCGCCCCGCCGTCATTTGCAATCGCGACGAAGAAGAATATCCTATGCAGCACGGTTCTGTATAAATTTGCGAATACATTCACAAAAGGAGTTGAAAGACGGGGGCTTGACGCACTGCTTTGTGAAAAATGATGAACAAAAATACAGATTCAACGCTAAAATTTGGCATGATTAGGTATGAATATTCTCTTGACTATGTATTTTTATTGAGTTACACTAAACTCATCAACTTTCCGCCGCTGTGTGTGGCGGCATAAGACCACTCTGGAGGACGAAAACCATGAAACATTATCCAAACTCTGTCAGCAAAGCGCTCGCGCTGCTGATGGCCCTGGTAATGACGCTCTCGCTCGCGGTCACGTCCGCGTTTGCCGTCAGCTACCAGAACATGAACCCCAAGGACGATGCGCTGCTGGGAACGAAATTCCCGGTCGACGCGACCATCACCCTTGTCACCGATGAAAACGGCAAGGACGTGTCCCTCTCCATCCCCGTGTCGGGCATGACGAAGGATGCGCTCGCCGCGGCCGTCAGCGCCGGTACCGTCTCGCTCTCACTCGAGCGCGACGATTCCCGCCCCTACGTCAACGAGGAGCTGTTCCCCTACGCTTACGCGGGCGGGGATCTTGACAGCTGGATGACCGAGGGCAAGGACGAGCACCAGTTCACGGACATCAAGCTCTCCGCAAGCGAGAAAAACGGCAAGACCGTCCTCGACGTGAGCTTCCATGTGAACAACTACTTCTACTCCACCAACCGCAGAACCGGCGAGACGACGCCCGATTACAGCGTGCCCCATGTGAACGGCGGCTACTACATCGACCTGTGCGGTTACTTCGACCTGACGGCCAAAAATAGCGGCAAGGCGATCGGCTCCGCACCTGTCAAGGTTGCGCCGTATGAGAACTTCAACACCATGTGGGAGATCTACAAGGAGCTCGATACGATCGTGGCGAACGGCACGAAAAACGGTCTCTACGTGGAAGAATTTTCCATGGGCCAGTCCACCGCGGGCCGTGATATGCCCTACCTGATCGTGGCCGACTCCAAGGCGAGCGTGAGCAAGTGGCTCGCCCTGACCGAGCAGGCCGAGACCGATCCCGATGCCGTGCTCGCCCAGATCAAGTCCGGCGCGCTCGACGATATCCGCGTGCCCGTGATGTATTCCAACATCCACTCCAACGAGGTCGCCGCCACCGACGGCGTGCTCGACTTCGCCAAGATGATCACGAGCGAAAAGACCATCGACTACAAGATGCTCACTGGCTTCACCGCCGCGGGCGAAAAAGAACTCAAGGAGGAAATGGGTCCTGTCGGCGCGGAGGGCAGCGTTGCCATCCCCGACCTCGTCAAGGATACGGCCAGCTACCTCGGCTACCTGACCGCTGACAACAACGGCAAGTCCGGCAAGGTCGACCTTGAAAAGTATTACACCGTGAAGAGCAACACTGTAAACGTCAAGGACGAGCTGCTGTCCGACGTGTTCTTCATCCTCGTCCCCGAGGAGAACGTCGACGGACGTACTTACCTGACGAGACATTCCACCAATGGCTACGACCTCAACCGCGACAACTCCTTCCAGACCACGAGCGAGACGGCCAACATGCAGCAGCTCATCGGCACGTTCAACCCCATGTCGCTTGCCGAGTTCCACGGCCGCGTGCAGGCCTTCCAGTGCGAGCCCTGCGATCCCCCGCACGAGCCAAACTTTGAATACGACCTGCTCGCCAATCACCTCATCACCGGCGGCGAGGCGCTGGGCATTGCGGCAGTCGCCAACAACGATGGCTACAACAGCTATGTCATCCCCCAGCGCGATTACCTGAGCTACACCGGCAGCGGCACCGAGACCTACTGGGAAGACCCGTGGGACGATATGTCCACGAGCTACACCCCCCAGTTTGCCATGCTGCAGGGCACCGTTGCCTATACCGTTGAGCTGCCCGCCTACAACGACGATACCGCGCAGGCGGCGCAGTACGGTATCCTCGGCAACGCCGCCTATGTTGCCGCCGAAAAGATCTCCTATCTTGAATCCCAGGTCACCATCTATCAGCGCGGCGTGCACAACCTGAACTCCGACGCTTACAGCATGGTCGGCCAGTGGTTGTGCGACCAGAACGACGTCGAGGGCGCGGAGATGGACGTCTTCCGTCCCGAGTACAACGGTAAGGGGCAGAACGGCAACTTCTATCCCGAGTGCTACATCATCCCGCTCGACGGCAAGAACCAGACCAACCTCCAGGCCGCGGCCGACATGATGGAGTGGCTCACGAGAAACGACGTCAAGGTCAACGTGACTGAAAAGGAATTCACCTATGACGGCGTTACCTACCCCGCCGGTACGATGATCGTCTCGATGTATCAGGCCAAGCGTTCTGTCGCCAACGGCGCGCTGTATGACGGCACGCTCATCAACAGCTGGACGATCCTCTACTCCGAGGGTATCACCTCCTTCAATGAAACGCGCGGCTTCGACATGGTCACCGTGGCCGAGCCCGCCGCCTACAAGAGCATCTCCGCCGTCTGCGGCGACGCGATGGACCACGATGACGCGCTCGCTTACACCAAGGCGCTGACCTCTTACTTCGCGGGCGAGAAGGATAAGGACGTCATCCTCTCCAACGCCTCCGAGGATTCCACCGCCGCCGTCAACGAGCTCTTAAAGGCCGGCAAGACCGTCGGCATGGTCACGAGCGGCGACCACATGGGCGATTTCATCTGCTCCTACGCCGCTTATCAGACCGTCGCGGGCAAGTATCTGCTCTCTGCCATGGGCGTCGACAAGACGAGCGTGAAGGCGAAGATCATCACCAAGTCCCCGACCGTCTACATCTCCGGCACGCCCGCTGAAAGCGAGAAGGGCTTTGTCTACACGCCGCAGATCAGCCAGAGCGCAAGCTGGAACTACGACACCGCCGCGATGAACCTCATGGGCTTCACCACGACCTCCGACGTGACCAAGGCGGACGCCGCCGCAGGTGCGACGAAGCTCGACGCCGCCGCAAAGACCGCCGTGAAAAACGGCCTGCCGTACATCGGTTACAGCTATTCCGCAGCGTCCTCCGCCTCTGACCTCATCGCCGGTGTGGAATACACCGAGCTGGACGGCGCGATGGACTGCCTGACGCCTGTCGTCTATCCCAATAAGACCCTTGTGAACGCGAGCTACATTGCTGACGGCGACGGCATTCTCTATGCCTACGGCCTCGGCTACTTCTCCCAGATCCCCGCTGGCGCAGCGGTGCTCGTCAAGAGCGACAAGACCAGAACGCCGACCGAGGGCTTCGTTCCCACGAATACGGCCGAGCGCGCAGCCGGCTTCAAGGCCTACATGAACGGCGGCGTGCAGGGCTTTGCCTACAAGGAAAACGGCATGAACGTTGTCCTCTTCGCCAACTCCCTCACCCACAAGGTCCACCAGAGAGACGAGTATGCGTACATCAGCAACTTCCTCTTCTCCTCCGTCCTGAGCGACAAGAACTATGACGGCTCTGCGTCCCTGCCCTTTACCGACGTCGCCGACGACGCCTATTACGCCGACGCCGTTGCCTGGGCCGTTGCCAACAACGTCACCTCCGGCGTGAGCGCCACGAGCTTTGTCCCCAACGCGAGCTGCACGCGCGGCCAGATGGTCACCTTCCTGTGGAGAGCCGCCGGTTCCCCCGAGCCCAAGTCCACGACCACCGCGTTCACCGATGTCAAGAGCGGCGCGTACTATGAAAAGGCCGTTGCGTGGGCGGTGGAAAACAACGTGACCACCGGCACGAGCAGCACGACCTTCTCCCCGGATGCTTCCGTCACGCGCGCACAGGCCGTCACCTTCCAGTGGAGAGCGAACGCCAGCCCGGCTGCGGCCAGCGCGAGCAGCTTCACCGACGTCGCCGCGAGCGCCTACTACGCCTCCGCCGTCAACTGGGCGGTCGAGAACAATGTGACCAACGGCACGAGCACGGCCACGTTCTCCCCGAACGCCGACTGCACGCGCGCCCAGATCGTCACGTTCCTCTATCGCGCGATGGCAAAGTAAGCAGTCTCCAAAAACGAAAAATACGCTGTGGATGATTCCACAGCGTATTTTTTGTTGCTTGGATTGCGATTCGTTGTCAATTTTCGCGCAGGACCTCGCACAGCGCCGCGTGCAGGGCGGTAAAGTCGATGGGCTTTGATAAATGCCGCGACACGCCGCAGGCGCGCTCGCGCTCTAAGTCCTGCGCCAGTGCGTTGGCCGTCATCGTCACGATCGGAATGGCGGAGAGTTGGGGGTCATGCAACGCGCGGATGTGCCGCGCCGCCTCGTAGCCGTCCATCACCGGCATCTGCAAGTCCATGAGGACGAGGTCGAAATGATCGGGAACATGCGCGCAGAGCTTGTCGAGCGCCTGCGCGCCGTTGTATGCGTCCTCTGCCTCGCAGCTCGCGCTCTCTAAAAACGAGCGCGCGATGGCGCGGTTGATCGCGTTGTCCTCCACGAGCAGGACGCGCCTGCCGCGCAGCAGTGTCACGGTACTTTTCACTCTCCATCCCTCCGAAACGTTGTTGGTCTGCCGTTCCTACGGGTCCTCTCAAGGTTTTATTGTAACAGATATCTCCAAAATATCAACTAATATGTATAATAAATATTTCTAATGGAAAACTTGCGCCGTGTAAACTATATAGGGCAAAGGAGGCGCGCGGCGTATGTTGGATTTCTCGCAAAGGCTGAAACAGCTCCGCAGGGACAGGCACCTGACGCAGGCGCAGGTGGCAAAGCGCATCGGCGTGACCGCGGCGATGGTCTCGTCGTATGAGACGGATATCCGCCTGCCGTCCTACGAGGTCATGGTGCGTCTGGCGGACCTGTTCGGCGTCACAGTGGACTACCTGCTCTGCCGCCAGGACAAGCGCTTTCTCGACATCTCCGATTTGAGCGAGGAGGAGGCCGCGCTCGTGTGCGGCATGGTGGAGCTGCTGAAGAAAAAAGACGGAAAGAAGTAGAAGAGACGCTTTTGCAGTGAGCGTCTCTTTTTTGCTGCCATCAGAGCTCTTGGCGCCGCTTCCCCGTTGCAATATCGGGGGAAAACCGGTATAATGGCGGTGAGAAATAGCCGACACGGTCGGCAGTATGAGGAGGACGAGACCATGTTCAGACCTGTTCGCAAAAAGGCAAACGAGATCAGCGTGGAGGAGGCGAAAAAGCTCCTGCACGAGGCTCGCCGCGGCGTGCTGGCCGTCAGCGGAGACGACGGCTACCCCTACGCGGTGCCCATCAACTACCTGTACGACGAGGACGCGCAGGAGATCATTTTCCATGGCTCCAAGGTCGGCCACAAGGTGGATGCGCTCAAGAGAAGCGACAAGGTCTGCTTCACTGTGTACGGCGACGAGACCGTCGAAACGGACGAGGCCTGGGCCCCGTTTTTGAAGAGCGCCGTCGTCTTCGGCCGCTGCCGCCTCGTCGCGGACCGCGGCGAGAGCGACGCGCTGTGCAAAAAGTTCGCGATGAAATACTACCCCACCGAGAAAATGGTTGACGACGAAGTCGCCGCCTCCGGCAAGGCCGTCCAGATGTTCCGCATCAGCATCGACCACATCAGCGGCAAAAAGGTGCAGGAGAGGTAATGAAAAAAGAGACGCGAAAGCGTCTCTTTTTCATTGCGATAAAATACTATCAATTTGCTGAGAAAATATAAGGAAAGCACTGTAAAGCAAAAAACTATCATTTTTTGATAACAAGAAAAAACCCTTGAAATCATAGCGATTTCAAGGGTTTGGTGGAGACTGCTGGACTCGAACCAGTGACCTCCTGCGTGTGAAGCAGGCGCTCTAACCAGCTGAGCTAAGCCTCCAAGTTGGTGACCCGTACGGGATTCGAACCCATGTTACAGCCGTGAAAGGGCCGTGTCTTAACCACTTGACCAACGGGCCATATGAGACACGGGATGCTTTCGCATCCCGTGCTACATGGTAGCGGCACCTGGATTTGAACCGGGGACACTGCGGGTATGAACCGCATGCTCTAGCCAGCTGAGCTATGCCGCCAAATATTCCTGCTCGACAGGACAGAAGCTACTATACCAAATGAGGAGGCCTTTTGTCAATAGTTTGTCCAAAAATTTTTGCGATTTTCCAAAATCGGGGAGAGGGGCGCGCCCTCTCCCCCGCTTTTCATCGGCGAACGACGTTTTTTCCCTCCGACCAGACGGAGACGATGTTGTGCCGGTGCATCATGTAGATCGCGCGCTCGAAGCGCTCGCGCACCGTGAGCGGGTGCGCGGCTTCGGTGAAGTCGGCATCGTCGAGCACAATGGCGTGGAGCTTGTCGCCGGGGACAAAGCCGCCGTGCCCGCCGAAATACTCATGCCCCGCGCTGGAGCCGAGGTAGTAGCCATCCTCGACGGTCAGAAATTCGTCCTTCCCGTCGGTCTGCATGTGGCGGAACTTCGACGCGCGGATGGACATGGTGATGACCTTGTTCATTGCCAGCAGCGCGCCGCCTGCGATATCCGACCCGAGCGTGACGAGGTTGCCCTCGCGCAGCAGCGTCCGCACGGGCGCGACGCCCGAGCAGATGTTGATATTCGACCCCGCGCAGTGCGCCGTGACGACGCCATGCTCGCGCATCGCCTCGCGCTCGCGCTCGTCGGAGTGGACGCAGTGCGCCATGACGGTGTGGTCCTTCCACAGCCCCGCGCGGTCGTAGCTCTCCCAATACTGCGCACAGTCGGGGCAGAGCTCTTTGACCCACGCGATCTCACCCTTATTTTCAGACAGGTGCGATTGGACGTACAGCCCGCGCTCCGCGGCGAGCTTGCCGAGCCAGCTCATCAGCTCGTCGGTGCACGATGGGGTGAAGCGCGGCGTCAGGATGGGCTTGACGGTCTTAAAGCGCCCGCACGCATCCAGCCAGCGCAGCGTTTCGCGCTTGGACTGCTCGGTCGTTTCCTGAAGCTCGGGGCTGCCGTTGCGGTCCATGTTGACCTTGCCGACATAGCCCGTGACGCCCGCCTTTTCGAGCTCTTCCATCAAAATGAGCGTCGCGTCCGTGTGGAGGGAGGAAAACATGCAAACGCGCGTCGTGCCGCTCGTGATGAGGTCGCTCGCGAGCTTTTTGTAAATGCGGCGGGCGTAGTCGCTGTCTTCAAAGCGCGCCTCGGTCTTGAACGTGTAGGTGTTGAGCCAGTCGATCAGCGGCAGGTCCATGCCCATGCCGAGCATGGGGTACTGCGGCGCGTGCAGGTGCATGTCGACGAAGGACGGCATGATGAGGCTATCGCCGTAGTCGATGACTTCCGCGTCGGCGCTTTGCGGCACGGCCTTTTCAACGCTTTGGATGCTGCCGTCGTCATGCAGGACGAGGCAGCCGTGCTCGACGATCTCGAGCTTGCCGAGCGCCAGTGCGGAAACGAGATTGCCCTTGAGGATCTTCATATCAGTCACTCCTGTTTTAGCTTTGTGCAAAAGAAAAAGCGCCCCGCCCGGGGACTTCTCCCCCGGCTGAGCACCCATAGCAGAGCCTTTCGGCGGCTCCGTAGAAACTTTCGCGCCATGTAAGCGAAACTATATGAGTTTTTCTCCGCTGCCATCACCATACCACGCAAAAGCGAAAATTGCAAGCGAAAAGCGGCGGGCGCGCTATGTCATATCGGCGCGGGTGCGCACATAGGATTGTCCCAAGAGGTGAAACGCGATGCAAAAGAAACGGACAGGACGGATGCTGTGTTCGCTCGCGCTCTCGGCGGTGACGCTCTGGGGTGTGAGCGTCACGGCGCCGGCGAAGGACGCGCGCGACGCGCTCCGCTCGCTCAAGGACGAAACGCTGGGCGTGATGCTGCTGAGATATGAGCGCGGCGACGGCGGGGAGGACTTTCTCAGCCTGCGAACGTCGCTCGCGCTGCACGCGACGCCGCTTCTGCGCGAGGGCGAGGAAAACATCGCGCAGGCATGGTCGGCAGAACTCGAGCAAAAACCCGACGACAGCAGCGGCGAAACGGGCGACGCGCAGGACAGCGAGGGCACGGTGCTCACGCAGGAGGAGACGCCGGACGAGATCGCCGTGACGGAAAACGGCTCGCCCGCCCGCACGCTCAAGGCGTCCGACCCCTCGGGCTATACGGTATTTGGCAATGTGTACATCAACAACGGCTCGGATGCCGCGCTCGACGCCTCGATGCTCTCGGGCGATTATGCAGCAAAGCTCGGTGCGGAGGGGCCGCAGGTGCTCATCATCCACACCCACGGCTCGGAGAGCTACACCATGCCGCCGGGGCAGGAATACAACGTGTCCGACACGTTCCGCACGCTGGACACGAACTGCAACATGATCCGCATCGGCGACGAAATGGCGCAGGTGCTGACCGACGCGGGCATCAGCGTCGTGCACGACCGCTCGCTCTACGACTATCCGAGCTATTCGGGCGCGTACAACCGCTCGCTCGCGTCAATCGAGAGCTATCTGCAAAAGTACCCCTCGATTTCGTTCGTGCTCGATGTGCACCGCGACGCGGTGCAGGACGCGAACGGCCAGCAGTTCAAGCTGCTGTGCGGCGAAGATAAAAACGCCGCACAGCTCGAATTCGTCATCGGGTCGAACGGCGGAGGCCTGAGTCACGATCTCTGGCGCGAGAACTTAAAGCTCGCCTGCGCCGTGCAGGAAACCCTGTACAAAGACTATCCGACCCTCATGCGCCCCGTCACCGTGCGCAACTCCCGCTACAACCAGCACATGACGACGGGCTCGCTCCTTGTTGAGGTCGGCACGGCGGGCAATTCGCTCGAAGAAGCCGTCAACGCCGCGCGGCTTTTTGCCGCGGGCTTTGCCAAAACGATACAAAACGGGACGTAACGGCGCTCTCGCCGCCAAAATAGACGGAAAGAGGCAAAAAAAGCACAAATTCTTGTCAAAGTTGCCGTGTTGCATTCTGCACAAAAATCCTGTTAAATGGAAGTTACCATTTCAATCGAAAAATTTCGTCAGAAATTATTTTTTCAGGAGGGGTAATTCCATGGAGCTTCTTCAGGAGCGCATCCGCCGCGAGGGCAGAGTCCTGCCCGGCAACATCGTCAAGGTCGACGGTTTCCTCAACCACCGCGTCGACACCCGTCTGCTCGAGGACATTGCGGACGAGTTCGCCAAGTATTTCGACACCAGCAAGATCACTGTCGTTCTGACGGCGGAGGCCAGCGGCATCGCGCTTGCGACCATCTGCGCGCAGAAGTACGGCGTCCCCATGCTCTTTGCCAAGAAGGCCAAGAGCGACAACATCGAAAGCGGCCTGTACCAGAGCGAGGTCTTCTCCTACACCTACAAGAAGAGAGTCACGCTGCTCGTCTCTCAGGAGTGGCTGAACGCGGACGACCACGTGCTCATCATCGACGACTTCATGGCCAACGGCTTCGCCGTGCAGGGCCTTGTCGATATCGTCAACGAGGCGGGCGCGAAGCTCGAAGGCATCGGCATCGCCGTGGAAAAGGGCTTCCAGGGCGGCGGTGACCGCTTCCGCGCGAGCGGTATCCCCTACAAGGCGCTCGCCGTCATCGAAAAGGCGGACGAGAACGGATTTGTCTTCCGCGAGGAATAAGTTCTTCAAAAAAGAGAGGCTGGCCATTTGGCCAGCCTCTCTTTTTTGAGCAGGTTTGCACTGCGCTTCGTGCCTTGCCGCCCGTAGGGCGTCTGCGACACGCGCTCCGTGAGAAGTGTTTTTTGGCACGCACACGCCCCAGGGCGGCTTCTCTTGCCGCTTTGCGGCAATTCACCTTCTGTCGCGCCAAAAAACGATTAAAATTTATTTCGCGTCTGCGGACGCGAAAGTCTGCGACGCTGGCGCCTGTTTTCTGCCCGTGAGGGCAGAAAATGCGGCGGGGACGCGATGGGAGATAGTGCGTGGATTTAGGGTGCGGGGGCCTGTTCGCTGCCTCCGGCAGCGAATGCGGCACGGGAGGGATTTTGCCTGTTTGCCGCCGGAGGCGGCAAATGCGGCGGGAAAAATTACCGTTAGTTGCCGTTCATTGCTTCTGTGGGGACAAAGTAGTTTTCTGAGGCGATGATCGTGCCGTCGTTCAGGGTGACCATCATACGGTCCATGTCTTTGTCGATGTCGATACTTTTCACGTCGAGCTGTGAAAAGTTGCCCGCGTAGAAAAAGGTGAGGATCGGATACTCGTTGTCCCCCCAGTTGATCTTGGCTTCGACGCCGTCTCTGCACGAGGGCTCGTAACTTTCCATGGCAAAGGTCCCGACGAAGTCAGTGGAAGACCATGTTTTCCTGAGCGTGCCGGAAATGGTGATGGAGGAGGGAGTATAAGTTGTGCTGTTGTCCTCGTAGACCCTTACGGGGACCGTTTTGTCGATGGTTTTTCGTGTCCCGCGGATGCCGAGCAGGACGATCGCGCAAAGGACGGCAACCAGAAGAATGAGGGCCGTTTTTCTCTTTTTGCGGTTCATCGTGTGCATCTCCTTGTCCTGTTAAATTTTGATGTGAAATTGCCCCTCAGAAAAGCGTGCAAACCCACGCGAGGGCGGCGGAGAGGGGGATGTAGAGCAGAAAGTGCGTAAGATGCGCTTTTTTGTTGTACCCGAACAGCTGCGGGGCGGCGATGCCCTTGACCTCGGGGTAAAAATGAGGAAAGAAGTTCGAATGGCACAGCAGCACCCAGTCGAAAAAGAGAATGTCGTAGGCCTCCATGACATAGAGGATGACGAGATACCGCGTGAAAAACGCGCCGAAGGGGAAACTGTTTTTGATGCCTTACAGGCGGTAGAGCTCCGGCCGCCGGTCGTGAAAAATGGGGACGGCTTTGCGGAGTGGCGCGATGGAGGAAAGGTCCAAGTCGGCGGTGATGATCTCCTCTTCCCCGCCGCCCTGGGCTAAGACCGCGCCCAGCGGGTCGATGATGCGCGAAAAGCCGCCGTACAGCGTGCCATCGCGCTCGCCGCAGGCGTTGCACGAGACGACAAAGAGCTGGTTTTCGATCGCGCGGGCGGCGGTGAGCGTTTCCCAGTGGTATTGGCGCGCCGCCGTCCACTGGGCGGGCAGGAAGACGACTTCCGCTCCGCGCAGTGCCAGCGTGCGCCAGAGCTCGGGGAAGCGCACCTCGTAGCAAATGAGAAGGCCGCAGCGCACGCTATCCAGCGTGAAGGTGACGAGGTGATCGCCGGGGGTGTAGACCTCGTGCTCACCCATCGGCGTGAAGGGGTGGGTCTTGTCGTATTCGGCAATGCATGCGCCCGCGCGGTCAAAGACGCAGGCGGTGTTGCAGATCTTGCCATTGCGGAGATTCGACACGCTTCCCGCGACGATGTTGACGTTCAGCTCGCGCGCGAGCGGGGAAAAGCGCGCGCGGACGGCCTTTGCGTCCTCATCGCTCGCCGCGGCAAGGTCGCCCGCGGGCATGAAGCCCGTGTTCCACGTCTCGGGCAGGACGACAACGTCGGGGCCGTTTTCCGCGACAGCGCGGCGCACGAGCGCCTCCGCGCGGTCAAAGTTCGCTTTGCTCTCCAGCGAGCGCATATTCATCTGGATCACGCTGACCTTCATGGTGGTGTCCTCCAAAATCGTTTTGATACGGTCATTATACGAAAAGAAAGCCTGCATTGCAATGCACAACAAAAAGAGGACGGCAAATGCCGTCCTCTCGTTTGTAAAAGCGTCGCAGACTTTGCGCCGCGCACGGCGCAAATAAATTGAAATCGTTTTTTGGAACGACATGTGCGTGCCAAAAAACACTTTGCACGGAGCGAACGTGCGCGCCTTTGGCGCGTGCGCTGAGCGCAGTGAAATTCTGCTCAAAAAACTGACTTTGTCAGTTTTTTGAAGTGCGCAGCGCTCTGATTGCATTGAGAACCGCTAAGACCATCACGCCGACGTCGGCGAAGATGCCCATCCACATGTTGGCAATACCGATGGCGACGAGCAGCAGGCACGTCAGCTTTACGCCGAGTGAGAAGACGATGTTCTCGTACACGATGCGGATGCACTTGCGCGAGATATGGATGCCCTTGGCGATCTTCATCGGATCGTCGTCCATCAGCACGACGTCCGCTGCCTCAATGGCGGCGTCGGAGCCCATCGCGCCCATCGCGATGCCGATATCCGCGCGGGAGAGCACGGGCGCGTCGTTGATGCCGTCGCCGACGAAGGCGAGGCAGTCATCCTTGCCCTTTTCACCCAGCAGGCGCTCGAGGCGCGCGACCTTGTCGCCCGGGAGCAGTTCCGCGTGGACCTCGTCGACGCCGAGCTCCTGCGCGACGTGATCGGCGACTCTCTGAATGTCGCCCGTGAGCATGACGGTCTTCTGCACGCCCGCGCGCTTGAGGGCCGCGATGGCGTCGCGCGCGTCGTTCTTGACGACATCGGAGATCACGATGTGGCCGGCGTACTCGCCGTCGACCGCCATGTGGACGATCGTGCCGACGCTGTGGCAGTCCTGCCACTTGATGCCGAGCTCATCCATGAGCTTGCCGTTGCCCGCGGCCACACTGTGGCCGTCCACGGTCGCGACCACGCCGCGGCCGCCGCGCTCTTCGATGTCCGTCACGCGGGAGCGGTCGAGCTCCACGCCGCAGGCCTTTTGCAAGCTCTTGCTGATGGGGTGCGAGGATGCGCACTCGGCGAGTGCCGCGTATTCAAGCAGCTTGCGGTTCTCCATCGGGCTGTGGTGCACGCCCGTGACCTCGAACACGCCCTGCGTGAGCGTGCCGGTCTTGTCGAAGACGACGATCTTGGTTTTCGACAGGGCCTCTAAGTAGTTCGAGCCCTTGATGAGAATGCCCTCGTGACTCGCGCCGCCGAGGCCCGCGAAGAAGCTGAGCGGGATGCTGATGACCAGCGCGCAGGGACACGAAATGACAAGGAACGTGAGCGCGCGGTAGACCCATACGCCCCACGAGGCGGCATTGCCCATCAAAAGGTTGATGACCGGGGGCAAAATGGCCAGCGCCAGCGCGCTGTAGCACACGGCGGGGGTGTAGACGCGGGCAAAGCGGGAGATGAACGCCTCGGAGCGGGACTTGTGCGAGCTGGAGTTTTCCATCAGCTCCAAAATCTTGGACACCGTGGACTCGCCGAAGGCCTTCGTTGTCTTGACCTTCAGAACGCCCGTCATGTTGATGCAGCCGCTGATGACCTCGTCGCCGGTCATCACGTCGCGCGGGAGGCTCTCGCCCGTCAGCGCCGCGGTGTTGAGCGTGGACGAGCCCTCGACGATCTCGCCGTCGATAGGAATTTTCTCGCCCGGCTGGACGGTGATGACCGTGCCGACGGCCACGTCGTCGGGGTCGACCTGCTCGAGCTTGCCGTTGCGCTCGATGTTCGCGTAGTCGGGGCGGATGTCCATGAGCGCCGTGATGTTGCGGCGGGACTTGCCGACGGCGTAGCTCTGGAACAGCTCGCCGATCTGGTAGAACAGCATAACGG
>ERZ779861.2135-NODE-2135-length-19548-cov-3.655107_pt1 | contig 19548 bp, 19 predicted proteins | sample MGYA00511558_ERZ779861 | MGnify/ENA primary metagenome ERZ779861 (study PRJEB29588, sample SAMEA2163432) | human gut metagenome | biome: human gut; feature: human-associated habitat; material: faeces | place: Denmark | collected 2008/2010 ...
TTTCTGTTTCCCAGCCATTCGTTCGCCGCCGCCTTCACTTCCTCTTTCGGGGCGATTTCGGCGAGTTTTTCGATTTTTTCGGCGAGTTTCGCGCGGCGCTGACCGTAAGCGAGGTTGATGCCGTAGCCGAATTCCGCGTTGTCCTCGAACAGGGAGTTCGCCCATGCGGGGCCGTGGCCCTCCTTGTTTTTGGTGTACGGGCAGGTGGGCGCGGAACCTCCGTAGATAGAGGAGCATCCCGTCGCGTTCGCGACGATCATGCGGTCGCCGAAGAGCTGGGTGATCACCTTGACGTAAGGCGTCTCGCCGCAGCCCGCGCAGGCGCCGGAGAATTCAAACAGGGGCTTGCTGAACTGGCTGCCCTTTACGGTGTTTTTGTTGAATTTGGAGAGATCCGCCTCGGGCAGCTGCTCGGAATATTCGTAATTGATCTCCTCCTGTTCCGCGATGGAAGCCAGGGGAACCATCTCGAGCGCCTTGTTGCCCTTCATGCCCGGGCAGACGTTGGCGCACACTCCGCAGCCCATGCAGTCGAGCGGGGAAACCTGAATCTTGAACTCGTATCCCGCGAGCCCGGTCATGGGCTTCGTCACATAGCCTTCCGGCTTGTCCGCGCCGGCGGCGTTGACCGCGGGGCGGATGCAGGCGTGCGGGCAGACGAACGCGCACTGATTGCACTGGATGCAGTTTTCGGGGATCCACTTGGGAATCTTGACCGCGACGCCGCGCTTTTCAAACTGCGTGGTTCCGGTGGGAACGGTGCCGTCCGCGCTGAACGCGGAGGAGGGGAGCTTGTCTCCCTCGAGGATCAGGATGGGATGAACGATATTGCGGAAATATTCGTTATCCGCCACCTTGACGGATTCCGCCCCTTCGGTCGTATCCGCCCAGGATGCGGGAATCTCGATCTTTACGAGGTGCGCCTTTGCGGATTCGATCGCGCTGTAATTCATCTGCACGACGGCGTCGCCCTTCTTCGCGAAGGACTTGTAAGCCATCTTTTTCATGAATTCCTGCGCTTCTTCGTACGGCATGATGCTGTCGTTGATGAGGAAGAACGCGGACTGCAGGATGGTGTTGGTTCTGCCACCGAGCCCCAGCTTGCCGGCGATCGCGATCGCGTCGATCACGTAGAGTTCCGCTTTCTTGGCCGCGAGTTTGTTCTTGACGGAGGCTGGGAGATTTTTCTCCAGCTCTTCGACGGTCGTCCAGGGCGCGTTCAGGAGGAATTTGCCCTTCTCCTTGAGGTCGGAGACCATGTCGTAACGCGTCACGTAGGACGGGTTGTGGCAGGCGATGAAATCCGCCGCGTCGATGAGGTAGGAGGACTGAATGGGCGTCTTGCCGAATCTCAGGTGAGAGACGGTGATGCCGCCCGACTTCTTGGAGTCGTAGAAGAAATATCCCTGCGCGTACATATCGGTGTGGTCGCCGATGATCTTGATGGAGTTCTTGTTCGCGCCCACCGTGCCGTCCGAGCCGAGGCCGTAGAATTTGCAGCTGATGGTCCCCTCGGGCGCGGCGTTATACTGCTCGGAGAAATCCAGAGAAGTATGCGTCAGATCGTCGTAGATACCGACGGTGAAGTGATTTTTCGGCTCTTTCTGCTCGAGGTTCTTGTAGACGGCGTAGACCATGGAGGGATTGAACTCCTTGGAGCCGAGGCCGTAACGGCCGCCGTAAACCTTGATATCCGCCATGCCCTTTTCGAGGAGCGCGGAGCAGACGTCGAGATATAAGGGCTCTCCCAGGGAGCCGGGTTCCTTGGTGCGGTCCAGCACGGCGAGCTTTTTCGCCGTCTTGGGGATCGCCGCGATGAACGCGTCCACCGCGAAGGGGCGGTAGAGGCGCACTTTGATGACGCCGACCTTGTGCCCTTCTTTGTTCATCCTGTTGATGGTCTCTTCGATCGCGTCCGCGCCGCTGCCCATGACGACGACGACGTTTTCCGCGTCGGGCGCGCCCACATAGTCGAAGAGATGATAGGTCCTGCCGGTGAGCTTGGCCACCTTGTCCATCATTTCCTGTACGATCGCGGGCGTCGCGTTGTAATAGGTGTTCGCGGTCTCGCGGTTCTGGAAGTAAATGTCCGCATTCTGCGCGGTGCCGCGCTGAACGGGGTGCTCGGGGTTCAGCGCGCGGGCGCGGAAATCCTCGATATCCTTCATGTCGACGAGGGGTTTCATCTCGTCGTAGTCGATGACGTCGATTTTAGAGACTTCGTGGCTGGTGCGGAACCCGTCGAAGAAGTGCAGGAAGGGCACTCTGGACTTTAAAGTAGAGAGGTGGGACACCAGGGCGAGATCCATGACCTCCTGCACGGAGCCGGAAGCCATCATCGCGAATCCGGTCTGGCGGCATGCCATGACGTCCGAATGATCGCCGAAGATGTTCAGGGAATGCGCGGCGAGTGCGCGCGCGCTCACATGGAAAACCGTGGGCAGCAGTTCGCCCGCGATCTTGTACATGTTGGGAATCATCAGTAAAAGCCCCTGGCTGGCGGTGTAAGTGGTGGTCAGCGCGCCCGCCGTCAACGAACCGTGGACGGCGCCCGCGGCGCCCGCTTCAGACTGCATTTCGGCCAGTCTCAGCTTTTGGCCGAACATGTTTTCTCTGCCGGCAGCCGACCATTCGTCCGCCACTTCCGCCATGGGGGAAGAGGGGGTGATGGGGTAAATCGCGGCGACTTCCGAGAAAGCATAAGCGACGTGGCTGGCGGCGGTATTGCCGTCAATCGTCATTTTTGTGCTCATTTCGATTATTGTCCTCCGAAAATTATTTTTTCACGATTCCCATTATATAGAATTATACGGAAAAAAGCAAGGGGATCGGCGAAAATTTTGCACAATTTCTCCCATTTGATTGCGTGTTTTCGTTTCCTTTGATATAATAGACGGACGAAGGAAGTTAAAATGTGCAGAGTTTTGATCAAGGACCTCTCTTTCCGCTACCGCGCGAAGGGAGATTACGTCCTGAATAATTTGAATCTTGCGGTGGAAGAGGGCGAGTTCGTCGCCGTCATCGGGCATAACGGCAGCGGAAAATCCACGCTCGCCAAGCTCATGAACGGGCTTTTGCAGCCGACGCAGGGGGAAGTCTGCGTCGGGGACTACCGCACGGGGGACAAGCAGTGCCTCTTCGAGATCAGAAAGAGAGTGGGAGTGGTCTTTCAGAACCCCGATAACCAGCTGGTCGCCTCCATCGTGGAGGACGACGTGGCGTTCGGCGCGGAAAACATCGGCCTGCCGCGGGAGGAGATCGGAGAGCGGATCGAATTCGCGCTCTCCGCCGTCGGCATGGAGGAGTACCGGCACAGCACGCCTGCGCGCATGTCCGGCGGGCAGAAACAGCGGATCGCCATCGCGGGGGTGCTCGCCGTCCGGCCGGAGGTGCTGGTGCTGGACGAATCCACCGCCATGCTGGATCCCCGCGGGCGGCGGGAGGTGATGGAAGTCGTCGAGCGGCTGAACCGGGAAAACGGCATGTCCGTCGTCCTCATCACCCACTATATGGACGAGGTGGCAAAGGCAGACCGCGTGATCGTCCTGTCGGACGGGCGGATCGCGATGACGGGGTCCCCGCGGGAGGTCTTTTCGCGCGGGGAAGAATTGAAAACGTACGGTTTAAGTTTACCCGTACCCGCTCAGATTGCGCAGAAACTGCGCGAAAAGGGCGTGCCGGCAAACGGTGCCGCGCTCACCGCGGAGGAGCTTTCGGAGGAATTATGCGAATTGTTGCGGAGGGACTGAATTACACATACAGCGCGAAATCCAAATTCGCCGTGCACGCGCTGAAAGACGTTTCCCTGACCGTGGAGGAGGGGGAATTTTTCGCTATCGTCGGGCACACCGGCAGCGGAAAGTCCACCTTTGTGCAGCATCTGAACGGACTCATCCGCGTGGGGAAGCATTGCGGAAAACTGACGGTCGGGGAATACGATCTCACCGCCAAAAAATGCGATTTGAAGGCGCTCAGGAGCAAGATCGGCATGGTCTTTCAGTATCCGGAGTATCAGCTGTTCGCGGAGACCGTCGCCGAGGACGTGGCGTTCGGGCTGAAAAATTTTGAAAAACTGACGCCCGAACAGACCGCCGCCGCCGTAAAAGAGGCGATGGAGACCGTGGGGCTCCCCTATGAAGAATTTAAGGATAAATCTCCCTTCGAGATGTCGGGCGGGCAGAAGCGGCGGGCGGCGATCGCCGGCGTGATCGATCGTCACCAAGCCGGAGGTGCTGGTGCTGGACGAGCCCGTCGCGGGGCTGGACCCGCAGGGGAAGCGCGATTTTTTTGCGCTGCTGCACGAATTGCACCGCACGTTCGTCAAGACCGTCATCTTCATCTCGCACGATATGGACGACGTCGCCGAACACGCCACGAAGGTCGCCGTGTTCGACCGCGGGGAGATCTTCCGCGTCGGCACGCCCCGCGAGCTGTTTTCCGAGATTCCGGACGAGCTTCTGCGGCTGGGGCTGGATCTCCCGGCGACGGGTCGGCTGAAGCGGGATCTGGCCCGCGCGGGCGTGAAGATCGACACCGACTTTACGGCGGAGGACTTCGTGAGCAGAGTCGCCGCGCTCTACGGAGGAGTGGAATGAAAGACGTCACGTTCGGCCAGTATTATCCCGGCAATTCCTTCCTCCACAAGTTGGACGCGCGCGTGAAAATTCTCCTGTCCATCGCGTTCATCGTCGCGGTTTTTCTGGTAAAGGAATATCACTTCTGGGCGTTTTTGCTGCTGGCGGGGTTCGTCATCCTGTCCGTCCTCGTGGCGCGGGTCTCCGTCTTCCGCGTGATCAAGAGCATCCGCGGCGTTCTCTTTTTCGTCGTCTTTTCGGCGGTGCTGCAGATCTTTTTCAACCGGAACGGAACCGTCCTGTGGGAATGGCAGTTTATTCATATCACGGACGACGGGCTTTTGACGGCGGCGTGCGTCGCCTGCCGCATCGTGCTGATCGTGATGGGGACTTCCGTCCTCACGCTCACCACCACGCCCGTCGCCATCGCAGACGGCATCGAGAGCCTGCTCACGCCCTTAAAATGGGTGAAGTTCCCCGTGCACGAATTCGCGCTCATCATGTCCATCGCGCTGCGGTTTATCCCCACCCTGATGGACGAGACCGACCGTATCATCCGCGCGCAGAAGGCGCGGGGGGCGGACTTTGAATCGGGCAATCTGTTCCGCCGCGCGAAGGCGCTCGTGCCCATTCTGATTCCCCTTTTGATCAGCGCGTTCCGCCGTGCGGACGAGCTGGGAGACGCCATGGACGCGCGCTGCTACGCGGGCAGCAAAAACAGGACGAAATACAAGAAGCTGAGGCTCACCTGGCGGGATTTCGTCGCCGCCGTGCTGATGGGCGGGCTGATCGCGGGGGCGGTGCTGTTATGAAGATCGCCCTGAAAATTTCCTACGACGGGACGGACTATGCGGGCTGGCAGGTACAGAAAAACGCCCCCACGGTACAGGAAAAACTGAACGAAGCCGTCTTTGCCCTCACGGGAGAGCGAGTGAGCGTCACCGGCAGCGGAAGGACGGACGCGGGCGTGCACGCCGCCGGTCAGGTCGCGCACTTTGAGACGGAGAGCGCTCTGCCGCCCGAAAAATACGCGCCCGCGCTCAACGTCTTTCTGCCGCCCGACATCCGGGTGCTGTCTTCGCGCGCCGTGCCGGATACCTTTCACGCCGTGCGGAGCGCGAAGCGCAAGACTTACGTCTACTCCTTTTACCGGGCGGAGACGGAACTTCCTTTAAAGGAGCGCTACGCGGTGCGAATATACGGGGAGACAGATCTTGAAAATATGAGAAACTGCGCCGCCGTCTTTGTCGGAAAGCACGATTTCACCTGTTTTCTGGCCAGCGGATCGGACGTAAAGGACGCCGTCCGCACGATATTTTCCCTCGAAATAACGGAGCGGGGGGACGATTTGTCTCTCTCCGTCACGGGGGACGGTTTTTTGTACAACATGGTGCGCATCCTGGCGGGGACGCTTCTGGAGGCGGCGAAGGGAAAGCGTACGCCTGCGGACTGCGCCGCGCTCCTGGCGGGGAAAGACCGCTCTCCCGCCGGGAAAACCATGCCCGCGAAGGGGCTGTGTCTCGTCTCTGTGGAGTACGGCGGGCACAATATCTAGTGGGTGGATGCTTTCGGCGGACAAATTGGCGCTATTTTAAAATAATTAAGAAAAAAACTTGACAAAATACGGTCGAAATTGCTAGAATATTACGTGTGTTTAACGGGCGGAAGAAAAAACTGCGGACTAGCCCCCTGCGGTTTGAGCGGAACAGCCGCGTTTTCGCCGCAGAAATAATCAAGGAGTTAATGAAGATGAAGACCTACATGGCAAACGCGCAAACGGTCGAGAGAAAATGGTATGTGGTCGATGCGGAAGGAATGCCCCTCGGCAGACTCGCTTCCAAAGTCGCGGCAATTCTTCGCGGGAAGAATAAACCGACTTTCACCCCCAACGTCGACACAGGGGACTTCGTAATCGTGGTAAACTGCGATAAAGTAGTCTTGACCGGCAAAAAGTTGGAAAATAAAATGTACAGATATCACACCGGCCACATCGGCGGGCTGAAGGAAATTCCCTACAAAAAGCTGATGGCGGATAAGGCGGACGTCGCCGTCTACGAGGCGGTCAAAGGCATGCTCCCCAAGAACAGCTTAGGCCGTTCGACGATCAAAAAGCTGAAGGTTTTCCGCGGCCCCGATCACAACCACGAGGCACAGAAGCCCGAAGTTCTTAAATTAGTATAAAAGGAGCCGGAAAGAAAATGGCAGCAAAAACGACGAAGAAAAAGGTTCAGTACTGGGGAACCGGGAGAAGAAAAAAGGCGATCGCGAGAGTCCGTCTCATTCCGAACGGCACGGGCGCCATCGTCATCAATAAAAAGACCATCGACGAGTATTTCGGGCTGGATACGCTGAAGCTCATCGTCCGTCAGCCCCTCGTTTTAACGGAGAGCGAAAGCAAGTACGACGTCATGGTGAACGTCTGCGGCGGCGGCTATACCGGCCAGGCAGGCGCGATCCGCCACGGCATCGCGCGCGCGCTCGTCCTCGCGGAGCCCGAACTCCGCCCCACGGTGAAGAAAGCGGGTTATCTCACGAGAGATTCGAGGATGAAGGAAAGAAAGAAGTACGGCTTGAAGAAAGCGCGGAAAGCGCCGCAGTTCTCGAAGCGTTAACCAAGCGGAAAAGGCAGGTTTTCACACCTGCTTTTTTATTCAGAGGGTTTGTTTTTGCGGACGCGCTCCTCGAGGGCCCGCTGGCGCGCCACCACGTCTGCCGTCGCATTGGCGCGCAGGCTGGGCTGCGCCGCGGGTGCGGTTTCCTCCTTTTGCGGGGAACCGGCGGGAGCGGCGTCTTCTCCCTTTTTCTCTCCGAAGAGGTTGAAGGCGGAGGATAACAGTTTAAATAGACCGAATTTATCCATAAGCGAAACGAAAAATCCTCCCATACGGTTGCAATCGGGCGGCAATTCCTTTATAATAGAAATAGCATCGCTCGATAGATTATATTGCGGATAAAATACTTTTATGATTGAAGGAGCTTTTTTGGCAATGAAAAAGACATTCGGAAAAATCGGCCTCGTGCTGTTGGCGGCGGTCGTCGCGTTCGGCGCAGTGGCATGCAGCGCGCCCAAATGGAGCGTCGGCATGGTCGCGACGGGCGAGGTGTCTTCCAACGGCGGCTTTTTGGCGGAGAAGGGCGAATACGTCTACTTCATCAACGGCGTCGAGGATTATACGGCGAACAACGACTTCGGCAAACCCGTGACGGGCAGCCTGGTCGTCGCAAAGAAGAGCGAACCCGCGAAGGCGGAGGTCGTCGTTCCCAAGCTGTTCACGGCGGGCGATTACACCGCGGGCGTGACCATTTACGGCGACTACGTCTATTACGCGACCCCTTCCGCCGAGAAGGATACCACGGGTGCGATCGCGACCGGCTATCTGGAATTTTACAGGACCAAGCTGGACGGATCCGAAACGGAGATGTTCACCCGCGTGAACGGGAACGGAACGGTTTACCGCTATCTCGAAGTCGGCGGAACGGTCTATCTCGTCTATACGAATGCGTACGATGAAAACGAAGACGGCGATACCGTCACCTCCGTCGTCTGCTACGACACGGCGGCGAAAAAGGAAACGACGGTCGCGCAGGACGTCGCTTCCGTCACCTACGCTCCGCTTGCGGACGCAACGACGCTGACCGCGCTCTATACCAAGAACGTGAAAAACGAGGTTACGGATTCCAACGAATCGTATAACGAATTATATATCTATACGGTGGGCAAGGAGCCCGTCTTAGTGGCCTCCGGCAAAAACTGGACGGGGGAGGCCGGTTCCACGTCAAACGTCACCTACGCGGTCACTGCGGTGAACGGCGGTTACGTCGTCTATACGGTGACGAGGGCTGCGGATTCGGACGTCAAGACCTATGCGGTCGCGCTCTCCGAAATCGCGAAGGGCGGCGAAAACGCGCTGGCTTCGGCGGTTAAGCTGGAAGACACGACGGCTGCGACCGCTTCGGCGGCCATCGTCTCCCTGAACGAGGCGTACGCTTCCGTCTCTTTGAACAGCAAGACCTTCCTCGCGAAATACGATATGCTCTCCGCCGAGGAGACGAAGTACGAACTCGTCGCGGAGGCGGATATCTCCACCCTGTTCTTTGTGGAGGGCGGATATGCGTATTATGCGAATTCCTCCTCTTATCTTTCGCGCATCGCGATCGACGGCTCTGCGGAAGAAGAGGTCTATACCAACGAGACCATCTCCACTTCCTGGTACAAGCCCGAGATGGCGGACGGCAAGATCTTTTACGCCAACACCTCCAGCGAGGGGCAGAGCTACATCTATTATGTAGACGCGGCGATCCCCGCCGACCACGATCCCGAGGAGGCGGAAGGAAAATTCGCCGGGATCCGTTCGGAAGAAGATATCGTCGCTCTGGCGGAATACTACCTCAATCAGATTCCGACGGCCAGCGTGCGGTTCTCGCAGGACGAGGACGGAAACTGGCTGACGGACGCCAACGGCAACCGCTACAACGAGGCGGTGGAGGAAGCGCGCGCGTTCTACGAGATGCTGACGAAGGATCAGCAGAAGAAGGTGAGCGAGGATGCGCTCAAGCTCCTCACGGATGCGGACGCGGTGCTGGAAGCGACAGAAGTCTTTATGAAGCTCTCCGAAAATCCCTATAAGGACATCACTGCGGACACGCTTGCCGCGCACGAGAAACTGGTTGCGGATGCGGAGGCGGCGCTGGCGGCGCTGACCGAAGATCAGCAGATCATGCTCAAGGCGAACACGGAGGATAACCTGATGTGGCGCCTGCAGGAAGCGAAGGAACGCATAGAAGATCTGAAAGACTGATACAAGGCATTGACAAGCAGGGCAGACGGCACGTCTGCCCTGCTTTTTTACGGCGCATTGACTTTACCGGGGAAGAGAGAAATATAAAAAGAAATCATCGAGGAAAAATCTGCAAAGGGATAAGAGGAAGCTGTTTTACAGGGGAGCAGGGCAATAAGGCGCTATCATATATGCGCCACCCGTTGACGGGGCGGCCGGCAGTTTCCCCATACAGGATATCTGTAAACAACGGTTGAGCCGGTGGTTTTGTTTGCGTCGAAGCCGCACATTTGCCGCGGAGGGCAGAGAAAGAGCGGCAAAAAACGAGAAGCAGAGAACCGGGGTTTCCGCCCGGCTTTCTCCGGCGCCGCGGCTGCGCCGGTTGGGTAAGATAACCCGTGGGCGCTTTCGGAATTTCTTTTTTGAAAAAATGATTGTTTTTTGTAAATTGCTTGAAACTTCGACAATTTTTGTGAAAATCATGTCGGTAAATCGTGGAAAATGTAATTTTGAACAAAATATAGTGAAATAATTTAATTTTTTACAAATTATGTCCAAAAATCCTTTGCAATCGACATGCGAGTATTGTAAAATAATAGCAACACTGTTTGCGGAGGGATTTATGAAAAGCACGATTGTCATTTTACAGGAGAACGTTGGATTTGCGAAAGAACTCGCCGGACTCTTCCAGGCGAGCGGATTATACGAGGTGGCGGGGATCGCGCACGACGGAATCGGCGGGCTGAAACTCATCGAAGAAAAGAGGCCGGATTTTGTCATCATGGATCTGATTCTGACGGGGATCGACGGGCTGGGGGTTCTCGATCGCATGAACGAGAAGAACGTCGAATCCAAGGTTATCATTTTAAGTTCTCTTATGCGGGAAGAGATCGTCGCGCAGGCGATGAACAAGGGAGCGCGCTATTACATGGTAAAGCCCTTCAATTTTGAGCTCTTGAAGCAGCGCATGCGGGAGATCGCCGGGGCGACTGCGTTTACGCGCGAGAACCTCGCGCCCGAGGTGAGAAAGACCAGCCTGGACGAAAAGATCAGCCGTATTTTCATCAACGTCGGAATCCCTCCGCACATCAAGGGATACGGTTATCTCCGCGAAGGCGTCAAAATGGCGGTGCAGAATCCCGATATCATCAACAATATCACCAAGGAGCTCTATCCGCGCATCGGCGAACGGTTCGATACGACGGCGAGCAAGGTGGAACGCGCGATCCGCCATGCCATCGAGGTCGCCTGGAACCGCGGACGGATCGAGAGCATCAACAATATTCTGGGCGTCCGGGCCTATGTCGGGGCGGAAAAGCCGACGAACGGAGAATTCATCGCGCTGATTGCGGATAAGATGCTTTTGGAAGGAACTTGCTGAAAATTTTTTGAAAAATCGCAAAAAAACCCTTAAAAATAGTTTACAAAATCGGGAACTTACCATATAATGTATTGCAGTTACGAAAAAACGGCAATTTTGTTGCCGAATGGAGAACCGACATGGCAGGCGATTACATTAAATGTCCCAGATGCGAGTTGAATTATATTCATAAGAGCCAGGGCTATTGCGATGTATGCAAGGCGGAACTGAAGCTGGGCCCGCAGCTCGTATTCGCTGTAGACGACGATGACGATGAGGTAGCACTGGAGCTTTGCCCCATCTGCAAACAGAATTACATCAAAGATAACGAAGAAATGTGCGAGCAGTGCCGCAAGGAGCTGGAATTCAAAAAGGACGACATCGACCTCGATAAAGACGAGGAATGGCGCAACTATCTGGACGATACCGACGATCCGGAAGAAGACAGCGAAGAGATGCTCTCCCTTTCCCAGCTGGTGGAGGAAGAGGGCGACGCGCTGTTCGACGACGAAGAGGAGGAGGAAGATATCGAGTACCACGGCGACGAACCGGATGATTTCGATATCCCCGAGATCGACGAGAACGACTTTGAGGAAGAGGACGAAGAGCCTGAAGACGAGGAAGACGAAGAAGATTTCTGAATCTTGCGTTCCGGCGGTATAAAACCCCTCCGGAACGGGTATTATTTCCGTATGATTAAGTCAAACGGAAACATCAACGAAGTCAAAGAAAAGATCCGCGCCTTTTACGAAAAGGACGTGGACGTCACGGTCAATCTGGGCCGTAACAAATTCGCCCGGTTCAGCGGAAAGCTGACCGGGGTATATCCCGCCCTGTTTACCGTCAGCCCGTTCGATAAGAGCTTCAAGGGGAAGACCTCTTACTCTTATTCGGAGTATCTGTGCGGCAACGTCGTGATCAAGGAGCGGAACGGAGAATGAAAGGAGCGCGCAAGCGCTCTTTTTTCTTGAACGTTTTTCGCGCAACCGGCGGAACAAAAGGGGGCGCGAGGGGCAATGAAAAGAAAAGCGGCTCCCCGCCGGCAAAGCCGCGGCGGTTTTAGGTCGTAAAAACCCCATTCGCGGGGGAACGGATGCAAAAGCGGCCGCGTAAGTCAGCCGAAGATTTCCTTGATCCAGACCAGCCGTTCGGGCGAGGAGCGCTCGGGCGCATAGCGGAAGCCGTAGCCGGCAAAGCCGGTCAGGTCGGACGGGTTTTCCGCGCGCGACCGAATCGCATACCGCGCGAGGGCGCCGCGCAGCTGCTTTGTCCACGCGACGACCGAACGGTATTTCCCGCGGTGCGGCGCGAGCGCTCTCACCTCTGTGATGCGGGTGCCCGGCAGGGCGTTTTTCCTCAGGGGCGCGGCGTACTCTTCGGAAGCGAGGTTCAGCACGCATTCTCCCATGACGCTTTCCGCAAACCGTCCGCCCCAATGTTCGGCGAGGGGGATCCCCTCCGGGCGGAATTTCCCATTCAGTTCCAGCCGGTAGGGCGAAATCGCGTCCAGCGGGCGCAGAACGCCGTAGAGCGCGCTGAAAATCAGCAGGCGGCTGTCCGCCCAGGCGAGGTCTTCCGGCGTCAGCGTCGCCGCGGAGAGCGCCGTATAGACCAGCCCGCGGAAGCTGGTGACGGCGGCGCCTTCCCGCTGTCCGAATGCGTCGTATTCCAGTTTGGCACGTACGGCGCGCTCGGGGGAGACGGAAAGCAGGCTTTCCAGCTCGTAGGGGGAATATTGCCGCAAGCGCTCTGCCCAGGCCTTTGCGGTGCGGAGATCGGCCGGCGCGTGCGTCGGCAGAGGCGCGGGCGAAGGCGTTACGTTGAGCGCGGGGGATAAAATAATTTTCATTGCCGTGTCCTTTCCTGCGGTGGCTTTCCCGGTTTTTCATCCGGGACCGCCGTTTTTCTGACTCTATTATATCCGTCGCGCGCCCGTTTGTAAAGCGGATGCCGCGGATCTGCGGCGCGGTTTTTTTTTCGGGACAAACGCTTTACTTTTCCCTGTAAACGTGGTATCATCTTATCTGATATGATGAAACACGGAAAACGGAAGCTGTCCGCATGGCAGTTTCTCGTGCTCGGTTACCTCGTGGTCATCCTGACGGGCGGATTTCTTCTGTCTCTCCCGTTTGCTTCCCGCGAGGGAACCTGGACAAATTATCTCAACGCGCTTTTCACCTCCACGTCGGCGACCTGCGTCACGGGGCTTGTGGTATACGATACGTTTACGCACTGGTCGCTGTTCGGGCAGATCGTCATTCTTCTCCTCATACAGGTGGGGGGGATCGGCTTTATGTCGGTCGTGGCGCTCGCGATGATGGCGTTCCGGCGGCATATCGGGCTCTATCAGCGGAAAGTGATCGTTCAGGCGGCCGGCAAGACTTCCATCTCCGGCGCCGTTTCCTTTATCAAACAGATTCTGATCGGCACCGCGATCTTTGAAGGCGCGGGCGCAGTCCTGCTCGCGATCCGCTTCTGCAAAGATATGGGCTTCGGGGAAGGGCTGTACTATGCGGTGTTCCATTCGGTCGCGGCGTTCTGCAACGCCGGATTCGACCTGATGGGCAAATACGAGGCGTTTTCCTCGCTCACCCGCTATGCGGGCGACCCGCTGGTCAATCTGACCATCATGGGGCTTATTTTTTTGGGCGGGCTGGGGTTTCTGGTCTGGACGGATATCGCCAAGAGCCGCGGAAATCCCCGAAAATTCTCCCTGCACACCTGGATCGCCCTCGTGGCGAGCGCCGTCCTCGTCATCATACCGACGGGGCTGTTCCTTCTGTTCGAGCGCAACAACCTGTTTGCCGGCATGGGGTTCGGAGACCGTCTGCTGCGCGCGCTCTTCGCTTCTGTGACGCCGCGCACCGCGGGATTCAACACGGTGGATATGTCCGCCATGACGGATGCGAGCTACCTTCTGACCTCCGTGCTCATGTTTATCGGGGGAAATTCAGGGTCTACCGCGGGCGGCATCAAAATAACGACGTTCGTCTTTCTCATTTTTTCCACCCTCGCGGTCGCGCGGCGGGACGGGGAAGTGGACGTCGGCAAAAAACGGCTGGGCAGCGTGCTGGTGCGCGAGGCGAGCGCGACTGCGACCGCCTACATGATACTGGTGGTAATCGGCTGTTTCGCGCTGCTCGGGGCGGAAGGGAATATCACGCTGCCGCAGGCGCTGGTAGAAGTGATTTCCGCCATTGCGACCGTGGGGCTCACGACGGGGATAACGCCCACGCTCTGCGCCTTTTCCAAGATAATATTGATCTTTCTGATGTTCGCGGGCCGGGTCGGCGTCATGACCCTCGCGATCGCGCTGGGAGAGCGCAAAACGCCTCCCCTGCATCGCCCCGAGGACGATTTTTTGGTCGGGTAGGTAACGTATGAATTTTTTAGTGATCGGTTTGGGCAATTTCGGCTCCAAGCTCGCCTGCGAGCTGAACGACAAGGGGCACGACGTTCTCGTCGTGGACAAGAGCGAGGAACGCGTCAACGCGTTTTCCTCCGTATTTGAGAACGCGTACATCGGCGACTGCATGAATCCCGAAGTCCTCAAGCACCTCGGCGTCAACAACTTCGACGCCGTGATCGTGGCGATCGAGGATTTCCAGGCTTCTCTGGAGATCACCGCGCTGGTCAAGGAGCTGGGGGCGGTGCGCGTCGTTTCCAAGGCGCACAAGGATATCCAGGCGAAATTCCTCATGCGCAACGGGGCGGACGAGGTGGTCTATCCCGACCGCGACACGGCGCATAAGCTGGCGGCGCGGCTGAGTGCGAAAAATCTCTTCGACTACATCGAAGTATCCGCCGAATATGCGATCGCGGAGATCGCGCTTCCCAAGGAATGGGAGGGGAAGAGCCTTTTGGAGCTGGATGTGCGCAAGCGGTGCGACGTCAACGTGCTGGCGGTCAGGCGTGCGGGTTCCGTCGGCCCGATGATGCCGGAAAGCCGGTTCGAGACGGGAGACAGGGTGTTCCTGCTCGGCAAGCAGAACGTGATCGGAAAACTCGTCGGCAGGGCGGGCAAATAAAAAGAGGAGCTAATTCTTTCCTCGCGTGCATAAACTATAGAGCGGGCGGTCTTCGTCCGCTTTTTAACGGAGGCCATTATGCAGTTCTGGGAGCTTATGCTGATAGCCGTCAGCCTGTCCATGGACGCCTTCGCCGTCTCCATGTGCCGGGGACTGGAAATGAAGCGCTTCCGATGGGGGCACGCCGCGGTGATCGCCCTGTTTTTCGGCGGATTCCAGGCGTTGATGCCCCTGATCGGCTACTTCGTCGGGCGGCAGTTTGAACAGTATATCGTCGATTGGGATCACTGGATCGCGTTCGCGCTGCTGGCGTTCGTGGGCGGCAGGATGCTGTGGGATGCGTTCCATGAGGACGACGAACAGGGCGAAGAAGCGCAAGACGCCAGGCTCGACCTTAAGGAGCTGATCATGCTGGCCATAGCCACCAGCATCGACGCGCTTGCGGTCGGCGTGACGTTCGGCTTTTTGCAGACGAACATCTGGGCGGCGATCTCGGTGATCGGCTGCGTGACGTTCGCGGTCTGTATCTTCGGCGTCCTGATCGGCAACCGCATCGGCCTGCGCTTTAAAAACGGGGCGGAAATTCTGGGCGGCGCGATATTGATTCTGATGGGCTTGAAAATTTTACTCGAACACCTCGGCGTTCTCTCTTTCTGAAGGGAAAAGCCGGGGATCGGCCGGAGCGATCCGGCTTTTTTTGCGCCCCGCAGAACGGCGCGCGGCTCAGACAGGGAAAAATTAAAAATCAGAACCACACGAAAGATAGTGTTCGTCATGTATCGTACGCAAAATAACGCGTAAAATGATAAGATGAGATCGTTTGGTTCTAACTTGCAGAATTTACGGAAATACGCGGGATACAGCCAGCGGGAATTCGCCGAGCTGGTGGGGACGACGCAGCAGCACGTCAGCGAATGGGAGTGCGGAAAAGTCGAACCTACGCTTTCCAATATCGTGCGGATCCTCTGCGTGCTGGAAATTACATTTGAAGAACTGACTGAAGAATAGCGGCGCGTTCGTATCTTTCGGAAAAAATTGCCCATTCTAATTATAATTAGAATACGAATCAGAAATATTCATTATTGTTAGAATGGGGGCATGAGGGAATTCGATATGAAAGCCGTGGGCAGGCGGCTGTGGGAACTGAGGCTGGAAAAGGGCGTCAGCCAGAATCAGATGGCGGCGGAATTGTCGTTGAGCAATGCCAGCATCAGCTATTGGGAAAACGGAAAACAGGAGCCGACCGCTTCCGCAATCGTAAAAGCGGCGATTTATTTCAACGTTTCCACCGATTATCTGCTCGGACTGAAGGAGTATTGACGCGCCGTTTCGGATCGGAACCGTTGGATTCGGCGCGCGTCGCGGCGTATCGGGAGAACCGGTGCGGCGGAATTTTTTACGCCCGGAAGAGGGAGCAGGGGCAGAGGGCCTTCGTGAAAAAAACGGGGATGATATTTGCATTCCGATTCGGGGAAGCATGGTTCGGGAAGGGGCGGTTTCGCGAAGTTCAAAGGCTTTTCCGTTCGCACGGCGGCTTGCGGTGCGCCCGTTCGGTGCGGTATGGCCTGATAAAAGGGAAAAGCCCGATCGGGCGCTTTCTCAATGCCGTTTTTCCGGGTGTGGACGGGAAGAAAAAGGTTGTTTTTCTCAAAAAATAATCAATGGGAACGGAGATGCGTTCCCAGGCAGTGAAAATCCCGAACAGCCGGCAAAACGGCTCCGCTTGTTCCGGAGGGACCCTTTTTAGGGAAAATCCGTGAGTTGCTTAAATGAGGGAAAAAGCCTGTTTATATAAAACAAGTTTTATTTTTATAAATTAAATCATTCAATTATTGCGTGTTTTCGCTGGATTTTTTTATGTATATGCGCTATAATGGCGACAATCATTTCATTTAACGGCGGGCAGCGGTTTCCCGTCGGCAGGGCGGAATATGAGGGGAGTCAGAAGGGGCGTTTCGCTGACGGCGCTTTGCTGTGCCGTGTACTTTATCAGCTATTTTGCGCGCTTGAATTTCAGCGCCGTGCTGGCGGATATGATCGCAGGCGGCGTTTTTACCAAATCGGGCGGCGGGCTGATCGGCACGTGCCTGTTTGTGACGTACGGTGCGGGGCAGATCCTGAGCGGCATGTCCGGGGATCGCTTTCCGCCCCAGCGCGTCATTCTGGCGGGGCTCGCGCTGACCGCCCTCTGCAACGCCGCTATGCCGTTTGCGCGCGCCGTCTGGCTGTTTGCCCTGATCTGGGGCGTAAACGGTTTTGCGCAGGCGCTGTTGTGGCCGCCGATCGTGCGCCTTATGTCCCTCTATCTCGACGACGAAGGCTATGCAAAGGGCTGCGTGCGCGTCACAATGTCCAGTCAGCTGGCAACCGTCTTTCTCTATCTCGCCGTCCCCGCGCTGATCACCGTTTGGGACTGGAAAAGCGTCTTTTTTCTCTCCGCGGGGTTATCCGCTGCGATCGCCCTCGTCTGGTGGGCGGGGATGCGGGCGTTTCTGAAAAAAGCCCGTCCGGCCGTGCGCGCGGAAGAAGCGGCTCCCTTGCGGGAGGATCAGCCCTTTTATAAGACGTTTTTTGCCACCGGCCTTTTATTCGTCATCCTCGGAACTGCGCTGATGGGGCTTCTGCGGGACGGCATCACCGCCTGGCTTCCCACCTATTTCGGGGAAATCTTCGGGCTGGAGGCTTCCGCCGCCATTCTGATGAACGGATTGCTTCCCGCGTTCAGCATGGCGGCGATCTGGCTTGCGGGGCTGCTCTGCCGCAAGGTATTCCGGGACGAGTGCCTGGGGGCGCTCTTCTTCTTTCTCGCCGCCGCACTTTCCTGCGCGGGGCTTGTGTTTGTATTCGATTCAAAGGCGATCCTTGCGCTGCTTTTTTCGTCGCTGATCTGCGGCTGTATGCACGCGGTCAACCTGATGCTCGTCGGGTACGTCCCGCTGCGCTACAAGCGGTTCGGCAAAGCCGCCACGGTTTCCGGCATTGCAAACGCGTTCGTCTATGCGGGAAGTGCCGCTTCTTCGTTCGGCTTTGCCCTGATCGCCGAGTCGTTCGGCTGGGGTGTTTTGGTCTGCGTATGGCTGGCCGCCTGTCTGGCGGGGATTCTCTGCGCGGCTGCCGCCCGAAAACAGATGCGGAAATTGCTCTGAACGCCTTTGCCCGTTCCTATCGGCTTTCCTAAGGGGCAAATAAGGACGGGAAAAGCAGGCGAGAGAAATTTTTTTTGAACGGGAGCGCAATCCGTCCGCAGGAAAAACGGATCAGGGAACAATCAAATCCACCGGTTCAACCGGCGGGATTGATCACTTTTTAAACGTAAACTGTCAGCCGCCCCGTCAACGGGTATCGCATGTATGACAGCGTCTGATTCTCACCGGTAAAACAGGTTCTTCTTATCGCTTTGCAGACCTTTCATCGATGATTGTCTGATTTTTTCTTCTCTCCCACGGTAAAAGCGGCCGAGCAATCAAGCGGAAGCACCGTGGAAAAAGAGACAACCGCCGGATTTTCGGCGGTTGTCTCTTCGCTGGATCATATCGGTTCTGTCGGTTCGGCGGAATCGGCAGAAACCGGGCTCTGCGCTGCCGCCTGCCGCTTGCGGATCTTCAGCCAGTTGACGAATCCGTAGAGGTCGTTTGCCAGAAAGACAAAGAAACAGATCACCATGGAAAGATATTCGGCGGACTGCATCGCCGCAAGCACCCATAGGAGAATCAGGACGACGTCGTTCATCGCGTATCCGATCGCATAGAAGGGGCTTCGCCGCATCGTCAGATAGGCGGCGAGAAAACTGGTAAAGACGGAAACGGTGGAGAGGATGAGATTGGCGGTATTCAGCGCCCGCAAAATAAAGTAGAAGGCGACGGTGACGGCGATGCCGCCCAGAACGAGCAGCACATATTCCGACGCCGAGATATGGTTGACCGTTACCTCCGTTTTGTTGCCGCGGAAGGGGTTTTTCAGCCACGTAACCACCGCCACGACCGCGATGGGAAGCGACATGCCGAGATAGGTGATCATTTCCCCGAAGTAGCGCAGGCGGTAGGACACCGCCGCGTAAAAAATACTGAAAAAGACGACCAATATCTGCCCCGCGACGTTTCCCTTCGAGACGAGAATCAGCGCGGTGGCACCGAGAACGGATCCGAACAAGTAATAATACTGCGTATTCCCGGTCAGTAAAAAAGCGGCGACGGTCACGGCGACCGATCCGATCCAAAGCGCCCATTCAAAGCCGGTAAAGGAGCGGAAAAACTGTTTCAGTTTCGACATGGCGAATTCCTCCGTAAAAAAAAGCACCCCTCCCGCATCTTCTGAGACCTAACGACGCGGTTCGGACTGCTTGCGCATAGTACCCGGTGGCACATATTTTTTTCTTATTATAGCAAAAGAAAGGCCGTTTGTAAAGGATTTTACCGCAGTTTTTTACGGCGAATTTCTGCACGAATATAATCCGGAATGATTATGAGGATGGAATGGGAAAACCTGAAATTTCAATCAAGAGCTCAGCGCGCCGCCGCCGCAGCGAACGGGAGCGTTTTTTATCTGAACGCAGAAAGAAGAAGCGGTTATAAACATAAATGCCGATACCGTCTGCTCGCTTTCCGAACAGCAGCCGTTTTTCCGAAAAAAGCTGAGGGTTGCGTTTAACGGAGCTTTTTCCAATGCGCCGGCAAGACCGTATCTGAAAAAATTTTTGTTTTATTTTCAAATTTTCGCTTCAATCGGTTGACAAATCCGGGCGCATGGAATATACTGTTATCAAACAGTTGAATAACTGTTCAACAAACGGAGGGCTTATGGCAGGGGGG